>Ga0179593_1363581_pt1 | contig 15975 bp, 15 predicted proteins | sample CZODoug2_1_08_16_FD_185931 | JGI IMG/M metagenome (GOLD analysis project Ga0179593, IMG submission 185931) | Vadose zone soil fungal communities from Angelo Coast Range Reserve, California, USA - CZODoug2_1_08_16fungal (PacBio error correction) | ecosystem: Environmental > Terrestrial > Soil >... | reverse complement strand
TCCCCTGTTCCGCGTTACCCTGTGGAGTCCCCCCCCTCTTTCAGGTTAGTAACAAGTGAGAGTACCGCTTCTACGCCCTACCTACAGGCGCCTTCCTTTTCATCTCCCGGTTTGAGATTGCTTGCCGTCCCCTGGGGTAAAACTTGCTAGAAGCAGTTTCCGATTTTTTTTTTTTTTTTTCTACCCGAACGATTTTCAACTCCGCCGGGGGGGTCCCCTTTGCTTCGGCTGCTCCTTTCTCCCTTGATTCCTTTTATTACACTATGCTTTTCGACGAGATGTCGAATTTTTTCGGTTCTTTTTTTTCATTTCCAGGGTGCTGCGAAGCAACCTTGAATTGTCGTCCGGCGCCCTCCCAAGTTCCTTTGGCATTGGCTTAAGAGCCGCCTTACCCGACCCGATGACCTTTGCCACAAGACACCCCCCTCGATTTCCGATGCCTTTTGTTGCAAGTTGACAATCAAACTGACCCTCGTTTCCTTTCCCTCTTTGCCCCCCCTTTCTTCTAGTGATGCTTAGGCAATGTCTGCAAAAATACTTCTCCAGTCCTTCTCCCTCTTTTGCCAAATTTTATACTTATGACAGCCCAGCCCCTTTTTGGTTGAAGTCTCACCTGTTTACCCCCCACGAATCTCAACCCCTTCTTTCGGCCGTCCAACTCCTCTGTGGGGTTTTTCTGGACCTTTTCTAAATCCAGGGAAGGCACCCCCTCCCGTATCCGGTCTCTTTCACGTGTCTGCCCACATACTTTTTTTCTAGCATATTCCCATTCTCCCCTTTCCGAATACACCTTTTTTACTGCAAACTCCCTCGGTTCCTTTTCCTGTTCCCGGATGGAGATGAAATTTGTGGCAATAGCAGGGGACTCCTATTCAGTTCCCCTCCCCTTCTCTAATTCCTTAATGCGGTGCTGCCCCCCTGCTAACTCTGTACGAGAAGTTTCCCATGTTTTTACTCCTTTTACCCCCCAAAGCAGTTTCCCACTGGTAATTTGAGTCCTTCTTGCAGCATTCTTTGGACGGGGTGCCCTATTGAGCCGGGGGACATTTGACATGGTTGCCTCTCAATTATTTCATTTTTAAGTTGTTTTTCTCGGAGATCTGTCCTACTCCTCTTAGCTGACCGCACATGCAACTCTTCCCCCTTGCTTTTCATTCTTTCATTTTTAAACAATTCCAAGATGGAGTTGTCTAAGCGCTCTTCCCCCCATTTTGCGCTCCTTTTTGGTCCCCATTAAACAAGTTTGTTATATTAGTTCCACCCTCGTAAGGACCCTTGTCCGCCTTCATCGCCCAGTAATTCCTGATCCGGTGATTTTGTATGCCCCCCTTCTTCCCTTTACTCTGTGGCCCCTTAGTACGCGTCAGAAAGAGGCCATCCCCCCTAAAAACCGTTTCCACATCTTTTCTTTTTCTTTCATTCTTAGGAAACGTTCCGTTCCCTGCGACGCGACTGTCTTTGCCTCCCCCTTTCCAAACGGCTAAGGCCCCGTGGATTTTTATTAGGACTTGGAGGTTCCCCCCTTTTTCAGAAGCGCCCCCCCCCCCCCAACCTAGAGGTCCTTCCCTCCCCGCTGGTTGAGCTCTTTTTTGGTGTCAATCTTGTTAATGTCCCCTCCCCCCCTTTGATGTAATAGAGATACGCGTTCTGGCCATCGTCGAGTAGGCCTCCCCTCTTTTTTTTTTCTCCAGAAGATTTTTTGATACAAAGCCTCTTTTATCTATGGACCTAAAAGAGTGTCGTTTTTTACTTCGATCACCTTTGCGTCATCATTTTATGGATTTTTTTTTTTCCTTTTAATGTTGATTTTAGGGCAGGCGGCGCTTATCTGGAGATGCTTTTCGATGCATTTTCCCTAGGACACCAACCTTTTGCTTTCCTTAGACATCACTGTATTTTTCCACACGCACCTGGCACCTCTTCAGAACTCCCCGACCCATCCGCCCTTCTCGTCTCCAACTCAGTCTTTTTTTAGCCAATTTCCGCCTTGCCGCATTTCACGTCTTTGCCCCCGACTGGATTCCCCCATCTTTCCATTAAGAAAATTTTATCATTTATTAGCTTTCGTATTCTTTCCCCATATTGGCCCCCTGAAACAACCCGTTCCATTTTTCCCAAACGACAATCCCTCTCCCCCACGGTCCGATGTTTCTTCGCCTACTTTGTAAGGGCGTCAACCGGTTTTTCTCTTGCTCCATTTTCATTTCTCTTGGGCTCCCAAACTTTTTCAATCCATTTTCACTCGCTCTCCCAACTTCCCCTGTAGCCTGCCGTGACTCCCAGTGTTCTTTCCTTCTTTTCCACCACTTTAATTTGGCCCGGACCACACTACCTGAGCGTTACCATCCAAATTATGCCGCCAACGCCTCCGTCGTCATTCTTTTTTCTTTTAGTTGATTGTTCAAGATCGCAGCCCAGGTAACGTTGAATCACTACTCAGGTCGGCTTGGTTTTTCTCCATTCTCGCTCTTCCTTTGACCCTCCAACTTTTTAGGGAGAACGTCCAAGACCGCGTTCCCTTCCCCCTTTATAGATTTTTTTTCCAACCAAATGCAGATCTGGAGTTCATCCTCCCCCTCCTGCGACATGGCTTTTCCCGCTCGCCGCAGCTCCGTAGACTCCGTGCAAATGTACGAGAAGGGCTTTTATTACCCTCCTTCGTTTTTTGGTCCATTCTTCTATCCCTAACTAGATTTTCCCCGCACTAGGGTAGATGACCTGAAAGAAATTGCACGGGATAACCGCTCTTTCCACTTTTTTTTCTCTCTCGATCATGGGGATATTGCTCACAAAGGAAGGTAGCGGCGCTCACTTGCTCGACATTCCCTCGCCTTTAACCCAACTCGACATTACCTACACCTGAAGGATCTCCCGATCTTTCCTTTTAGCCCCCGGTCGACTTCATTTTCCCTGTGCTTGACGAACAGTGATTTTTTCCAAGGAAATCGTTCTTCCTCCCCCTCCCCACACCGTCGCCCTCTCCCCCCGAAATTTTTTTTCCCCCCCAAAATCCCACAGCTTCAACTTCCCCATTTCTCGGCACCTGTCATACCCCAACGAGATTCTTTCCTTATCCAACCCTCATAGGCCAGAGACGAGAGAAGCACCCCTTCTCTGATCTGGTCCTTTTTACCCTCTTAGTCCGCTGTTGGGATGCCCCCCTTCTGGTTGCCCCCTTTCTTTACTCCTCCGCAGATTCCTTAAATTTTCCCCAAACCTTCCCACAATGAATTGGAAGATTAAATTTCCCGGACCTCCGCACACGCTCTATCTCCCCTTTTTCCCACTTTTCAGTTGGCATAGCCGCACCTACTCGTCTTTCGATGTTTACCCCTCTTCACTTTCTGCTGAGGGACAGAGCGGTCGGAATAATTTTTTGATAAGGACTTTTTCTATAGGAAGTCAAATTTAACGAAGGTTGCTGCCTTACCCCTCCCCCTTGGTTGAAAGCTTTGGGCCCCAGAAGGTTTCCCCCCCCAATTAATTTCGTGAAATTCTCCCCCACCCCCAAATCGATTACCTGCCCTAAGGGTTCTATGACTTCCCGCCCTACATTGTCTTTGGTGTTAATTAACGGCTGCACTACAACGACTTCCTGCCGCCCCCCCCCAGCTATTCTTTCATAACTTTGGTAGAGAGCTTTTTTTGCGGGCCGTTTTTCCTTTCTTTTGAGGTCTTAGCGATCCAGCCCTGTCTGCCTGCAGCCCGTTAAAATATTGCGGCACCCGATCCACTAGAACCCTTTGAAGTTTCCTCCTATTTTGAGCATCCACCGACCAACCTTTTTTTCCCAGCTTTCCCCCGGTTCCCCCCCTCTCTTCTCCAAAATCTTTCCATGTCCCCCCTGTAGCCTATCCCTGCCTTTTCTTAACTCCCCGAAAGGCCATTCCAGCAAGTCCCTCGGTGGACCCCTCTCTGTACAGGTCGGCAGCTTGCGGAAGTGATATTACATTTTTCTCCTAGAGTATGTTCTGTCTTACTCGTACGTAGACCTTAGTCCTTTCCTTTTCCAAGTTTCCCCAGATATTAGAGATCGCCGCCATCCTCAAACCCTGTTGCCTGTCCCCCAGTCCTTGTAATTTATCTGGGTTCCCTTTTCCTTACCCCGCTCCTTCGGTGTGCCCGTCTGCCCGCACCTTAGTGCTCCTCTTCCCCTTTTGCCCTGTGCTACTCTCTTGTTTTAACGTCCCGTAGTATTCCCGATGAAGCCTTTGGCTTTTTGTCGCCCTGTCACTTCGCTTTTTTGGGAGTTGAGGATTGAAGATGTCCGGGCGCACCCTTGCTGTCGTCTCCCCCTTTCAATTTTGAAATTTTTTCAGAAAATCGGCTCGCCTTCACGGGGGCTGTCACCGAGTTACGAGTTTGCTGTAAGAGAGAAGAGCGCTCGACTGCCGTGCCCTTTTGAGCCCTTCCCCTCCCCCTTTCCATTGAGATTCAACTTCAATTCTATTTCAGTGACTCTTTCTTTTCATCTCAGGCCTCCGATTTTTTTCCCATCTCTTTGGACGATGTGTAAATAGACCGTCGTCTTTCACATGCCCTTCTCGTCCTTTTTTCCACCGAGTCCCATGGGCATAGGTCCCCGAGGCTTCTGTAGAGTTGGCATCACATGGGTCCGGCTTGTGGGATAAACTTCATTTTGTTTGGATTCCCTGTTTTTTCTTTTTCCCCTTCTGTGCTTTTTTTCTTCTCTTCTTCCCTACCAATCGGTTTGATTTGTTTAGTTCCTGTCCTCGCGAGATGACTTTGATCACCCCCTAGCCCCTGTCTCCTCTCCCCCTGAGAGAAGTTCGGGAAACGCGGCCCCCGAACCCCCTTCTCTGAGTCTTTGTCGATCATCCTCTATTTTAGGACGCGAGATTTCGTGGGTGTCGGGCCCCCCTCCCTTGCCTGTGTCGGAAAGCCCGACTTTCTGGCCCCGACAATGTTAGTTTTAGATTGGAGCGAGCGTTCCCGCGCTTCCACGGGGAGCCCCCCCTCTCCGCAAGTCAAAGTTGGGGTTTTTTTTGGTGTTTTGGTTAGAAAAGTGAGCCCACCTTCCGTCGAAGCGGCATACCCTGCCGATTACTTTGGACGCATTGCTTTTGGCGTTGAGATTGCACTTTTTTTTTTGAGATTGCCGTTGGGCCAGGTTCATTTGCGAATAGCGATGTAAGACCCTCTTCTAATGAACTAGTGGTACCCCCCCCTTCTGGGTCCTTTTTAGAGGCGCGGAAAGGGACCCTGATCAAGAGACATATCACCCGCTGCTTTTTTCCTCCCCCGATCAGTTTGAAGGAGGTCTTGATATGCCATTCGTCTGGCAGCTCCCAAGTTAGGAGGTAAGCTCCCGCAAAGTTTTTTTTAATATTTGCATTGCATGATTACTCCCGCTCGCCACGCTTGGAAATCCAACCGAAAACGGCCGAATCACTTTTGATTCACTGGTATCTTCACTCCACCCTCGAGTTAATCCTGGCCACTACATTCCTCGGTGATGCTGCTCCGAAGATTTTTTCACTAAGAAGTCTACTTAGAGATGGCCCAGCAGTATTACCTCATGTTTTTCACATCACGTTTAGTTTTCCCCCCCCCCCATCCTTTTTACCCGCATGACCAAAGATTGGGCCTGTACACGCTATGTGGTTGGACTTTTCCCCCGGGGCTGAATCAAGTCCCCTCGGAAGAGGAAAGTCCACCTTCTCTGTTAGCCTTTTCCGTGGGTCCACCCGAAGGAGACTAGTCTAATAACCCAATGAATAATCACTCCTTTAACGTGAACTATTTTCCATGTACAACCTTTACCCTAGGTTAAGTTTATTTTTTCTTTGTGATGCCGCACTTGTCATGATTCTTGCTCTTCCCTCTCGGGGTACCCTGCGGCCTCCGATTATCACCCCTCCGGCTACGCCCTTAGGTAGCTGATGCTGTACCCCCTGGAATTATTGAAGTCTAAGGTCCCACTTGGGGTAAGGTCCTTTTTTTCCCCCAGAGAGTTTCACCACTGGCTAAATAGGCCTCTCCTGCTGAAAAAAGTTTGCTCTTTCCCCTGGTCAGAACCCCCTGATGAATGAGACGTGGTTGGAAGCGTTGCTCAATTCCTTACGCCTTCGGTTTTCCGGAATATATATTATTCCCTTCATCAGTGTTTTGTTGAGTTATCTCTTTACCTTAACAGCTCGGCCCCACCTCCCGGTAACCCTTTAGGCTTCCTTGTGCTTACCATGCCTATTCCCCGTCTTCTCTGATTTACCAGTTTGGCCCCCTCCCCCCCCCCTCTTTGGCAAAGTGCTCCCAAATGTGACAACTTCTCTTAAAGCTCCCCCCCGCAGGACCCCCCCAGTTTCCCCCAGTACCCTGCATGAAGTGGCCTTTTCTTGTCTTCACGGCTTTTTTTACCCCTCTCTTGGGCCCCTACCTTGATTCGTCATCCTCCCAGCAGACTGCACTTGGTACTTTCAAGAAAACACTACCACGAGTGTTTTTTTTCCTTTCAGGTGGGACATTCTGAGATTCTTCCGTTAGTGCTTCCGTAGACTGCCTTCCCCCCAAACGGATACATGCTCATTTTCTTGCCTCTTCCATGGCTTCTTTCAGCACGGTCTGGAGCGCCCCCACCTTTCGCTTGACGTCTTAAATTGTTGAGATGGCAATGTTGGGTCCCCGATGGTGACTCCGGCCCCCAGGTGTTGGGACTGGCTCATACTTGAATAAGCCTCCCTCGACGTAGGCTCCTTTCCTTTTTCGCATGAAGCTTTCTCATTCCAGCCTAATGTATTCGGAGTCCAGGGCACTTAGGGTTGTTTTAATTATCACTTCTCCGCTCGTGAGTTCTGGAATCGCGCGTGTCCCCGCGGCGCGGTTACTCTGCATGCCCAATAGGAAAACCCCAAAACCCGTCCGCTTCTCCTTTTACTTTTTCTTGCCTTTTTTTGCCAGCCCAACTAACTACTCCGCCACTCCCCTCTTATTACGAAAAGCTTCTTTCCCCAGTGCTTTTTCTCAACAGCCTGGCCTTTCCGTCAATCATCTCGACGCGTCCCCCCCCGCGCCGGATGTCCAACTTACGATCTGGATTCAGTATCGAGGGCTTTTTTTCTTCTCCCCCCCTGAAATTGGCCCAAATGAACTATAAAAAAGTCCCACACCCCCGCACGCCCCCCCTTCTTCTGGATCTTTTCGTTTCAATATTGACAGAGGTAATGGTGCGCACCACATTTCTCCACTTATTGGAGTTTTTTTCACCTCCACAGTGAAGCGGCTTCCCCGCCGCGCTCCCCTCTGCCCCGAGTTCACCCTTGCCTGTTAGGACCAAATTGGATATTTTCCCGGCACAACTACGATCTTATGCTTTCCTTTTCACCAATATCTTTTTTGTAGCGAACCACGCATCCCCCGCTTGCATGTTTTCGGGAGGGTGTCCTTTTCCCGACCCATTAGCATCACAGAGATAGTTTTTGTCGTTCCTCTTATCTCGCGAGGCTTTGTTTCCCCCTCGAACCCCTTCTTTCCTGCTGTCTACGAAAAAGCAGCCTTTGAACGAAAACCTCCTCGCCCCTATCGCAACCCCCAAATGACCGTAGGAGAGTCCCCCGCCAATAGCGCCCCTTGAACTGGCCACCGCTATCTTTAAGCGATTTCAGATGACCGTTCTAGTCTTCCACCTGTCGATCTTCTACGTCGAGGTCCCCATCATTCAATAAAACGACAAAATAACATTCTGATTCTTCGCTTCCTTTCAAAGACAAGTTCCGTTCCCATTCAACGATTTTCCCTTGTTTATTTAGTCTGCCAGCTATAGTCCTGGGGTGATCCAGAAGGGTCTCTCCCCCGGTCGCTGCGGATCGGACCGGGAACTTTAGAAACCTCCTCTCCAACCCTGACTTTCCTCCAGATTACGATTCTTATCCCCCCAGAAACACGCGTCCTTCACTTGACCTGTGCCTACGTTGCCCGCCGTATTCAACTAAAACGTGTACAAAAAAATCACCCCACTTTTTCGCCAAGCGCCATTACCTTGCGAGGGGCCCCCAAAATCCACGAGCACTCGTCACTTCAACGTCCCCCCTCTTGAGTAAAAATCAGAGGGAGGCCATTTCAAAATGATCGCACAGGTCCCCCCCCTCCAGCGATCCTCCCCCAAGATCGGCGCTGAGCTTGCCGGGTCACCATAGCCCTTTTACCCTTGTTTTTTTGCCCGATGGTTGGTCAAATTCGTCTCAGAAATTCTCCTAAGCGGGGAAAACACTTGCCCCTACCTTCCCTTTTTTTCTTAAGATATACTCGTACCAGACCGACGCACATGATATTGGACCATTTATCTCAATTCCGTGCCACATGGCTAGGATTTGATTTCCCCCCCTATGTCCTTCTGCTGAGGGCCTCTCGTTTCCCCTTTTTACCTTGTCCCCCCTATAGAGGACGACTGACACCCCTTAAGAAGCGTTTGAGATGGACATCTACCTTTTTCCTCTCCGGCCCTGGAGTTTTGAAACCAACTCGCTGTAACTTCAAGAGTTCTATGATCTTGTCCATGCCTCCCCCCTTGTGGAAATGGTCATGTGGGTTACCGGCTTGATCGCTACCCCCTTTTAAATCCATGAAACTGCCCACGCAAATTTTCTTCTTCCTACCCCCCCTTTCCGTGTTTTCTATCTGTTTTTTTGGGAAGTTATGTCTTTTTAGTTCAGCGTTTTCTCAAGCCGGTAGCACTTGGACATTTCCACCCCCCCCCCCAAAAATTCTTTCCTTATTCATAGACCCTTGACTTCCTCCGAGGTTTGGATGCCCTTTCCCTCCACCCGTCATGTTAAACCTTTGGAGGAACCATTCTTTCCAAACATCTTCTTAAATTTTTTCGTTTCTTTCCTTTCGTGACCTCATGACCCCCCGACCTGCTAGAGCCCTCAAGCACGAAGTTCCCCTTTGAAACATCGAATCCGCGTCGGTCGGACCGCTGCCCTTACTTGTTGCTACCTTCAGAGTTTTGTTGACTCTTCCTTTCTGACTTCCCCAGAAATTCGTTTCCTCCCCCTTTTTTTTCCAAGAGTCGCTGATGCCGCCGCCCTTCAAACACCCATAGTGGACAGCCCCAAACTCCCCCCTTTTACATAAGGTCTATTTTGACCATTTCCCTTCCCTTCCTCTTTCTACCAGTTGGGACCTTTTTACGACCCCTTTGACATTTCCCCTCCACTTGTCGTTCACAGCAGGGCTCCTGATGCGCTGAATCTTTTTCTTTTTTTTTTTCCCCTGGAAGAGGCTTGAGACTGGTTATTTTTTTATGCTCCCCCCCTATGTTGAAATTTTCAGAATAAGTGACTTTCCTTTAAGGCACTGAAAGTACCTCCTTCCTGACATAAGAAATGCTTCTTCAGTCCTTGGTGATTTTCTTTTCCCTATTTCGCTTTTGTACAATGAGGCGGTCGCTCCCCTTCAGCGCCGCGATACTGGCCTTTTCCATTCCGACCTTTCCTTGGTAGACGACTGACATTCCCCCCATATCTTTCTCCCTGTCCTCCTTTTTTCTTTTCCTCTTTCAGCCCGTTGACATATAGGGTGATTCTCTCTTGACTCAATTTTTTCCCACCAAGAGTCTCACTTTGGGCCAGGCGCTGACTTGTGCCTTTCCATAGCCGGTGCCCTCACATGTAAGGGGTGAGTCTGCGGAACCACTCGGTCATTTTGGATAGTCTAGATTTTTTATTCTTTCTTCTTTTTTCTTTTTATCGTCTTCCACTCTTGCGATGCGCTCATACGCGAGATTTATGCCCAATCCGCCCGGATTAGACTTCGTCCTTAATTTTTTGTATTTTTTTTTTCCCACCCCCCGAAAAGCCCCCCCCTCCCCCTCCAAAATGAATCTCTTCCCTTGGGAATCCTCCCTTTTTTTTTTTGTGATTCAAAGATAATCGTAGTTGTCGGCCAAATATCACTGGGACCAATGTATACCCTGAATTCTGATTTTCCCCCATTAAATGTGTCTCGCGTTCAGATTTTCTCTCCCCCGTAGTTCATGACCCACTGGGTGTCCCCCCAGCTCTCAATGTGATAACCTTGACCCCCTTACCGCGCGCGCGACTTTCCCACTTGCTAGAGCCGACTCATTTCCAGGTTTTGAGATTGTCACTTTTGAGATTTCTTTGCACTGGTCCATTGGCGAATCAATGACGAGATCCAGTCTTTCAGTCCCTCTTGAACACTTTCCCTTTGGCATGTGAGGCTTCCCTTGAAGGCCTTTCGTTGATACGAGACTCAACGTGTCTGTCTACTATCCTTCTGATGTAGGCGTTAGGGGTGGCAAAGTTTGTATGACAATCCTTTGAAGGGGCGAGCGACCGTGCACATTTTTTATAGTGGTCCTCTGCTCAGTTTTCCCCCGACCTTTTTTTTGGCTGCCATTCACCCAACTTACCCCCGCCAATTTGAGAACATTTAATCACGTCAATCCGGTGTCATTCCAGGCCCCCCCCCCCATCCTTTCTTGTAGTTTCTCCCTCTAGACGAGTATGTCTTCCCCCCTCCAGGAGCCGCTATTCGCGATTGCCCCCGTCGCGTATTGATTTGAGATCAAGACCTTTTACGGTTACCCCTTTTGCAACCGGACTTTCCCCCGGATCCGTCCAACGTGGATTGCTTGATTCTGTTTCCACCCTTTATGAATCCGTGACGAGGCCATTAGCCCCCCCTTATTTTTTCGGTGTTCTGCAACCCTTTCTCCGTCGCCCGGCCAACACTTTTTTCCGCCAGGTCCCCGGAATCAAAGTCGTTTTTCCTTTTTGATGCGCCTTGCTGCGGCTGGCTGCTGACCTCCTTTTGGACCATGAGCAGGGTCCCTGAATTCAGCAGAAATCAACTGAGGCGACATGTTTTTTCTATTCGTTCAACTGTTAGGTGAGATGCCGCTTCAAACATTTTTTTTTCGTCTTTGACATTAGTCAAACTGGTCCCTAGCTCCTTCCTGCGGACACACGTTAGCCGTTGAAGTTTCTGTCCTTGTCCTCCCCCCATGGGAATCGGCTTTTAGGACTTAAGACCGGCTTTCGGCATTCTCTCTTTTTCCTTCTCATTCCGAAGTGTTGTTTCCTTTCTAGCATCCCCCCGTTCGCGGCCGACTGGAACTCTCACCGGCTCCCATTCTCAGTTTTCCTTAAAGTCAAGCCCCTCTCGTGCCAGCCATCGTCCGCCGAATCCCCCCTTGGACGAGTCCTTTTTTTTCCCAATTTTTCATTACCCAAAGTTTTTTTTGAAATTCTCGTCCCTACCTTCGTTCCTGACCCTTTGACGCATCCAGGTTTTTAATTTTCCTATGCTGCTCCCCTGTTTTCGTCCCCTCTCATTTGCCACCGTCCCGTTTTTTTTCTTTGAGTCAGCGTCCCGGCCGCAATTTCACCTTTTACATGGTCACGAACCACTTAACCGAGGTGCTTTGGCAGTTTTCCCTTTGGTCTAAATTAGGGATTTCTCCAGTCTTGCGAAAAGTGTGGAAGCCAGGTCCCGGCTACGGCTCCGTGGTTGTTTGCCCTCGGATTTAGGATTCAGCCCGGTTCAATTTTAAGCTAACCCCCCATCTCTTTTTACTGCTTATGTTGTTGTAGCACGCGACCACCCCTTCTTCTGTGTCCTTCTATCTCCCCTATTCCATCGCGACATTATTGCCTCTTTCTTTTTCTCCTCCTCTTGCGCTAAAGTAACCGCCAAGATTAGGCCGAGGGATCCTAGGTTTCTGTAATTCGCTAAACTTGCGCCTCCTTGATTCTTCAGGTACTTTTTGCCATGGCATCAGGTAGGGTTTTCGGCCTTCTTCGCTACTTCCAATCTGAAAACCACAAACCTTGGTTAGCTGCATTTTGATTTGCCAGCCCCCGCTGCAATATCCGAAACTGCCTGACCATCCGACTTATAGTACGATGAGTTTTTGAACGTCTCTTTATCCAAGACTGCACTTCCACTGCTTCTCTCTTTTCCTTTTTTCCCTTGTCCCTCAAGCTCGCACTTGAAGTCATTTCATTGTTCAACTCGTCCTCAGAAAATTTTTGCATCTTTCTGAGGCTTATTTACCCCACCCCTTTGCCCGGCCAACCTTGCCTCTCCCACCCCGTGCCTAAACCGAAAGAATGTGGCTCTCTTCTTTATGCATGTCGTCACCTGCTCTTTCCCGGGCCTTCCTTTTTTAGAACTTTCTTGCTCCGCTGTTCCCCCCCTTTGATTCGGTTACCGCAGCGCTAACTGTGCCTCTGAGAAACATTGCGTTAGCTTTAGGTTATCATACATAAGTGCTCTTGGCCCTGCACCCAACTCTACGACTCTCTCCGTCTCCCTCCCCTATCTTGGTACCTAGTTTTTATTTTTCGGGGCGTTCGTTTCCCTAACCAGAGCCGGGGTCCCCCCCCTTCAGTCATTAGTTTCTTTTTGTCTGCTTTCATTCGCTATGGCGGGACCATCGCCTCAAAACGATTTCTTGGAACTCCCTCTCCCGACCAGCACCGACAACCGGTGGGTGGGGAAAACGCTCTCAAAACCCCCTACTTATATTCGTCGCATCCGCCCCCCCCTTCGCCATTTTATGGACCCCTCTCTCTCCGCGCTCTCTAGCCCCAGTCGATCGTTTTCAAAACTGTGAGAGTGCTTTTATCCCTCCGTCGAGGCCGCTTACATGCCACTCCCTGCAACTACCGCCCCTCCTCTTTTCTCTCGGAAAGGGTTCCCAAATTTTTTCAACCGTCTTCGTGCTAGGTCTCGGTCTTCCTGGTGCTTTCCCCTTCCAATGCCCCGTTCTATCCCCCCTTCCTGTCTGACGACGGCCTCCCCCCTTTCCCGTGATTCCTTTTTCCATCTTCCGAAAATATGTACTGGAGGATTCTTATTCCATGACCCTTCTCCTCATTTTTACCTTGTGTCCCCCACGCCGTCCTGCACGTGAGCGTCAACTGGCCCCCTCGTCGCTACCCAACGTCCCCATTCCTATTACAAGGGCTCCCCAAAACCCCCTCTGCCAGCGTCAGATACTGCACCCTCGTCAAGACACCCTCCCCCCTCATTCTTTCTGGACCCCCATCTCAATAGGCCAAGCTCCCTCTCTTCCCAGTTTCCCCCCCTGGCGTGGATGGCATCTTACCCTAGGACCGATTACACGGCGTTTTTTTTGCTGCCAACCTTTTGCCTCTTGCTGCCGATAGACTAAGAGCTGGCAACCTTTCCAAGGAAACGATTTTCCCCCTCGAAAGAAGTCCGCACACTTCATCATTCGGACAACAGTCCATCTACCCCCCCCGCTGGAATCGCCGCCCCCCTTAGTTTTCCTCCGATTTTTCCCTGGACTTTTCGTGAGGGAGAAGGGTTCAATACTTTTGCTCAGGCAGGCACTTCTACTCGCTATTATTGACAAATCCTCCTCGTTTCGAAGGTCCATCGACAGGTTGACTGCAGTCCCCCCTGTTTCATGACCGGTTTTTTCTTTTCACTTCTTCACCCCCCAAATTTTTCCTTTGCAAAGGTTTTTTATGATCTTGAGATACCCCTTGGGGAATGCGTTCCTTTTCTGTGACTTCTTTCCCGCATACTACACACCTCCCATTGAACTCCCGAACCACATTTACTACTTCCTCCGTGTTTTGAGCTCTCTGTTGTTCTTGTCATTAATGGGTTGAGGGGAGTGAGTCAAATTTTTATGACTTGCCACTTCCCACAGCCAATTGGATTTTTCTCCTAGAACCCTTAGAAGTTCCTCCTCTTTGTTTTTTATGCATTTCAAGAAAACCCCGTCCATGAAACATTTTGTGAAGTTTTTTTCACTGTCTTTTCCCTTCCCCCTCAAAAATCGTATGAGTCCTTTTATTAAACTTTACTGCTCGCTTCCCTTCTGAAGTCATCTTTTGAAACATCTTTTTTGAATTGAACCTTTCCCCGTCCTCTGGAACCGTTAAGTGAATACATCTTTCCCGATTTGTCCAGGGGTATACTCTTCCCCTCGAATTGCCAGTTAACTTTTATGCCAGTTTTCTCTGAGAATCGCGAACCTCCCTTTAACCCAGTTTAGCTCCCCAACCTTCTCACTGTTTTTTCTATGGGTTGACACTTCCCATCTCCTCTGTCTGGATTACGGCGTTTCCCCCTGATCCTTTTTTGAATTTTTTCCTATTCCCTTTTTATTGTACCTCCTCTGTTTCCGTAGCCGCTGAAGCTGTGCTTTGTTTCTCCTTTTTCATCTGAGCTGGTGTCAGGTTGAGGCGCCTGTTTGCGGTTTCAATCACTTTTCGTTGGGCCCCTACTTATGTTCCTTTCTGACCTCCTAAATCTTTCTTCTCCCGTTACTTTTTTAGAGTTATTTCTGGGACCGGGTCGCTCAGTCCGCGAGTCTTCTTCGCTTGAGACTCCGGCCCAGGGCCCTGATCGAGAGTAGCCCCCTGCCCTCCCCCCAATCTTGTTTTTCCCTTTCCTACTGTACCTCAGCTCGTGTAATAGGGTCGTGATGGCTTCTTCACCTCTTCCCCCCTTCCTAAAAAGTCTCGACAGGTGGTCCTGATGTTCACTGGGAATCGTGCCCCCGAGCTTAGCCGGATCTGAGCATCACCTTGGTTAGAATTTTCCGGATGCGTAAATTATTCTGTCATTTTGTTGAGCTCACGGTCCTTTCACAGTTTATTTTTTCGTTATTTCTTCCATAAAATCGTTGGACGATTGGTCCCTTCGTCTGATTCCTCTTCTCAACCCCCTACGTTTTTCTTCAGCGTAGTTAAAGGGATTCTTTCGGTTCAACCTTTAAAACGCCCCCCCCGACAACTTATTTCACGGGTTGCGCTTTTCCCCCTAGCTTTTGTCTCCCTCCATGAGTTCGGAGTTGTTGTCCGTGGCCCAAATTCCACTTGGTTTTCCCAAGGAACGCCGACTTTTTGGCAACGGCAATTTTGCTCGCTTTCAGCTTGGGAGCCCGCTTCTTTCCCGTCCGTCCACTGTGTTTCAAAAAATCGCGCAAGTCAAAGTCGACCCGGCGCACGTTCCTTTCCTCGTAGAAGTCCTTGACTCAATGCCGCGATTCGACGCCTGCTTCGTGTTTGATTGTCACGGTTTTCCCTTGCGGGGACAATTGGCGAAACTTCCTGCCCTCATCCCTGATCCAGATTTTTTTAAGCAGATTTGTTTCCCCTCCTTCGCGGGGCAGAGTTCTGGCTTCACTGCCTTCTTGATCCCTTTGACGCCCAAAGCTTCTTTTAGTAGAAGGCGTTTCATTACTGCGCGGTATTTTTTCCCCGTTTTTGAGTTCCAGCCCATACAGGGACCTGCAGCCGACCTCAAAGGTTTTTTTTTCCATTTTTTCATGAACTATGAAGGACTTTTAACCTACCGATGCCATTCCCCTTTCCAACCGCATCCCCCTTTCGCGTTTCGCATAAACTCCCCTCGGTTAATCCCCCCTCGTAATACATCTTGCCCCTCTTCTTCTTCTCTCCCTCGCTGTCAATCAAGGAGTCCCTTCGCGTCTGTCCAGCGGTATTCATCCCTCTAACTTCCCCCCTTCCTGGTCCTTTTCCCCCCCTCGTTTACCCCAAACTGCTCCAACAAGCTGATTTTTGAATTCAAACGAGTCTTTTTGGCTCTTTGAAACTGATCCTGTTCCCCCCCAGTCCACGGAGCCGTAGAATCCGTAGGCAACTCCCTTTATACCCGCCCCCGAATACTTATCATAATTTTTTCCTCGACATCTCCCCCCCATCCTTCCTGTCCCGTCCTTTTGAGGTGGAGATGTAGGCGTTTCCAGATGCAGGGGACGCCGATGAATCCAATGACTTTCTTTCCTTTGCGATGCCCCCCCCTTTCTCCGTTGGCATACTCGGGGGGATGTACTTCCCATTTTCCACCTTTTTTTCCTTTCCTTGAAAAGAGCTCAACTTGGTAAATAGGCGTGCTGCTTGTGAACACTCTCGTCCTTTAATGTGTAAGTCACCTGCCCGGTCTTCCGTGGAAGAGTTGCATGGTTTTCCTCCGAACGGATCTTTC
>Ga0179593_1530301_pt1 | contig 15978 bp, 13 predicted proteins | sample CZODoug2_1_08_16_FD_185931 | JGI IMG/M metagenome (GOLD analysis project Ga0179593, IMG submission 185931) | Vadose zone soil fungal communities from Angelo Coast Range Reserve, California, USA - CZODoug2_1_08_16fungal (PacBio error correction) | ecosystem: Environmental > Terrestrial > Soil >... | reverse complement strand
AATTTTCCATCCCTTGGGATTTTCAGCACTGAGGTACGTCATTGACGGTAAGGAGCATCGTCTCTTTTTCCCTTTTTGAGTGGCTTTCCTTAAGAAGGATGTTCTCGTTCTGTTCGGCCCCTTGCGTCTCTCTATCGTTCTGAGATCGAGGACGACCTTGTAGGGCTGAACCGTTTTCCCTTTTGACTTGCAAAAGGAACCCCTAGTTCCCACCCCATACTGCCGCTTAGGCTTTCAACTTGGGCCACGATTTCGGTCCCCGAAAATCAACCCATAGTTTGAATTTTACAGAACAATTCTGAGCTCAGAACCTGTCTCTTTCGTGGGCCGCCCTAACATAAGATTTTCCTTCCATTTTGGCGACCTTGGGCTCGTGACAATTGTTCGGTCGGAATGGGATGTTCCACCCTGAGGAGGGATCCAGATGGCCAGTTGGTTCTCATATAAGTGTCGTACCTACCAAGTTTAGGATCAATTAGCGACACTTTTCCTCATGCCAGGACCGGCATCGGATTCTCTTCGCTGCGGCCGGGCTTCGTGGGTTCTCTATTAACTCCTCCCCTGCTTGTGTGATCTTATCTTATTAAACGCCTCCTAAGCAACCGAGCCTAAGCAGGGTTGGTTTCCTTTAAAGAATGTGTTTATTTCTCCATTTATGTCTTTTTGTCCGGCTGGTCCCTGTATCTCCACGTTCCTATCTCTACCTCTCTCACTTTTTCAGGCAACGGCCTCGTTCATGAGGTTCAAGAGTCCCGCCGTGCAGCGCTTTTTGCAAAGACCCCTTCTGGCCCCCTTTAGAACATCGGGGGCTTTGCGGCCCCCTGACTTTTAGACCAATATGGAAGATTTTGAACCCCGATGCTTAGCCCCCTTCTTTCAGCTTGTCTTGCCCTCTACCGATCCCCCCTCTCCCCCTTTTGACCACTCCGCGCCTCTTTTCGTACAGGGCCTTTTGCAGGGAAGAAATAAATTGGTCCCAGTACTGTTTCCTTCCCCACATTCTCATCCTTCTATCGCCATCTATCTCCGCTCCGCTCTTTCGCAGCACAGGGACGTCCATACGCACTTGTCGTTCCCAACCCTTATCCCCACGAACTCTTTGCTCTGACGGCTAAATCGTCGTACCCCTTGAAATATTACATTTCCAGTTTCTCGACCTCTCTGGCACCTCTGGTGTCCTAACGAGGTTTTCTTACGCCGACCGAACTCCCCCTCCTACGGCCCCCGCCCGGTATCGAGCCAGGCCTGCAAAAGTCCCTACTTGACCTTCGGGTGATCTCGGAGCGCCAAGACGTTGTCTCCTCTCTTGCTCCTGTTTCGTTGCCCCGCTGGCTATACCCGTTAGAGCCACTGCCCCGACCCGTCAATACTCCTGGAAGACCTCCTTTCTCTCGGCCAGAACTCTTTTTGGCCCGTTTACGCCCACGCCGAAATCGCTGAAGTCTTTGAGGCGTGGGTTCGGCCCGAGCCGGCTTTTCCCCCCTCCCCTTCAAATAGACACCCTGTCCTGGTTAATGGTGTGGAGTGAATAGAGCCGGTACGGAGTGACGTTTCTGGTGCTCGGGGCCAGACCTTCGTCGCCAACGACCATGGAGTCCTCAGATTCCTCTCTGAGCGACGTCGAAGCTTTCAGCGACTCGGGCTCCCTGCCCCATGGACAATTTGCGAGCGCTCGATTTTTTTTAAGAGCTTTTCTCGTGCCTGTTCTTTCTCCTTAGTCCTTTTCCTCCGATTGCCGTGAAAGGGAAAAAGCTGGTGCTTGCCCTAGAGACGCGTCCTCCTAGCCGTTTTCTCGATTCCCTCCTTTTTTCGGGCGCGGCCGTGTGCCTCGCTACACCTCCCTGTCACGACGCCCCCCCTGACCTGATCTATCTATCGCCTTTCCCCCCTCCTCTTCGTCGGGCAGGCATTCGGTTCAAGAAAGGGCCCTGAGGGTCGTTCTTCGGTCTAGAGCTTTCTCCGTCTCTGACGACAGGAAGGCCTGCACGATTTTTCTTGGCTCTGTGGTGTTGGACTCATTTCTCTCCGAGCTCTTCTCCTTCCAACACTACGCCGTCCTTTATTCCGTTACTGCCTTTGAGAGTATCGGGTTTCATGTTGTTCCCTGGACCTTCTATGTCCCCCTTCTCGCCCGGTCTCCGCTTTCCTACGTCCCTGGAATGCGAGCGGTGTAAGTCGTCAGAGAGGGATCCCCTTTCGCGATGCTAGTCGTCATCCCTTCTCCCATGAGGTAGCCTCCGCGAGCTTACTATTGTCTTGTGCGAGCGATACCGAACTCGTTTGGCCCGTACTAGTACGGTTTTTTCCTTCCGTCGGCAAGTTCATCGACGCTTCCTAACGGTAGCCACTCTCGGTGAAACGGTTCCTCCTTTGCTTCCGTCCCCCACGGTTTCACTGCTCCCTCCCCCCCTTCCCTTTCTTAAGTGCCGGATCTTGCCCATTTGGACTTTTGAGGCCTTGAAGAGTGGGACGCCCGTCTTCGGATTTTTTATCGGTGCCCGCGCGGATTCACCCATTTCGGAAGCCCCTCTACGAAGGTAAGCGCGTGGCCCCTTCCTACTTTTTCCTTCTCCATTTAGTATACTTCGCGGACTTACACATTTCATGTCTTTTATGGGGCTGTGAAGACTAGGAGGTATGTCGGAACTCCTCATTACGTGAATTCCCCTTTCCTACCTGCTGCTTGATAGCGTTCGATGTCTCTTGTCGCTATGGTTTTTATAACTATGCCCATTAGATGGGACTTTTTATTCTGACTACGCCGTAGATTTTCGTTCACTTTCCGGTGAAGACGACCTGCCACCGACCAAGTACTCCATCAGTAGGTTGATCGCTCTCGTAGAGGAGACTTTTGCACGTGCGCCGCTTCCTTGCAGCAGCCTTCTCGCGTTCACGTCGGTTTTTCCGCTTCGGGCACACGGCTCTATTTGAAGGAACTAACGAACCGTATGTGGCGTATCCCTTACAAGTGCCTTCCCCCGATCTCTCCTCGGGTGCTTCGGTTATCGAAGTTATATTTGTACTAGCTCGGCTGCGCTTTGCCTTTCTAAGGCTTACTCCCCGACGGAGGAAATCTAGCGTGCCGTTTTCTCCTTCCTAAGGCCGGCTTTGGCCTGTCCCTCCCTCTCTCTGCTAGAGCAGGCAGACCTTTCTGATGTCCGTGGCCCTCTTTTTCTGATTCTTTTTGTTGAGACTTCAGGCCCTGGCAGACGATGATTTTCCGATTCTTCCCCCTCTTCCCCCCGCGTCGGCATCGCCCCCCCTTCGTTGATCTTCCGGCAGGACTGATCTGCTCGGTTCCTTTCGGCCATCTTGCGGTCTCCCTTGTGCCGACTTCCCAGAGACGGCCCTTCCTCCCCTATGGTGACTTTCCCCCTACCATCTCCCATGGGGAGGACCTTCGTTTGTTAAAATGAATATTCACACCCCCTGCTCTTTTTCCCCCAAAGCCCCCGGGGGTTACAATGCCCTCATGTGGATTACCCGACTCGCTGCGCCTCCTTTCCTCCATGAATCTCGAGATCTTCCTATTTGCGCTAGCCGAGAAGCCTTCATTCCAAGCCCCCTTGGCGGCTTTAAAGGTAGATCCCCCTGCTCCTATCCTTGGTCGGGTGGACCGCTTCTGTTCTTCACTTCAAGCCTCCCCGTCGCGCATGAAGGCTGAGGTGTTCTTGCGCGCCCCCTCCTGATCCGCCGCGTTTCATAGACACTGCGCGAGTCGGGCCTAGTCTCTCGAGAGACAAGGCTTCCCCCTCCCACGACTCGGCGCACATGCCGTAACCTCTTCTACCAACCCGATAACACGACCGCCAGAGATTATTCCAGATGAATATAAGGCTTACTCCTACACCCCTCTATCACGATAAAGCTACAGGTTCTAAGACTCAGGATCGTCGGATTTACTACAAGGTCGTTCCCCACCGTCTTTCTGTCCTCTGAAAAGGCACCCCCAGCGCTCCCTTTGATCGCTTTTCAAGGCTAGTCTCTACGTTCTTGACGAAGATGCTTTTGCGGCGCTCCTTTCCTGGTCCTTTCTTTCCCTCAGTCTCTCTCCGCGTGAGGTTCTCGCTTATTTTTAGGAGGTCCCCTGAGCCTGGAGTTTCATGTACGGCGAAGGAAGGCCCCAGTTCCTTCTTTACGAGCCGTGAGCCTGGGACGCGGCGTGGCGTTTTGCTCCTCGCGACACTTTGCGTGATTTGTCCTTCTTTCGGCATGAGGACTCTTCAGGTCCTTTCCTCGTCTTCCTGTTCGTCACTCGCTGCCGTGATAGAGTGCTGTGGAGGGCGGTCACGGGCGCTCCCGTCTCTCCGCTTTGACCGGATCTCTCCTCCTTTTGAGCGTCCCCGACATGCCAGACGCTTCGTCATTCCTTTCCTCTCATGGTTGTTAGCAGATCGAAGGGTTTGTAGTCCGTTCATTTCCCTGACACCTCTACTCCCTCCTCGGCCAAGTAAAAGGGTCCTGCCTACGGGCTGTCCCCCCCCTGTGACCTGACACAGGATTTTCCCCACGAACGTCCCGAGTTCGTAGTTTCCTCTGCGGTCCACACGCCGACGCAGGCTCCTCTTCTAATTACCACCCAAAGACCAAGGGTTCTTGACCACTTGTGGCGCCTCAGTTGCTTTTCCTGCACAGAGGCGGGGCCCGACTCCAAAGTCCGCAGCCAGGCTCAGGTTTTTCTTTCCTACTTAATGTCCCTTTCGATGGGACGCCCGCGTTTTTTTTTCACCCTCGGCCGGTGCGCGCGATGACGAGAGGCAGGACTACTTGCCCTCCTTCCCGGGACATGGCACCGGGCAGTTCAGCCACGTTGATACTTTGCGACGTCCGCCCTGATCCTTTCGTTTTAGACCAGCACGCTAAAATGGTTTTTTAGCGTTTAGCGCGCTTCCGAGAGACCCCCCTCTCGTCCTCCTCTTCCTGGTCGAGATTCTCGAAGATAGGTAGGAAGCCTTTCTCGATATTTGCCTTCTCGGCGGCGGTTAATCCCTTTAGCAGCTTGGCCTTCAGATATGGAAGTAGGTCGGCGGAGGCGTAAGATATGCGGCTTGCTAGAAGGGCCTTTTGCGCCGCGGTCGAGAGCTTCCCTTTTCGAGCGGTAGCGCGAGTCCTTTCGGCGAAGCGCGTCCCAGACGCACTCCTTCTCCCGGATCGGCGAGCATGGGTTCCCCAAGACCCTCCTGCTCCTCCCTGATCGAAGGGAATGCAGTGACGGGCTGTGGTCCCTTCTTTCTTTGCAATTTTCTAGACGTGAATCCTGATTCTCCTCTTTTTCTCGAAGGCATTGTCTTTATAGTTTTTTTTCATACCAAGGTGGCTATTTATCATCTAATCAGTATCCGTTCCTTCTTCCCTCCTTTTTGTTCCAGCCCCCCCCCCCAGGATTCAGTCATGGCCGAGCTCCTTTTTCGGCACAGTACCCCACGACAGCCCGTCCCCCTTTCGGCCGACCTCTCTCTTTTTCCGGGTGGGGAAAACATTCTTAGCGGTCTTAAAGCATCTCGGCGTTGTCATGGTTAGTCTTCGCAAGAACTCCCTCTAATCGATAGAGCCCAACTCTTTTTCTTGCCTTACTTAAGCGACTTCGCGGCCGAGTCCGCCCCCTCCGAGCGATTCCGAATCTCGGCTAGATGTTCTTTCTTTCGATCCCTAATCGTTCTGAATGTGACTCCAGCCGCAGCGATTTTTCCTCTCACCCTGATCCGCTCAAACTCAGCGGTGAAGCTGCTCCCTGTCTCACGGGTGCGGCCACATGTCTGAACGTCTTTTTATTCCAGGCTGACTCTCCTTGAAAGACGGTTTGGCCCCTCGGTTCATCAGTCCCTTGAAATTCCTTGACTCCTCCCGGACAACCTCCATCTTCGCATGTAACCATTTCACAGGAAGCGTCATCTAATATTATTCTTTGGCATAGCTCTGAACTTTCAGACTTCCTCGTAGATTGATTACAATTTTCCGACCTAAGGCGCGCGGGCCCCTATCTTCGACGTGCCACGGACTCATTCTCGCCTTTTTTTTTCCTGCCGCGACGTCGGCCAGGGCATCAATAAAGAGGAGGCCCTTTTAACCCTCTCGAGGAGTCTCACGTTGGCAAACCCCTATTATCTTGCACCCCGACACGTCTACGAGGGCCGGATCCCTACCTCCCGTTTTAGAGATACCCAGGGGTTTGTAGTTCCGAGATTTTCTCTACTACTGGAGGCGTCTCACTGGCACGAGATCGTCTGCGTCCTCCCTCTAAGACTCAAGACGTCATTGAAGTTCGACTTTCACTGATCATGACGGTGGGCTTCGCAGTGCACACGTTGCACTCGCCGATCCCCTTTGACACAGTTAACGACTTCTCTCTACCTATTCCTTGATCTCCGTACTTCGATGATGCATCCCGAGTCCCTTTACACTCGGGAAAAATTTCCAGCGTAATAGTAGTTTTGCATGCAGGCGCATATCTAAATTCTCCCACCCTCCGCTCCTTCTCTCCCTCGGTAGTTACTGAATTCGCACTGAATCCCGATCCGCCTTCACGGCAGTTCAGCCCCTCTTTCTACGCCCGCCTACCTGAAAGGTTCAATCGACCACTTCAAGAGGGTGCTTGAATCTGCGCCGAGCTCTTCCCAGGTCTCCTTACTTACTAGCTCCTGGGATTGATAAGCTCCGCCTTCCCTCGCATACACACCTCATCCGCCCTGACGTCTTTCCTCGATGAAGGCATCGCGGGATAGTTGCCCTCTCAGGCGCGGCCATGATACGACGTTCATGAACCCCACAGGGAACTTTCTCCTTCATATTTGACCTCTCTTTCCTGACGAGTTCTGCGGCCTTTCAGCCCGTGCGTGATTAGCGGCTAAGGTTCATCCAGAACCCGTATCCTCTTCCCGGTGGGTGAGCGCATCGGCGCATTGAGAACGTCTCTCTCATCTAGTAAGACTTCGGGAGACGGCCTCCTCGTTCGCGTAGATTAGTTTTCCAATGGTCATCTTGTTAAAAGCGACGGCTACAGAACCCCCCAGAAGAGGATAGGGCTTTGTTGTTATATTTGTCCGAGCATTGTCTCTTGAACCAGATTCACCTTACGTCGTTTTTACGTTTCCCCTCTTCTCTCTCTCTCAATAGACGCGACCAGGTCAACGCTCGAGGATACGGCCCTCCGGAGCTTTCCACTCCGTTCCGTTCGCCGAGCTCTTTCCACCCGTTGGCTACGGTTGTTATCTTTGCAACAGCTATGCGCCTTAGTTTTTCACACCCCATTTCCCTCCTATTGTCGTCGAACCCAGCCGCTTTTGGATTCGTAACGTCGGAGAAGTGTCCGCGTTGAAGCTCCGCTTCCCTTTCTCGGAATCGTTCGGTTTTTCGAGGGAGACCTCCCCTGACTTCCCTCAGAGCCGGTTCTTGCGAGGATAGCAACACCCGGTCTTGATGTCCCTTTGTTCCCCCTCTTTCCCCTTCGGGGTTCAGTCGGGTCGTTTCTCGACCAAATCCTTGTCCTGCCTTTCGCTTTCCCCAAAAACCTTCCCCCCTTCTTTCTCAAGATGAGCTTCCGCCTTTCCGGTGCCGCTTAGTGCTCCTCTGTGTCTTGTTTTGCTAGACGTTAGGTTCCCCCTGCGGGCGCGTTCTGGTCTTAGGCTTTGCCGAGGAGTTCTTCTCTAGCTGTCGAGCGCGCAGGCGATTCGAGGTGCCTTGTTCCTTTACAATTGCGTCTCTCATTTCAGACGTGCCCCCCCAAGTCTCTAGTGGCTGAACTTTTTCCTCTTTCGGAAGTTTAACGAAATCAACAGATTTTCAGGGATGAAAATCGATATTTCAGACGATTTGTGGTAAATCTCCACGCATCTCTTCGTGGCTCTTTCCCCTCCCCCTATGTTGCGAGCCCTTTCGACCCTGTTTTCCTCAGTCTTTTGTGACGGGAGAGATCATAACGAGTTCCCTTGGCTCCCTATTGGCGCTACTTCCCTTACATAGCTAAAAGGGTCCCCCATTACGCCATCTGACCTTTCTCCCCTATGCCCCTTTCGACGAGACCTTCGTCTTATCGCTGGCGTCTTATGGTCGGCATCTCTCTCTCCCCTTTTTGTTTGTCTCGACCCTTCTCACTAGATCGCGTCCCCACGATTCCTTACCAAGAGAAGAGTAAGAGGGGGTTTTTTCACCCTTCTTTCCACGTCTGAGAAAAGGCTCATGTTTTCGCGTCTGTTCTGGGGACTTCGGAACTTTTTAGCTCCCAGAGAGATCTCTGCTCCCCCCCCCCCCATTGAGGCCTGTTATTCTTTCCCTCTTCCTATTTCCCAGCCGACGTGCCTCTTAGTGCCGTGAGGTTCGCAGCGAGGGTTCTGTCCTTCAAACCTTCCTCCTCTCTTTCTCTGTTTTTCCCAATTGTACCCGACAGCGTCGAACCACCCGATGTTGTACTATTGTTGAAGACGAAATGATTCCCCCTTTCCCGCTCCCACTCGCGAACTTTTTTTTTGGCACCCTTCCTCTTAAGGAAGGACGCGCTCTCTTCCCTTGTCTTCCCCCCGTCAAGACTTTTAGCTCCTCCACTCGTCGGCCCTCGCCCAGCCTTCAAAGACTCGAGTCGCATCCTCAGAATTCTACCCGCGCCTCCTGGGTAGGCACGACCTCGAACAGTCTTTTTTGAGATCAAGTGAGAAGACGCAGGCTGTTTTCTCGTGTCTCCCCTTTCGGACCCCATCGCTTGACTTCCCGTCAAATTCCCCTTGGGAAAGGACCCCGCTTTTGATGCCCCATTTTTTTACTCCTCCCCTCCGTCCCCCGGCCAGCCTTTCGAGAGCACGTCCACCCTCGACCTCAATATTGGCGCGCCGAGGCTCGGCCAGCAAGTTGTCTACTAGTGTTCTTATGGAGGTTCATTGCCTCGGCAGAGTCCTCGCCATGGCCCCTACGCAGGCTCTGCCGAGAAGGGATATAATAGTGTCTCTCTCCAAGCAACTTTTGCCGAATACCGCCTCCCCCCTATGACAGCATGTCCATGAGCCCTCCCTCCTCCGATCTCGTGCGCCACGAACACCGCCGACCCCATTCCTTTAGTGACTGGCCGGTCGCTCCTCTGATTCCGACTCTTTTCCCGATTGCGGGAGAGAAGGGCGCCAGATCTTCACAGACTTGACCTCCCCTCCCAATGAGTTTCCGCGCGAGATATCTCTATCTGTCTCTGCAGATCCCCTTGCCGCCCTCCCCCTGGGCACCTTTACATCTACTCGCGTCCCTCCCCTCCCTTCTCGTCTCCCACATGGTGCGCTCGTGCGTTTTTTCTCTTTCACTCTCATGCAGGACGCGTTGACATCTGGTTCCTGCCCTGTTTTTTTTGGTCCCCCAATAGCGCCGTTGCCGATCGAGTTTTCCGTCTGCTCTCTCTTTACCCATAGTGCTCTCGGTCGGCCTTGCGCTCCTCTCTCCGCGCGACCGTTCGTTTTGACTCCTTCCTCTATAATGAATTTAGACACCTCAGCTCATCAACGCCCCCGCAGAAAGCAGCTTTCTCAGACGTCGATCCGATGGTCACCGCCTCCCCTGTCCTACTTCCTTCTTTCTTCGAGCAGTTGCCGCCGTGATTCAGGCCCCGACCCCCTGTTGAATGCAACAGCTTTAAGTCGGTACTTAATCCTGTTTATTACTGATCGAGTTCCCTTTCCCTTCTATCGAACCCGTTAGACTACACATCTTTCTCCCTTGGTTTTTCTAGTTCTTTAAAATCTTCCTCGCCCCCTCCTTTGATGGGGTGGTTTCTTGAACCATTTTTCCTGAGTTCCTATTAGGGGGCCACCTCTCCGAGGACGTTAATTTACGTCCCTAGTTTTTCGGTCTTCCCTCCGCTGCGGCTGGGCCCACTTTAATACCGAGGCTCTAAGTCGTCTCTCCCGGTTAGAGTAGGCTCTTCCTGCCTCTTTGCTCGGGGTGTTCCCTCAGCACTTAACCTCTGGTGTAGCGGACTGCATTTGTTCCTGTCTATCTGGTCGTTACCGTTGTGACGTGATTCGACAATAATCCTCTAAATGCCTCATTCAGGATGTTCCCGCCTCCCTTGCGTTAACGTTTTCACGTATTCTTTGCTCGTTCTACGCTTTTCGTAAGGCGGAGTCCCCCATACTAGTGGTAGATCTTGCATTTCCTTATTTTTTACTGGACCTTCGACCGTCGATTTCGGATATAGTTCATTTATACTAGTCAGTATTCTTTCTGCTAACTTCATTTCAGCAGGTTGTAGGCATTCTAGTCAGAATGCCTTGCGGCGAGTCCATTCCCTGTTGGTGAGGAGACGATCCGTCTTTGTATTGTTGATGGGTCCTTTCTGACTCTTTGCTTTTCGGGACGACTCCTTCATTCCTGCCATGGCCCCCTTTTTCCCCTTAAGCGTTCTAGCTCTGCATGTTCCGGCTCCCTCGTGTATTTTTTCTTTTTTTTTTGTTTTCACTTTCTCTTCTCTTTTCGGAATTGATACTGGACAGAGCGCTTTTATTACTTCCCCTTAACAAGTTTACACAGCAGAGCGCTTTTGTTTTCTCCTTGCGTCTACCTGGTGACTTCGACCTCTGGTCTTTTTCTTCCGGCGCCTTTCATTTTTTGACACGTTACTCCTCTCTTTTGCGCCCCCCGGGACATTCTTTGCAAACGGCGTCTCCTTACGTTTTTTTTTTGGTCGCGATCTCTTCTCCTGTTTCCGAGCAGGACCCGTTCGACAGCCGTCGGGGCTTGATATCTGCTTTTCTTTGAATTCGTTCTGATGCGCGGTGGGATCCCCGAAAAGGACGTCTTCTTTCCTCCCCTACTTCAACTTTTCGCGATTCTTTTTGCTTTCCCCCGAAGCCGGCCTGGCGTGCATGGTCTCTCGGAAGGCTACAGTTCTGATTTCGCCCTCCTCCGAGTTTGCCTCTCTGCGCCTGCTCTTTTTCTTGCGAGCCCCAGCGCCGATGATATTCTTTTGAACCCCGCCTCCTCAAAGCAAATGAGCGGGGCATCTTCCTCCCTGACGATTCCGGCTCTTCCCCTTCCATCTTGACGGTTTTGGACTTGAAGACCACTCTCCGAATAGGATGGCCATGACTTCTCCTTGGGGCTTTTACTCCCACACAGCCTCTTTTCACGGGAGGTTTCGTTTGCTTTTCCCCATCCATTCATCACACCTATTGTCCAAACCCAGAACCCCGTAACCTCCCCTCTTTGGCTTCCTACTTTTTGCCCCTACCTACCTCTCTGAGACCGCTGCGCTCTTTTTTCTCCTACTGGTCTAACACTTCCGCCCTTCGACTCTTTTCAAGGTCGTAAATCGCCGATGCTTTTTCTCCTGAGGAGGATCTTTCGACAACGGTGGCGCCGCATAAGCTTTGGTCAGTGGACTGACTCTCGCACTCGCTGAACGCTCGAGCGCTGGGCTGCTCTGTCGCTAATTCCTTAAAGCACCACTTTAGTAGCGAGGAAACCCTCCGCTATCTCGTCCCCCTCCCTCGGACCGCAATTCAAGATCTTCTGATGAAGCTTTTCTCCCTGTTCCGAAGGCGACACCGTGAGATTTCCCTCTCTCACTTTTACGCATCTAATAGATCGAGTCCTCTCCAGACCTCTGTAGACATAACCTGTTCCATGGCATTTGCGCAATTACGATCGCGATTGGCTTTAGAGAGTGATTGCACAACTGCCAGTTGCTGGGAGCCCTAGTACCGCCATTCCGCCGCATCTTTGTCCCCACCTCTACCCCCCGTCTCGCCTCCTCCATGTGTGCTGCCTTACCCTTTTCGCCCTTTCGCCTCTCGGGGCTCCTCGCGCCCTCTCCCCCTAAGACAACCCCAAGCCGCGTTTCCCCCTTCCTTCTCCTTCGGGAGCGTTTTCAATCCCCCCCCCCTCGATGAGTTCCTGGTCTGCGGCGGGCTGTCTCCCCCCCAGTCAGCTCGAAGTTGTGTCCATTCTTGATACTGTCATCCTATTTCCTCGTAGGAGTGGTTCTTATCCCTCCTCACCACTCCGCCTCGTTCTTTCTTCGGTCATGTCAGTGCGCGCAGTTTCTAAGTTGCGGCCGGATCTCTTCTTTCATCGGTCTGTTTTGCTGAAGACCTCACTCCCCTTTGTATTATTCTATTTCCCTTCGTTGTGCATATGACGACGCGTTCATGGTGGTGCCCTCTTCCCCCTCCTCTAGACCTCATCACGGACAAGTCAGGAAGAGGAGATACTTTCGTCCTCTCCGACTGGCAGTACCTCTAGTCTTTTTCATACGGTTTCTCTCCAACGTGACGCGGAACTCATAGCTCCGTTAGCTTGACGAACGAAAATTTGGAGCATCACGGATTTGTTCTGCTAGCTCCAGAAGTCCAACCTCTCCCCGTCCAATGATCACCGAGTCTGCCCTGAGACGATCTTGCCCTCTCTATTGTGCGCTTCACCAGGTATCGTCTTCGCGGAGGTCCCCTCTTTTCCTTTCCGCTGCTGACTCTCCCTTGGGGCCTTCTTAACCGGCACAGGCTTAACCTCTTGTATCGTGGGACTAGATGCAAGACGATTGCTCCAGCATCCTCGCGACACGACGAGCTTTTCCCCCCCGGTGTTGTCCGGCAGCGCGAATGTGAAGTAGCTCCTGTTGTGATCCCGCGTCTTCGTCTTCGTACCCCCGTCATAGGTCGTTCTCCTCTTTTCTCTAGGTTGGAGTCCCAGAGAAGAGATGAGCATCTCTTGTTCTTTCGGCGTTCGTCTGAATCTACTTTGCGATTCGTGCACTCTCGGACCGAGACCTTCGTGTTCTTTACAGACTGACGAGCCCCCGCAGCTCATACCCCGCACGAGGGATTTTCTCCCGGTCATAGGAGCGCTGAGCAGGGCCCCACAGTGAGATCTGAACGCGTCCCTCCCCGTGAGGTATCCACTTCGCCCGGCGAGTTCTGCAGCGGCCCCACCAATCCTGACTCTCGGACAGCTTTGGTATTTCTCAAGAGAAAAGGAGTTCGAGGCTTTACGTGGCCTTTATGGCTTGAGGCAACCAGCTGAATTGGCCCTCTTCTGGGAGATGAGAAGCGACTTTCACCCCGCCTTTACTCACCTTATCTTGTTTTTACTACCTCCTCTTGAAATTTCATTTTACCTCTTAAGGCCCTATTGGATAGTTTTGAACTCGGGAGTACCGGGAGGTCTTTTTCATTAGTCCCCCCTTCTCCCAACGTCAAGCTTCACAACAGACTTAATAGAGTACCCCTCGACACCTCTTTCCTCCCTTCCCCCGACGTTCTTCTTTTGTAAACGCAGACATATGGCGTCGTCTTTTTCTCGATTGTGAACCTGGAGGCTGCGATCCCCCTAGCCTCCTCGAGATGGCACTTATTCCAGGCAATTTAGCGACTTTCGCGCCGGCAGCGCCATCGCGGATTCTAGAGCCGGGAGTCCCTCTCAAGTGCTTCGAGATTGTTCCATCGTGTAGTCCTTCTCTTATCCTCAACCGTCGCCCCCCAGGCCGCTTCCCCTGCCAGATACGATACCCCCCGACAGTGGCGCTCCTAGGCCTTCTCCCGTGTTCCCTCTCTTCCCATGCCTCCCTCCCCTTGCTCCAGTTTCCCTGACAAGTCCCAGTAATAGCGTCCATGAATGTCCCTGGAAGTTCTCTCCTTGCAGGGCAATGCCCGTTCCCTTCCGGACTTCCCTTCCTTATTCACAAGGAAGTCGAACGGCACGTGCCCCAGTCCTAAATGCTTCTGGTATGTGTTCTGGCTCGTTACACGTTTTCTCGAAGCTTGTAGATACAAGTAAGACTCCGGCGTTCGCGGCATCTCATCGTTTGCAACTCCATCATCCCAGTTCCGCTCTATCGCCGCTTCCCTTTTCCCCCCGCCCTAACTGATGCGTTCCAACCTTGACGCGCGCGCAAGGTTCCCGTCAACAAATTATCATATCCGACTCCTGTATCCCGCGCCGTCTTATCAGTTTGGCTCTCTTCACTGCCGTTCTCTCTTTGACTCCCCAGTTGCGTACAATGTTTCTTTCTCATGGCCTCGCTTCTTGAGTACGTTCTCCCTAACGCCTTTCTCATAGCGGCCCCTATCCAAGCCGTAACCCCCATGGTCCCCAGGAGACGTTGGTGGCCGCTTGTGTGCTCCAACCCTTCTAGCGCCAGATCAGTTCCCCGCTAAGCCTTTCTGTATAAATCGAATGATTGATGGCGTCCTTTCTCAGCCTACGCCCGTACCCGTACTCCGTGTTAATCCCCCTCGTCGGTAATTTGGTCTTACTCCTTACCCAACATACCTTGCATGCGCGAGCTTTTTAGATAAATGGTCGCCCCTGATAGCCACGTTCTCCGGCTTTCTGCAAGTCGACCTCCCCTCTCCGACTACCTCCCCCCCCAGTCTCCTTAAGGACTCTCCCTCTTTGACAGAAGGGACTACCTCCTATACCCAAAAATACCCAGGTTCAAAACATGAGGATAAGTCTGACGACATCCTTGCCCCCTCCTTTCTCCTTTCGGGTATTATTCTCTCCCTGGAGTTTCCTTCCTTGTCCCCTCTCTAACCAACCTTCCCCCCAGGACGACATTCTGGCATATGACCCTTGCCGGTATAGTTTCTGCTAACGATGGTCCACCTTTTCCTCTGATATGCCGGCATCTAAAATTAGAGGGCCCCGTTTTTCTCCTTCCTTTATTCTCCCTGATGAAGAACGCTCGGGGCGTCGCTGGGTGAGTCCTTGCGCGATCAGTGAGCTAATATACGACACCGTTCGCGCTCCCGACTCCCCGAGATTTCTTCCCCCCTTGAGGATCCTGAGCTACTGATCTCTATCTTCTTTGAGCCATAACATCTTGGCCCTTATCTTTTTCACCGCTCGATTCTGTCACTCGACCAACCTTCGCTCCAGAGATCAATCGGCGAGGCTCTCCCCTATTCTGACCCTGAATGTAATTTTGCCGTATCACCTCCTCCCTCCGTCAGATGGGACCCTTAGGAGAGAGCTCGAATAGAATCAATTGTTCCGCTGGTTTTTTCCACTCTCCCCCTTTATCCTGTGCCCACGGGCCTCATTCTTAGCGCTCACACTCCTAGTCTGCTCTTGTCGCTAACCTGGGCCCCCTTTTCGTCTGTGTGTTTCCTATGGGAGTCCCCTAGCGTCTCCCCTCAACGCCTCGTCTTATTATCTCGTTTTATGCGGCCAGAAGTGAGTACGGGGAGAAGAAACGGGCCGTGGGATGGGAGTGTGATCCCCGTATGAGTACACTGGGTAATATTTCTGCACGCTTTTTTTTTACTCCATCATTTACTCTCTTTAGAGACCCGTCTTTCCGGCTTAGCGGAGTTTCCCAGAAGCTTGGTTGGGTTTCGCTCCCTCTTCGGTTCCTTCGTCGGCGTTTCGCACATGTGCTACGGTCGCCTCGTCTCCCAACACACCTGGCCATTCCAGGCGTTTTTCCTTCAATGCGATTTTCCCCTCCGATTTTGGCCCCACATCGCGAATCCGGGTCTCCCTGGGGCTGATCTCGCCAAATTGTCCCCGTCGTGCCGCCCCCTGCTTTCTATTATTTATTCGGCGCGGATTTTCTTTTAGGTAGAGTATGCTTACTATTGGTCTGCTGGCCACCCGTCTGGACAAATTTACCTTCTCTCCGCACCTTCCCTATCGAATTTCACGGCGCTAGTGGCGCTGATAACTGGGTGATCTCTCCTCATTTTCCCTCCCCATCAACAGAGCTTAGGGCTGGCATCGACCTTTTACGCTTCGTCACAATTATAGTTCACTAGCAAAATCGGCCCGAAGTCCCCTCCCTCCTAGGTTTCCCTTTCGTGGGCGAATCATGGGTTACTCTTCTTTCCTTTTTACCTCCGGCTTTACGTGGCCCTCATTCTAGGCCTTTTCCAATCTGGCGGCTGGTGTGTTCCTATCTTACCTGACTCGACTACAGGTTCCCGTTTGCCCAAGTTCCTTTTCTTTTTCTTCGACAGTAAACCTCTTTCCTCCTAGGTTATTGGTTTTATCTCCTCTTCGTTTTTTTGC
>Ga0179593_1421391_pt1 | contig 15978 bp, 14 predicted proteins | sample CZODoug2_1_08_16_FD_185931 | JGI IMG/M metagenome (GOLD analysis project Ga0179593, IMG submission 185931) | Vadose zone soil fungal communities from Angelo Coast Range Reserve, California, USA - CZODoug2_1_08_16fungal (PacBio error correction) | ecosystem: Environmental > Terrestrial > Soil >... | reverse complement strand
CCCGTCCTCGGGCCACGTAGAAGGGTTTTTTTCCTTTGTTTGTGCATTCCCGATGACACCCTATCAACCTTCTTTTCTTGAGAGGATGGAATTCCCCTCTTCAGCATTTTTCGCGTCCCTTATGTTTAGATCAATACTCGTGATTCATCCGGTCCGCTTAGACTTTTTCTTACAGGTCCGAAGGTCTGTTGTCTTCCTCTCCGACCAATTCCGTGTCCCTCCTTTTTGTCACACTTCCAGCCAAGTTTAAACGGTAGTTTTTGGCCGCCCTCAACATTTTCTCTTTTCTCTGATTTACGCACCCTCCTCGAGATTATGCTACCTCTCTCTCTCTTTGTTCGCTGATTTCTTTCTCTACTCCATTCCATGCTCCTTATATAGGGGTTTTCCCTTCCTTTGATGGAGAAGTTCCTGGAGGTGTGTCTCACTTCGACCAGACATGAGCCCCTTTCTCGCATTAATAAGTTCTCCCCTCTTCACCTTTTCTACTCTCCCAGATTCAATGGAGGTATTATCCGGTGCCCCCCCGTGCCCCTTCCCATTATATCCGTTTCCCTGACACCACAGTTCACGGTATTAACCCCTCCCCGCTCATACCGATAAGCATATTCGACACTCAGTCTTAGTGCCATCTCTTTGGCCAATCACTCTGCGATTTATCTTTCCCCGTGCCAGATGTTCCCCAGAACCGATGTGGAGCTAATCACTCGCTCTTTTCGGGTGCTTGTCTCTTAGTCGATCCTTGGATTCATCGGACATCTCTTTGTTGTTGTAGCTCATTGTATCCATGCTCCCCGGTCTCCTGTTGACCCCAGGTCCTTTCAATTTCTTCCCGTCTCTTCTTCGCCACGATCGGCCCGTGTCCTTCCCCCGGTTAACTTCCCTTCATGATCCATTTCGGTGACTTTTCACTCCCACGGCTGGCCCATCCCGGAGCACCAACCTTTATCCCTGTTCACTACGTGTTCCTACTTGTTTACAATAACCGGATAGTTTCTCTTTCCCCGCCCACACCAGTTTGGTCACTAGCCTTACCCCCTGGACAACCTTCACGAGAACAGCCCTTTTTTGAACCTTCCCCGGGCTCCCTCCTTGCGGTTAAGAGATAGTTTAACTTTCCTCTCCTTGACTTGCTCGCCAAATCTGTGCCCCCCCTTTCTCGCACGGGCCCCGTCGTCCTTGGCCTTCTTCCACTGCGTCCCGGGCATTTACAGTCCCTTCCCCCACGTTCGTTCCCCCTCCGATCCGGCTCCGACCCTTCCTCTCCGACCCCTAGTCTCCCATTCCTTTTCAATGTTGCGGGTCCCAAGTTTTTCCCCCCCTTTTCAGTCCCCAAGATTTACCCCCAATTTGCTGCCGCCGTGAGAGCTTCCGTAACCGTCCTCTTCTCATCGCTACTTCTCTACCTGCCGCCCTTTTCGGAAACCCTTCAGCAATTCGCCCCCCGGTTCCGTCCCCATTTTGTAGTTCATCCCTTCAGAATGGTCCCGATCTCGTGGGTTCCCCCCGCAAGACCGGAGTCCCAAGCGCTTGCGTTGATACGTATTGTTGTTTGACCGTTTTTTCAGGTTTCCTCTCCTTCGCTCCATTCCCTCGTTCTCGCCTTTAACTATGCAGAAAGAGTTTCGTCCCGCACCTTGCCTTTCCTGGACCTTCCCGTTTCTCAGTTTCAAAGATGCGAACGCGTTACCCTGTGTAAGTTCCCTCGACACTCTCGTCCGCTCGCTGTATGATTGCCTATAAAAAGCAGCTCTCCTTAAAGTATTCCACCGCGCGGCATATTACCTCCTCTTTGTGTTGTTGATAGCCTTATACCTGGCGTTTGGCTCTGTACACGTTGTCGTTTTTTCCTTTGCGTTCCCCTTGTCCTTTTTGATTGAGTTAAAATTTTCCCTCCCTCTTTCGCCTCTCGAGGCTTGTGCTTTCACTCTCTCCTCGGTCACAATCCTTCCCCTTCATTTTGCGATTTCCTAAAATCCGTTCTGAGTACTTTGAGATTTACTCTAATTACATTTTACCCCGCCCCCATTTCAGTCTTTCTTACTCTCCCAACGGCCCTCGTTGAGCCCGTTCCACCGGAGATTCTAGCTTTTTCCTTCTTGAACTAAATCAGGTCCCGATCCCTCTGTCTGAAACGGTCCTCAAGGAGATTGTCTTCTCCCCTTGAGTAGCTTTAGCGATGACTCCTTTCGAGCGTCTGGGTTGCTTTTCTTTGGTTCTTTGAAAACCTCTTGGCTCTTCCCTACAATCGTCAAGGGGACCCTCTCCATTGACGCCTTTAGACCCGTTCTTTTGACGGCTTCTCCGTGGGCCGGGTAGAAGAAGATGCATTATCCGTTACTTGGTTAATTTGCTTCCCATGTCGTTGAAGTAAAAGGAAGAGGTCTCCCGCAGGCCGACGTGAGAATACCAAAACACACCCCCCCCACCCCCCCCCCCCCCCCCCCCCCCACCAACCCAAAACACACAGTCCCTCAAACATTGCCCTCCTCCGAAAGTGATCCTCCCGTCATCGTTTACTCCCTACTACCTCTCTCTGGACGGTCCTTCGCATGATGGAACGCTCCTTCTTTACCGTCACTTTTTCGTGTTGCTCTCTTTAATGTTTTTCCCAGTGGTGCCCTCCTTCCTCCCGAGGGACACCACTTTCCGTTGTGGGGGCCGTGCTCTTAGCCGGGCTTTTGCTCCCAACACACTCGTCTGTGTTTTTACTCGACAGTCGACCCCCGTCCCTTTCGCGTGTGATGACTTCGTTCTCAGCCCTGTATGGCTTACGGTACCGGACTCTCTTTGAGTGCCCCGTCCGTATGTTTCCCGGTCCCGCGTTACAACTCCCGACTTTTCCCTCCCAGACTTGTCCACCGGTTCCCTCGTCTGCCATGACAGATGACATTTAGTGCATCTGTGGCTCGAAGATCTTACCTTTTTTTAATTCTCTGAGACTGCCTTCCCCGTCATACCCAGAACTCCCAAGAGCGAATTCTCCCCAGCAGCGCCTCTTGCTCCAATCGGTTGACTCCTGTTCTTTTCTCAATTTTCTGCCGTTCCCCCCCTTCTTCCTCATTGCGTTGTGAGCTCCCTCTTCCCTTACGGCTCGTGTCGCCGCCTTATCGGAGTGCTAAAGGGCTTTTATGCCTTTGCTTCGAAAGTCCGTCCAGTAACGGGTTCAAGATACGTGTCACTTTTTCCGCTGTCCCCCCGCTAGTATGGATGGCTGTCACCCCTCCTGTGACAGCTTGAGAAATCATTTTTCACGAGTCAGTTGGTCGGCACCCCACTGCGGGGTGCCTTTAAGTGAAAACATTTTTCCCCTTTAACTCCTTTCCCCCCCTTTAACGGAGCTTTCCATGACCCCTAGTTTACTGAAATAGGAATGATTCTCTGGCCTTCCGCCCGCCAGCATCGCAATGCCTTCCGCCCCTACCTCCCTGCCAATATGGCTCACTTCCTTCCTTTTTGCTCTGTCCTCGCCTCCCCAGAGAGTAAACCTCCTCCCCCCATCTCAGTTTTCAAGTGTTAATTTCTTGAATACACGCTTCACCTGCCCTCTGGGCCCCCCTCTTGCATCGGTCCGTATGGAACAAGGCGGGGTGTTGATTAATTTTCCACTGATTCATTAGAAACCCTGTGAGCGCTCGCCTTTTATTGCGTTCCACCCCGTAACGCCTTTGAGAGGCTTTCCCCCAGCTATTTCTTCCTCAACCCTTTCTCTCCCGTGCGGACTTTCCCTGAGTTTCCGCCGGATACGCCCATCTACTTTTCCTCCCCGACTGGTTGTTGTTGAGTCTCTCTGCATCCGAGTACATTTTTTCGGTCTTCTCCTTTCTGCTCGGTTTTACTTTCATCTTCTATATGCATTCCCTTCCACGGATTGCTTGCGTTCTATCGGATGGATCCCTTCCTTCCGGTTCACGTACTTGCGGCGGATCCTAAACTCGTGGGCTTCCAACCTTGCCCATCTTCCTCTCATCCCTCTTTCGCCAATTAGGTCGATTCCATGGCCGGTCCCCCTACGACCTCCCTTTATGAACTCCCCATAAAAGTTCCCATCGACTTCAACGGATTACTCTTAGCGTTTTGACTCCCGCTTCAGACCCCCCGGGCCTAGATTATTTATGACCCTCTTCGCGATTTCGCTATTGAGATCTCTTCCGCCTCTTTTCGGTCCCCAAGAAGATCCAAAGCCCCCTACTGATTCCATTAATGTCTTCCAATCTCTCGTCTAGGTTGGTTTCATGAAGGAGTTACAGTTCCTCTCCTTTTGAACTTCCCAGGCTCCAAAAATTCTCTTAGCCTTTCCGGACCTTCCAAAGTTTAAAGGATATCCTCCATATTCAATCTAGCTGATCTCCCTTCCCCATCCAGAAGTACTGGAGAAATCGTCCCCCCCCCCGGCCCCTTTTCCCGGAAAGTCCCCACATTTTTTTCTTTATCGCCTGATGTGACCTTTTGAACACTGCCGTACCCCGATTCGAACTTCAGTTCCCCCGCCTCGTTAGCCATCACTCCCAAGCTTCTTCCCGGTCACGATGGCAACTCCTTCTCTCCCGAGGCTTACCACCTCTGATTTTCCCTCAACCGGTCTGCCTTGATGTTCCCTCTGTCTCTTTCCTTGTGTGGGTACTGAGATCGATCAGTCGCTAGCAAAGGAGGTGATTTTTCAGGAATCTTCCCTATTGCGTCTCGTGATTACCCAATATCCTCCCGCCATGCTATTCTAAGCCAGACGGACCTTGAGCCCTTTTCAGAGAAAACTTATTTTTGTTTCCCCGTCCCTAAAGTTAAAAATCCCTTTTTTCCTACTGGCAGATTAGCCTCCGTCTACTCCCCCAGCCAAAGGATGGGTCCTCCCTCCTGGTCTTACATGAGCTCTAGTTTACCTCCCCGCCCGCTTTTGTTCTCCCAATCACCCTTCTCGATCACCCGTCTAGAACCCATTTTCTTTTCACCTCCTCGGAAAGACCCCCCACTTTCCCCCCGCGACTTTGCCCGGTTCAATCCGTTGCGCTGATATCTTTCTGCAATTACCGTAGTGAGATAGGTGTTGGCCCCCTTGTTCGCCACAAAATTGTTCCCACCGGACGATTTTCATCTTGCAATTTCTCTTTCCCGTCGGATGATCTCTGCTTTCTCCACGAGGAAGTCCATCCCATCACCTCCATGTTGCCCTTTCCCCCCCCAAGTCACGATGCTTACTTCACTTCCACGGCTCAGACAGGGTAGCAGGCCTCCTGTTACGGGTTTTGCACATTTTCGCCCTCTTGTAAAATCTTCCACCCCCGTCTTTTTTTTTTCACCGCGGCCCGTAAAGTAAAAGACCTTTTTTCATCGCTTCCAACCCCTCCCCCCGTCACTCAATTTGCGTTTTTAATCTCCGAAGATCCCCTTGGGAACGTCCCTGACCTTTTTGTCTTTTCCCGACGGCCACTCTGGTCCAATTAGTCTCGGGGTTTTTCTCACGAACGGCGACTGAGCGCCTTGCCTGTTCGCTTTTACCTATGTTTCTGTTGGGGTGAGTCGGGCCCCTGTTAACTCTTTCATCTCTGGTTCGCTTCTTTCGCCGCCTCCTACGAAAGACCGCTTTTCTCGCAAAGGGATCCGCTTGTCTTTCTGGATACCCAGACTTCCCAAATCTTTGATGTTTCCCTCACTCTCCGTGACCGCTCCCGCAGCTCGCCCAACGTCATCGATAGGCCCCTCCCATAGTAAACTTGATTTTCCTAGCCCGCTCATTACTCTCTCCTCTCCTCTTTGTTGTTGTTTCGATTTCTCTCCCTGCGTCGTGGCCTGAGCTCCCAGTGCCGCCGCGCTTGCCTGCGTGATTCTCCCTAGGAGAGTTCGTCCTTGACTTTGCTTTCTCTCCCCTGACCTCTTTCCCGCCGTCATCCTGGGCTGGCTTCCTTTTCCGTTGTTTTCCTGGTCCCCCAAGCGGCCGTCTTGCTCCAATTTCAGAAAACGCTTTCTTCTTTAGTCCTTACTTCGATCTGCCGCTATGATCATCCTTAGGACCCCCACAGTGCCAAAACCTTTATGTTTCGTAACGTCGCCAGGGCAGGATGGGCCCCACGGGATTTTAATCTCCCGCGTTCTTTGTCACCCAATTTCCGGGGTTATTGGAGCTCCACTTGTTCAAACTTTTCCACTTGGCTATTTTTTTTTGAGACATTCTAGTTGTCGCGATGGATCTTGCGTTACTTTCCCCTCCGGGTTCTCATACTGACTGTGACCTTCGGTCCTCGCAAAAGCACCCCCCCCGCCCCGCTGAACCCCCACGCTCACAGGAGACGTCCCTTTCTTAGCCTGTTTGTGCCGTGATTCTCGCGTTCTGAAGCCGATTTTAAGGGTACTGGACGTGGTCTTTATTCACTGTAATGGCAACTGATCTCCATCTCTGCCTCCTCCTCAATCCCGTGCTACTTCCTTGTGGAAACTCTTCTGAGATGAACCGTCGCCTCAATACCCCTCCCTTTCTTCTGTAACCAGCACTGATGCTCGCTTCCCTTAGACCGTCAAACGTGCTGTGTGGAGATAGTGATTGTTCTCCTTCTTAGGTCTGAGAAACCCTTCAACCTGTGTTGCTCTTTTGATCGTCGCCGGGATTGTACCAACAACCGGGCCGTGCTTACTTTCGCTTTTGACTCCTTCGCATCGCCTTTTGAGTTTCCCCAGCAGTGGGATTCTGCCCGCGTTTCTCTCTGATTCATCAGGAACCTTAGCCTGCCTGCCGGGAACGAGGTACACCGGTTTCTCCTTTCTCGTGGGCGATCGACGGGAAGGGCCTCCTTAGGCTCCCTGATAAAACGAGCAACTAGGATGATGCCCGACGATAGGATGATTACCTACCTCTTGCTCTCCACCGAAGTGGTACGCTATCATTCCATTTCACAGAACCATCGAGGGCCCCCACTCCCCCAGCAGTTCTGGACATCGGCATTTCAGAGGGATGATCGCCCCCCGTCGCTGCCGGGGTCCGTTAAAGGATTTCAGCCGCGGCGTTCTGCTCTCGAACGAACTGATCGTGTAGACTAGTCTCCTTATCCTTCCCCTCTTCCGGTGACCTCACAGGAGAAAAGTGATTTCTTCCGCACACTTTCCGTCGTGGCCGGCTTCTTTTTTACAAAGAGAATGTCTGTATTATGGAGGTGCCTCCCGCTTTTCTTGTAAGAATGAGTTAACCCTCAGGTTAAACGGGTATTCCGATTCCAGTCCTCCCTTCTCTCTTTTTTCCCTTGTTGCAAGAAAGAAGGAACCTTACTGGCCCTCCTGCCGGCACGAATTTTCTCCTTTGTTTTTTTTCTTTTTTTTTTCCGCAAACCTCTTTCTCACTGGTCTGAGAAGACGCCCAGATCCCCTCCACTTATCGCATCTGAATCGAGTTCCTTCCCTTGCCTCCTGATAGTCACTTTTTTTCTCTTACGTCAAGCGAGTATATTTTATAAGTGTGTGCACGTCCCCCTCTCTTGCTATAAAGGGCAGACTTCCTCTTTCTAAACGGCATTTCCATCTGTACCGTAAGCTTTTCCCTTCGAGAGGCAATTTCCCCGAGTTCTTGACTCCTCCGTTGCGTATCCCTGCCATACGGCATTGAATTTCGTTTCCCAAGAGTTAGACCGTCCAGCCTTGCGAAGGCCTTTCATCCTCCCCTCATTAAGAACAATGCAGGCCGTTTTCCCTCTCTGCGTGGGTCGCAAGAGTTCTGCATCTCTCTTCTTTCCCATTTTTGAGCGTCTCTCCCTCCTGTTAGCGGCGGGAAAAGCGCCCCCGTTTTTTTGCTCCGTTGGCATCTTCGAGGAAATTCTTCTCACCTGTCCTTTTGGTTGACGGAGGATGGCCGGCCTTTCTTGAGGGACCTATGGTCGGAGTCCTCAAATTGTGTTTTAACCCACTTCCCTAGTCATCGCCGGGATATACCTGGATGAAATGGCTCCTCTGGCTTTGACTTTCGCTCAAGACCCCTGTTTCCACACTTTTCCCCCCAAGACTTGGATTTTTGAGTTTACTGCCCCTGGACGGTCTCGACGATTTCAGACCATGGGACTCTGATTCTCTAAGTTCTCCTTCTCGTCATTTTGAGATGATCGACCTTTGCGTGATGCTTGCTCTCCGCCGCCCCCCCGCCTCTTTCCTCATCTTGGGCTCTGTCCTTCGGAACCCTCTGGTTCCGGTGTGACTCCTGCACTTCTTGTTCAATAGGTAACTTAATGCGACCCGGCATTGCCTGTTTTCGACCTCGGACTCTGCGTTCCACCTGGGAATTCTCAATTGCTTCAATGCGATTTCGATCCTCCAAGTCCTCTTTCTAGACAGCTTTCCTCCTCCCCTCTTCGACTCCATTCCTTGCGGCCCACCCATTTTCCTTGTTCTGCGGTTTCTCACGTTGACATCGGACTCGTCGCATGTCGCGCCCCTTTCCCTTTCTTTAGCCCCTTCATTCGTCCCTGCTGCCTCCGTGTTCCCACTGGCCCGTAGCTCTCCCTTGAGAATCATCCCCTCCCAGTGCCGACCGAACGTTCTTTCCGACGAAAGTCTTTTTTTTTTTCATGCCTGATCCTTGGCCGGTTGAAGGAAGCGATTTGGTACGAATCTATTTCGTCTTTTGTAGCCTACATCCCCATGTGGTCGCTGGTTCATCCCCCCGACTGGTCACCTTGTCCCCCCCCCCCTTTTCGTCTCCCCGAGATTATTCTCCTCTGATCCCGTCACATCTCCTTTCTCTCCGGCCGGCACTCTGGTCAGACGTTCTCGGGAGATGAAGAACCACTTTGAGTTCCCCCGAAACCCGGCCCTCTTCCCCTTTCCATCAAAGGACTACCCCTCCTCCTGGTTTTTTACATCGGATACGATACAGGTCTCGTTGAAACCACATAATTTTCTTTAACTCGCCCCAGGGACCCCCCACTGCGTGACAACCTTCCCACACCATTGTTTTGGACTTTTTCTACTTCTGAGCATCTTTGTGCTTCAACGGAAACGTAGCCAGTCTTTCCTGCTCGACGCTGACGTTTGTAGAAACACCTTCTCTCTCTCCCATCACCAGGGATTTTGCCCTTTTGCTTCCTGTCGTCGGCGGGACGTTTGAGCAACTCGTTCAGTTTCCACCGCTACTTGCCGCCGTCCCCACGTACGACTTTTCCTTCGCGGTCCCCCCCCGCCCCCCGTGGTCGACGGCGTCGTCACCCCAGTTGAATTCTGGGTTCACCGTGGAAATTTAGTGCTCCCCCTTAACACCTAGTTATCACCAGTATGCTCCCCCGGATCTTTGATCTGCCCCAGTCCCCTGAAGCCCTTCTCCTCGCTTCCCCCACCTTGTCGCCATCCCATCGCCAACCTTTTCTTCTCAAAGTAGCACATGTTTGAATCCCCTCTTTCCTTCCCTCCTGACCCTTCGGCACAATTCCCCTCTTTTCATTGGGTGGCCCACGTCGCCCCCCAGTTCTGCGGTTCTCCCGAAGAGCAGGGCAGCTTTTCTTTCTTTCTTCTTGGTCCGTTCCCCTTTCCCTATTGAAGAAGGCTCTCTCGTAAATCTGAACGGAACCCGGAGGATTCGCTCAAAGAGTTTTTCTTTTTGCCTCAGGGGTTCTCCCGCCCATCCCCTTACTCTTGCACTTTACCTCTTTTTCCCCCACGAGTAGACTCCTAGTCCATCGAAGATTGAGATCTCGGCCCGAGGCAACGTTTGCTGTCAGCAGTCGCCGCGCATTCTTTCCTCCTTCCCTCCGTTGTTGGGGATTTCGATACCTGCGCTGTGCTCCTTCCCTCAGTACGCTGGTTGTCTCCCTTTTCATCTCCCCTTGTCTTTCGAGGTTCCTCGGGGCGCGTTTTTCTAAGAGGTCGTTCTCTTTGGGCTGTTGGAACCTTCAAGTATCCCTTGTCTCAACTCAGTGCGTCCTTTCGAACCTTTTCTATCGTCGTTCATTCGGAGAGAGCCGTTACTCTGAAGCGATTGACCCCCTTCTCCGCCTCCCACAAAAAACACCGTGTTAACGTCCACCTTCAAGTCAGTTGTCGCCGTCTTGGGACAACACGGTTCTAATTTCCCAGTCGTTTTCCTTCTGGCACTAAAAAATGTCAGGTCGTCCCATTTTTTCTCCCCCACCACCCGGTTCACTTTTCTATTTGATGGAGAACAGTTGAGGTTTCTCTGGAAGCGATCATTGCTGTTACTACTAGCCTCCTCCTTTTTCCGCTCTGCCGAATATGTGACTGAGGCGTCCGCCGGCTTTCCCCAACTTTCCAATTGAGAATGTGTCGCCGGTCTAGCCTTTGACGCGTTCGATGAGGAACCTCGTTACTCCCGTGTGCGCCCTGTGAGCTTTCCTTTAAAAGGCCTCCGTGCTCAGTGCTCAGACTCACATCACCCCGTAAGAAATGCCTTGGTGGCTTGACGACCTTTTGCAGCGCCACCGTCAGAGTCCCACTACGATCCAAGGTGGACCCCACATGCTAGAGCAGTGATTACCGTTTTCCCAACCCCCTTTGTGCCCCAGGTCCGTTTTTATGTCTTATTAAGGCGATTGAAGTAAATGGTGGGGTATAGAATTCCCCGTAGCAGGGATTGCCCCACAACAAGGAGTGAGACCATAGACGGGTCGTACCGGCCTTTGCCTTTCGGGGCTTCGGCCCCTCCGGGAGGCTCCCACGAGCCCTCGATTAGCTATCTCCCGACGAAAACCGGTCCTGTCACCGTCTTCCCTTTTCACGGTTCCCCTACGTACCGTGTTTCCCCGAGTTTAGTACCTTCCGTCTTTTGTCCTTCCCTTCAGAAGTGAGCTGCTAGGCCTCGCTACTGTCTTCCTCTTTTTCCTCTGGATCTAGCGAAGGAGCGGCCTTTCTCCTTCATAACCTTACTCTTCTTTCCCATTTGTCTCCCCGAGCCGGGTATGGCCACGGCATTTCCCAGCGTTGATCGAATAGATTTTCCCCTTTCTTGCCAACGGAAGTTCCTCCCTGCTTACCCATCGGCAACTAGGCCTTGGCTCTTTTTTCGAGTCATATCTTAGTGCTTCGTTGAATCCTTCCGCTCTAACATATTGGTGTCCGTCTCTTCAACTTACGACTCTGGTTCCGTTGGGAACAACCTGGTAATCGTGCTCTTCTTGTCTCGTCAACTCTTTTGTTCAGCGAGGAACCGCAACCGGTGCAACGTCCGAAGTCGTATCCCCCCCTCCACCTCCAATGGGGGGGGCTCCTGTCGAACCACCCCAACAATCTTTGCCCCCGTTCCCCCTCATGGCCCTCGGGCCACGGGACCCGCAGTTGGCACCTTTTTCTTTTCCACTCTTTCAATCGTCGAGTTTTCATTCCTCCCCTTCACGCACATGATCGCCCATCCATCCGCTATCTCCCGATGCGAATCTGGCACGATAGTACCCTTTGATAGATCTTGCTTAAGGAGAAAACTAAAACCCCCTCTTCCTCTCCTTCTTTTAAAAGTGCCGAGGTCCTTGACCTCCCTCCATTGACCTCTGAGTCGGCCCCCCTTCCCTTTGCCCTCGGACGGTAATGATCTCTGAAGTTTCCCGCCCCAGTTAGTGACTCCCCCCCCCCCTACTCTTGATCAGAAATAACGGAGCATGTTCTTCCTCCCTCGTCTGTAATTGTGATCCCCGGACTTTTCATTACTTCATGCTTCCCAACGGAGCAGTCCACTCCGTACGGTAGCTGGACTGATACGCGGCTATCCTATCTTCCTCCCCCTTTTTGAGAGGATCTTAACCGCGTCTCTTCTCGTTCTCGTTCCCGTTTCTCCTTTTTTCCGAAACGTCGATGAAAACGGCTTCATTGCGTTAAGCGCGCTTCCTCCCCCTTTGCAGCTTTTCTTCTCCTCCACCGTAGCATCAATACCTCGTGGTGGACCTTGCCCCTAGCACCCAGCATTCTTCTACCTTCCGGCTGAATGGACCCAGAGTCCCCTGGTCGCCATTAGTAGCATTAGTGTGCCCTGACTAGGGACACACGTTTCCCATCAACGGATTAGTCTCTCTTTTTTTTCTAGGCTTCTGTTCTTTATCCTATCACTCAAAAGTGAATACTTCTGATTTTATTGACAGTTCCAGTCTTTCGATGTCGCTAGGATTCGTATCCAATTTGAGTTCCTTTGGCGTTGACGCCTGCCTAATCTGATCCTCCCCTATAGTCTTTTCCTGGGGAATTGGTATCGGTGTCGACTAGGGCTCTAAGGCAGGTTACTTGTCAATACTCGAAATTCCACATGTACCCCTCACTTTCCCCCTTTTCTCTGGTCCTTTCCCCCCTGCTAACAGGCGACGTCCTCCCCTGATTACCTTTATCTTGGACTCTTCCTTTTACTCATTAATGACGCTCTTTTTGTCCCATCGGCCCGGAAATTTCCTCTTCTCCCCCTTAAGCTTCATTCTTTTCGATCTCACGGTTACCTTCCATGTTGCAACACACTAATCGAGCTTTTCTCCCAACTCCATTTCAACTGAATAGTTATCTCCATAAATCCCCGACTTGCTTATTTTTTTCCAGGAACTGGAACACCGCCGACTCTTTTTTTCCACCCTTTGCCGTTTGTTCATCCTCGTCCAGGCGCGGCGCGACCCTTCCTCCTTTCTCTTTCCTTCTGGGTTATGCCGGACTCTGGCATTTTTTTTTGACGCAAAGAGAGTGTGAAACTTTTTGTGCTAGTCATCTTTCATTCCCTTTCTCTCTGACGCCCAAGCAGTAGTTAAACTCAGCCCGTGCTCGTCCCCTTCTTGCTAATCCCCCCCCCTTTTTCCACTTCGATAACAGTCATGGTTCAGGCCTCCCTCATTAGCTTCATAGCCTTTTCGGTGAAGACCGAACCACGGTCTGACTCTCATTCCTCACCGGCGACGGCCCTCGACGTCGTTGCTAAGACTCGCTTTTTGCCTTACAAACCCGGATGATAACTTCGACCCCCCCATTTCCTTGTGTAATGTTCAATCTGGTTGACGTCACACTTCACCCTTCTCAAAACCAGTACTGTCACTCCGGGTTCGATTCCCTCTCCGTGTCTTTCTTCCCCTTCCCCCGGGGAGAAGGTGGAATTGTGCCTTTCCTTGTTCCTTCTTTTCACCCTTTTCCAAGGGTCCCCCCTTCGGCGTTTTCTGGGCACGGTATTTCTCTTCATTCTCCCGCTGATCCTCTTTCCCCTGTCTCCCCCAGCAGCTAACCTCCCCCCGCTCAACCCCCCCCCTACTCTAAGTCTCCTCTGTTTCTACCGGCAACCCGCCGCACCGTCACGGGCTCAGACCCTTTTCCCCGGCATTTTCCCTCTTTCCCTGTTCCCCCCCCGTGACATTTTCTGTCGCGCATCAGTTCACATCTCAATCCCAAGTCTGCCCAATTCTCTCTCTTTCACCGAACCGGCAAATCTCATCCTGCTTCCCATTCTCTCCTGTTCTCAATCTCCCCTTGTGGCGTAAGTTTCAGCAACCTGAGCTTCCCAGTTCCTCCCTGCCGTAGTGGTTTACCGAGACGGACACTGCCTTTCTCCATTAACTCTCTCCTGGGTGGCCACAGCCTACGTGAGCACCGCTTCTCCCGTGACCTTTTTTTTTTAAGTGTTTTTTTTTTTTGGTTTATACGGGAACTTTAATTTCTCCCCGTCTCTGCCCACGCCCTTTCCCTGAACCCAGAGTGTTTCTTAACGTGGTCCCTGAACGTCTTCTTGTTCCTCTTTTCCGCGGGAGAAACCTGAGCCAGCCCGCCCCCCTTCTTTTCAGAATCCTTTTTCCTTCCTTGACGCACAACGTCTCGCTCGAAATCTTTGACGACCCACAGCATCGTCCATTTCAACGGGTTCCCCTTTCGCTCCCTAAACAGCGCCTGTTATATTTCCTTTTTTCCCCCCGTGTTTTTCTCTCTCTCCACGCGCTGTTCCGACTGCGACCCCATGCCGTGCTCGTTGCCCGATGCGGTGATTCGTTGAATACAGGACTGGCGTCTTCTCCTCTCGTGCTTCTGGGTAATCTAACAGTAGTCTGGCACGCTGCATCTCATGTGACCCTGGTATCCCGGCGGTCCCCCCGGGTGAAACTTAGTTGCACTCCTCCCCGACATCGTTCCTCTTACGGCGTAGCCGCGTGATTTCCGCGAATCCGACTCCAAGTTTTCTTCCCCACCTTCTTGAAAACATGCGTCTCTCTCCCACTTAGGTCCTCTCCTCCGTTATGTGACGGACGATCAATTTTGACCAGTGCGTTCCTTTTGCCCACAAACCTTTCTGGCGTACTTTTCCTCTCAATTCATTGCATCCGCAACATTGTTCTTGAGTAGACCTGTCTCTACGTGTTTCCCTTCTTCTGGTATTGCCTGTTTACTGTGACCTGGAGCTGTCCTTTGGACTTTTTTCTCCATCTCATTCCCGCGGACGAACCCCAGTTGAACCTTTCCATTGCTTCCCCTTTCCGCATTTATCCTCTACCCGGTGGGGCCTTAGTCCGAGGCCCTCCTGTTATTCTTTTTTCAGCCTTCCCCCGGTGATGATGTTTAACCGTCACGATGTTACTTCGTCTCCTCGTCAAACAATCCCCGTCTCCTTTCCCTTTGTGGCCTTGGCTCCGTTGGATGAGAACCCGTTCCCCCTGTCAACCTTTCCCCGTCTCCATCTCCCCGTGCGGTTAACCATCCACATGTTCTCGTTCCCTTCTCCCCCTTCTTCCCCCCCAAAAAGGCTGTGTTGGCTTCTAGTTGTAACCCCTGTGTTGTTCCTTCTCTTCCCCCTTTTCCACCTTTTGTTTATGAACCGATTCTTTTCTCCGGGTCTTGCCCCCCCCGCGGTCTTTCTCTCCCTACGAGTAGTAACTACAGTGTGATTACTCTGAGGGATTCTCGTGGCTGGCTCTTTTCTCTCCAAGCTCTAGTCTGAGGCGCCTCCATCCTCTCGGCCGCCCCCCCTGCTTTCCTGTGACGGTGAATTGTACAGGTGATTTTCGTGGGTCCTGACCCCGGGCGAAAGGTTACCGATCCATGAGTCTTCAATTCCTAAGGTAGAAGTGAGGCTAGGAGAGCACCGACGCCCACTGATTAGTACCCTGCTTTGCCTTTCCCGGCGACCGTCGCGCTCTCCGGCCTACAGCCTCCCCTAGCTAGGTGAAGTGCGATCCAGAAGACGGTCTGTCACCTTGACCGACTGTTTCATATCTCCGGGTGCCCTCCTTGACACCCCTTTAGTCCCGCAATGCGTTATGTTCCCTGATTTTCTTGCACGTGCCTTTTTCTCAGAGCTCGATTCGGTCTTTTCTTTTTCCCGTGGCTTTTTAAGACGCAGCGAAAGGACTTGCGGACCTCCCACAAAGTACCGTTTCGAATTTCTTAGGCTGCTGAATTTTCCCCAAGAGCCCGTCTGGCGGAGAGCACCTACGCCCTAATGCATTAAATTTGAGGAACTTCCCTCCCCCTTTAATTGTGGAGGTAAGGAGGGCTCTAAACCTGAATGGCCTGTCCTCCTTTGCGCTTCGAAAAATATGAAACTTAACTTCCCCTTCTTCGTCCCCCGAAAAAGTCCTCCCGTCAGACCCCCACCCCTTCCTCTAATGTACATCTTGCATTTCTGGTGGACCACACCACCCCCCCCCCCCCCCACCTTCCCGGTGAAGAACGTCATCACCGCCACTTATCGCGACTAGCCTCCTCCTCGCATCGCTCGCGGGACTTGCCTCCCTAAGATCTCTTTGATCTTCATAGGCGTCCCCAACCCTCCTTCAAATCCGTTCAGTCTTCGGGTCCTTAACTCGGTCTTGGATGGCGACGTCATTTTCCCGTAGGAAACACTATCCCTTTGATCTGTTCTCTTATGTCAACCCGGCGAGTTGAAGATGGCAAAGGTTTCCCACACCCGCTACTCCTGATCTCCGCCCCTACAGGCTCCTCCCATACGGTGCTGTTTTTCCCCTGAGTTCCCGTCTTAATAGTTGACAGCTTCTAATCCCCGCCTCAATGTTCGAAAAACTTGACTGCATGCCCCCCCGGTGCCGTAGTGGCCGCAGG
>Ga0179593_1306919_pt1 | contig 15979 bp, 15 predicted proteins | sample CZODoug2_1_08_16_FD_185931 | JGI IMG/M metagenome (GOLD analysis project Ga0179593, IMG submission 185931) | Vadose zone soil fungal communities from Angelo Coast Range Reserve, California, USA - CZODoug2_1_08_16fungal (PacBio error correction) | ecosystem: Environmental > Terrestrial > Soil >... | reverse complement strand
GCTGCAATCGTTTTGGCGCGTGGACGCGATTGCCGTACTCTCCATTTTTTCTCCTTCAATTTGCGGAAGTGGTTGGTTCCCCTTATCGAGTCGGGTGTCTCCTTTCGAGGTTTTTTATACTGACTCCCTGAGATCTTCTTTGCAAACGACGGTGTCAGAGAGACGTCTCCATTACCCATTCTGATTTTTTTGTCCGATTCGATTTTTTCTGGGTAGCGCAACCGAGCTTGCCTTGATCCTTACCCTGCAGCTTGTCGTTGCCCGCTTTAATTTCCCTTCAAAATTCTCCCCACCTTCGAGTAGGTCCTTTGGATTTACATTGACCCTTTTTTCGAGTTGGTTTACTCTTATTACTTTCTCCTGCACCCTTTTTTTCCTTCCCCCCCTCAAGTTGTTCTCTGGGATCACGTTTTTCGCTTTTCCCTCCTTTTCCGGAGATTTCCCCGGTGCTCTTTTTACTTTCCCTCTGTTTTCCGCCCGGCCACTCAGATCCCAAGTGAAGGAGAGCTTTTCGGGAGTGTTGGGTTTCTCGAGCCAGTGGCCTGCATGCACTGGCTCGCTTTTGTTTTTCCCCCGTATTGCTTCTTGCGGCATTTTTCTCCTAGTTCGACCTCGTATTCCGTGGTTTGTTGTGGTGCGTACATCTGGTGAGTCCTTGGTCTAACGGACGACTGTGTGAAATACTCGTTTCATGGATGAAAAAAGTCGCGACTGAGTGCGATGGTTTCTAACCTTTTCCCCTCCCCCTGAGACTCCTCTTTCTTCCCCCCTGGAGGCCAAGATAGACCCCCTTGGAGATTCCTGATCTCTTAATCTTCTTCGTCGGAGCGGCCTTTTTTTTTCTTTTTCTCCAGTATTTCTTTCGTTAGTTTCTTTCTTGCATAGTGTTTTTTTTTTCACATAGAGCGTATGTTTACGTGGGGCGGCTTCGCGTCATTTTGTTTGGCGTGCTTATCCGTACGCAATTTTTGAGCGCCCCCGATAACCTTTTCTCTTGTTTCGCGATTTGTTTCAGCTGCCTTTCTTCCCCATGTGGTTGTCCCTGTCCACCTGGCCTTCTGTTTTAGTTTTTAGCACCTTTCCGTCCGACCCATATTGAAGGGCGGCCCGGACTTCAGCCGGCCTCTTCATCCCGACTTCCACCCACTTGTTCTAGCTTTCTTGATTTTTTTAGATAAGAAGAACGCAGCCTCCTCTTTTTCTCCTGATTTTGTCGCTGGTGCGAACGTTTCAGGTCCTTCCTGTCCTCTTGACGGGCTCCTAGCTCTCGTCGATTTCAGACTTCTGTAGAGGTCGCCTTGCGGTTCATTCTCTTTTTAGTTTTCGTCCCCCACTTATTTTGTTAAGTCTTCTCGTATTCGATTCCTTCTTCCCTTTCCCGGAAGGTAGTTTATCGCTGGTTAATGTTATGTGAAAACCGTATTTCCCTGTATTCTCCCCTCATCTTTCTTCCCCTCGTTGTCCCTCTGTTTGACTGCCGTCGTTGGGATTCCAAACTCCATTCTCTCCCCGTTTTTTTTTTCGGTCCCATCCTACTTGGCCCGGCATTGATTTGCTTTTGTACTGTCTTTGCCTTCTCTCCTGTTCCTTCTTTTGTATCTTTTTTTTTCTTTCTGGCGACCGTTCTTGAGCGTTGTCAGTTCCGCCTCCAGTTTTCATCATATATCTTTTCCTTTCCCCCCTCCTTTGTTCCTGTGATGCGGAACTTGCACTGCTCCATACAACACGGTGTGCAAGCGGCTAAGCCTTTGTCCCCTTCTCAATTTGGTCGTTTTTCACCCTTACCCCCCCTGCCTGCCAAGTTTCCCTCTGCCCCAAGTTTGAGTCTTTGGCACTTGCGTGATAGTAGGACCTCCCATTTTTGCTCGGGAGCACGCGTCAACACATAGCCGAGTGATTTCGCTTACAGAAGGTGCCCTTTCTGAGGCCCGTTTTCCCCTTTACGGTTGGATCCCATTGTTCCTCCCACGGCTCGACCACTTTTTTTCGCCTGAGCTAGTTTGCCCTGTTCGAATACCTCGAAGTTGCCACCAATTTTTCCCCCTTACCCAGACTATTCACCGCCGCCTCGGTTTCTCCTATTTCCTATTTTCATCTTTCAGTTTTTTTCCTTTGTCTTCTAGAATAAAAGCCTTTTCTGTCTTTTGTAAGTTCTTTCCTCGGGCCCCCGTCCCCGGATTTTCTTCGCTCTTCCCTTCATTCTCCCCTTAAAATGCATGTCCTTTCCCTATTGCTCCTGCAATAGCCAAATGGGCTTTAAACACCAGGTCTTTGTCCTTTACACTTCGCGCCCAGTTCCCAGCTTTCGCGGGCGCCGGCCAGCCCGGTCTAGCTTCTCTTTCAGGCTTCTCTCCCGGACCACCCCCCCCCAAGAATCGAAATTGTGCCCCTTTTCAACATAGGGTATCTCGATTTCCCTACCCCCCTTGCGTCTCCGCCTTTCATCAATCTTCGACCAAAGCACCGCCGTGCGTATTCGAGCGCATTGTATAGCTAGTTGTCCTTGCCGATTCGAGGTCGCCTTCCCTCCCTCTGAGGATTTCTCGCCCTTCTCCCATTTCTCGGCGCCTGGCCTGACCTTCAGTTGAAAACCCTCTCCCTCCTTGGTCCCTCGTTCGCCCAGCTGCTCCACATGTCGAAACCTTATTAGGGGCTTTTCTTCCACCCATGAAGATACTCCTGAGGTGTGCGCGGCACCACCCATCTGCCCCCGGTGTCAGCGGCCCACTTTTGCGTTCTTCCATTCCCCCCCAATGCTGAGCCGACCGGACAGCGATACGCCCCATTGATTCCCCTTTTTTCTTTTTCTGTTTTTCCGGTCTTAAGCTAGTCAAAGAGTGGACCTTCCATCCGAGCCAACCCTCAACCCTCACCCCCCCCCCCAAAAACCCCATGATACTCCCCAGAAACCCCCCGAGCACCCCACAAAAAAGGGCAAAATTGAAAAACAACACCACGCCCCCCTACACCCCAAAACCCCTCCCCCCCACTTCAAACCACCCCCCACCCCCCCACCCCACCCCCCACCACCCACTCCCCGCTTGCGTCATTCCCCCACTTTTCTCCCCGCGAAAGGCCCTTCGTCATCCTCAAGTGAGCTTCGCATTAATGCTCCTTTCACCCCCCCCTCCTCCAAACGTAGGTTTCCAATCTGCTACCTTCTTCCACTCGCCTTTGCCTATGGTGGACTTCCTCTTTCTCGGTTTTTCTTCCGGCCGGTGCCCCTCCCAGCGACGGTGTGTTACAACCCCAGTCTTTTTGACCCCCCCTTTCTCTCTTTTCAAAAAAGACGTCCCCGATTCCTTCTTTTCCGGATCGTTTGTCTCCTATCCAGGAGTTCTTCCCCTCCTCCCCTTTTGCGATTTCCGACAACCTTTTTTGTTCCCACTTCCCTCTATCGTTCCTGTTTCTTCTCTCTGAGAGTTCCTCAAATCTTTCCTTTTCGCTCCCCCGCCGTAACACCTCTAGACTTCTTTTTTCACTTCCCTCACCTTTGTTGTTTGAGTTTGTTCACGGCTGGGCGTTTTTCTGTCGCAGAATTTTTTGCAGACTATTCATCCTAGACGCTGTTACTCTTGTCGCAGTGGGTTTTTCACATTTTCCTTGTATCCTTGTGGCTCATATGATGAGGATGTCTGGTATCCGAGAGATCGTTTCTCCACGCTGATCTTTTTCCTTCCATCCTATCGACGGCGGGTTCCCCCCAAATCTTTCTTCGTTGGCTTTTTCCGGGATCCCTTTGTTTTTTTCCAGTAGTCCCCCCTCTTTGTTGTGCTTCAATCCCGTCCGCGGAAGGAAGTCGGTTTCTAGATTTCCCTTGACTTCTCTCCAAAATATCGACGCCCTGAGCGTGACGCTTGTTCGACCTCTTGGGAAAATAAGTTTTCTCCTCAGGTTTCTTCTTTTTTGTTTGGGGTTTTTGAAGTTCCAGTAATTGCTACCCTATCCCCACACAACTGGACTTTTACTGCCCCGACGAGGGGATACATTTGTTTTTTTCCTCTAGCGCCTGAGATTTAATTAAGGTGCTGCTGCTCCTTTTCCTCCTGTCCATCAGGTTCCCTGCCTCTCCCCCCTGCTTTCGCCAGATTCAGGGTTGGTGATTTCTCTGTTGGTGTTTTTTCGCCGTCCCATTGTTTCAAGCTGACCCGGTTTTCTCTTTTCTCTACGTCTCGGAGCTGTGTCATTTTGCCTCTGATTTCTCCGACGAGAGAGGAAGTTTTTGGTCGCCCCTTTTTTTTTGGTACGAACGACGGTGAACTCTCCCGGCTTCCCCATGGGTGCCCAAAGTTTTTCTCAATGTAGTCTATGATTGGGCTCTCATTTCCGTCTTTTAAGTCATTTCAGAACTATCATCTGTCCGGCACGTGCGCGTTTTCTTGAATACTTTCTCTTACTTGGAAACGACGTTTTTTCTTTTTTTCCGTTATTCCCTTCTTTAAGCGCTGGCTGCCGTGCTTTGGTTTTCTTTCAAGGGAATCAGAGCGGACCGATGGGACCTTGGGTCCCCCTGTAGTGGCTTTGTTTGCCGTTTGGAGAATCTATGCGTCGATTCTAATCCTACCCACTGCCCTTTCTTCCTTGTCCTTACATACTGACGCTTCCGGCGTCTCTTCAAGGACCCTATTTCTTTATTTGATTTCCTTTTTTTCTTGATGGGGTCCCAAAAAAAATTTTTCTTTCAGCCCGTGCAGATCTTTAAGGCGGCATTTTGACCTACTCCCTCAGTATTCCCATCAACCAAGCTGCTGTCTCCGAGCTTTTGGTCTTCCTCTGACGACCCAGAGTTTTGTCGATTGTGCTTCGAATTTGCTTTGTCTTTTTTTTCTCAAGTAGTATGTTTTTTTTCCCGATTCTTTTTCTTGTCCTATTGTTACCCTTTTTTGCGTAGGGTATGAGTTTGTTCCACTTTTTCAGATTCTCGCCGCTTCAACTATTTTTCTCGCTGTTTTTTTTTTCTATTTTTACAAGTCCTGTCTTGAACTTTTTCGGTCATTCACCCCTTTTTTTTTTCCGTAGGAGAAGGGGTTTTACTTCTTGACCCATCCCCAGATCGCCGTGTTCCTTCCGAGCTGGACTTCCCAACTTGGTCCGGAATTGAGTTGTAGCTTTTGGACTTGAATTTTTCTCTTTTTTTGTTTTTTCGGTTCCTCCTTTGGTTCTCTCTTGGCCACAGTGTTGTATTGCGACTTTTTTCCTCTTTGACGCTTCTTCCCTCCTTTCTTGAGAAGACGATGTTTCCTGTCCAACACTTGGTCTCCAGTTTTCCAGCCAACACGGTACGTCGAGTCCCCAATCTTTTCGACTAAAGGCAAATTGACCCTGCTTCCCTCAGCTCACTATTCTCCCATTGTTGGAGGATGCTTGCCCCCTTTCTCTTTCTCACTTTTCCCCAAGAAGCTCGCTCTGTCGGTTCCCGGATTCAGCACCCTTCTTTGTTTCTCCCTCATGAATGTAAGGTTTCCCTAAGGTAGAGCACGTGGACCCCAGACTGTGTTGTCACTTCCCCCAAAATAGAAACTCCTTCACCCCCTCTATCCTCCTTTCCTAAGCCATAGCCTGACGGAACTATAATGCTTCGGAAAGAAGCGTTCTTCCATATAAGACACGCTTTCTCCAACCCTCTCAATCGACAAGTAAAGCTTTAACTCCCTATAGCCGTTGGTTTTGGTAACTCCCTCTACTCTTCTGACAGTCCTTCTCCTTTCTCCCCCCGAGTCTCCTCTTTTTTGTTTTAAGCTTCGATCCCGCTTTCGATACCAGGAAGTTTTCTTCTGATTTTTTTCAGTGACGCACATTAAAATTTCTTACCTAGGCCGTCCCGTCATATAGGAACCGCTCCCCCACTTTTTACTCCCCAAGACCTAGTCAGACGCCTTGTTGATGGTGCCTGACCCCTCAATTCCCCGACTTTCGTAGCCATCATTTCCTTTTCTTGCGGCGTTATACCTTCTTCAAACCCCATCCATGTTCACATGCCCCCCCCTTCACCCCCCCCCAGTTTTTTCAACCCATAGTCTTTATATTCTCCAACGGTTTGACGGCTCTCTTCCCTCCTAACTCCATGTCAAAGAAACGATTTTCTACGTTCCTTCTGCGCTTAAGCTCTCCCCCCCTGAATAGCTCCCCCCGTGGCTGACTTGCCGCGAACTGCACTGCAGATTATCGTTCCTCAGTAACATGCGAGCTATTTATCTTTGAGCTTGGTTCTCCTAACTTGAACACCCTCCCAAGGAGATTTCCACCCCCTTCGTTTAGTCCCTTCTCCCCTCTTTTCGCCCCCCCCCCCCCCCCCCCCCCCTTGGACTAAAAAATTTCTTCTTGTTTTTCTTCCAACTTCCGCCTTTTCCTCGCGTTCTTTTGCGCGAAAAAAATTCGGTCATTTTAAGCGGCTTGCTTTTTCTCCCCCGCGATTCTACACGGCTTTTTGTTCCCTTCTAAATCGTGACGTTCTTCCTTATCTTCTGGGCTGACCGCGGAAAAAACGTTCATTCATAGAAGTTTGCGCTTAATCCCCACGGGGTACGCGACGTTGAGGTACCCTATCATTTTTTCATATTCTAAATCTCAAGCACCAGAATCCCAACCTCTTTTTCCCCAAGTCGCCCTCACGCGCGGTGCTTCCTATTTGCCCTTTGCGGCCCCCCTCCAAGTTCTTACTTGGAATTTCAATTGTGCGACCAATTTCGCGTTCTTGACCCCCCAAAGAGAATCCTGGCCGACCCTCTCTTTTAAACAAGCAGGCTACATCTGATTTCGAATTCAGGCTTTTTCAACTTCGCTTATTCGTAGCCCATACATTCACATTCTACCCCCAATCGACGTGGCAATTTTATTCACCCCCCCCCCTCCCGCCGAGTTTATTGTCCTTCTATGCTTCGACAGTTGCGGCGCTTCACCGCGCCACTTCCGTCCCCCCCCTAAACAAAATTCCCCTCTTTTCTACTCCTCCTTTTTTTTGTTGATTTTACGGGGTTCACCCGTTCACAGTTTTCGATAGGTGGGGCATGCACGATGACCTCCCTCCTGATCCCTCTTTCAAACGCTTGCTGGACCTTGGGGGTCCCATTCCCCCTATTTCCTTTTGGTTCTAATATGTTTCTTTCTTTTCTTTTCCCCTACCGAGGAGATCGGCCTCCAAACTTTTCTGTTCCTTTTAAGACCTACGGAGTTTTTACACTCTTATGAAGTGGACTTTCTTTTCTGTTTTTTGTTTAGACTGGGCGGTGGCGCCACAATTGCGGAGTACGTCCTTTCGGTTTTTTTAGCCCCGGCACGTCTAAACACTCCCCGCCCCTTGACGAAACGTTTTCACCTCCGTCTTTTCCTCGATTGGAATGTCGGGACAGTTCCACATACTTATGAACTATGGCCCCCCCAATGGTCTGACATTCCTCCAGGACCGGCGCCGCAGTGGGACAGCCCCCACTATTCGCGCCGCGATGCATTCAGTTTGCTTTCATGAGTCAAATCCCCCCTTAACCGCAGAATCTCCCCACATTCCGGCTCCATGTCTTCATTCCCTTTTCTATCTTTGGGACAGCAAGCACCCCAGGCTTTCTATTTTCATTTGGCAGACCTTATGTTTGTTTTTCCGTAAGCCCAAACTCCTCGAGGTTCTGGTCATTATGGAATCGAGTCCGTCTCCCCCCATCAGGGGTTTTTGTGTGGTGGTCATCTTCGCTCTTTCTTCAATCTCCTTGGATACTTTTCTCCCTTTTTTTTTTTTTCGCAGCGCTCTCTGGAACACTGGAGACCCTTTTCTTCCCCTTTCTAGTCCGCTTCCGAAATCCCGTCAAAGACGGACCACCTCTTTAATTTCTCCCTTCTTCGATTATAAACTCTAGAAGAGGATGCTTTCGTGACCCTCTTGGCTTTGGCGAAGTATTAAGGTCTTTTCAGCTAGTCTTTTTGCAAGTTTTTGTGTATTTGGTCTCTAAAAGCAGCTGCCGTTTTTTGGTTGGCCGGCACTTGTCGCGGTTGGTTTTCATTTTTCTCAACCCCCTCCTCCATTTTTTGATCGAACTCCTTCGGCCCTTGATTCCATTGCCTGCTGCTCCAGAGCCCGCCTCTTTCTGACCTCCCCCCACTTCACAAACATTTGCTGCCGGATTATATGTTTATAACGGGTCTCCATTCTGCCTAATTCGATGCAGTTGCACTGGTTCAGCCAAACGCCGCCCCAGCCGTTGGACCGCACAGACCCCCCCCCCGGGACCTTTTCTTAGCTTTCCCTGTCTCTTTGTTTGACTTCCCTCTTACGAATCCTCCAGAGCTGGGAGCGCTGTGTCGCCCTCAGGCCCTGCCTTTCTCTTCCTTTTGGGTGAAATAGTCGACCTGTGTCTCTCCAGTGATTTTCTTCTTTGGTTCGCTTTTTTTGAGCTGGATGTTTGTCCCTGAACAATTGTCTTTGTAGATCTTCCGTATGCCCCCCTGGAGTTTCATTCTACTTCTGTTTCTTCCCTTCCTTGTTTCCCCAAATTTGTTTTTTTCCCAAATTTTGTGAACCACCGGATTTCCCAGTTTTCATTTCCCCCTCTCCCCCCAGTCTTTTTTCTTTCTAGTTCTTGGACGCACCCATCCCAGAGCAATCTGTTGAATTTTTATCTTCCGACTCTAATACTGCCACCATCCTCCCCCTTGGCGAATTTATTTTTTATTTTTCGTTGGGGGTTTGTGTTTCGTCGCACCGAATTTGCCGTAGTAGAGTTTGTTTCGCTTTTGACAACTTTTCTCTTCTCTTCAGTTCCGTTTTCTCTATTCTCAAAGAGTTTTGTTTTTCTTTGATTTCTTTCCCTTACATTGAATTTCCCTTTCCCCACCCACATCGTCAGCGGCGAAGACGTCCAGCGAAACATTTATTCGCTCCCCCTTTTCACCCTTCTCCAACGCTCCCTTTTCCGATAAATCCTTTCCCAATTTTTTTCGGGAGCCCCCCTTTTTTCAGCCAAGCCGGTTTGTCATTCCAAAAAGGTCTATCCCCCCCCTTTCTCTCTGCTCTCGGTGAGAAAGATAGAAGACGAGGTTTCCCTCTTACGCTCTGGCTTATCACATCTTATTTTTTTGGAACATCCTTAAATTGTTGAGTACCACCTCCTCTCCACTCTCTATAAATTGACTCCCCTTCTTCCTTCGTCCTTATGGCCTCCGATTCAGGCCCTACAAAGCTAAAAACCAAGAGAACCCTGACAAAGACGATATAGTCAATACTCCTCCTTTATCCTGAGGCGCTTCACAACTGTCCGTTCTACTTAAGCTACGGCTTCCGTCGTGACAAGCGTCACGACTGAATTTCGCATTCCCCTTCTTGACCTCCAGTAGCTCTTCCAGGCGGCAGATGAACTCTCATTTCGGTTATTTACCCTATCCTTTTAAGACTTACGTTCCCCCTCACAATGAATATGGACCCATAGGCACGCTTGTCCTTTTCCCTAAGATTCCAATTGCAGGCTCACCCCCCCCCCGTTTATAACTCATAGACGACTTTTGCCGAGGAAAGGTAGCCCAATGTTATAAGGAGAGAGTACTTTTAGATTCTGCTCTTTTAGTTGATTTATCCGAATAGCCCCCCCCCACATGTTTCTCAATGTCGGCCACCCAGGTACCACAACTCAGGCGGACATCTCTCATCTTTTCATCCACCCAAACGGTCGGCCACCTCGCACGCTGGACATCCAAAATACTGCGCACTCAAACGCTTGCTAGACTCTGTAGAGGATCTGAGCTATACGAATAGAGAACTTTTTTTTCTTTTTTAATGCATTTCGATTGGTGCTTTGCCGGAGGCTCAAGCCACCTTTCCCCTCAGAAAGCGGAGCTGAATATTTTGGTTTTTTTGCCCCGCTCTCCCCGACAGGGATGTCCCATAATAGCGTTCGACCTTTAAGATTTTTCAACATTATATCGAGGGCTTTGCATCCTTGCACATTCTGCGAATCCCTACTTGCTGTTCCCCCCCCGATGCCACAAACTCATTCCACCTGAGGGACAATATATATCCCTCTGTTTGACTTCGCCGAAAGCTCCAACAGCGAAACGATTTTCGATACATTGTCTCCCCTTACCCTTTTAACGATGTCGAAAGACCCGGCGTATTCCCTACAACTTGCGGCATCCTCCTCCACCCCATATATTACTTGACCCTAAGTCGAACTTTGAGCATCCCACCACTAGGACGCCTGCAAACTCCCTTCCCACTTGAGGCCCTCCATCCCCATTCCTATCCTCCAGCGTATGTAAAAAGTAACCCATATGACCCCACGTCGTCCAAATTCTTGTATACCTTTACTTCACCACTCACGCGGAATGTATTTGCTCGGTCATGTTGAACACAATAACCTTCCTCTTTCTCTTCTTGAAAATCTTTTTCCGTTTCCCCACGTTGAAAAGAGCGGTTCTTTCCCACCACCACACGCTGAAATCATCCGACTTTGAAACCACCTCTGTTCCCCCCCTGAATGTCTTCCCAGCCGTGGAGTTTGTGATGACCACCTTTCCCCGAAAACCCCCAGACGCCCACCCTTAGGGCCGACCACCCATGCAGTCCGTTTTAAGCTTTTATAGATTCTTGTTTCTGAACAGTTGCACTAACCCCAGTTACCCACCTAACAAAAAAGATCCTTTTACCTCCCCTTTTTTTGTTTTTTTATAGTATGAGTTGTTTGTACCCTTCTTTTTTCCGTCGGCGTTCATTTTTTTTCCTTTCCCGCCCAAGTTTTCTTTCTCTTTTGATTCGCCGCTTGGCAGTGGCTCAAAATTTCCGAGTTCTGGGTGTGGTCGAATTTTCTTTTCTTGTTTGCCTTATCCCCCGTGATCTTGATCGGATCCCACCACCTCTCGTTCTTAAGTCTACTCTCCGACGTTTTTATCTAGAGTTCTTCGCAGGGAGATTTGGGGTTTTTTCCTCCCCCCGAGGGCATATTTTTGCCCCGTTTTAAAGGGTCTCTTACGTTCTTCCTCTTTCGGGGCATCGAATTTTTTCCCCCTGCTGCCCTGAGATTTCCCTCTTGTTTCTTCGATTGCTACGTGTTTTCTTTTAACGGTCCCCCACAGGTATCGCCTCTTCACCACTTATTGCTGATTGTCCCCGCAGGGTGCGACTTATTTTTGAGCCTTCTTTGATTCTCCCCTCATGGCATTCAAGATTGTGGTTTTGCTTCTCTTTACCTCCCTTTTGAATTCAAGACAGTAACAAGAATTGAATCCCCTCTCTCGTGCGGTAAGTTTTTCTCTAGAAGTTGTTGAGCATAAAGACTAAGGCAGTGGCCTGCAACTGGGAATCTTCTACTGACCCTAAGATTTTCTTATCTGTCGTCTTGTTTTGAGTTGAGTCACCTTCCTTCATGTTTTACACCCATCTGTGCCTTTACTTGGGTCCCCTGAAATCGCACTTCGGATTTCTTTTTTTTCCAGTCGGCCAAGCTCTTCCCTTGAGAGCATGTTCGAGCCCTTTTCCGCCTCCTCCTGGCCTGTCATAGGTTCCAATCTCCCCCCATGTCTCCGATTACTGTAGCGCTCGGACCCCTTTTTCCGTCGGCTTAGTACAACCGGTGGCGTTGTATCTTTCAAGGATGTTCAATTCTCCGCTGCTTCCTATTCTTTGGTAAATTTTGCGTTCCCCTGGGGCCTTGCCGTCAATGTAGCTGTCGGTTTTGGCTTGAGCCTTCTTTTCTTGACCATCTACCTGTTTCTTTCCCTTGACCGCTTTAATGAGTGCTTCAAGTCAGAAGCCCGGATTACGGATTTACTATTTTCAATGACAAGATTGTCTTTTTCCTCCCTTTTCCTATAATTGGGGACATGGGACCGCGGCAATGCAGTGGAGGCGGCATGTCTCTTTCTCCCTCCTCATGTTCCCCACTTCCGTGCGGGGTAGCGTGTGGTATTCCCCCCGAACTGACCTCAGTTTCTCTTTTCTTCTCATTTTTCGACTTATCCGGGCCCTTGACTGATGAGGCCTCCCGACTACCCGGCGAGCGGCTCGCTTTCTTTTTTTCCTCTTTTTTTTTTTTCTCCTGGTTTCTTTCGTGTTTCGCCGCTTTTCGAAACCCCCCCTTTTGCCTTCCCCGATTCGCCCGGCTCGATGCTTATTGAGGCTCGCGTGTCCCTTTTCTTTTTAATGTTGCCCCCCCCCAGTTCTTTTTATTCTCTGTCATTTTTTACTTCTTATTACGTCTTCCCGCGCTGGGAGAAGTTTTTTGACCTCCGTGGGCTCGCCCCCCCTCCATCTCTTTCGCAAAGTGTGCTTCAAGTCCTCTTCTAATTTCCTTTCAAAAATCATTAACGGTTTCTCTTATGATCAGCTTTTCTTTCCTTTGTGAGTCGACCTCCTTTGGTAGAGCGTTGTTTCTGTCCCTTGTTCGAGCTGGAGTGACCCTTCTTTTCTTTTTCTGTGCATCCAGGTGGGGGACTCTATATTTTTCCTCCTCCTCCTTTGGAAGTTTTCATGCGGCACGCTCAATCCAACATGTGCCTCGGCGAATTGACAAGATCCCCCCCCTCGCGACCCCTTTCTGGTTAATAGTCCCCCTTTCTCAAATCTGATAACCTCTTCATCCCCTGCGCCATTGAGGTGTGGCCAAGGCCTGAGTCGTGAGCTCCCAGAGCCCCCTTCCGTAGTTCGGGTCTGTTCAATCCCCCCCCCCCCACGGTTTTTCTTTCCCCACTCGCCTCCGAGGTGAAGACTTAATCAGGGTTAAATTCTGGCCGATCGGGCAATAGTACGGTTACAATTGGAAGAAAACCGAGCTACGAACCCCCTTCTCCCACTTTCCCGATTTCTCTGTTTTGACTTCTCCTGGGAACAAGCTTGGTTAGAGCATCGGAATTTAAAAAAGCTCTCAAGAATCTCTTAATCGCGCCCGGGCTCTCTTTCTAACTTCTCCATATTCAGGAAGACCATCATGATAGTTAGAGCCCCCCCTCATAGCTGCCAGGTCCGATCGCTCGCGCGCTACCCGGACTTTGGGTTTTTATCCGCTCCTCTCCCGTGTCCGTGCCTACTCAACCTTGATGTTCCCCCTTCCCCGATTGTGCTTCTATAAACGATGCCAAGGCGGTCCAAACCCACATTTTGGTCCCTTGCCTCCCTCCCTTCAGGTTTGCCTCTGGAGCTTTCACACTCCCCGGCCGGTAGCAATGGGCATTTTCTCCTGACCTCCTAAAAACCTCCCCTTTAATTGGCCGGCAACCCCCTGCCCCCAAGGGGTAACGTATTCATTTTGAATAACCATACGCCAGTCAATCCCCCTCGGGATGCCCTAATGCCCCCTATCCCTCCCGAACAAGCTTTTGTCCAATAGATTCCTCGCTTTTCACGCAATCTCTTCCAACTTTTTTTTCTTCTTTTCTCCTTATGAGTCACCTGTTCTTACCTTCTCGCCACTTGCGATCCCATTTTTAGAGAGATTTTTCGAATCCCCCTTCTTTGCAAACCGAGTCTTTAACCCGTCCCTCCTAGTTATACCATATTCTCCACAGTTCCCGACCTGACTCTAGGTGCCTGCGCATCAGTCCCCCCCTTCATCAGCTCCATTCGCTTTCTTTCCACAACCCTTCAGGCCCACGGTTTTTTTTTGCAGATGGGTGATCTCGCGCCCCGGCCTCAGCCTCCCCCCTCAGCTCCTTCCCCCACACTTGATCACTTTCTTTCGTCTTCCGTCCCGTGCTGCGCGCACCCCACTTCTTTCATTCACATCTTGTGCCTGGCTTCCTCACGTCGAGCTCAAGTCAGTGCCTGTAACCTCTTACATGTTGTCCCTTTTCGCATACTGCCAGTACCCCTCTCCCCTTTATCCTCTACCCCGGCCAAACTTGTTTCTGATTTCCGAATCATGGTTACCCTCACATTATTCATAGCCTTTTTAACCTTGTGGAACTCCCTCGTACTTGTGTCGCGGACCCCACCACCCCCCCCAACTGCTCCTTTTGAAATCCACTCATCGAGCCATAAACCCACTCTTTTCTAGCTGCCGGAGACTTTTTTCCTCGCCCCTTTTCTATATACATCTGACCGCTACACCGAGAATCGGTGCAAATTTTTCACCCCCAAGCAGCAAGCGTTTGTTTTCTTAGGATTTCCGGACCCTTTCCCCTTACAATAAACCGCATTCCAAGCCGTAAACAATACGACTCTCCTCACTCCTTTTTTTTTGTTGAGAGATTTATGTCTTGTTGGTTCCTTCATTTTTTTCTTTTCCCCTGGGGGGCGTCCCGCAATCCCGAACTCTCCCTCTCCTGACTCTCACAGCTGTGCAGTGGTGGTTACCATTCAAGAGAGGGTTTTGTCGATAGGTTTCTGGAATACTAACGAGAGATGCTTTTCAACGTCACGCCGGCTTCCCCCCGATATCGGTTCTTTTCTTGATGTTGCTGCAGCGCGCGCTTGGTTGTTGTCAACCCCGCGCCCGCGATGTCCGGGTTTTTAACAGTTAGTTTAGGCTCCCTTGTCGGTGAAAGAAGCAGCAGACGAGAATTTGCTTTAAAGCTTTAGTCCGCTTTTGCGTCTGACGTACGGGCTTGTGGGAGAGTTGTGCCCCTAAGGTTTCCAGGTTTTTGTTGGCGGTAATCGATCACAGCCCTATTTTTCACACAAAATGTGACGTACCCGTTTTCAATTTAACTTTTTTTTTTTATTTTTTCACTGCCTCCTTTGTTTCACCCCCACCCCACTTTGGTGCAGCTTGCTCCCGCCCCGCCCCGTACGTCATCAAGAGTTGCTTCTAAGACCTCTACAACGGACTCCGGAACCCCGAAATTCCCCTAATTTCCCCAATTTACGGAGCGCTTCCCTGTTCCGATCGAATGTCGAGAAGCTCCTTAACCGGACTTCTTTCGCCCGACCCCTTTTTCCCCCCTCTTTGTGACTATCCATCCGCTAGTTCTAGATGAATATTTTGGTCCTCGCCCTGTCAAGGGGTTGTTCCTCTCAAGCTGGAGAAAGTTTTTTTCTTTTCTTCACCGATAATTTTCCCCTAGTCCGTTTTCCCCTTTTTCATGTATAAGCGCGACACTGCGCCATGGGCTCTCCATACACCGTATAAGACTTCCTCCTGCCTTCTCCGAGTTCAAAAGCCTTTTCCCCAATCTTAGTTCATGTCGCTCTTCAGGACTCGTACGTCGCTGCGTTCCCCCGACTGTTGGCCGTTTTTCGCCGCATTACTTCCGGATTGTCGCGCGCTGCTTTGCCGACGTTTTGCGCCCTCGATAGGAGTCCACTGTTCAGTTTGTGGCCCTTAATTCGCGGCTGTTTGGTTGCGGAAGCGAACGCCGGCATCGTAGGTTCATATCGATGGACGGTGATTAAGCTCCGCTCCTCATGATCCCCTTCTTTTTATAGTTCCCACATTTGTGTTGACCGGAAATTGTCAATCTATTTTTTTGATTCGCCGAGGCATTCCCAGTTCATTCCTTGCATGACTTAGTTTCCTTCTCAACAACCCACTTTCGGGCTCGAGGCTCTTGAAGCTGAAGACCGTTTCAGATGCTTTCGCTCTGTTCTACTATGTGAAGTCCCTGCCATATGATCGCCGGGTCCACCACGGGCAGCTTGTCTGATTGGTAGCGGTTTATTTTTCCCTCCTCTTTTGTGTCCCAACCAACCTCTCCCCGATTCTCGTGCGAGGCCTCCATTGACCCATTTCTCTCGCGTTGTTTTTTTTTCCAATTTGCTGATGTGCAAAAAGTCCCTTGCTTTGAACGTCTTTACAAGTATTCCAAGTATTAAGTTATTCCCCCGCGCTTTGCTGAATTTTTTTTGACCCCGTTGTGATTGAACATTCAGATCGACCGCCAGCTTTGACTTTTTCTCTTTTGCCTTGTTCCCCCCCCCACACCAACTTTTTCCCTCGTCATTTATTTTTTCTTTCCAGCTTGTCGTCTGTATGGGTTTAGGACCAGAATTTTCGAGCGTTTGTTCACACTGTTTCTTCGCCGAGGGCTCCCACTTTTTTCTTTCGCCTCTTTGCCGTTAACGCCTCGG
>Ga0179593_1378185_pt1 | contig 15980 bp, 21 predicted proteins | sample CZODoug2_1_08_16_FD_185931 | JGI IMG/M metagenome (GOLD analysis project Ga0179593, IMG submission 185931) | Vadose zone soil fungal communities from Angelo Coast Range Reserve, California, USA - CZODoug2_1_08_16fungal (PacBio error correction) | ecosystem: Environmental > Terrestrial > Soil >... | reverse complement strand
TTGCTTCTCCCCAATCTCCTTCCCCCTTTTCTTTTTGTTGACGTATGGAACACTCACTAGTTGAATTTGCTCCCCGTTCCGGACCCGGGCCCCCCTCTAGAAGGAGGGCCACCATTTTAAAGCTTCCCTCCCTGTTGCGTTTCTTTTTTTTCCGCTTGCCCCTATTCAACACTTTCCTAGTTCCCTTTCTGTCGGTGCACGGGCCCGCTTCCCGCTCCAATTACCTTCCTCTTTTAGTGCGTCTTCCCTTTCTGCTTGCTTGCCCTCTTTAGTTTAAAGACGTTCTCCAAAAGACGGTTGTCTCTGCCCTTTCTGACACTGTTTTTGATCCAAGAGTTGGTTTTTTAGTACAAGGTCCCCACTCCCTTTTTTTTTTACCCTTCCTTTGCTGCCTTGCTGGCCCCAATGAGTGACGCTGCCGCCATCATCCGTTCTTTGTTGTCAATTTCCCTTGGGGGCAACTGCGGATGGGTTGAGATGGGTCAGAAGCGAGGAAACCCACAAAGTTAGGGAACGGGACCAGGCAATCTGCTTGGGGGATGACTCTCCCAAGTTTCTTGGTGGCCAGGGACGCGTAGGTGGGTACCCCCGTGGCATGGGCAGGTATTTGTGCGCTCACATAAATTTGGTCCACTGTCCGAAACGACCAGGCCACGTTTGCGTTTTAACCCATCACCCCATGTACGGTTCTTAACATCCCTATGTCATGACTTCTGATCTCCCCCATCTTTCCTTTGCTCCCCCCACGTCGGTTTTTTTCATCCTTTTCCGATTTGCCGTCGTCTGGAACTTGCGTACTAACGAAGTTACCCCAACTTTGTACTCCAGGTAACAGCCGTTCACTATATTCCTCACGCTATGGGCCGATTGTTTTGATTATCGTTTCAACATCTAACCTGTTCGTTCCGATGACTCCTTAGTTTTCCCCCGTATTTTTATTTTTCGTTGAGCATCCATTCTGTCCTCATTCACTCTCCTGCACCGCGTGGTCGTTTGGTATGTGCAGGGTCTGCGGGACTAAGCGTCATGATTTTCCCCACCTGCACTCCACCTCCCCCCGACACCGTCCCTTGCCCAACTGACCTCAGTAGTTTTTTCGTATCCGTCCCGGGGCTAAAGCAAACGGTAGATTCCAGGGGTCTGGAGTCCATCTTTCCCCTCTCCTCAGGAGACGCCATTTTCGTCTCGCCCCGAATCCCCTCGTGACTATCTCACTCTGACTCATCTTACAGCCCCACCTGATGTTTTACAACAGCGGAGTTTCGGAACTGCTGCCCGAGGTGTGCCGTGAGAAAAGCCGTCAACCTAGGAGAGTTAGGAGGGTATTTGTTTGCACTTACCCTTCACCCAGTCCCCCCCCCAGTGAGGAGATGTACAGGTTGGACCTAAAGGTGGGACCCCCTTTCCCTTCGTGCAAGAGTTGTCCGCTGGTCTTGGGAATCCGGTTTATGCTCAGTGAGAATCAATGCACTGATAATTGCCTATCCAGTGGCACCCGGCGTATATGTCCTGGTTTGTCTTTTTGTTTTTTTTTCTATTTTTGGGTGTTTCCTCGGAAGGTTTGACATAATTCAGTGTCCGGATCCGACTGTCACCCCCTCGCTTGTGTTCTCCTGATGGCACCCATTCAGCGGGATGTGGTTTGACCCCCACGCCGTGTAATACTCATGAGATCTAGGTCTTTGCTCCTGTGACGTTTTTACGCTGCCCGGTATAGAACTGACCTGTTCGAGCCTTAGATGTCGTCTGCCCCTGCGTATTGGCGACTTTTTTCTTCTGGATTCTTTTTTGCGTTACCGTTATACCCCTTACTTCTGAGTAGTCACGGTTTCCCATTTTTCCTCGGTTCAGCTGTGAGCCATCCCCTGCCGCCTTTGGCCGCTTCGGTTCACAGACTTTCCTCCAAGGCCCCAATATTAGTTTGGCACTTTTGCGCGTTCCCACCCACTGGTCTCAACCCGTGCCTCCCGGACCCGACCGTTCTGGAATGGTGCAGTAGCACTCCCGTGCCCCTCCTTTGACGATTGGACTTCTTTCCTTCCTTAGTCTTTTGTCTTGTTTTTCTTTGTTTGACTCTCCCCCCCCCTTCGTCCATACTTTCATGGTTCCCCAATTCGCCATGTTTCCTTCGCACCCTCACGTAAATCCCAAATTGAATAATTTCACCATTTGGGTTTCTTTTTTACTTTCGTCCCTCGGCGCCTAGTGGACTCTGATTTCCCCTTTGAAATCTGACTCCCAGCGTTTCTCGTCGTCTTGATTGTTAGTGAAACCCAAACCTTGCGTTACGAAACTTGTTTTATTTCTTTTTGCCTGCGTTTTTTTCTTTCCCGTAGTAAGTACTCAAGGTGCTCGGTGTTTCTTCAGATTCATATTAATACTCCTAAGTTTTTTGTTGATTTTGATAGATCTTCACACGAGCCACTTCGGTATCCCCCCCCCCCACTCCGCAGTTCTGGTACCGCCGCACTGAGGACAAGTCACGGTGTTCGTCGTTTTCCCAGAAAAAACTTGGGTCACTCCCATTCACGACGACGGAAAGTCTCTTGCCCGCGCACGATTTCACCCGGGCCCGAATTTCCACTTTTTTTCCCTTGTCGGTTACATGACTTCCCAAGGTTTTCTTTTTCCTTTCACATTTTTGGTTACGTGATGTTTGGTAACGGCCCACCCATTTCCTCTCTCACCCTTCCACCTCCGCCTCATCCTTTGTCCTTTTCTGTCACCCTTTAACAGACGACTCGGAGGCGAATTCCTAATCGTATTACCCCGGTTCTTTCTACTTCTTTCACCCAGAACTGGTGTCCTTGCTTAGCAGTGTTTCCCAGGTGTTCCCCCGGCAATTTCTACCCCCCCTGTTTTCACCTCTATGTGGTGTCTTGGCCCTGTTTTTTCCTCTGTCCCCCCCCTTATGATCTCCTCTTGACCGATGTTGTGTACAATGATTTGAAACTCCGTCCCCCATTCGCGGCCGTCTTCCTTGTCACGCTTTTTCAAACTCTTCTCCCAAGTCGCCCCATTAATCTTGCCCCGCCTTTTTTGATTGCCGCGCCCTTCCGGTTGTCCCCATGACCGACGTTCCCCCCAAAAGTCCAAGTAGACGATACCATCTCAAGGGGACTTTTCTTGCCCAGGTAGTTACCCCCCCTCCCGGTTATAATTCTTTTTTCCGGGTAGACCCCCCGGCTGTTCGGTCCCTCCTTCCCTTTTGAAGGCTTCTTTTCTCCACTTCCTGTCAGAATCTCTCTCTCCCGGTTTGAAGTTTTTCCCTTTCTTATTTTCCTTTTTTTGCGGCTTCTTTCATCGTTTTGAGTCAAGTCTGCACGTTCACTGATTATTGGACCCACTTTCTTCCCCCCCAGCGGTTCCTTTTTTCGACACCTTTTGAACTTTCCCCTTTCCGTTGCCCCCTGTCCTCCTACGTTTTTTTTTATCTGATGTCAGCCATATTTACCTCCGATGTTGTCTGAGCTTAGTGTCCCCTCCTTCTTTCATCTTTCGTAACTGAGGTCCCGACCCCCCTCAGTCTGTTCGAATCTGAAGGTTAACTTGCACTCCCCCCCAACCGCCCCTCCTTTTTCTGGTCCCCGATAACGAGGACCCTTTCCCAAATTTCTGATCTTGGGGTTTCCAGGAGCTTCTTTTCAGTTTTTCTTTGGTGGTTGGAGCACCTCGGCCGGCTTTCCTTCCGCCCGTCACCCGGCTACATCTCTTTGCGTTGCCGATTGATTCCAACCCGTTTCTCCCGAAATCTACGGCCCACCAACCCCATTAGGACCCCCCAACGTCTTCCAGGTTCCTTTACCCCCCTCTTTGGAACCTCACATCGGGTCTTCCCTAGATTTTCTTGTCCTATTCCGGCTTTTAGTTGCAAAATTTTTTCTGTTTTGGGAATTCATTCCGATCGTTAAAATTGCCATCGAACTGCTGTCTCGCCTTTTTTTCCAGGACTACATTTTTCGACCTTTTTCCCTTTGACTCCTTCTCTTTTTCTATCCTCGGCCTGTTCGATTGCTTAACCAACTCACACCTCCAGTGATTTCGGCATTTCCAATTTGTGGCTCAGCATTTACCCATTTCAAGGTTGTCCACCGAGTCCCAGGACCAGAGAATTGGGAGAGCGGCGTAACTTGCCAAAACACCAATCCTCTTCGTGTCTCCCCTCGGTCGGCTCTTTTTTCGCGTGCGACCGAGAAACCTGATGTTTGCCCCATGTTAACCCTTTTCCCCAATACCGATCTCCCGTTGGCGCTCAGTTTTGCCCCCTTTTTCCCTTCCCATTTTGCGCCACGTTTTTACCTTTTTTTCCCCCTTTTCCCAATGTGGCCTTGTCCAAGCCCCACCCTCTTTTGTATGCATTGTAGACCAAAGCCCCGCCCGATACCTTCCTTGTTATGAAGTATTGAACGTCTCCCCTTCTTCGAGCTCCCCGCCGTGTTCCCTCCTTACCACAAAATCCCCACCTTAATTCCCCGGCCCTTTTTCCGGGGAAGTTTTCCCCCCGTTCCGTACCTCATGTTTTCCATCCATTGAATAGTTGCTTTCTGGAAACAGCGGGACCACACTCCAACCTCCCTTGATTCCTATTTGTAGTCGTGGGCTCTCTTCTCGCTGGAATGGTTCCCCTTTCCCCTCGTCTCAACCAATCAGGGCGACTTTCCCATACAACCGGAATTGCGGAATCGGGATCCTCCCTTTCGTCTCTCGGGTTTTTTTGAGTCGACCCCCCCCCATTCCTAATCTTGTTCTTTCTCCCTTGACACTTCTTATGACTTGCTCTTCCCAGGGTCTTCCGCCGAGCGATTTCCCCCGACTCCCGCTATAATCAGCGTTTTTTTCTGTCCCTCTTGCCCTCAACAACCTCCCTTTTTCCTTTTTCTGTACCTGCAAGGCAGCCCTTTCCACCTAGCAGGGTTTCTTTTTTCGTTGTCGTGTAAGTTCCTCCCTCTTTTACTTCGTACTTAAGTTATACCTACGGCTCCCTGGCGCTGGCTTTTTTTGCTGCCCCCTGTCGACAATCGGGGGTTCCTTGGCCGGGGTCCCACATTCAATTTCCCTTGGGTACCCACGTTTGCGCTTTTTAATTGAAGAGTTGCGCGATCTGCCAATCGTTCCCGATTGGGTCTTAAATGGGGACCCCTTTTTGAGGTTTTTTTCTGCGTCAGCATTGCGTTTCCCCCCCCGCCGCCAGAGTAACATCACTTTCTTGTGTTTTGCATGCCTCTACACACTCTCCTTTGTGCTGGATCGTTTTGTGCCACCCTTTTGAATTTTTCCATGTTTATTGCCTTGTTATCCAAAAATGGCCACCTTAACTTCACATGAGTTTGAGTTTTTTTTACCTTCAATTCTCCCGAGTGCCGGCTTAATCTCCCGACCGTGAATTATTTCCTGCTCTCCTTAGTCCCTTTTCTCCCACTGACCTGCTCAGTTTTTTCTGTCGTTCGAGCGTCATTTTCGTTAACGCACGCATTTTCCCCCATTTGCCAATTCCTCCGTACCTCTCTTTCCCTTCCAGCGTATGGGCCCCCGATTGTCTGAGTGTTTTCCCCCATGTGCATCTTTCACTACCCCCTTGGGATGCCCCTACTTTGTTTGTTTTTTTACTATTTCGTTGAGCCCCAGCTTTCCCTTGTGTCCTCGCTCGTTTTCAGCCGAGTGGTATCCCGTTTGACGGGCTCTTCATTTTTTCTTTATTTTCCACCGCCACCTTTAACCGAACCTCCCTTCTGCCCAAATAACTCAGGTTTTGGGAATTCGTCTCGGGTCCGAAACATTTCTTTGAGTTTGGGGTTGTTCTTCGTTCCCCCCTACTCTCTCCCCTCCCCTGCGGATATGATCTTAGTTACTCGAATCTCACAATCCTGATATGCCAGACCAACGTTTTGAGGACCCCTCTTTATTACCTCTGTCTTTCCTCGATTTTTTTCCACAACAGGCCTCTTTCCCGGAGTCCAGGTTCAATGTTCCATCCCCCTTTTGAGGTTTTCAGCTCTCCCGCGGTTTGCTCCCCTTTTTTTCCCCATCATCGTGAGTGTCCTTCTGTGCGAAGCCGATGATCGGTTTACTCTTAACTGGTTCCATTCTTTTTAATGTTTTTTGGTCCCCCCTTTCCCCTCCCCCTTGGCCAACCCTGTGTTTCTATGAAAGTGGTGTCTAGGTAAGGGCGGGAATTCTCGGATTGGTTTTCATGTTTCCTCCCTTCTTTTTCTTTTCCGCGCACCATATTCCTTTTTTGTTTGGGAACCAAACGCTTTAGCCCTTTTCCATTTTCTCTAGTGTTGGAATTTGAATTTTTTTTTCCACCGTATTGTCCTACTCCCCCCTGACCTTTTTCGACTTGATCTTTCCCACCTCTTCCGCGGCTTGGTCTGGTTTACGTGAGGGTTTTTTTATTCCTCCCGTTATCACGTCTTTCCTTTTCGGCTGGGCCTGATTTCTTTCATCGTTCGCTTTTCTCGCCCGGATTGTGTCACTCTATTGTACCCCCCCTGAATCACCCCTCCCACTCACGGCGTGGACCCCAGTTTTTTTCTCTCAGGTCACGGTTAGCCCCCGGCCTGTCCCCTTCCCCTCCTTTTCGTCCTGTGCTCTGAGTAGCCAAGACCATCCTCCGGAGATCCTTAACTCCTACCCTGAGTTCTGGTCTAGGATGGTGACAGCGACAACCGTTTTTCTGCATCCACTTTTAAGAGCGAACCTTTCCTTTTTCCCGCACCCTCACGTACTCCCCACACTTGCCCTGACCCATGGCAAAATTTTTAACATTTCACTCCACCTGCCGAACTACGCGTGCTATGTCTGACGTTTGTTTTCCCCTCGTTTTTTCCCCGCTCGATACTCGGTCTGAGGGGTTCGTAGGACCACCCAATTTTTTCCGATTCGACCCCGTGCTTCCGAGTCGCGTTTCTTATTTTATTGCGTGTAATTTTGGACGCCTCCGTGCTCGGGCTGTACTTCTTTTTCATCATCTTCCGTGTTTTTCTATGCGATCCTGATACACAGATGCCCTTTGTGGACCAAAATCCGCCCCTTTTTCCCCTCACTCCCTCTACGTGACCCTTTCCCCCTTTGTTCGTACCGCTCAAAATTTTGGCCAATCCAAACTCCTCGACTGAAAACTATTCTCTGAGTGAGATTTCACTTAGCCCATCTACTTTCACCCCTTTTTCCTGTCTATGTTTGGTAGCTTGAAATGATCAAGACCTGGTTTTTATTTTTCCTACGTTGGTGTTTTTAGCCTGAGGTTTTGTTTCTGGCCTTCCCCCTCGTTCCCCTTTCTCTGCGCCCCATCTTTGGTGGTCTTCCCTCACCCATAACCAGCCTGACTCGGCTAGGAGAAGCCCTTGGATTTTTGTGTTTTCTCTCCCCGCTATCCACTTCCAGAACTTAGGGGTTTTGTTCCCTTTGCATTGTTCGACAAGTGTTTCACTTAATTGAACCCCTCGTTGTCCATCCGATTGATTTGGGTCCTCTTTTGGTTCTCTCTTCCCCCTTTTTCTGATTCCTAAATACGATATGTTGTAAATGTTTTTGCAACTCCGGCCAGCTACTTATCGACTCCGTCCCCTTTTTTTTCCCCCCTCCCCTCTCTCTTTCCAAGCCCACCTTATCCGGGGCATCACATCTCTCGATCCCCCTTAGGTGTTTTTCTCTGGACCGCGTCTCCCCCCCCCCTTCAAATAGAACGCTTATAAGGCCCGTAGAACGTCCCCCGTTCCCCAACCCCTCCCGCGTATCCATGAGGTTCTTTTTCAGTAGAACCACCGGCTTGGAGGGACATTTGACCGCCTCTGCATTATCTCGCCCTTCCCTTCCCTCTTTTCTATCCCTCCCCCTTTTGTGATGATATTCCTTAGCCAATTTCCCTGTTTTGCCCGTTGCGCATCTTCTTCACACCGCTCCTTCCCGTATTATGATTGGTTTTGAACCCAAATGGACGCACCAACTTCTCTTTCACTCGTAGCCCATCCTTGACTTTCTTCCCTGTCCCTGTTTGCCCTCCTTTCTATGTTTTTGATTTTTTCCCCTCCCCGAGTGTTTCACGCAAAGAGTTCAAATGTCTAGCTCATGGCCTCCTGCTTGTGATTCTTCCTCTTCCCATGTCTTTTTTTTGTATTCCACCGTAAGTTTTCAGAATTAGGATAGGTTGATTTATTATTGCCCCCCCCCCATCGGCACCCATTTCTGGAAGCTCGACATCCCCAACCTTTTTCCGTTCTTTCCTTTTTTTTTCCCCAAGGGTTGTCCGTGTCCGTTCCCTCCCGTGTCCCTTTTTTTGGAGACCCAATGTCCGGTCGTACGCCGTCACCACTGCTACCCCCCTATTTCCTGCTGATGAGGGATTCCCCCCGTATCGCTTTTTTCTCCAACGCCACTAAAATACGTACGCCCCCCCACAACTTTCTTATCCCACGTCTTTTCCCCTTTTTCTTGGCATCTGGAACCTCCTCGGCCCCATCGTTGCCATGATTTTTCTTGAATAGATTTTTCCTTTTCTCTTGTCACATGTTGCTGCGGTACCGCAAATTCCGCTTGCTTTTTCCCCATTCAATTAATGATCATGGAGGTTTCTACCTAACTAATCTTTGCTATCATTCTCCACAGTATTTTTCCTCCTTTATATTAGCGTCCCTGTTCGTGGGACGTTAGGCAACCACTCCCAAAATGCCCTTCTTCCTTTCCCCCCCATTGGCTGGGTCTCAGTCGCATCTGCCATTACACCCGTCCTGGGGGTGTCACACACCGTTTCCTTCGGCACCAGCGTTGACTTGGTATGAGAGGTCCCAAAACCCTGTCTTGATGTTGTTTTCCGGGCGGCTTAGTTTTGTACCCTATAGTTTTTTCGCAAAAAATTTCTTTTTCCCCATTGTAAAGGACCCCCATCTGTGCTCGCTGGCGGCACTTCGCACTCTGAAATCAGCAATTCTCACACGTTGTACATCCCGTTTCTTTTGTTCCCTTTGTCTCCCCCCCCCACTTTTTCGCGCAGGTCATTGCAACCCATGAAAGTCTCCGCCTTTTATTGGGCTGAAGTTTCCCGTTCAAGTCAGCCTGAGCTCCCCTTACCCCCTTCTCCCACCCCCCAAACCTCCCCCCTCCACTGCTTGTGGGGACCTGGAAGCTTGCCTTTCCCAGTACAGCCCAGGGATACCCACTTGTACCTAGTTTTTCATTTGGCCCCAGCTTTACCCCCCCACCACACTCCCCACGTTTACATTGATATATCTTGATCTGTTTTCCTCTTTGCGGAATTTTGCCCTGTGTTTTGTGCTCTTCCCCCCCCCAGAGTTTACCTGTGTTCACTATGACTCTGGACTTTGCGGATCTCTTCTTTTTTCCTTCCCCATCACCTGTCTGTGTTCTTTATTTAGCTCCCAATTCCTCATCCTTTTTTACTGTACAGCTTACCCTCTGATTTTCTAATGCTCGAATACTTGTTCAATTCCGCGAGTCATCTTGCACCCCCCCCAACGTTCATACTCCTCAGTTGCGTTTTCGTTTGCGCTGTTTTCCTCTTTCAAAATTCTTTTCTGTTTTTGTAATTGGGCAAAGGCATCTAACAAGGCCGTCCAGTTCCGGTTGGCTTTTTAGTTTTCTCTTTGCCGTTCTGTTCCTGTGGTCCCCCTTTTTTTTCCTACCCTCCAATAAGTCGGTTTCTTGCCTGCTCGGCCCCACCCCCCTCTGAGACAAGGATTTGGGGATTTACAAGGGCACATCATGCGAAACCACGGTTTTGCGCTGTGTCCTCCTTGTTCCCGTGATCGCCCCTCTATTCCGTTCTCGCATTTGGAAACCATGTTATGTTTTTCCTCGTCCGCATCTTAGTTTTAACCCACTCGCCGCGAGTACCACATCAATCTTGCTTTTTTTGCCGCCTCTCCACTATGGTGCCCGTACGGCTTCGGTTTTGAACCCTGATGTGATTGTTTTATTTGCGATCCACACCTTTCATTCCCCGAAATATGATTTTGTTTTTTCACTGAAATCATCCCCCCTGTGCCTGTTCCCTCCCGATGTAAGGATCTTTTTTCTGTTATCGGCTTAGTTCCTGAGCCCTTTTTATCTTCGATGGCACTCCGTTTTTCTCGTCCCGCAAGACCAGAACCCCCCATTGTCCCATGCTAAATTTTTTTCATATTTTCCCATCCCCCGTCTTATTTGCCGATTTGCACTAGGAGGCTCGTCCCCAAGAGAACCGCTACTACGTGGTGCTGCTATTTGTTTTGTTTTCATTTCTTTTTCCCCTTTTTGGTAGCCCCCTCGATTTTTTTTGTGTCCTCTTCATCTTCCGCGACCTCTTTGTTCTGCAGTTTGTTTCGGCGTACGGACTTCTTCCCTTTGTTCCCCCCCCCCGCATTACTTCCGTAACTCCCGCGCTCCCAAGACTCCGTTTTTGAATGTCTCGTTGGCTTCCAACCTTAGTGCCGATTGTGCTTTATGGTCTTAACATTCCTCTCCTGTCTTTCCTCCTATACCGAAGTCACGCCGGATAGACATGCCCACAAGCGAAGGACCCCAATTTTTTTATCTGGTCGACCCTCTTCTGTTCCATCTCACACTAGGAGTCCGGTTCCTTTTCATCGTTTTTATGTCCGAAAATTCACGTTGAGGCGACTCTCGCTGTTTCCTTACCCCCATCCTCGTGAAGTGCCGGCCTTTTGCTGCGAAGAAGATGACTCCTCATGCTTATTTTTTTTTTTTAAATTGCTATTTTTCCTATCCCTCCGTGCAACCGTGCGGATGACGTCTGTCATCCGTCAGTGGCGAAATTTTTCCATTCCTTTTTTTTCTTTGATCATCCCGCCATCTCCTTGGGTTTTTGAACCACACTTTGGTTTGGACCGCCGTTCACTCTCGTTAGACGTAGTTGGCACTTTTGACTTTCCCGCCTTTTTTTTCCCTAGCACCTTTTTTAAAGGTCCAGGTTAAGGAGATTTACCGATAAAGTTATTGGGCATTGGAAGGGCCTTTGATGCCCGTGCCGTTCTAGTTCCCCTTTCTCTGATGGAAGTTCTTTTCCCATTTACCGTTTACTATCGCCGCTGATTCTTCCCACCCACCCCAGATTGACTTTTCCAATCACACTTCGGTGAAACCACGTTTAAGCACAGTATCCAAACACTGGCTTCCCCCTGCTAAGTTCTGTGGCTAGATGACTTTATCCAGCCCTTCCATCAGGAGATCGGCATCCTATTATCTTATTGTCCGGTGCAGCCTCTTCCCCTCAATTTGCAGATGCCTTTTCCCAGTCTAGAAATTCCTTGCCCACTAACACATGACTCCCACTTTCACCGGGTTTTTCTAATCAACTTTTCCGTCCCCATCGTTCCTCCTATCCTCCTTCTTGAACGTTTTACTCGTGCTCACTCCTTGAACTTTTTTCCTCGTCTTGATTTTTGCTTTACAATTTTTGAGACCCTGTACGACCACCCCGTTCCTTTTTCTCTGCCCCACCTCTTTGATTCGTGCCGACACGTTCCTTTTTACTTTTAGACTCATCTCGTTGTCTCCCCTGCTATCTCTTTGACCTTCCTTTTTGTGTTTTTTTTCGATCGATCCCTTTCCACCCTTTGCACTTCGGCTTTCCCAACCCCCCACACCCTTTCCAAATTTTTTTCACTCGCCTACCGGACACGCCCCGGTGTTCTACGATAAAAAATGTTTTGTTCACAAAACACCTTCCAATACTTTTTTTCAGATCGAGGGGATCCCGATTTTCAAATTTCCCCTGAGATTAAATCTTCAATGTATTGGGGTTTAAATTTCCAGCCTGATTCCCCTCCTCTAATTTTCACTTACCAGTTGGGATACTTTAGGGACTGGTTTTGTTTTCCCACATTTTCCCCTGCTTCCTACATTCTCTCGGGGCTTCTGCACAGTCCAGAGAATCGTATGACCAGTCGATCTAATGATGGTTCCTGGATTGCTATTGTAATCCCCCTAGCCGGTTTCTTTTCCGTTCCCTTTGGATACCGTTTGACCCGAAGCGCCCCCCGTTTTCCCTCCGCTGGGTCTATTCTCTTTTTGTTCCTTTTCAAGTTGCGATTCAACTTTCCCGCTACAATGGTGACACTCCTTGTCTCGCTGTTCCCGGTAGTCACTGTTCACGCATCCCCCCTCTACGTCCCCACCTTCGCCCCCCAAATCGCGGGTCCCCCGAGACATCGGTGCGAGTACCCTTTCCGGTGCTCGACTGTGTCAAAATTCTAACCAGTAGCCGTTCTTCACAACATTGTCGTTTTAACTTTCAGTTCCAACACTCCATATTATAAGGTCTTTTTCGTTCTCAGTCGAACCCCGCCTCTGGGGGACCCGTTCTGATCACTCATTCTTCCTTCCCCTTTTGCAACTCCTTCTCCCACCTGTTCTATCCCCCTCGGTTTTGATCGATCCTTTTCTCATTTCGTTTAGTCTCGTTCGTCTTTCTGCGTCACCAGTTCCTTCACACCTCACGATGCTTGGGTCAAAACGGGAGAATCTTTTCTATTCGCCCTCAACTTTTTGCCTTTCTGTTTATGGTCCCCCCAGTTGACCTTCCTCCTTTATCTTTTCCACAACCGAGGTAGGCTTAGTTTTTCCTCCCTTCTTTTCTCCTCTTGTAGGTTTCATATGATGTGATCTCTCTCTTCACTGTCTGCTTCTTTCTCCCATTTTCCTTGGCTTAATTTGGAGGATAGGGACGATTTCATTCCCTTTCCCCCACTCGGCACACGGCCACTCAACGAGAAATTAAAATTACGATCTTGTTTCAGGAGTTTAGTGCTTGACCCAAGGTACCTTCTGGGGAACCAGTGATTCGTCGCCGTCCAACCACTTTTTACAGGTGTCTGGAAGATGCGTCCAATGAGGGCTTGTGCTCCCCTAACCATAAGGTTTTTGTTAAAACACCCCCATTATGCATCCCACGTTATTTGGTTTCTTTTGAAATTATGGAACTCCCCTCTTCCCTCCGCTGTTTGCATTTTTTCTCGTTTTTTTTATTTTGGAAAATTGATTTTGTGCGGTAACGCAACTTCGCTGCTGTGCCCCCTACCTGCTCTCTGCTAAAGGACCACTTTTCGCTAACATGAAACGTAATTCATCGGTCCTCTTTTTCCGGACAATGTGAGAAGTCCCCCCACAACTCCAATCATTTTATCTGTCCTTCCCCCCCCCAATTTTTGGATAAGCTGCACTACACATAACCCTGTTGCCAACACTCTCCTTGGCCCCGAGAAGGCCGTTTGTGGCCAACCCACCCTTTTCCAATATTTGTCTCTTGTCACCTGTCCTGATTAAGATTTTTTCGTCTCCTGCTCCTAAAACATTTCCCGTATGTTGCCATTCAGGCCCCAACTCCGTGATCTCCGATTTCTATTTTCAAGTCTCCACATGCCCTCGAAACCCTTTTTTTTTTCGTCACCTCACTGTCCCCTTCTGGTGCCCTTTGCATTCCCCCACTTTTGTCTCTCATGGTTTCCGTCCCCCAACTTACTCCGCAAGGCCCGTTTTGGTCTCTTTATGCAGTCTACAGCCGCCGAGCTTCCTCCGCGTTTCTGTCACCCCTCCACATCCAAAACGTAATCTTGGTTTTCATGGAAGATGCCTTTTCCTTCGACACCCCGGATACTGGTTTAAACGTTTTTATTGCCTGGCACCTCGGGACCCCCGCCCCCACCTACGTGATTTAATCTGTTCTTCGCTCCTCTGCGAATTTTGCCCCCCGTCGTCTGATTTCCCCATTCAGAGTCAACGGTCCACCTCAAAAGTCTTAGTTTTTTCCGGGCTCTTTTTGATAAGAGGGTTTGTTGTTTTTGGACTCGAGATCCCACTTCTAGCGAACGATATTAAACTCCTGATTTTGCACTTGCCTTCCGCCGACCTTGTCCCCCTTCCGCTAGCATTTTGGTGCCCCCCTGTAAGAACGCGATAAAGTCCAAGTTGCGTTGCTGTTTGTTCCCCCTTGTGCCATTTTTTTGAATCCAACTTTCTCTTTTCTCGTTTTTCTTGACGGGCCACGGTCTATTCCCCACGCGCAAGTTTTTTTATTTTTTCGTGGTTGTATCCCGGCGCTCCTTCTCTTTTCCGTCCCGTTAAAAATCCCACTATGTCGGTTTTTTGCCTTTCGCTGACCATTGCTGCTCCACTCTTTTTCTCGTGTCTGGACACTGGCACATATTGGAGGTAGAATGTTTTCTTTGCGCCCTTTTTCTGGAGAGTTGTGCGTCTTTCCACGTAGCTCTTTCTTTGGTTCTTACACGGGGCCCAGCGTGCTGTTCCTTTTTTTTCGTTATATCGTAAAACCACTACGCTCCGAGTACCCCTTTCATTGTCTGCTTTTGCCTGCTTCCCCCCTTCTCTGTTGCCCATGTCCGCTTCTGTTGTCCCTTGCCTTTTTTGTAAGGCTTGATGCTTGTATCACCCCCCCCCCAATTTGTGCAATTGCCTCCATCATTTCTCCTTTTTGCTACTTACCCCCCCCATCATGTAATTGTAGCTTTTCCCATCCCCGCTGAATTAGCTTTCCGCCTTTCTTTTGCTCCCCGTCCCTATCTCCCTTTCTATTTTGGTGCAGTCCTATAGTAAGTTGCCCTTCTGCTCAGACAAATTGCCCAGCTCCCCCGCGTTTAAATCCATCCACCGCGTATTGGCCCATTCCGCGGAAGGCTGTCCCCTCCTGGGTACCCATTCTCATGGAGTGGGATGTCCTCTTTTTTTGGGCCCATTTATTCTGTGGCTCACAGCGCTCTTTTAATCCTGATCGGCAGATAGTTGTTAGCATTTTCTACTGCAGCCATCTTCGAGGTTCTCCCCCCCGCCCGGTACCTCACGTTTCCCGCGCTGGCCCCTGCCCAATGCAATGTTTTGAATGTTCTCGCTCTGTTCATCAAAATTAGTGTTTTGTTGTTGCGGATCCTGGACTCGTTCCCTCCTCTTCCACTGCCCTGCGGTTAGCTTACTTCCCTTCAGTTACCATTCTCCCAGCCCATCTTTTTCGCCCTCAACATCCGCCGATTCCCAACGAGGGAGGTGGAACCTCTGGCTGACCTCGTAGGAAAAAGCGTCCCAAATATTCTCAGTCTTAACGGGGGAGGTTCCTTTTACTTCCAAATTTTAGGGCGACATACCCTGCTTGTTTGCTAATTTGTGTCACCCCCCACTACCCGTGATTTGTTTCTAGGTTGTTCTAGCTGCTTTCCGTCGCAAACGGACAATCTACCAGGGCCTCCCCTCTGCACCCTTGCTGATCTACCCTGGACTTATCCAAGGAAGGTCGACCAAGTCCTCTCATTGGATCCCCCTCCATTTCCCTTCTTTTCCGTTTTTTATCCGGAGACTGTCTCCTTTTATTTGGTCGCAGTTTCATACTCCCTTTTTAGATGGGTCAGTTGAATTTTGATTGTAGGTATAGCACCTTCCCGGTCAAGTAGAGTTGATGGCCCGCGTCTTTTGCTCTTTCCGTAGAGAGTGGTCTTTTAATTAGTCCAGTCTTTTTTTGTGCAGTCTTTTCCACGACTTCTACTTTCTATCTCCCTCTTGGGGCGCAGGTGCCACACAATGTCCGGAAGAACCCATCTTCGGTTCAACAGGTGTGCTCTTTTCCCACCCCCCCTGGTATCCCCATTCAGTCCCCTTCCAGAATCTGTTCTTTGCTATTTTAACCTGCAGCCCCAAGTCCCCCCTGCGCTAGAATCAGACTATGCTGTCGTGGGAAGTTTTAGACTTCCCCAAATTTTCGCCCTAGACAATTTCGGAAGAGCTAATAAGTAAGACCCTAGTACAAACCTGTCCCCCTGAAACTTCATTGGCTGTCCAAATTCAAGCCACATCTCAGAAGAGTGACTCTGCTCCCTTTTGAAATCTTTTACTAGATGATCCCCTCTTCCCTTTTAGTCTATGTTGGATTTCTCCCCCCACCAATGTTGTTCGACGTTAAACAACCCTTGCTTTCATTGCATTGACGTGGCCTCCCAATGAGGCAACTGGTTTAAGACCGC
>Ga0179593_1461373_pt1 | contig 15981 bp, 19 predicted proteins | sample CZODoug2_1_08_16_FD_185931 | JGI IMG/M metagenome (GOLD analysis project Ga0179593, IMG submission 185931) | Vadose zone soil fungal communities from Angelo Coast Range Reserve, California, USA - CZODoug2_1_08_16fungal (PacBio error correction) | ecosystem: Environmental > Terrestrial > Soil >... | reverse complement strand
TCTTTTACGAATGCGACAGTCACGCACCTCCCCCTCCCCCTCTACTCCTCACAGACCCCCGTTTTACTACCCCGTTTTATGTTTTCTTGTAGAAGGTCCACATTGGGTCGGTTTTCTCCCTGTTTCTACGTCAACCACCTCAATCTCGAGGGACACCCTCAAGTAAGGAACCAATGTCAGGACCTGGGTAACCCCCCCCCCACCCCCCCTTCTCGACCTAGGAGTGAACTAAGCGATCCCGGAACAGATGGTCCAGCCGCGGAACTCCAGGCCACTCATCATCTCCCATTGCCATATCAGCCCTATAAGCCCCCCCCGCAGCATTCGGCGAAGGAAGAGCCCGAGTCCTAGAGACATCCTTCTTCAATTGTAAAGAGAATCCTAGAAAATAACGCGCCCACCCAGGAGAAGAACAAATTGTCCTGAATATACCAACTCAGAGCAAGGAAAGGGTCTGTGAGACGCAACCGCGAATGGAGGAAATGACCAAGTAGTACGAGGCAATCCGGAGTCATCTTACAATTTTAGTAATTTCGAAACTCCCGGTGTGCTGGTACTGCTACGCTTATGGATTGAATCATTTACCCAATGTAGAAAAATAGATTCTGAACTTCAATTCAGAACTTCAGGACAGCCCTTTATTGAGGAGTGTCTATTCTGACCGGGGATACCCGCCTCCTGTCTACCCCTCCCGGGAAGAACATACTTGTATATCGCTCTCCAGTGCCGGTCAGATGTCGATACATCCCTTCTCGACTTTTAGGGCTCCCTGGGGTGTCGGATAATGCAAAACTTCCTGTCTTGCCCTCATTAAACTTCCACTTTCGTCGGAACGCTTTACCCTCGGGTCCCCCTTTTTTTACCCCACCAACCCTGAGACCCCCCCAACTCATCTTCCGCTATATGAAAACGGAACCAATAGGTACTGGAGCTCCTCCCTCCCTATCCCGTTGATCTTGGTTGTACCCGCCAATCCCCTGGCCCATCGGGCTCCAATCACGGGGCTATCTCACAGATAGATGGAGGGAACCCCCTTTTCCCCGATACCGCCGTCGTGCCCGCCCTGAGAAGTTATTTAATGAGTCCTCCTCCAACTCTTGTTACTCACAAGCAAACCACTTCTCCCCATCCATTCCTCACCACGCGAACTCCTAGCGCAACAGACGCTCCAAGGGGCGGAAGCCCCTTGGAAAGAGATAGGGCACCACTTCACGTTCCCATTATCGCGGGAGGCTCCTCTCCCCCTTTCCTTCCCCCCCAGTCTCGCAACCAACGAACCTTTCCACAGGCGAATCGGCAGCACTCCTGCTACCTCGTGCACCCGGACAGAGACCTTTTTTCCTCCCCTCTCATCTCGCGCGCATCGACGCTGACCCACCCCCTGTCCCACGGATACCCAGCGTCCCAGCCCTCCCCCCCGCCATCGTGAACTCACCCAGACTAGCTGTGCCACTTTTGTCGGTTCCTTATATGCCCTTCAACCACACTTCTGGAGAAAACAGTCGCTTTGCGAGGATCCACGAAGAAATGACCAGGCTTACGCAGGGCCCCCTTGCCGATCAGTTCACCTTCATTCCCTCACTTGTTGCCTTCCCCTCCCTCCCCCTTCTCTCATCTCCCTACCCCCTCAATTCCATTTACGATGCATTCCGGCCCCCCTTCCCCCCCTCTGTTCTGTCGTAAGGTCCTCCGATGAACGATTAGGTGAGGGACGCAATATTTATCTCGTCCCCCGCCACTTTTTCTACACTTCGAGAGCGCGCGTAAGTGTACGGCAATGACTCCACCGCTCGTTTTTTCCGTTTGTCTGTGCCATCGAAAAACCCACCGGCAAGGAAGCCGTGACGGCGCACCCCTTCGGCAGCACCGTTTGATTGTTGGAGTCCTAGACCTTTCTGAAGATTCGTTCTTTTTCTGTTCGGATCGCGAATTACACTGTCTGGTACGAATCTGTTGCTTTCGTTTGTTGCGTATTCGCCCTCCCCGCGGACATTTGCGTAAGTAGATGCTTGCCCCCATTGAACGGTTTTTTCCAGGGGCTGAAACGATGGATGAAAATCCCCTTTGTTGTGGTGTCGCGACTGTTGCCCTGGACCTTGTTTCTCCCCGGAGTGGCCTGAGTTTGACCCAAGCACAGGTAATCCCATTTTTCGAACTGTGAGACCTCTCTCTGTGAAAGGTTCTCGTTTTAGAAGTCTTTCTGCCCGAAGGTCGATTTTAATTCCTCTCGCTTTGGACTAAGAGGTTTGTTTTATCCCTTCACCTTACCTCCTCCCCCTGAGAGCCGGACTTCGGAAATAAGACTCTTCTTCCCGACTCATTGTTTCGTCAGTAAGAGTCATCCCTAATGCGTGACGCTCTCACCACGATACGTCCTTTCTTCTTTTTCTTCCTCTGAAGAAGTTCCGGCGACACCCCCTTTCACGCAGAGTAGCCCACCTGCCTCGTTTCCCCTACATTCTGAGCGGGTCTCCCGGTCCCAACTCTTACGGGACTGTGCGCCGCGGTTCAGGGGCGGCTTTCATGGTATCAGCTTTTTTCCTGACTTCCGGGAAATGGATCCTTCCCCCGGGATTAAGCAACTCTCTTGATTGTTTTTTCACCGATCCCCTTGATGAAAGTCTACGTAGACCATTACTGGGGAAGGAGCTATCTCCGTCCCACCGCGGCCAATTGAGATCAACCGCCCCGCTCGGCAGACACATTTTTTATTCCCTTTTAGGGCGTACCTCTCTTTTCCTTCAACAAAATCCTCCTCATCCCCTGACCGTCCAAGAGAAACGATTTTCTGCTATCCCGTTTTGCCCCATGCATATGATTTTCCCCCTCCCCTAGCATTTCAAAATCGCAATAGGTTACCACCCATTGCGGTTTCATCTCATCGCGCTTTGGTTTTTCTATTCAGCGAACTCCCTTCCGATCTCGTAGTCGTTTTGCCCAGACCCTCCTCTTTTTGCGTTTCGCTTTATGAAGTTTTCCCCCGCTGGCTGCCCACTAAATATGTCCTCCCAACTTGTGTGTTGAACCCTCTGACCCGAAAAGGTGAGCGGATCCCCGCACCTTAGGATGCCCTGTTGACGGGTGTCTTGTCACTCCCTCTGATCCGATTGGTAGTTTCGTATCTCCCCCTTAACCAGCGTTGGCGCTTTGATAAAGCTTCGCCTTTTTTCGCGGATCCCTTTTCTTGCCTCTGGCCGTCAACCCTCGTTCTGTTGGTTCCGGGAGGGTCACCCCGTGAGCGTGCCAAGGACACAGACCCAGCGTGTCGTCACTCTTATTCCGCACGGCCCTCAGCTTAGAATCCGATGTACCCCTCCTCCATTGCTTTCCCCCTCCGACTTCTCCCTCCCATCCTCTTACCCTCCTTCTTTCACCAGCCCCCCCTCCCCGCCCATCCCCCGAACCCTTCTCCCCCCCCCCCAACCCTTCCCCCTCTTTTCCCCCCACCCCTTCCACTTTCCCCCCCCCCCCCCCTACCTCCCAGTCCTTTTCACCCTCTCTAGCCCCCCATTCTTCTGACGAACCGGTATGAAGTCTTAATTCGAAGGACTTCTGACCGATGCATGGTCAGATTGCCGCAACCCCTTATACATCCTCTTCGGAGTAGTGTGTCGTCCCCCCCAGACTAGGATTTAATTTGGGATTGTTTCTGCTCGAGGCCCTGCCCGCAACATTTGTGATACTTCTCGACGACACCCCTCCCCCCTCGCCCCCCTGACCTGTTTCTCGCTAAAGCCCGACTTTCGTTCCCCCATTTTTCCGATCCGCTTGTCCACCTAGGCTCCCTTCCCCCTGCGGGAGCAGTTCCGAAGATCGAATCCTTGCGTGGAAGGAATCAATTTTCTGCGAGAAAACCCCCGGAGGACTTCCCCCCCCCTTTTCCTAGCTTCCCTTGTCCGTAAGCGGCAGAACAGTTTACTCCGTTTTGATACGGTGGTACTGTTTTTCGGCCCGAACCGCCCTATTTTTCTCTCCTCCTTTTTTTTTTTTTGAGATGGCGGCTTTCCAGGAGAGGCAAGTCCACAGGATAACCTGGGTGTACGAATCAGTGTATCCCCTTCTTCGATTCCCATCGCAGAAGAATTTGTTTCCTCCTCACTCTCATCGTTTTCCTTCCAAAGTTGGAGATCTTCCTGGACCCACGCTTCGGTGATGTCTGGGTGGCAGTCGGATCCGGTTCCCCACGACTCTTTGTCGAAACCCCCCCTTTTTCCTTTTTTTTGGTCTCGTTGGTTGGGTATTCGCCAGCAAACGCATGTGTTTGACTTTTTCTAAAGATTATTATTGATCCAATATTGCCCCTAAAGTCTCTTGTCATTTTGATCAGTACACCACCGACTAAGATAGTGTTTAAGACTGGATTGAATCTCCAACTGATTTCTCCTCTAGGACGGCTCTGGGATCAAACTGTTCGTTCCAAGGTGTCTTATCTCAGGCTCATTAGGCTCCCCCCTCTGTCGGTCCCATCGCACGTTTCGGACCCCTCCGTGTTGACGTAATTGCATATCAGCCCCTCTCTGCCCTCCTTCCATCGACGCTTAGCCTAATTTGACATCTCTTCTTTCGATCCTCTCCCCCAATTTCTGACAATTTAGGGAGCAACCCCCCCCCTTCCCACCTCCCTCCTCCGTTTCGCAAGCCAGTTTCTTAAAGCTCTGCCCACCCCTTTGGATTCCTAGTCGAGGTTGCCACTCGCGCGGTGTTCCGGTTCCCAACCACCCTTCACCTTATCTTCCACTACTCCCCTCCCTCCGTTTTTTCTTCTATATCAATCCCTTAAGGTTAATCCCCCATTCGCCCCACCTTGACCCCCATCTTGAATTTAGTCCCCCCCTGCGGCAATGTGTTTTTCCCCCTATGTAAGTTTCAACTATCGCGTTTTGCTATTCTAATGGCTGTAATGTTACCCTCAATCCTAGTCGTTGTCTCCGTGTCGAATTTCAGTGCCTTCTTTCTCGCGAGGACCAGCTCTTAGCATTCCTTCTGCCCCCCTACCTTCCCGTCGTGGCCTTGTGATTTTCGTTCTCCCCCGTAAGATTTTTTTTGGTCCGAGATCGCTCTTGCCCTTGAGGCTGAAGAACTGTTTGTCACGCTTCTATCAGCTGCACTTTCGGTTGTAACCGACTTAATACCTACCCTTTGAACCCTTATTTCACCTGCTCGTATCATTATTCCATTTCCACTGAGCCCCTTGGTTTCCCGTGTCTTTCATCTACTTTACCCCGTCGACCCTTTTTCTTTGCTTTTAAGAGGTTTTCTCGTTCCTTTCGTGTTCCCAGGTTTGACCGTCGAGCCCACCTCGGCATTCCCCTCTTTATATTTTTTTTTCTTTTCCCCCTTCCGCCATTCCTGCTCGCATTTATGAGCGAACGATCTAGCTTGTCTTTAGATTTTTCTAAAAGTGGCGGATCCTTTTCTTTTTCGTCCGCCTGCGATCATTTCACAAATCTATTCACATATGCCCCGTCGCAACTCCGGAGAAAAATCTTTCGACCGCCTAGAGGAGCTGTCTTCCCCCCTCATTACAGATACAGTATGTCTAATTTACCAACCTCTCCCCGACTTTGATGTAAGGGTCCAGTCCCGTTTATGTTTACAAACTCAGATGTCCCCCCTAATAAAACTTTGCCCCAGGCTCGCCGTCCCAAGAGATTCTAAGTGGAGTGACAGCATCCCTTTAGTCTCCTTTAAAAACTACTCGACACCCGGTCCGGTACCACCAAACACCCCCCCCCCCCGTTTGTTTTTGACTGCCGAATGGTCGCCCCAGGACCAATCCGCTGTAGTGGCCTCTCCTCCTCGTTCACAGCCCCCCTTTTCCCCCGAAAATTTCGCAACATGACACGCCCAGATCAGTGACTGGTTTGCTTCACAGACCACCGCCTTATTTTGTCTAAATTTTTTCCCGTCACGGAATAGCGCTGTGTCGTGGCGCCTTTGTAAGAGCCTCTTTTTTTTGGCAACTCACGCACCTCGCTTCCCTTGGCCTTATAATTGTTCGTTCCGCGACTTGCCGTTTTGTCCCTGATTACACCCCTTTTCCATGGACGTTAGATAGAGTCCTCCTTTTCTTCGTTACCGTCCGTCGATCGTCACTTCCTGTTCCAATTTGACTCCCACCCAGGAACTCTTTCGGTCCTTTGACCGGCTTTGATTGAAGTTAGATACCTCGTTCCCCCTGTAACACCTTCTTAAGCGCGAGAGATTTCGTCGAGGAAACCAGATCTTCCCCCCCCCCAATCTCATTTTTCCGGACCCATGTAAGTATCATAAGGGGGCGTAGGAGTAATTACCCTCCCCCCCAATACAGCTATTTTTTCCCTGGATCCCTTCGGCAGCGTGTTCCCCTCTTCTTCCGTCACCTCCTCTGAAACTGGGGCTTGCCTGGAAGGAGGGTCCTCTCCCCCCCTCCCCCCAATCTCGGCTGGTTATTGTTTTGAGTTTTTCGTTTTTCCCTTCTTTCCTGAGCCTCGAGTTCGGCTTCTGTTTTATAACGAAAACGGCGAATCAAGGTCCACACCCTTCCGACTTTTCTACCTTCCGATGTCCTTTACTCGACTTAGTCCTCTGATAGAACATGACCCATCTCCGTGCCTGCCCCCCCCTTCGCTTTTCTCTCTCGTCTCGGTAAATGCAGCTTCTCTTTCTTCTCATACCTATTGAGTTCGACTCTGTAGTCCCTGGCTCCCCCCCTGCTGATGCATAGTGTACTTCCCTCGATGACCGTTTCATTGGACTTTTCATCTTTTTCCCCCCGAAAATGAGAACCCCTGATAGAACCACCCCCTTCCTTCGTAAATCTGTCTTGAAATTCGCTAATGCCGCGCATTTTCTTCTCTTTTCCTTCTCCATTAAGAGATTCTGCGGGTGCGGGACGGATCTCGAGGAGGAAAATTCTGCGGAGCCCCCGAGCTTTTATCAAAGAATCGTGCCGATCTGCAACGGTTAAGAGACCCTGTGTTTCGAAATGTCGCGATTGAAGATTGATTGACAGGCCCCTGGCTTTACAGTGGCTGTGGCCAAAAGTCAATCTTTCCTTTAAAATTTCCCCTCTCCCTTTTTTTGGGAAAGTATGTTCGGCTCAGTTCGCATCTCCGTGATGAGTCCTTCTCCGAGGTTACCTAGATATCCAGAATGCTATGTTTTCCCCAGTCTCGACCCGAGGTTCTCTACGTGATACCGTTTCTTTGTGTAGTCAGATGGAACGCTTTTCCACCCCTGACTCACTAGGCCAGGTATGTGATTACTTTTCATTTACTCGGTATGGCAACGTTTGGAGGGAGTGAGTTTGACCCTGAAGAAGGACATTTATCCCCCCTGGATCCCGCCGCCCCAGGAAATGATTGATTTTCCCCCGTCCGCTTACACGGAATATATGTCTTTAGTTGGACTGGTTGTTACCCCTGCGAAGTACACCATGGTCCCCCCCCCTAACGATGAGGTCCTAGGTCCCCCCCCACTTAGTCGGGCAGGGCGCACCCGCTACCTTGTATTTGAGAATCTTCCTCGCTTGAAGTCCCAAAAAAACTAGAGACTTCCTCAACCGCTCCCTTCGGGAACATAGTGGTATGGTTACCATCGTTGCTACCTTAATATATGTAGGATTGAAATGTTTGTTTTATCAGAGGAGCCCCCCCCCCGATCAGAAGAAATCCCTCAAGAACCTACCACGGGATGAAAATTGGGCTTTTAACTTTTCCTCACGCGACTTTTTGATATTCTGGAAGAAGTATCGGTCTGGCCTCTAGCTTCCGCCCAATTTATCTCCGGAATAGTGTTAAGCTCCTTTCCCCCCCGTATCGCCTAGCCTGGGCTCCCGGGCCTTCTCCAAAGCGTATTGAGAGTTTTCCACAGACGACAACCAAGGACGACTGGCCCCACTTTTCTTCATCGGGCCTCGGCCTTCCCCGAGCGGTATAGTCTAGTCGATTCTCTCTACCGGACCCCCAGATCATTCACAGTTTCGTCCTCAAATTCAGAGAACCGCACCCACGTCAGCAGTAAACATCTTCTGTATCCAATGAACCGCTGAGCGATCGGTAACCCCCGGATACGAACAACCTCCCTCTCGGATAGGTTTTCTTGTGAGCTAAAGACACCAAGCGAGCGTAGGAGATTAAAATCTGTAGACTGCTTGTGAGGGTGTGCCGTAGGCCCTCTGACGTTTTAGCTCGACCCGAATTCTTGATTTCCTTTTCCTTCCCGGCAGCGACCTTCGCGCATTCCAAGGTGGACCGAATTCTTTACGGCCCACTTGGTTGCAATTGTTTAGTTCCCTGTAAGGTCATTTCACTGTGTCCCGGCCGTTACAAGATTTTTCCGTATCGCGAACGGGAATTTCTCAGCCCCTTTCGGACCGTGGGTTATAGTTTGTTAGACACCATAATACGGTTGACGATCTTACCCCCAGACACAACTTTGTGTAAGTTGGACTCAAAGGGTACCCAGGTAAGGGTAGCAGAGGGCGATTAGAGAGGCCCTAAAGGTCCCAGCGTTCATTTCGCTATTTGAACTTGTGGCTCCGAATAGCCCGCCCCGGTGGATAATTTTTTTGTGTTTGTCTTGCACCCCTGTCTCTCCCATCGCCTTTCGACTGGTTCGACGACGAAATCATCGAGCTTCAGCTTTCTTCTTTGAATCGCAGCAGACTTTTACCCTGCTTTCAACCGCATCCGGACGGAGGTCTCTCGTTGTTTCGGTGCGAGCCACTGTCCCGCCGCGGTCCTCTCACCCTTCTTTTCTAAGACGAAGACCACAGATCCGGGAAGAAATCTGCCCCCTACGCCCTCCCGCTCCCCCACCTTCCATGCGCGCAACACGACCCGAGACCACTCGGCAGCTGATTCGCCTGGAGAACCTAATCCGTAGTTTTCCTCCCCTGCCACCTACTTTTTTATCTCCCATCCTCTCTTCACATGAGGTCCGTGTTTCTTCTTCTCCCCTAATGACCCCTCTCCTCCGGCTGCTAGCGCATCTTTACCCACTCATTTCCTGTTAACGGGTTAACCTGGTCTCAAGGAGAAGGGTTTCCTACGATCCCCTGGGATCTACGCGCCGATTATTGGCTCTGGGTATTGCCAGGGGTTTTTGACTAGAAGGAACTTCCCTCTCCAACCCAGCCGTCTGTCACAGAGGATTCGATCTCTGAAACAGTTTATGTTTTTGATCGGGCCAGCGGTCCCAACCGATTCCCCCCCCGTGTCGCAAGTTCAGTTTCGAAGGTTTTCCCAAGAACGATATCCACATCCTGGCCGCCCACATCAGACCCCGTTCTCCACTGCAAAACAGTCTCTTTTTTGGCCCCAATGAATTTCCCGTATCCTGCGGTCGTTTCATAGACTAGGTGGCAAACCCCCACCTCAGGTGACTCATCTCGCTAGGTAAAGTTGAGGTCCTCACTCCAACGGCTTCGTACACGACGCGTTTGAGTAGGTCAGGATTTTCCGTTTCAGCTTGTTTTATTAACGTCAACCCGACAAAGTTCATCCCCTCCATTTTCATCAAATTTTTTTGCCCACTTCACGAACTGGATGTCCGAGTCCCCTGCAGGGCCTGACGTAGCCTGAGGGTTTGGTTATGCATCTTTTCTCAAGTCAGCATCTCTTGTCGGCGTGTTGCTTGTAGTCACAGATCCTGCGTCCGCTTACGACGGCGGACGTGCGGTTCAATGAAATGAGGTTTTTGGCGTCATTCTTGGAAGGAACAACGGACAGCGTGTCGACCCTTTCCTTTGTGCAGGAAAAGCCTACCAAGAGAGGACTCCTTCCCCCCTCGCCTTCTTGTCCCTACCCCTTCTCACCACCTTCTCTACTCCCACCTCGTGACATGAAAAAGGCCTTGAAGACCCCACCCCACCCCGTCATTTCCCCCTCCCCCCCCCCCCTTGCCCACTCACCCCCAGATTCTCGTAATGTTCCCCTGGGGCTTTGGTTTTTTTTGGTGTGTGTGTTTTGTTGTTTTGGTTTTTTTTTTTTTTTTTTTGTTTTGATGTTCACACGACCAAAGTGAGAAGAAAGAGAGAGGCAGCTTCCCCTCTCGCTGAGCCCTTTTTTGGTTTTCCCTAGCCCAAAGAGAACAGTTTCGCTTTAGTCGGCCGAGGTTATGTTCCGCCCCTGAGGTCATGCAGAAACGAGGACACCAGCGTGCTTGTCCGAGGGATACCCTGCAACCGTTCCCTTTCGTGTCCTCCTCAGAACTATTGGTCCAAGTTGTCCCGCTCTCCCCGGAAACCTCCGTCATTCTTTTAGCCTTCCAGGAAGCCTCTCATTTTCCTTTTTTCTGTCCCTCTTGGATGTTTCGTCCCCCCCCCCGGCGGAATTGTCGTCCCTCCCCTTGTCGAAAACCAGACGTTGCAGGCCGAGTCATCCCCTCGGTGACGGTTGCGGTAGGCCGAGGCACCGACCCCCTTTCCCTCCTCTTTTCTCAGTTGTTGGTGTTTTTGATCTTTCTTCTGTCCTTTCCCGCGGCGACAGTCCCTGGACCCGAGGTTGTCGCCGACCGGCCGTCTTTTGGCTCTTCGACCTTCCGGTAGACCATAGCAATTTTTCTTCGCTCTATTCGTACACGTTCCCTGAAATCAACGAATGCTTCGCTCCCCTTCGGTGGACCTTCGGACCTTTACAACTTCCCCCTCGGTCCCTCGAAAAACATGACGGGCGCCATGTAGGGGTATTCAAGTCGTGTTCGTGCTGGCCCGCGATTACACAATTTCCCCTTCCTTTCTCTTTACTTGTGCGCAGTTCCACCCACGTAGCCGGAGCGGATTTTCTCAATCCCTGGTGGAGGATGATGGCCTCCCTTCTTCAGGATCGACTTCTCAACCTGTCGTCACAATTTTTAGTAAGGTGGAAGTTTGCGCCCGTCCAGCGGTCGACACTACGGTGTTCCTTAACCCTGCATTTCCCCCTCCCCAACCGACCTAGTAATCGGAAACAGCATACGGTGATTCTCCGTGTACCGCCCGGCGATCGCTCCTTTTCTTCCATCTCCCTCCACCTACAATCTGAGTCAAGAGTTTCGGTCCAACCCTTTTCATTCCCTGGGACGCGCATCAATTTTTTCATGTGTTTATCCGCAGCACGTGGTTCACCTCTTCGAGTGCGTTCGTCTCGAGGGGGCCTTCACACTTTCCTTAACCTCAAGATACTCAACACTGCCGTCCGTTCCCTGAAAATATTATAATCCTTCCGTTAAGGATGCAGCCCTCCGAGACGAGGCCCCCCTCTTCCCCTTTTGGGAAACCTATGTAGACGAAGCTCCTTAGGGGCTGCCTCCTCTGAACTTTTTGGATGTCCCCCCCCCCTTCATTTCATCCGCCTCTGGGGAGAAAGTATGTCATGTTCCTTTCGCCTGGTTGTGATTATCGGTCGGCACTAAAAGTGACCCGGTCTGTCCCCCCCTATGCCTCGTGCGCGACTGGTGGGTGCCGCTGGCGCGATCTGCCCCTCCTCTCCGTGTCTCTGATCTTTTTTATCTATGCATAACGTGTCTTCGGTCAACTCCCTGCTTCTCCGCCATTCCCTTCCCCATCGGGCCACGGCTCGTAGACAAAACGCTGCCTCCTTCCCCCGGCACCTCCCCCTTTCCCCCAGTTACGGTCTTGTGAGCCTACTAAGTGCGATGAGTCACGAGGTGGGTGCCCCCCGAGGTAAATTTCCCCGTTTTCCCGCAACATGCCACCACTCCGGCCGTATCTTTTGCGCCCCTCCCCCTGCGAGATGCGACGCTCCGTCGTTCTCCTTCCAGGTTTTGCGAATGTCCTCCGTGCCGATAAGAAACACCTTCTTTCTCACGCAGTCGATGAACCTCGCTGCGTCTCCCTAAATCGGCTATCTCTCCTGTAAGCGGCCGTGAACAGTTACCAGCGGCAGGCTGGTCCCCTGCCAACATGATCCCGAATGCTCCTTTTGGTTTTGTCCCAAGTTTCGATGTCGTCTGACCCACCCTTCCGTTAGAATCCTCGTAGAGCTTCCGGCCACGTGCCCCTCGCTTAACCTCACCGGCCCGAACCACTCCCACGATGACCGAAGCACATGCCCCCCACGATACCCACCCTTGTGACTTTGCTTGGGTCTGTCCCTCCCCCCCTGATCCAAGATTCCGGGTGCTGCCGACCCTCGTCGGCCTCCTCCACAAACCAGGAAACTTCAGTTGAAGACCAGTGGCTCGACGTCCTTTCTGTGCGGTCCCCAGACAGACGACGCCCCCGTGAGAGTTTCACGGCGCGCTCTCTGGTTCAGTTTCCTCTCTTTGCGGGAGATCTTCCCCCCTCTCGGACACCTTCAACCTCGATACACTCCGAGACGTGGCCGTATCCGTTTTTTTGCGAAGACGTTGAGAATCACCATGTATTTCCTTCCTAGTCTTCTTTCCCTTTCCCTTTCTCGAAAGTCGGAAATCGCGTAAGGGCCAAGGAAACAGTACCTCTACATTTTTCCCCCTTTTTTATGAAAGGATGAAGTTAGGACAGACTGGAAATTCATGTAGTACCCCCCCCTGGCGCGAGATAGGCCGATTTTTTCCCCGGGACTCCCCCTGACCCCCCCCAATAATGTGAAGCTCTGGGGTGGCAGTCGCTCATCTTTTTTCTTCCCAGTAACACCACCCATAGCTGTTGATCCGGCTTGACCCCCCCGCGGCTACTTCACCTCATAGGTAGCAAAGGGGTTGAACGGCGCATCCTTGTCCCCGAAGAAGAACTACCCCCCCGCGGGCCTTTCCGATCTATTTTTGGACGATCCTACTGGCCCACCCCCGCGAGGCCGCCGGCACCCTAACCCGAGAGCATCATTTTTCAGAATCAAGAATGCACCCCTGTAAGCAACAGGATGGCTCTCCTCGGTAAGTCATCCTTTGTCCCTTTTCTATGATAAGCTGACTTGAGCCCATCCTGTGTGCCCCGGTCTTCTGTCCCTTCGGCGCTCCATTTGAAGAGTGTATAGCCTTCTGATCCCTTTGAGTCTGCTTTCCTGACTCTTCTCCCACGATCCGCACGTTCAGTACCTTCTCCACTCGATGAAATGGCCAGCATGTTTCGAGAGTCTCCCCTCCCAATGAGAAAACACCTGGCCCCACACGGCGGCGACTCGGCGCTTCCTTTTTCCTTCTAAGACGCATCTTCTTCTCCCCTTTTTTCACTCCTTTTTTTTGGCTCTATGAGCTCGTTTTGAGCCTGGAATAGAGGTTTAGCTCCCCGTGTTTCAAGATCTTTTTTATCCCGGTTCCGGGCCTCACATGAGGGGACGTTAATCGAGTTGACCTGTCCTGTTAACCTCATCCCCTGCGGCCTCGGGCCCTCATCGTCTTCCTCCTCCATCCAAGAGGTATGCATCCAGAAGCACTTCATTGCTCCGAAAAAAAGAGCCGCCTGCGCCCCATATACCCATGGGTTGAAATTTCTAGCCCTCTCCAGTGGCCCGAGTTTCTCCCGAGGCCATACGTCCTTTTTTATTATGTAACTTTTTTCCTGTATTCTGCTGGGTCTTCTCCTCGCCTTCGAGAGACATTTTAGATTCTGCAGGAATTCTTAGAATCTTCAGAACGTCTCTCGTAGGCCCGCGATGGTTCTGCTTTTTTCCCCCTTCTTTGAGAGTTAAGACCCTGTGCAGTAAAGTCTCGGTGACGGTAGCCGTGGAACCCACTCCCTTTCGGGCACGACCAAAACCGTGCGGGCGTGACTGCCTCTCTTTTACGTTTAAAACTGAGTCGACTTCCACACCCCCTCTTCATGGAAATGAGATTGTCCTGGGCGCCCTCTTTTTTTTCTAGCGACGACTCCGAAATCATGTCGTTAAAGGCCCAATAATCATAACTGAAGGGTCCCTCCCTCCCCCGTTGAATGGGTGGAAACTGCGACTTCCTCCGCGAATTCGATCGACCCGGTCGAGCTTCTGGTCCAACCGATTTGACAACCTGCGCTTTTCCAATTTTTCCTCTGGTGGAGACCCGTCTTCGCCTTCCCCGACGCACCTTGATCGGATCGGTAGTCGGAGAAGGTTTGGTGCACCTCCGCGGCCCGTTTCCCCCCCTACCTAGACCCCTGAAAACCGCTCTTTCCCGACGGTATTCCTTTCTAACACCTTTGATTTTTTTCCCGTATCCCAACATCCCGAGAGTGACGTCCCGAGCACTGTCTTCCGTCCAGTTATTATTTTTTTGTCGTGACGCCGCGAATTTCGTTAGTTAGATGCTCCCAAGAAATCGTGCTTTTGTTCTTCGGATGACTGTCGAGATTCCGGTCATTCTGGGTGTGGTTTGACCCTACGGAGTAGGATCGCCGTTTCTTCTTCCCTCCGGCGCCTGTTCTTGGCTTCTGTTTCTGCACTCTTCCGTCTATTATAGATGTGGGTAGAACATTCGGCCTTTAACCTTCTTTCAGACATTTGTTCCTTGAGGTTGGAAGCGGGCATCCCTTTTTATCCTTGACCTGTTACCAGATGCCGAACGGTCGGCGATTTCTCCTACTTTCGTCGTGAGATTTTTTTTTCATCACGCGGTGGATCATTTGTTTTTTCCCCCCTTCACGGCGGAACCCCGCTCCGAGCCTGGTCAGTTCTCCGCCTACGACCTCCCCCCCGACTATCTTGTCATCGCCGTTCGGGTTGTGTTCAGAAAGGCTGTCTTTTTTCCGAATTTTGTGGTCCCTACGTCAACCTGTGATCTACGCCGCGTCCCCCCTCCTTTTTTGCTCAGTTACACTTTCGGTTTGGCTAGGATCCGGGACTCCGGCCGGCATTTTTTCTTCCTGCAGTTCATCGCGACCCCCCGGTGCCCCGCAGGATCAATTTCTGGCGGTTACTTTTTGTGATCCTCCCCTCTTGGAAGTTTCGATGACCCTTCTTTTTTTTTTTCTTCTCTAGAGCGGCAGAGGGCGCCTTCCCCCGTGCGCGCAGATCCGCCGGCCACGACCGGGTTGAACGTTTTTTCTTCCCCCCTCGATTATCCCCATGGTTTTAAGTTCCAGAATCACGCCCAGCGCCCACGATTTTTCTCTTTTTCCAAGCATCTCCTAGCTCCTTAGCCTCGTAGAAACTCGCAGCAACCCATGCAGCCAGTTTTTTCTTGTAACCTTTGGCTCCGAAGGTCTTTTGGATTTCGCGCCCCTGACCAGCGGTAGTAGGTCCTGCTTGCCTTCTTTCTTTTTTTCTCTCCCCCCCCCAAAGATCGTTTTCAAGTCCTCCCCCCTCGGACGATGTAATCACATGTGCTGGATAAAAAAATGCCTCCACTTGATGTTTTTTTTTCTGGCAAGGGGTGACGGTTGTGACGAATTTTCAGATTCTTTGATAGCTTTCTCAAGGCCCAGCGATGTCGGTCGGGGCGTGTTATTAAATCTAGTCCCCTGTTTCTTCCTTCTCTGCTGGCTTTGAAGCGTAGCAAAACGTATTTGGTTAGGTTAATTTTTTGAGCCATTACCCTCCTTTCCTTACCCCCCAGTGAATTTGCGTCCGCCCCCTTAAGACCTGATTTTGTGAACTACTTTTTTCCCTTTGACCAAATTTCATTCTTGACCCCCTTTTTGAGCCCCAAGCCGTCCTTTGCTCGGTCTCTGTGGTTCGCACCCCAAAGGACCTACCGGCGGTCGCACTTTCTTTTTTTTTTTCGATGTGATTACGGTTTCCCACTTTACTTCTCCCAACTCCCCTCCAGCCACCACCTTCCGAATCTAAAGTATTACATTTTTCCCGATCCGACGGGCCACCCAGGCCGCTACCGCATTTTTTTCTTTGGTTCCCAGGAAGCTCATCTACAGTAATGATGAGCGTTCGGCTCCCAACCCCGGTTTCCTTTTCCTCTTTCTCTCGTGTAGCGTAGCAAAGAAGGCCGCAACCTTTCGAGTCCACATCGGTGATCCTGGTGTATGGCCGCGGGCCGATCCATCTCTCTCCTTCCCCTCTTTTTTGTGTCCTCGATGGAGCAGTACCAAACTCCCCTCTTCCTTCTACATGTCCCGCTTCTTGGCCTCCTTTCTTACCTTCTTTT
>Ga0179593_1547953_pt1 | contig 15982 bp, 12 predicted proteins | sample CZODoug2_1_08_16_FD_185931 | JGI IMG/M metagenome (GOLD analysis project Ga0179593, IMG submission 185931) | Vadose zone soil fungal communities from Angelo Coast Range Reserve, California, USA - CZODoug2_1_08_16fungal (PacBio error correction) | ecosystem: Environmental > Terrestrial > Soil >... | reverse complement strand
CTCTTCCTTCGGGCCTTTTCAATCGTGGTCCCTAATTCTCTGGCTCGCTGAGTATCCCAGTTGACACGAGAGTGGGCCCGACCTTCTCCCTGTCCACTCCTTTTCTCCCCCCCCCCCATTACGTCGTAACCCTGGTCGAGACAAGATACTCGCATCGTGCCATTTCTTTTTCCTCCCCGGTCCCTTTCGACCTACCTCCAGACACTTTGGCTGATCTTCTTCGTGAAGTCCGGTGAGACCTCTCGAAAGCTCATTTTACCGCCCACCTTTTCCCCTTCCTTCCCGACTATTTTTTAACCCCTTTCATAAATTCGAGCTGTCCATACAGCGCTAAGACGAGGAACTGGTGGAGACTTACGAGAAGATGAACCCCCCATGCGGGTGGTCTTCCTATAAGTCTCAGCGTTCCTTGACGGAGTCCTTTTCAGCATGAGGGAATCTCGGAGGAAGATAGAAGCTTTTTTCTTGGCCCGTCGTGCGCAGCCTTGAAGGGGAATTTCCAGATCGATCTACCTCCCCCTTTGAGCTTCTACACGGTTTCACTCTTCGGAGTTTCACCACTGATACCCCCCCCTCCCGACGCATAATAGAAGTCCAACGGGTAGAGTCTTGGCTAGACTGCCTGGTTAGCCCCCCCCCTCACTTCTGTCTCTGGGGCCCCTCTTCTCTCGACAACCCTTTCTCCGACCTCTTTCTTCCGGATGGCGAGGGGGCAGAATTGAAAACTTTTTCCGCTGCGGCGGCGTCGTGTTGGTTCTGCTTTTTTTAACCCCCCCGCTTTCCTCCCTCAATTTTTTTTTTTCCCCTTACGATTCTTCTTTCCGCGTTCTACTTTTTTGGGTTACGGATACTTGGCCAGAGCGGCGACCAACGTTCGTCTCCTCTTCCAGTGGCGATTTCGTTCTTCACCTCCATAATAAGAGACGTGGTAAGAAGTCTTGTGGGCACGATTTTTCTTTTGTCTGTGGGATCCGTCGCCGTTCTTCCTTCCAAATCCCCCCCCCCCCTTCGAAGAAGCCCCAACCTCTCAACCTTAAGGCATGTGATAGAGATGGAAGACGTTAACGCTAACCAATTTTGGAAAAGTTCGCAGACTTTTTTCCTTCGGAAGAAACTTTTCTTTTTCGGTGTGGAGATTATGGCGTGCCCCTGCTTTCCAGTTTCCCTACCCCCCGGTCTCGGGATTTGGAATCCACTCGTGAAGACGCTCTTCCGGCTCTCCCTCGACCCCCCTTTCCTTGCCGTCCCGGTAGACTAGTGTTTTAATGGAAGATGCCAATAGCTTTCCCTCGACGAGCTTTCCTCCGTTTTCCCTGGTTCTAGAACACGACTTTTCTTCAACTCCTAACGTCTTGTGGTAACCCCCAAACATCAGACTTTCCTTGCTCGACCATGCCCCTTTTTCAACGAGCCTTCAGATTCCGATGGCAAGACAGCAAGATCTATCGCCAAAGATGAGGATTGCGCACTGGGCCTTTTCTTTCATGTTTTTGACAATTTTTTTGACTTAGAGGTGCCTCCGAAGTAGGTGCTGCTTTGACGGCAGTCTTCTCCGGTCTTGTTAGATGTTTCCCCATTCCATATCCCCTTTCCAAATAGGGGGCCTGCGATCATAGGATAGTCTGGACACTTTTTTTTTTACCCTCTAGAGTCAGAACGTTTCTTTTTTGGCTCTTTCAAAGTAGTCTTCTTAGACTACTCATGGTGCACTTGCCTCCCTTGCCTTTTAGTCCCTTTTTAGAACACGTGCTTCGACTGGTTGGAACCGGGGGTCCTAGTAGGAGAAGGTATAGTGATAATCAGTTCTCGAAGGTTCACCCTTCTTTCACTTGGATATTTTTAGGTGCCAAATCAATATGGGGTAATATGGCATAATTGTCCGAAGTGTCAGGGTTTTTAGCCATCTCTTCGACCTCTGTCAACCACGAACCTCTTGTTGTTAACCCCGGAGCCTTAGTGGAGAAGCTCAGCGTATTTACAGATCCCCCTGATCAGTGACATAACGTCTCCTCACGTGTTGATCGTTCTAGCAGGAAAGGGCTCACTTCTCCTCTTTAACATGTTTTTGAACATTCCCCGAATAAGAAGTTTGTACACACGAGTTCTCTTTGAACGGCTTACAAGTTAAAGACATCGCGGAAACAGATTGCCTCCACCTCCTTCTCCTGGATCATTGGATTTCCCATCCGCCTTCTTAGGAGAATTTTATGAGATTCACATCGGGAGCATTCTTTTAAGAGTCTTTGGGTCATGTTTGATCTCGAGTCTCTTTTTTCCCCCCGTCTTGGTTTTTTTCCTTCTCTCGGTCAGACTGAGTGATTAGTTAGAACTTTATACAAAGCGGGACTCAGGGCCCCCCCCGGTCTCTAATCGTTTCTTTCCGTTAACTAGACCCGCGGACCCCCGAGAGGGCAAGAGACAGATAATTGGCCGAGTTATGGCAGCCCAGTTTTTTCTCCTTTCAGACCTCCCCCCCCCCCTCTTCTCGTCCTAGATAACGGGCTCGGCGTTTTTATTGAAAAACTTAGAGACGTGATTCATGAAGCATCCTAGCGAAAAGGGTGCCTTCAGCAACTTTGGACCCCACGACGGACTTCAAGTCTCTCTTTCCCTGCCTTTCGGGCCCTTAAGGGCCTCATGCAACGTGCCAGCTCTGGGACGAGGCTAGTAAGAGACGCCTTTTTCATCGTGGCCGCCGCTAGCGACCGCTCACTCTTTCTGTTCCGCAGTGCTTAGAACCCCGCATTATACCCCCTTTTTCGCCTTATTTGTTGACTCTCTATCTTCCAATAATAAGTGTTGTGGTCTCGAGATATAACCATCTCGACGGGAGAAGCTTGTGTTAACTTGGATCCCGGGTTTCCCTCCCCCTCTGCGACTTATGTTTTTTGTTTTTTTTTTATTTTTTTCTTTTTTTTATTCTTTTTCTGTTTTGTTTTTTTTTTTTAGAGCAATCGTCTCGTTTGCGCTTCCGCTTTCTCTGGTCGTCCCGGGCTGAGTCGGCCCTCCTCGGGCCCTGGCTTTCCCTACAAGCTCATGGCGTGGTTTGTTTTTCATCGGCGTTTTCAGTTGCGCCCCCCTTTTTGTTTTTTTTCTTTCAGGTCCCCTTGGACGACTGGCGAGCCCGAGGGTCTAGTCGAACAGGACGACGCACGGGGGTGTCTGCTGCTGAGAGGCGACGACTTTCGACATGCGGCCCTCCTCTGGCTTCCGTCTTCTTTCCCTGCTCTCTTCTTTTCACAACGCGTGAGCCATGCGGCCCGGAGGTCTTCCGATGGGGATTCCTTCCGTTAGAGGAGAAGGCTTTCGTGCGCTCGTATTCTGCTCTGATTTTCTCATCCTTCCCCTCTAGATCACTCCCCTGATTTTTGAACGGCAGTGCTCCAGAGGAAGATAAGACATTCAATAGACCGCCCTGCGGGAATGGCCGCACCTGCCTGCTCTCCTTCTGACCTTCCGAGTTTTTCCTTTTTCCCCTCGGCTTTTTGTCGGGACCCCCCCCTGTGTCGTCAAGCTTCGGACTTGGTATTCGAGATGGCAGTCGTTGCCCCCCGTCCCCCCTCGTACATTGACCTTTTTTTTCGATCTTCCGTGCCGTACCCGGCCGGCTTTCACTACGTTTTCGTTGAGTACACTGCGAGATAGCCCGCGGCCTGCCCACGATGAGCACTCTTCTCCTTTCCCTACGGACGCCCGGAGGTAGAGGTATGGCTGGTCTTGAAACGCGCATTCAGTCAAGAGTTGGTTCTTCGGTGAATCTTTTTTATCTCAGTCCCATTGATCCTCCAGGGCTGTGAAACAGTCGACTCGACGATCGAACGACTTTTCGTACGCTCCCTGTCGTGTACCCAAGTTTATCACGTTTGAGGGTTTCTTCGAGCTTAGCCGCTTAAGCGATTCGTTTCCATGCGGTATTTGACTCTTGCTTACTTCCAGCACTCATATCCCCCGCCTGAGATTCACCGCCCATGGCAGAGCCGATGTCTCAAGGAAAAAGAGTGTTCCATGCATACGCCCTTTTTTGCGATCTTTCCCCCCCCAACCCTCTCCCACCCCCCCGGAAATCGCACTTCAGGATAGGACGCCCCCCCTCGAGCATCTGCGGTGCCCGGTCTTGGCATGGAACTTCCCTCGAAAGGCCGTCTTGCGATTTTGTCCTAAGCGTGGCAGAGCTAGGGATGCATTCCTCGCCGATTCCTGCCGTTTACTTTTTTTCCTCGGTTCTGCAAAGATGTCGATGTGCATGGGTTACAGTAAGTTTGAGGCAGTTGACCTATCGCCCGTTTTTTTTTGTCGATGTCCTTCTTTCGTAGGGTCCTTCTGATTCATACAGTCCCTAAAGATTCCCACAGGGGACCCGATCACTTCATTCGAAGACGTTTTCTCGCTTGCCCCTATCGTTGAGGCCCCCCCCTAGAGGGAGCCGGGATCAGTTCCATGTACCCCCGGCACGCCTTCCCTCTTAGCTCGCCCACCGAGCGTTCGTCATTTTTTTGCGTCGGCAAGCCATTCTTCATACTCACAGCCGTGGGACGGTGAAGTCTCCACCCGTCGCCAGATGATCCAACCGGGGAGCTTTTACGTCTTGGATGTTTGTCAGAACGGCTCTTTTCGCGGCTTGTCGGAAAAAGACGGGGTTTCCCGGACGAGTAAGTTTTCCTGGCCACTCCTTCTTCTTCCCAACCCTTCCCCGCCTCTTTTTTCTCCTCTGTCTCCCGTGGGTTCCGCCGTTCGTTGCCAAATTAGGTCTCCTAGACCCCGCCTACGTTTTTCGTTTTTTCGTGTTTGTTTTTTTTGTTCTCAAATCCTTTGGAGCTTTCAGTCCATGGCGGGCACGGCTTTTTTAGCGCGGACCAACACCCGCTTGCCAAGACGCCTGTGGGTTCCCCCTTTTCTCGGACAGAATCTTCCTTCAGAGCCGTAGTTCTTTTTTTCACTTCAACTAGACACATTAAGAAAGTTTACGGGAATGTGGAGTGATCACCCTTTTTTACTCCCTCTCCCCCGGCCCCTTTCCCCCTCCAGGGATCGAGATTGTGTCGTTGGTGATAAGTTGGAGCATCTAAAAGGTGACCGTTCTCCCTCTCGGTTCGTTTCCTCTAGTAATCACCCTTGCGACTAAGACACTCCTATCGTATAGCCTCGAATGACCCCGGCTGTTTCCCTTGACTCCCTTACCCTTTGCTTCTTGGATCCGCTATTTGAGCCAACTTCCCCCAGCCATTTTTTCATAGTATCTAGCGGGTAGCCACCAGTTCCTTCGGCTCTGGCTTCCCCCCCGGGTTTTCGATTATTGTGCCCATCCTGCGTGTCCGGTGCGCCCAAAAAGTTGGACGTCCAAGAGACTGTCGACGTCTCTATTAACCGATCAGCCCCACTTTCTGGCAGGGGTAGTGGTCTCCTTGGGGCCCGCTGAGGAACGATCCCTCATTTCCGCTTCCCTACTCTTTAGCTCCCATGGGTGGCACGAATTCGATAACGTGTTTGAATCAAAAGTGATTTTCAGGCGAATGCATCTTCTTATCCCCCCCTGTCGCGAAGCCCAATTTCTCGGCGTTGGAGTACACCCTGTCGATCCGCCTCCCCCCCGCGAGTCCCTTCACTAGTTAGAGAGTTTGCTTCGCGGTTCTCCGGTTTACCCGAGAGTCAAGTACGCTTCATTCCTACACCAACCATCGTGGATCCTAGTTTTTTCCTGAGAATCACAAGAATGGGGAGACTCTCATGCCGCCCTTCCCCCTTTTATTAACAGTTTTGTCCCGAGGTAGTAAAGACAGGGGAGAGCAGCTCCGATAATTCTTTGAAATACTTTGGGTCGAGTTATAAGCGGGAGCGAGGCCTTTACAATCCCCCATCAAGACCCCTGGGTTTATGACTGATCGATTAGTGTATGTTCTCCTCTCGGTTTTTTTCATGGATCCGCCCAAGTTGTGGTCGGCCCTCTGCCCCTTTGGCCCCACACGCCCTTTTCCTCCCACTTAGCGACAATCAAGAGCCGAACGAAAAATGGTGGAGAACTTTTCTACGAGACCTGACCCCCCCCCCCCTTGTTTCCCTCTACGATTTTTTCCAATCCGTTTGTTCCTGGCGTTCGGACCCAGCGCGTCCCGTCGAGACGTGATAGACGTTTTCCTCCCCGGATTTCCCCAGATTCCGGGAAGATTAGTCGCGGACGCGCCCTCGGTTCGTTCGTTTCTTTTCCCCCCCCTGCGCCCCTGCCCCCAAAATTGCCGATCATCCTGACGTGGCCAACGGGTAGAGGCCTCCGGGTCCCCTGTGTCTTTCTTTGACCTTTTCCCCCGGTTCGCTTTGCACGAATTTTATACAAGAGAACTTACCGGCCCTCTTCGTCACGATGGCTTTTCATACTCCCAATCCTTGCACCTTTTTCGCCGAACATCCGCTTGCGACCTCCCAAGATGAGCATACAACTGATGTTGCTTCCGACGGTCCGATTTTGAAGTTTCTCTCGGACTTACCCAACGGCAGTCCCCGTCCTCCCTCCGTGAGAAGTATCAGCGAGAAAACCTCCTTTATCCTCGATGTTTCTTTTTAAGAGTTTTCCCTTGTGCCCCCGTAGTTGGGTAATTGCCCCGCAAGATAAAGACGTCTTGCCGTTTTCCAGGACAAACCCTTCAGTTCTCCTCCAACCCCTCCCCCCCCTCGGAATTTGTACGACTTGGTGGTACACGCTCAGGTCCAACGTTCTGGAGGATGAGAAAGCCGGGCAGCCGCCGACGCGGGACCACAGGTGTCGGTGTTATAGGAACAGAAGTCTGACGGGAAGGGGTAAGCTACTCGTTGAATTCCCCCTAGTCGCTCGTTGAGAGCGCCTTCCCCCGGCGTCCCGCTTTTTTTTTCATTTTCGCTTCAATTGGGAGTCATCTGGAATAGGAAATCGGTAATTTCGCCGAGCTTAAAGGAAGAACGAGTCCCCGAACGCCGCTTGGCTACTTCCTTTCCGGTGTACCGCCAGTACTAGTATTTGCTTAAAATATGAAAATAGACTATCCCCGATGCCCGAATTGTTCGCCACCTCTGAGGAAGCCATTGCAGACCCGCGGGCCTTCTTCGACGACTCGGTTGCCTCTTCCCCCGTTGAGCAGTTGCTGCGGCTCGAGGGAGGCCGAAAGGAAGTCGCGGTCGGTGGTCTCTTTTCACACATTTGTAATAACGATCGGGATGGGATATAGGATCTTCCCCCGTTTTCCCTTTGACCCCGCTTTCCAGAGTTTGTCACCCTCGTCAGCGCCCGAATTAACTCCTGGTGAATCCGCCCTGCGTCCGGCCCTGCATCTTCGTCCCCTTCCCCCTATCTTATTCCCCGAATGTCGGAGGGGCACGACCTCCATAGGCGGAGGAAGGGTGCACCCGCAGTGATACTCTTTTTCCGCCCTTTCTTTCCGCATAGAGGCAAACTGGCCCAAGGTCTCTTCCGTGTCCGGAGGAACCCCCCAGCGCCTGGTTTGCCTTCCTCCCCATTCTTTGGTCCGGCTTTTCATCGTTTAGCAGAGAAGAGTTACCTGAGATATAGCAGAGTCCCCTACTCCCGTCCCCGCCGGCGGATTTCTTGACAACTTTTTCCCCGACCTCTTAAGGTGTTGGACGGCTCCGGCCACGACGGTTAGATAGGACGTTTTTCCCGAGTCGCTGCACTGCGACACGTTCCCGACCCCCCTTCCTTTTCCCCCCCCGAAAATTCCTCCCCTGCCCTCAGCTTTTTGACCATCTGTGCGTTATGAGGTCCTGTTGGAGGCGTCAACATAGGGAGCCCTTTTCAGCGGTTTGGTTTCGTTTTTTTTAGTGCTTCCCGCCCGTGGGTACGACGGCCCGCCGACGGCATTAGACTCTACGGCCGGAATCCCCGTTCCTTTACCGCCGGCCTCATTTGTGTTCGGTTTAGCTCTTCCCTAACCTTTTAAGAACTGACCGAGCTGGCCGCCCGGTCCGACGTCGTCTAATAGAAGACATCAAACCAATGTTATTGTCGACGACCCGGTCTGTGCGCTTTAGTGACCGCACATCACCCGGCCCTGAGCAACTGGCGGTCCCTCCCGAGAAGGTCCCCCTATGGAGAGGGCTTTACGCCGTCGGGCCTGGTATGAGGGTGCGTACGCAGCCATTCCCTCGTGGACGCATTGCGGAGGCTCGTCCCTGGGGTCAGGTCCTGGTGAAGTCTTCCCACGATGTTGCAGTTGATCCCCGATTCTTTTTTTTCTATTCTCTCTCTTTGTTTTTGTGCTCCTCCCCACAATGACCAGGCTGAGAAGCGGTGGGATCATGTTCTGGCCATAACCTCGTGGGCGTCCTTTTTTTTTTTTTTTATTCCCCTAGACTCTTTTTTTCCCCCGATCCCCATTGAGCTGGCTTGCGGACGCGGCCTCTCATTTGATGGCTGGCGTTCCAGGGCATGGAGAGTGGTCCCCCATTCAGCGGGCGACGGCTTCCTCCGCAAGGACTCAGGCGGTGCGGTAGACCGGTCCTCTTCTACGGACTCACTGGGCAGCCCGGCCCGAGGTATAGTAGAAGACGCTGTCACTGGGGGTTTGTTAGGAGAGAGACTCCAGAACGACCTTCTCACCGCCCTTTTTCCGAACTTCGGTCGAGCGCCTCGGCATCCCCGCGGCTACCATGTCGAGAAGCCTTCGGCAGGTCCCCTTTTGCGTTTTGGCCGTCTCTGACTTACGTGGAGCCGTAGACTTAGAGTATGCGCGAAGTCGCAATGACCACGGCGCCCCCTCGAGATTTCCACTTAACCTGTTCTGTGGTGTTTCTGTCCCTCCGAAGCCGTTAGAGGCCGCACCTAGTGCGCGCCGCTGATGACCCTCGATGCGTGGGTTTATCGGCCGCCCCCCCTCGTGGTTCCACGTGTCGAAGCGTTGCATCTAACATCTCGTCGTTGCCTTTCTCCCTTCTATATCCGATGAGGATGTCCGACGAGCCCCCCCACAGTAAGGAGGCACCCCTCTTAGGTCGCGTACCCCTGCTGGTTTTCGCTACCCTTGGTAAACCTCTCGTTGAAGTACTCCCCCAGAAGCAGGCAGGGAGGCGCTGGATGGCGTCCTGAAACGTTCGTAGCGTCCTTCGGAAAGAGTTTTGTTTTCCAGTCCTTCCAGTACTTTGATGTTGCCAAACTTTTACCCGAACTTTCCCCGGGTGCAAGGCAGACTCTGATGATGCCTCCGAAGTACTCTACTATTCCCCCCCCTGAATTGTTCCGAGTCACCCCAGTAGCCACCGTTGAGGGTTATTAGAGATTCGGCGCAGTTTTGGGAAAATGTTATGTTACTACCCCTACTTTTCAGACCTGCGATGCAACGAAAAGGTCACGAGCAGTGTACCCCGTCGTGGAAATGGAGTGCCTACATGGGCAGCCTGGCACGAACCCCCTCATCGTCCGGATCTCTCCCATGATTTTCCCGATATACACAGGCGGGTTAGTAAATTCAAGAGGCGCAATTTTTCCTCAGCTTTGGGGGGCGAAGCTCTTTCTGGCGGACACGCAGTTTTTCTCTTAGTTTAATTTCTGCCTATCTGGAGTTCGCACAACTTCGTCGATGGTCTGGTTTACCCAAGCCCGGAGGAGGAGGGGAATCCTCGAAGCGGTCGTTTTCCCGGCGGGCTTTCGATTTCATTGTGCCGATGACTTTCGACCGGACGCTAATCAAATCTTTTCTATTAAGAAGTCTAGTAGCGAATGCCCTATCTCGGGGAAATAATCGTTTCTGCAGTAGAATTACCCCATTTTTCACGCCCTTTCTGCCTTTCCCCCACCCCCCCTAGGTCCATCTACTCTGCGTCGGAGGACCTTTATTCGGGAGGAATCATAAAGAAAGTGGGACCGTTTCGAGGGTTACCCCCGCCCAAACACTTCTAGTTGAAGGCTTTTTTTTAGGCTTTCTTATGTTTTCCTTTCCGACACGGGAGATGGAGTGACGGAAAAGACGGTTTTAAGGACGAGCAGTACCGTAGTGGGAACCCACTCTTGTCGGTTCGTTTTCTTCTTTCTCAGCGGAAGAAGTCCCCCTAAAAGCGAAGGGTTCTCCGCAGTTTTCACATATAGTTTGCCACATACCCCCCTGCTTCTTTCGCATCTCCATCGAGGGCTGAGAACGAAGTAGGAGATCTTCTTGTTAGGAGACAACACGAAGCCTGTTCCGGCTCGACGTCTTTTTTTTCGCAATTTTACTACTAGGTCGGGAAAGCGCTTAGAATCTTCGGGAAAACAGGAATCCCGAACGGGAAGAACGTTTTCTAGGGAAGGTGGTTCTTACACCGAGATTTTTTTCCGAACTCCTACCTTTTTGTCACTTCGAGTCCGAGATAGTAGTGCCCTGGTGATAAGGTTGGAGAAGATTTCACAGGTGCACCCCCCCCCCCACACCCCTTCGATACCTCCCTATTTTCAACCTCTTCCCGACTTACCGTAACCGTCACACCCGAAGGCTTCACTAGATAGTCCTGCCGAGATGAACTTTCTCAGACCTCAACTTTGCTCATCTTCTATGCTGATTTCGTCCAAGAAACAAATGGGGTCATTTCGTCCTTAGAGGGGCGCACGTACCCTTTTTCTATACACGGCGTAGGAGTTAGTTGTTCCCATAGATAGACGTTTGCCCACTGTTTCTTTTCCCCAGTGCGACCTCCTACTTGCGAACAGAAAGAATAATTCAAGCCCACACTGTTTTTTTCGTTTCTTCGCTCTTCCATCTACGTTTTATTTCCAAGAGGTCTTTGAAAGTATAGGCTGAGAAAATGGGAGGTCAGAAGGCCTTTTCATTTTTGACACAAGTTTTTTGCCCCTTCGTCCCCCAACTTAGCATATTTTGACAAGGAATTTTCTTTTTGTTTTTTTGACACCCCCCCCCAGATGTCTTTGGTCCCACTATTTCCCGACCCGAAGTCACCACGTGAGGACCACAAAAAAAGTGGCCCACACCCCGCAAATGGGTGCTTTCCATCCACAACCCGGGGCTGACAAACAAAGAACATAATAATGAACATCTTCCCCCCAAAATCCCCTAACCATCAACCACCAACTCCCCCGAGGCAAAAATACGAAAAAACCTCATCCCAAACAATTTTTTACCCGATGGGGGCATAAAAGGAAAAAACTACACCAAAAAAAAAAAACCCGGCCCGTTTTTTTCCCCTTTACCCAGCGGGGGGCCCACCACCAAAAAAAAGACCCCAGGCGGGGGGCCCCCCCCCCACCAACCCCCCAATCCCCACACAACGAATAAACAAAAAGGGCAATCAAGCAAGAAAAACGCTCAACACAGCCCACCCCCCCAGCCGTTTGTCGGGGATTAGTGAGAAACAATATGAATACAACAACCCAACAAACACTCCTCATTGCAAACAATAAACAGGACAAACAACAAAAAAGGTCCAGATAACTAAACAACCCAAACAAACTAAAAGAAAAAATAAAAGGGTGAAAAAGCCCCCCAACCCCCACCAATCAAGGACCCCCCTGCCCTATTCCCCCCATTGTTATCCCACGGTGAAAAAAAACCGATTAAAAAGGGCGGGGGGGACAAAAGCCCCCAACCAACCGGGAATACCCCAAGCAGGAAACCCAATGGTCCCCGGAAACCAAACGAAAAAAAAAACCCCCAAAAAAACACGACACCAACGGGTCACAAACAACAAGGACAACTGGGGGACAAAACCACAAAAAAAACAAAAAAACCGACAATTGGTCCCCCCCAAACAGGACCAACCATGATAAGATCATCTGCAATACGTGGCACCACGCGCGTCCCAAAACGGTCACGGAAATCTACCAGCGGAAAAAAAAACAAAATAACACTCCCCACCGACTTTACCACAATACTCCAATCGCCAAAACCCGGGATGACCATCAAAATAAACAAAAACCCAGCCTGGCGTCACTGGTTTTTGAATACCCAAACCACACAAAACAATACTCCTACAAAAACACCGCTCTGCACCCACAAAACATAACCCCAAAAACCAAATAAAAAACCACTCACACCAGTAACCCCCCCAGGGTAAAAAAAAAAAAACACAAAAAATACCCAAAAACCCACCACCAACATCCCCCCAATTTTCCTAATCACCCCCAAGGAGGAAACAAGGGACCCCACCCCCCCCCCCCCCCCAACCACAAACAACAACCAACCAAACCCCCCGACATGTCGAAATCTCTCTTTTAACCCCTTTTTAGGACCTTTGACCTCTTTTTAATTTTTTGATCGAATATGTGGTAGCCACACCGGCATTGTCTTAGATGACAGTCCGACCCCAGCCGTCCTTCTTCCCAAGGACTCACCCTTCAAGTTTTCCACCACGTTGCCGGAGGAGCCAGCACGCGTCTCCACGATCAAGTCGGGCTCTTTTTGCTCGCTGCCGAACTTTTGAGTCAAACACTTTGCACTAAGTTCCAGCAAGTCTGGGCTTTTTCCCGTTTCATACTTTGTTCCATTTTGTAGAAAAGATAATTCTAATACACATTTCTTAAAGTTTTTTTCCTTTTGCCCAAAAGCATGCGCATAATCTCCCATGTTAGCGTGACTCCCTCTTCGACCAAATTGTTGGAGACCCGCTATTTGAGAATGAAAACCATGAGTGTGGTTAATGCCCATTCTCCAACTGCTTCTGTCGGACCTCCGTTCATCTAGGGATGACTATACCAGAGTTATTTGCCTTCTGGTTTTTTCTTTTTTTATTTTTTGTCAGATTCCTATTTTCCCGAGACACTGCTCGTTAGAGTCAAAAGGAGTTGCCTCGACTTCTACCCCCCCCCCTCCCACACCCCCCCCTTTAGAACCCTCCAGCGACCTTTCAAAATTTTCCTAGGAGGACTGCTCGACTGAATCAAGGTTGAGCCTCTTCTGTCCACCTTTCCTTCCAAGTCTGTTTAGGTGCCCTCCCCTTAAAACTCTTAAAAGATTCGTTCACGATGTCCTCCGGGATGAAGCCCTCCTTGTGCCCCAGTCCCCTGTTGTGGGGGGGTTTTTATTTTTGGTAAGATGACACCAGCGCTTTGCGCTAGAACTTCTTTAGCTATACATCGATTTCCTCCCAGACGTACTTTTGAATCCGTATGCTAAAACGGACAGTAGACGTAGAAGAGGGGATTGAAGTATTACGATATATTTCCGCGTCCCTATGGGGCCTTTTTGTTGTCCCTCTTCCTTTTTCACCGTAGTTTTCCTTCCCACGAGCAAAGATAGACTGGAAAGGACACACACATATCTACCCCCCTCCTACCGCATTTGAAGATTTCTCCCCGTCCCAACCGTTTCTTGAGGATCTCCCTCCTTTTCGGTCAGATTTTTTCATTCAGAAAGGTTGGTTATCGGTGTGTTTTTCAGATGGTCTTTTTATGCCGAAGTAGTCCCCTTTTGCCCGGCGAGGAACCGATATGTGACAGAGACTGGACCTTGGTCACTTTTTTTCCCATTCGGAAAGAGCTCTTAATGCCGTCTTTCTTCCCTACCCTCTTGACCCATCTTACACGAAAAGCTAGATAGTTAAAAGGAATCTGCCCAACCCATCTCCCCCGCCCATTTCCCCCCCTTCCTTCCTTCCTCCCTCCGATGTCAGTCCATCCCCTTCTTCTTTAGAAAAATCTATTCCTCATTGAGCACAGAGGGAATTCTAGACGGCCGTGTTAGAACCTGACGCCGGACTTTTTTTTCTGAGGTCTTGGAGGCCCTCTTCCCTTCCGTAGATTGGTGTTCGTGAACGAGCTAGGTCTTTATGCATCCACCCGGCCTTTCCCATTTTCTCTTCCCCCCCCCGGCTTCTTTGAGCGTTTTGAGATTCTTTTTTCGAGGTCCCCGCCCTCCTTGTCGAATACCCTATGGTGACCCCCCCCGAAATCCCCGCCGCCTGATCTACTTAGAGTCGTTTTGAACTTCCTTCTGATTATCCTTATAGTCCTCGGAGATGGAAGCGGTGCCACCACTTATACTTGCAATGATATTTTTCTCTTCCAAGATCTCGGTGCACACTAGGGCCACCCTAGGTATACTACTTTGGCCTTGAGTCCCCCCCTATATTTTTCCGAAGATGTGCACAGTACTTTAAATTCTCAATGGTTCCTTCGAACGAGAGTAGATATCGAGTTTAAGATTGACTAATCCTTGAAGACAGATGTTTTCGTCGGCTTCCTCCTCTCCCCCAAACCTCTCATGTACTCGCGAGTTTTCCGGGGAACGGAAACGCTTCCGCTACACCCAATCGTCACCTCCCACTGTACCTGTTTCGAGGCTCGCTTTATTCCCCTATCGCGGTTCCTTGAAAATAAGGTCCCCGTGCGGAGGAGGCCCTAGACTGTGCACCCATCGGATCACTTCCCCTCTGTGTCTATTCCGAGGCAGGAAGTTTTCCTTTGAGGCAGAAATCGAAGTCCGTCTAAGCAGTATTCTTTTAATGACTTCTCTGAAGCCGCCAGCATGGACCGCCTTTTTGACGAGGTCCCTAAAGTCGTTTTTTCGAGACGTTCCCAAATCTCTCCCTTGCCTGCCAGATTTTCTTTCGAGTTGGCCGATTCTTAGTAGCCCTCCGAACAGACCTCCCCCCCCCGTGACCAGGTGTTCGTTCCTTCCCCTGGTCTCTCCTTTTTTCCAGGTCTTTTTCCGCAACCTTGGCAGTTTCACACTTGAGGGTAAACGCCTCTTATTCCAAACTCTTAATGCGGGGCTGATGACGCTTTCCCCTTTTGAAGGTCCACCCTTGGCTCCTTCTTTAAGAGTCCTTCGTTCCCTTCTCGGACCTTTCCCTTGATTTTGTCGCGCCTCCTGCTCCTCCTCCTCCCCGAGGTGATCCGCCAGGACGAATGAGCCACCCTTTTTTGGTGCTCTCCATTCTTTACTCCTCATCGTTTTTTTTTTTTCTTCTCTTATCACCCCATCCCTTTCAGGTCTCGTGGATCCTTTTTCTTCTTTCCACATCGTGGGACTGACAACGCCCCCTCCTCTGCAAGGCTCCCTCTGAAGATGTCCTTCCTTACTCCTGTCGTCCAGACTCTCTGGCCTGTATGTGCTTTTTTCCCTCCTGAAAATCCCTCTGGATTTTCCCTTCTCTCAGTCAGGCCCTTTTTCCCAAGTTCTCCCGCAGGAAGTCCTTCACGACGTTGGGCAGACAGGTCCCTTCCTCCCTCGTGTCTCCAGACTCCCACGGTTGCGCGAGTCTCCTTTCAAGGGAGCCCCTTCCCTTCCCTTATGCTCGCGACCCGTCTTCTCCCCGCGTGATATTTCCTGTGTCCAAGTTTTCACTTGCTTAAGGCGGCCTTTTGCCGTTCGTTTTCTTTCGAAGTCTCCGGGATGATTCGGACGTCTTTCCTCCCCTTCCAGCCGTCCCGAGACCCCCCCCCTTTTTTCCAGCAGCCGTCTTCTTTTTCTAAAGCTTTTTCAGAAATTACTCCCTCCCCCTCCCCCCCCCATGCGGTGTCCGCCCCGCTAGGCGAAGGAGAAAGAGCGATCTCTTGCCATCCCTTTTCTGTCTTTTTATTTCAGGTCCCCCTTTAAAATCAAAGACGGACATGGCGAGGGTGTCGAGAGATTATCGTCTTGTGCCGACCTCTTAGCGCTTTTTTTCCTGCCTATATAGACGTCCTTTTTTTAGTTGCACTTGCTCCCGTGTACACAACAGTTTCCCTGTCTTTTTAACGGAAAGATGTCTTCTTTGAGATGGCGGGCTCTTCCCTCCATTAGGCCGAATTTTTCCGTGCCGGCCTTTGCGCCTTGAAACAGGTTCTCAGAAGGCATTGCAACCGGTGGGGGGTGTATTTAACCTGATGTCTTTTTTCTTTCTCCTCCTCCCCCCCGGGCCGGTCCGAACCTTCAGATTGTGCGCCTAGAGATTCGTCGCATTATTAGGGTCCCCGAGGTATTACGCTAAGCCTTCCTCGGAGCAGTCAACCCCCCCGGGAAGAGTTTGATTGAAAGGCCAAAGAGTGTCCGATGCATACTCCCTGTTTTCTTTAAGCACACTCCTGCCTTTTCCG
>Ga0179593_1703155_pt1 | contig 15983 bp, 15 predicted proteins | sample CZODoug2_1_08_16_FD_185931 | JGI IMG/M metagenome (GOLD analysis project Ga0179593, IMG submission 185931) | Vadose zone soil fungal communities from Angelo Coast Range Reserve, California, USA - CZODoug2_1_08_16fungal (PacBio error correction) | ecosystem: Environmental > Terrestrial > Soil >... | reverse complement strand
TTTCCCATTGCTTCTCTTAAATTCCCCCGAAGAGACTAATCCTTAATAATTTTTTTGCTTTGTGTTGTTTTTCCCAACCTTCCCCTTTAATGCGGTCTGCCTTCATTTTCTTGGAACTCCTGCTTTCCGACCAGTTGGGAGTATGTATTCTTCGATTGCCCTTTTCATCCACTGTCCATGGTCTCCCCCTGTTGGAGATGAGGCCGTCCCCCTTAATCCATCTTTTATTTCTGGGATACATAGGGAATAGTTTTCAACGCCCGGTTCTGTCGATTCTTCGTTTTTTCCTTGGTTTAGCTGACAGCCCTTCCCCCCCCCTGCTTTTCATACGTTCTTGGTAATTTAACTCATCCGCGTGCACCGGTAGGACACGCCTTTTGGTTGTTACTTTCCCTCCTTTTTAGTGTTCTTCTCACGACGTGCTCGCTTTTTCATCTATTCCATTTTTTTTTCCTTCTCCCCCCCCCCGCAACGTTACCACAAACCTTCTGTCTCCAATTCTCGGATAGAAATTTATAGCGTGTCCCGCGATGATTCCTCGCGTTCCCGGACATATAGTTTCAGAGGCCACCTCAGCTCCATCCTCACCCTTCCCGGCAACCCTGCGAAACCTCTCGCGGGCTTAGAGAAAGTAAAACTTTTTCGTTTTCAGATTTCCGTCCGCACGGGGGGCCCAGAGTCGGGCCCCCGGCCTAGGCTTTTTTTTTTAGACGCATATTTAGTTTCACTTTTTCGAAAGCCCTTCCAAAGCGACTCCCCCGTACAGGCCCAAGTTCGTACCATGCTTGAATGTAACCACGTTTCTTCGCGATCTCGCTGTCAATATCGTGCGCCAACGGAGTCGTGCCAATCCCCAAATTTCTCCCTAAATTCGCGTGAGACCTCTCCATTTTTTTTTTTCTCCATATTGCCCCGATTTAATCAGATATTTCCCCCTCTTTAGCACAATCGGCGCGCCCGCGTTGTTTTGTGCCAGAGGTCCCGGCTACGGCTTTGCCATTCTTTTTAGGTGCCGTCCACTTGAAATGTTTTATTCCCTTCTAGCGAGCCGACATAGTTTTCCCCCTTTTTCCTCTCCCACAACGCGTTGAAACCTCCATAGGCGTGCCGGGTTAAGTCACTTGCCCCCTTCCGACAGCCGACCCCTGAATTCCCCCTCCGACCAATGCCAGTACTTCCCCCGCGAGACTTCCGGCACCGTCAGCTTTAACCATGCCCCGATACGCTCGCTTCCTTGAAAGAACGCGTTAGGGGCTTCCTTTTTTCGAAACCCTGGTCCCAATCGGCACTGCTTTTTCAGTGCTTGCGCAACCCCTTCATGGCCGTCCCCCCCCCCTTATTCCTCCTCTTTTCCGGCTTGACGAATTTACGACGGTCGGTCTTTAGGACTTCCTCGCTTTGTAATCTCCCCACCCCCAAATTGCCGATCATTCGCCTACTCCTAGGTTCTCACAAAGGACAACATGTTTTGAGTTGACAATGCCCTGCCAAGCCCCCTTTAAAATCTAAAAATTCCCCTGCCATTCGCAAGACCCCCTTGACCTGTCATGGTAGGAATTAGCTAGCGGGTCATTTTTACCTTTGAGTTCCGATGTTATCGCTTCTTCTGGGCTTTCTCTGGAAACGATACCCAACGAATTGCAATGTGAGGATTTCACGTACTTGACCCTATTCCCTTTCCAGAGATCCCTTCCGAGCGCCCTGAGAGGACCCCGCCCCCCATGCCTTTAAAAATCCCTGGATGCTACCACAAATCCCTTCTCTTCATCTGGACTGGTAATGATCTTCACCCTCTTCCGTTAATGCGCTCGCCCGATTGCCCCCCCGTTTTGCGAAACACATATCTGGCTTTCCTTTCCCTTTTCTCCTCCGGATGATAGCCAGCTGTTTCTCTCAGAATTCTGCTGAGGTATATTGGCCGGCAGATTAGGGGGAGGAACGGCGCAAGTTTAAGCTCTACCCTTGCGGCTTGCGTGGGATCTCCCCTACAGTTTTTTTTTTGAGCCCTAGTTTCAGACGCCCTGATCTGGACCTTATGATCCGTCAGACGGCAATACCGGTCCTTCCCCTTATATGTCTGCGCGCGCAATAGAGCCTCAGCCCTCCGATGCTGGCCGAAGCGCTCCCTTGTCGTTCCGTCCGCGCAAACGCCCTCTGGAATACCTTCCCCTCTCACTTGATCCGCTGACCTCTGAAAGATATGATTCTCGCCAGTCAGTTGGGGAGCTATTCATCACCGGATGTACTTTGTCTTCGTGTCATAGGTTGCGTTCCTTCTTTCTTCTCGCTAATCGGGATTCTCTTCTCTTCCCCTCCCCTTTCATCGGAAATCCTTCCCTGCATTATTGTTCGTTCCAGCGGACGCAATGAGCTCCCCCGCCTCCCCTCCCTCCTTTTTTTGTAACTCCACCCATGACGCTTCGTCCCATCCGACCCTGAACTTCCCCGTACCGCGGTCAGATGGGCAGGGATGTTGGTGCCCTTTTGCCTTCAACTCGCTTTTCCCCCCTTTGTTTCTCGGATAGAAGGGAGATTATTTACATTCCTTTTTTTTGGATATGACCCCTCCATCCACAGAGACTCAATTCTCGTTCGTCCCCCCCCTTTCCACTTCCCTCAATTGATGGAACTTCCCTGGGTAAGCAGCACGTCCAGCTCATAGTTGAATTTAATGTGAGTATTCGCCCCAACGTCCTTTCCTGAAGCGCTTTCATTTTTTTCAGGAGCCCCTTTCCCCTGATGGTTCCGGAGAGCCGGTGCTAAAGGCTTCGTTTTTTGATTCGGTGAAGTACGGCTTTTTGCTCAGTTCACTTGCTTTTCTCTGAGGCGTGACGAGAAGACTTCCCCCCCTTTGACAGATCGTCCGTGGTGAGGTCTGGACTTCTAGGGGCGGCTAGGAGCGGATAAACAATGTTTTCCCCCAATTGAATTGTCACTCTCCCCAATTGAGCTGGCAACGCTGATTTCGAACGTTTTTCGCCCCTTTGCGTCGCCCTTTTTATTGGATTCGATATAGATGTACCCGCCCCTCTGCAACCACCCCTTTGCCTCTCTCTCGCAAGTCTTTGCTTTATTGGTGTAGCAGTACGTAACTACTCCCCCCCTATACATCTACGCCACCCCAGGGGGTCCCGCAGTTGCCGCAGGTTTCGATCAGTGCTTCTCCTTTGCTTTAGTTTTTCCTCGCCTTGCACTTCTCCGACCGTCTGTTCCCTCATCTCCAAGAAGCGCTTTTCCCGTTTGCGGGCCCCCGTCTTCCTGAGCAAGGCACCCCCTGTGTTTTTCTTATTAAACGAAGCCATCAGTGGTTTGCGTGCTCTTGAGCCCCTGGTGACGCCCTTGTCTCCCGTGGCACTACGAGCAATTGATACGCCCCTGAATCCCCTATCTCGATATGGGATACATCAGTTCTTTTCCCCTTTTGTGGCTCGTCCCATCTCCAAATCCCTCCCCTGATCCCCTTAGTAGAAACCTGAGCAATCCTATTTCTCAACAACACGGCGTGGTCTTGATGGCCTAGGCCTTAGTTGTAAGTAATACGCAAGGACGATCATTTTCCCCTTAGCTTTTTTACAAATGCTCTTGACGTTTCTTCCCTCAGAGAAAAAAGGGCTGCGTCCATAAGCGCCCAATGATTTCAACTTTAGTCACCTTTCCGTTTGAGACGCGGAGCATTCCCAACTTTTCTCCCCCATTTTCCCACTAAAGTTTACTTTCGCCCCACTCCCCCCTGGCTTTTAATTGGTCCAATTCAGCCTTTTCAGCCTTGACCCACAACCCCAAATGCAACCTATTTCAGTCGTCGCGGCATTTCCTTTTTCCTTTTTTCCGTCAACTCGCAATTTGCGGACCCCCATCTTCTCTTCCGGTTTTTGTTCCTATTTACAGATGCTGAGTTTGAAGGATGTGATTCCCCCTCCCTTTCCGTCCCGCGCCCCGGAATAATCTTTTGCTTTGGTTTTGCGTGTCAACCCACTTGTTCTGCGCCTATTGGTCTGGGGCACAATCATGAGGTTCTCCCCTTTTTGTTCTGTTCTTCTAGCCCCTTTTACTCCCACGGTTCAATTGGTCTCGGGATGGCGCGCTTTTTACCCCCTTCAATCTTTAAACTTTCCCTAGGTTTTACTCGCCCCCGTTTCCCGTGAGAGCTACGCGTCTGTTTTCATTAGCTTCCAAACTTTAGTTACTCCCTCGATTCTTTTTGTTCTGGCTCAACTCAGGTTCCATCTGACACACTCCCTTTTGTTGTTATTTCGTCAGCTAAGTTTTTTTTTTTTACTGCCTGCGCTTTGCGGCATCTTTGATTACATTCTTTTCACAAAGACCATCGGCCCCCCTGAGTGATCCCAGATCTCCGTATTTGTATTTCTGGTTAGTCGATTTTTTCCAAGTATGTATCCTATCATGCACTCGTTTCAGCTGGCCCCTTTATAAATCGAGACCCTCCCTCACCCTGTTACTGAAGCTTCTTTTTTTTCAGAGCCATAATGGTATTTCCTTCCGCTGCCCCTGTCTTTGGGTTCGGCCTCCCCTTTGTTACTCCGCGGCTGCTTTTCGGCGTTCTTCTGACTGCAAGGATAGTTGTTTCCTTGTTCAAATCAACTGTCCATGCGACCCCCTTACCCCTGCTCCATGAGGACTTCCCCCCTTTTTTTTCTGTCGCTTTTGAAATACGTGGCGCCATTCTGGCCCAAACTCCCCAAATGCGTCAAGTTACCTTCCAATGCAGGTTTTCCCCCAAAGCTGTTTTGCGAAGAAGATGTTCGATCTGATCTCATGAAATAGGCTTCCGAAGCCGTGTGCAGCGGTCGGACCCCTTGTTTTTGAACTTCCCATGGTCCCCGTTCCAAAGTTCTAATTCTGAACTTGTTGTTCCCCTTAGAACGTCCACCCGACATACACGCCTTAACACGCGGTCATCTCCTGCTCCTTTGGCTTTTCGTCTTCCTGGAATACCTTCACCCGCCAGTACCCAAGCAAGTCCTCTCAACCCCAGACGTCTCTTCACCAGTCCCGATCGCTTAGGCCCCACTGCCGTCTTTTTCCATGCTAACGCCCTCTTCCCCTCGAACCAATGAAAGGCCCCCATTTTGTTGTTTTGTCGTGTGCGCCCTCCCAGAAATTCCCCCATTGCCTTGGACGTGTTCAAGCAGGACACTTCTTTTTTCCCCATGGTCCAGGCGCGCTCCTGCTGACGCAACGCCGTCTGGCCGCTTTTGCCAGACTTGATGTGGTTCCCTCACAAAACCGCAATGTGCCGACCACTTCCCCGCATGAACGATCAGATATGTCCTTACAACCGCGAGGAGTTGCACCTTCCCTCCATCCAAAGTGTGAACCTGAAAATGTCCTCTCGCCCTTTGCCCCCCCTCGACGCGCCACGCGGTCATGTTAGGAGGGAGAGACGGGTATCGGCCGTTCAAATCTCTTTTTACCCGATGTTGCATCGTCTTTATCGCTATGGGATATCCGCTTGGAACAGACGTGCATGGGAGGATTTCCCTTCTCCCTCTCGGAGTGCTGGAGAAGAAGCCGGAGTGAGCCGCAAGAGCAACCCCTCTTTAAGACCTCTTCCCCATAATGAAGTCACCAGTCCCCAATCTTCTGTACTCTCTATGATTGTGTGTCATGAACCGCATATCGTCTGAGCTTCCTTCGCTCGAGCGACCCTGCGTGATGCCACAACGATTTTCCTGTGCGGGGGACGTTGCGAAGGAATTTTGATTCGACCTCTGTAGCGATTACGGAAATCTTGTTTCTTTTTGATCTCATTTTCGGCCGCTGACTCCCTCTTCTCCGGGATCTTAACTTTCTTCGAGCATTTCTTTTATAGTGCTTTTCCCCCCCCCCCCCCCAATGTTAGTCTGTATCCCTTTTTTTTTTTTTTCTTTAGAGCTAACCATTCAAAGTATTACCCTTCCTTGGACATCTGTCCTGATAAACCGTGCCTCCCATTTCCCTCTGGCAGACGAGCCTTCTCGAAACTCCGCTCCCTTTTCGACCAGACGCCACCATCTTTGTCTATTCCCTGCGTCCAGGCCTCGAGAAACCTGCCCTCCTTGTGGTTTTCCTTCAATTCGCAAGATCGTCTAAAGCGAAACGCTCTGGCTTTTCGCGGATCATTCTCGTAAGATCTTTAGAGAGATGTTGAGAGCCTCACCAGGCTGAACTCGGTTCGTCCTTGGTTCTTCTTTTCTCTCCTCGGGTTTCTCCGTAACTTCCCCGATGTAAGTTACGATAAATCACGATCTTCTGACCCTTTTGGAGCTTCCCTGACCTTCCCTGCATTCAAGGCCCTGCCCCATTGCCCATATCGCTCCATCCGCACATGAAAGAGGATCCCCCCCGCTTTTTCTTTTTTCTTGGTTTACTTTGGCGGAGAGTCATTCGAGGGGACCTTTTTTGAGATGTTCAACTCCTCGCTTTGCGTCCTTTTTTGCATATAGGATCGTCAGGCGCGAAGTATCGGACATTAGTTTCCCCCATAGCCCTTCTGCACTCCATCCCTACGTAGGTACAAGTAGGGGAGGTCATTCAAGTGAGCCCCTTTTCCATTTAGTGGACTTTCAAGCTTTCCTTTTTTGGTGCGCCAGTGTCCACGCGGCTAATTTTGAATTTCCTGTGTCGTCATTCAAAGGAAAGGCTGAACTCCTTTTCCCCCTTTATGTTTCCGCGAGCGGTATCGGCTTTCTTCCTCTGGGAAGTCTGAACGGGTTCCTACATGCTCGCGCTGCTTCCTTTTCAACTAGTTGCTCTATGATTATTAGGAGGTCGGCATTTCTCCCTTTACTTGCGTAAACCCACAAGCGCCGATGATCAGCCGTTGGTGAGTGCGTTTAATGTATAGGGCGCTATGTCTCTCTAAAAATTTCCATCACTCAAATTTGGCCTTGAACCCCCCCTTACCTGGTAGCTATTCCTTGTCGACCGGGTGCAAGAAACGCGGACGCGTCCTCCTTAGGAATGTATTTCTCTCCCGCTTACATAGAGCTTATTGCGCCCCACCCTCCTTCCGCTTCCCTTGCTCCGTATTTGAGCCCAGTGCCGAAGTGGCCTCCAGAGGAAAGCTATGATCCGGCGATTTATACTCCCACCTTTTGTTCCTCCTGTCGCAGTTTCCTCCTTATGTCGCTCCTTTTCGGAGTCTATCCTGACACTTAGCCTTTCTTCCCCCCTTCATAGAGAACACTGTACTCTTTTATTTGACCCCAGTGGCTTTTTCATCGTCCTGCCTGCAAGGCCATACCCCCCCAAAGAGTTGTCTTCTTCTCAGCCCGCGAGATGTTCAGCGACCATTTTTTAGTGGAATGGTATTCGATGGAGCCTCGGTGCCCTCTTTTCCATAGTGCCTTTCGCGTCCGTACACCCCGACCCTCGACGAACCAGAATTTTCCCCCAACTTCCGAGCTATGGGATACTCATTTTTTTACGCGTTCCTGGCTGAACCATTCTCATCCCGTCCAAGCTCTCACTCTTTTGCATTCAGCCGGCAATATGACGACCCTAACCCCAAGGTGATATGCAGAGGCTGAGTTGATCCTAGATCATTACCGGATTCCCGATCATTTAACTAGTTTAGTAGTTTTTTCCCAGGTAGATAAATGATGCTCTGACGCCCCTTCTCATTCCTCGGCGAAAACCACGTGGTTCACGCTCTTCTACCCCCCCTCGATCTCCGTCCCCCTACACCCTTCCGCTTTCCATTGACTCCTACCCTTCCCCACCACTATATTTATCTCGCCTGTGCGTCACACACTCAGCCATCCATACCCACTAAGTCCAACCCTCCTCCCGACATCCCTGCCCCGGCCCCACAACAACCAAGACTCCCTCCATCCCTCTGAACTAGGTTTACAGTGACTCCTCTCCCTTCCCGCTTCCCTCTCGTACTCCCCCCAGGATGCCCCCGCTCGTTCTTATTAAATCAACCCTATTGGTTCCCCAACTCCACGTGGACAGTGGTTCTGCCAATAACCCCCTCCTGCCGTTTCATTCACTTTTCGACGATGTCTCTCTTACCAGAGCTTCCGATCAGACCACCCCCACCCACACCCTAACGCTTCTATTTGAACCCCAAGCCAGGGGGTGCCCCTTGTGTGACAAACATGCAGACCCCCAGTAATCTCCTGACGCATGAGCCGTTCTTTGCCCCCCCAACGCCCCCCGACTCGCGCCATTTAATTTTCCCCTTCAACTCAGCAATTGCGGACCCTTCCGCTCTTTTTTCCCTGTTGTGCGCTCCACCTTGCTGTTTTGACGGATGTGACCCCATTCCCGCGACTACTCTTTTTGCTCCTTTAGTGTTGGTTTTTCCCTATTCTGAAGTTCCTTTCTTGGGCAGTTCACAATGATTGGTGCCGACTGGCTCTTTGATAGCCCGAACTTTGCAGCAAGCTGCCCCCCATTGGCGAAAGTTTCTCTTTTCTCAACTTGAAAATTATTACCCCTAAGACTCTCGGCTAGGCTCTCCCCCCTGTCTGCCGCGACGAAAGGACTTATCTTTTTTTTCGGATTTTTAGGGACACAGCTTCCCTTTTTTCATATCTCGTACTTGCGACTAGTCTCAACCATGCACGATTGAGACACGCATTTTGTTCTTTCCATATTGCTAAGGGTTATAACTCCCCATCTTCTAGATGTGCCTCTTATTACATTTTTTGCGGTCCCCGTCATTCCTCCCAACCTGAGTAATACCCATACGGATCGTAATTTCTTTCTGGGTGTCGATGGATCAGGATTTACTTCCCTTGGCACTATTTTAGTCCTTCCCCTTCTCCCCATCGATACGGCCCAGTACTGTTGCTGAACTCTGCTTTCCTATTATGACGCCCATGTCTGCCTTTTTACTGCAGTCAGTTCCCTTTGGCCCCTCCAGTTCAATCCCGCGGACTTGTCTTTCGGACCCGAAATAACGTTACGAGTCCGTGTAAAGCAATGGCCTCGACATCCGGATCTACCGAGTGAGTCCCCTGGTGCGTAGCGGCTGATAGATGGACACTTGTTCCGTTTGCCCGGGACCCCCCAAGCCGTGACACGAGACCTTTAGCTCTAGCAAATCCGGAAGTGGCTGATTTCATCTATAAAAATCCCCTCGCGTTTCCCAACCAAACCTGTTGCGTGCCTCCCCTCCGACAATTGGCTCTTGACCGTCATGTACTTTCCTACAAAGTGCTCTTTGCTCTAAAGTACCAATCGGCGAGCCGCTAGACCTTCCCTCCCAACCCAACCGCTTCCATCCTCGTTTGGCATGGGTTCGTCGCCTGGGCAGCCCCTTGCATTAATGAACCCCGAAACCTCCCCCATCCGACCTCCCCGCCCTCTCGGAAGCTTATCTGGCGCATGATGTCTGATTACAGCTCTCTTTACCCAATTTCCCCGCGTTTGGGCTTTCTTTTATTCCAGCACCCAGTGAAAATTCACACTGAATGCTTCTTCTCCTGCAAAGGACTGTCCTCAATGACAGTCGATTTTCACGGCTGACTCAAACCCTCCCCCAGCTTTTTAGTAAGGTATGGTGTATTGGTCTATCCCAAACTCCCCAGTTTATGAAGAGCCTTCTGCCCCCTCCCGATGTCTCAACCCAGAGACGGAGTGAACCTGCCTCCCACCAACAAGGGCACCTTTCCCCCCGTAATTCTCTCCCAACGTAGGACATCATCGTTTCCTCACGCTTTGTTTTGATGGAGCCTGATTTTTCTTTTTGGTTGAAATTTTTTCTTTGTTGAGCGCTGCTTTGATGTATTTGAGCACTGGGTGATGTTCCACCTTCCCCATTAAGTTCTTTCCTTTGTAGGCTTTCCTTTCCCGATTTCGCTGATTTTTTACGCCGAGTCTCCTCACAGAGAACGCCCCGCCCTTACTTCACACGATCTGACTCAACGTTTCTTTCTAACAAATCCTCTTCGGATTGTCCCCGGTGCTCCCGTTTCCATACATGAGATTCAGAGATATGGATTATTTTCCCCCGTTTGATGATCTTTCTTTTTTCCGAGTCGTGGGCTTGGTCTATCGACAAAGGTGTTTTTTCTGACTTTCCTCCTTTTTGATGATGCGCGGAGCTCGTGCGAAAATTTTAAAACCGGTTCCCCGGTACAGCCCAGTCTCCTCTTCGCTCCCGCTCATGGTAGCTCTATTCCTTTGTATCCTCCCCCGTTATAAACATCGCGGAAGCGAGCGTCCAGAATTGACATCCGCGCTTCCCCACCTCTCCTTTTCCATTTGTCTCCAATGCCCCTGAATCAAGATGCTGGACGACCCAAACATCTTTGTCCGATCATGTTGCCCCCCCCTCGACCCAGCCCGCTTGGGTCCGATTGCACGGGTCTAGAGCTCCTCTCCCCTGACGAACTTGCCCCCCTGTCCAGGTACTCCTCTCTCGTCACAGGAGAGAGTTCATCCTCCCCATTATCTTGCTAAGTGATCTGTCATAGTTTGATTGCGCTCCTGGTTGGATGTCACGGCAAGATGTTCCCCCTTTTCCCCTCTCCAAAGGTCCTTTTTTCCTGATTCGGTCCCCCCCATTCTTCCCGGCTAATCGCCCCCACCTCCATCCTTTATCCCCATTCCCCGCAAAAGCACTTCTGGCCCTCCCGTATGACCGCGTGCGGTCACCGTGTCTTCAGAATTAGTGGAGAATTGATAGAGGTTCCCCGATTTATTGGTTCCATTGTTGCAACCCCCTTGTGGTCATTGTTGCTCCCTATCGCTCCTCCTCTCTAAGTATCTCCCTCGTTTTGGGCTAGTGACCACCTCCGCTCCCGCAGAATGGCACAAGTTCCTTGTTCTCAAGAAGTACAAGCGGCCTTGTGCCTCCCCCCTTGTTTGAGGCAACAGTGGCTGTTTTGGAAGCAAGGGTCCATTCTTTGCCTTTTTTTGATTTTTGCTTACGGACCGGACCCGACGCTTCTTATTTGGTAAGCTCGCCCCCTTCTTTTCCCTTCTTCTACATTTTTCACTTCTCTTTCCACTGGCTCGCGCCTGGTTCGTGGCGTAAGGAGCGGTCGATTTGGCTCCCTCTTGATGGCTTGTCTGTCGGCCTGGACTGCCCGTGACGAAGTCAGTCCCCCCTGCCCCCCCCAATTTGGCCGCTAGGTTCCTCGTGGGTGAGGGAGGTATAGTGCGGCCTTTAAGGGATAAACCAAGGTACATCATCCGTTCTTGACTCAGTAAATCTGGAGATGTCCCCCAGACCGTAGCCTTCACCTTGCCTCCCATTCCAAATTTTGTCTCGCAATGTACCTTTCCATACTTAGCCACGCTTCTTCGAAACACAAGCGTGTGCTTCTCCAGGCTCCCCCCTTTTTGGCATGGGTTGGCCTCGAACGTCTTTTGCTGTCCACTATTTCTTGCCCGGCATTACTACGGTTTTCAGTTTAATGCGAAGTTTGCCCCCTCCGTCTGTCGCTTTCCATTGCTTATTTTTCTCGACTTTCTCCCGTGAGTATCCTTTTTACCTTCAAGCCGAGTCTGTTTGGACTTACCGTCTGACTTGCAAGGCAGAATCCGATTTCGATCTTCTCCCCCAGCGCTTTTGTTCAGCGAAACAGGTTGTCCTCTTATCTGAGACAAGAGGTGTCACCGATAGGCCGGACGCTATTACTACATCGTTCAATCGCTCCCCAGACATTTTCAATTACTCGGAGATATGGGATTACATCCATTTTTGGCCGGACCTCAGTGGCTCGCCCACCCCCCATGGACTAAAAGATGCTCCCCCATATCCCCTCTTGGCCGTCCTAACCCTCTCCCCTTTGACGACAAGAACCAAAAGTCTTTTTGAGATTTTTGCCTCTGCTAATAGAACTAAGGGATCATTGACACCAGTTTTAGGGGCGGGGTTCCGCAATTTTTTCCCTCCGACTCCTTTCCTCTCTCCCCTCCCTTCGACAACAGGGGTCCGCGCAATTCTTTCAAGACCCTTAGTAATAATTTCTTTTCGCCGTTCCTACATTTGGCCCCAGCTTCAAAGGTAATTCTACCCCATAAGACCAATACAATCTTATGGCCCCCCAAGGCCCAATCACTTCTCTTCCCCATGGCTGACAAAAACACACTCAAATAAACTATTAGTCCCGACTAGTCTTTTTATTTCCTTTTTTCACCGTAAACTCCCCTACCTCTTATCCTCCTCCCTCCGTGGTGAGATGGTAAGAAATGCTCTTCCGTCCCAACCATTTCTTACTACCTTCCCTTTTTTTGCTTTGGGTTGTTGTTATCCCGGTCTCATCTGTAGAGGATTTTCTGGGTTTCCGATTGGTGTCCGACCAGTTGGCTTAGTCTGATAGACAAGAACGGTGAATCCCATCCCTTTGATCCAGTCCCCCGCGTCTCACCTGAAAATTATTTTTTTCCCTCTTTCCATCCCTTGCTCTCCCTGGGGAATCTTATCATTTGATAGCGACGAAGAAGGTAGTCAAACTCTCATGAAATAGTTTATGATCCTTTTTGCTTTTCTTTTCTCGGATCCCTCGCCAAACCGAATTTTTGTTCTTTTCGTCGGGGTCTACTGCCAGAAGGTGCGATGCTTGCTGACTGATTCCCCCCTTTTGTGCGATCTCCACTCCGCCATCCGCACCCTGAGTAGCCCCCATATCTCCGTTGATCGTGATTAGGGCGTCGATTGGTTGAGCTGTTATTATTATTTCTTTCCCCCCCCTGTAGCTGACCATTCTCTCTCCCCTTCACTGCAACCTGTTCTTGACTTCTCCTTTTCCTTCTTTTAATGCGCTTTGAGGTATTGCCTTCCTCTCTCGGTGCGCCAAATGGGGTCAACTCCACCCTTCTGCTTTTTTCCCCTAGAATAACTTAGTTCCAGTCGAGAAACTCCCTCACTCCCTCTAAATCCGACCTTCGACATGAGGAACAAGGGGAGTGTTTTAGTCACCTCTTCCCTTTCGTGCCGCCCTTAGGAGGACATGTCACCCCCCCTTCCGTCTCCCTCTCTGCGCCGAAGCAAGCCTGTTTGTTGCGTCAATTGTCGATTTCATAGATACCCCTACCCCCATTGATAGTTCGGCCTCCTTTTAGTGCCAGCTCGCAATTGCTACGGGTCCTTTCCTTAAGACAGGGCTTCGTGCGATTTGTCCAATGCTCCGCTGCACATTGTTTATCCGAGTCACCCCTATCCCTCCAGCCTTTTCCCCACTCTTACCTCACGCCTTGATGTGTTTCTTCGTTTTTTTCCCTTTCAGTCCTTGGCCGTAACGACACAAGCAATCTAGAGGCCACAAGATCCCCCTAGCCCGACCCGCTCCGCTGCTCTCGGCACGCGATTGCCTCTAGCCGCCTCCAGCTTCGCTTCACACCCCACCTGCAAGTCTTTTAGTTTCGTTCCGCACAGGCATTTTTCCCTGATGGACGGTTCCCCCCCCAACCTCGTTCGCCGATGCTGGAATTTACGCACGACCCCCTTGGACGCTAGGGATGGTTCTTTAGACTTTCTTTTTAACTCTCCCACAATCCTGGATACTTTTCAATTAGATCGACTTTCACAACGGACCACATCTCTGAAAAATGAAAGCCAAAAGGGGCACCTCTCCAATTACGAACCTGACTCTTTCCCTCATGTTCATGGGCGGATGGAAGCATTTTTCTTTGGTTTTCTTGGTCCAGACCTTCGCTTTTGAGCGGAGGTCTTTTAGATTAATCTCTCCTCTTACCTCTTTTCCAAGCCTCGTGCCCACATGGGAGTCTACGTCCTGTTACATCGATTCGGAGCCGAAGCCCGCGGAGTAGAGCAACTATTCGTCCAGCCTTTGACCCGATACTGCGTCATCAATTTAGTTCCTCTTCCCCCATCTATCTTCCCTCTCTCCTGAGTACCCTACCTCTCTAATTTCCTTTCTCTGATCTGGAGTTTAAGGTGAAGGATCAAACGCTTCTTTTTTCTCGGTTTTTTCGCAGGATTTGGATGATATCGTTTTTGAGACTCCTTCGCCTATGTCTTCTTTGAGGTGATCCTGGCGTATGCAAGATAGCAGGGGACCCGGTATGCCGTCTGAAAGGATGTCAGTCCGGTCTCCCTAGAGGGTTCCCCCGAATTGTGGTGGCTCTTCCCCTACCGTTTTTTTTTTTTGAGTGAGTACCCCTCTTCCCCGCAAGCCATAAGGTCTCTTTTCAAACCCAAGGCTAATATGTAGCTCCTAGCCCCTAAGCATTTCATCTTTTTCCCAGCTTCAAACATTCGATCAGCAAGGGCGGAGACCCATAGCGCCAGACCAGATATTTGTTCCCTAAAGGGTCAGAGTTCGCCTCCCAGACCGGAATGAACGATCTTGTGAGAACGCAGGTATAGTCCGATAGTTACATCTTTTTTTTCAGAATTCAGCACATTATCTGAACGTCTTCCTGTGTTTTCACTTTCTTGGCGGCCTTGCGTTCTTACGTTCCCCTTTGTCTTTCTCTAGGTTTCCCCCCCCCCCTGTTAAGTACTTTCTTTATGCCTCGTTTCCAGCGGATCGAAGAGCGCTAATAGCCAGACGTATCCCCCCCGACCAAGCACTTGTGCCCATTCGCTTCCACCGCCCATTGACAGTCTTGGCCCCCCCCCTAGGCTGACTTGGCGAGAGAGTTGGTCGAGGTGCCCTTTTGCTTTTTCTGTACCTCCCTCTCTTTTCGTTACCCTATCCCGGTCGATAAGTCCCGGCACATTTTGCTTTGTGGCTCTGGACCCCCCACCAGCCGAGCCGTCGGACTCGGCAGGTGAGTCAAAGTCCCCCCCCCTTAGCTTTGGCCATGTACGTTTTTGTCCTTTTTTTCCTCCCCTTCCAGCAGGGTCAGTGAACTTTTTTTTCTTCTCCTGAATTTTCAACCCCCTCCCTTTCCTTTTCATGGTTTTGCCCGAGCCTTCCGTATAGCTTTTCCAGCGCGCCGGTAAGGAGAGAGCGTGTAGCGTGACTCAGTCTTTTTCTTGTCCTGCTGTCTTCAGGTTACCGTGAAGATTCAACCCCTAACACGGCTGTTCCGGTGTGGGACAGTCTTAGCTCTGAGCGTGACGTTCTACATGTCAGCGGCCGGGCCTCTCCCCCCCCGAAATCAATGGTCTGTCAATCCGTCTCCCCTATACCTTTTCCCCGACCACTCATTGCTGCGCATGACCCCTCATCGATGAAATCTACCCCAAGCTTCTAGCACCAACACTTCCTATATTACCTTGAGCAGGTTTTTATTTTTTGGTCCTGGCAGTCGCCGAATTGAGCCGTATATTGCACATGATCCCTTTCAGCGATAAGAACTTTGGAGTTCTCCTCGTTTTCTGAATTCTTTCTTGAATTGCTTTGAATGGCCCTCTAGCCGTGATCTTGCCTCGCCGCACCCCTTCACCTTCCAGAATTTGTCTCCCCTCCGTCTTCCCCATAGACAAGTGCCCCCAAAGTCGGTATGGCTCTTAACCGAAGCCAGCGAGAGGCCCCCCCACCGGTTTTTGCGTGACCTGTACGTCTTTAGACTCCGGTGCCAGCTGCACGTGAATTCCGCAGATTAACCTTTCTTAGTTGTCACCCTCAAATTCAATTTACTTAAGGAGATAGTGACATCAGGGTTTTTTTTTCTTGTTTTTTCCTAGCCCCAAGGATAAGATTGCTCCCTCTTGATCACCCTGTCTGAAAGTCACAACAAAATTTACCCCCCCACCCACACAGGCCCCGATATTATCTTATCCTCCCCAAATTAAGCAGTGACGTCACTACATTTTTATTCGAGGTTCCCCTCCCAATGATCTTGGATCTCATGATACGGCGAAAAAAGGGTTCGAGTGCCCCCTGTGCTTCCTCCCCAAGATTTTTCCTTTTTTCGTACGCGTTCCGGGCATCTCCCCATTGCTCCCCGACCTGCCTTCAAAACAATTTCATTTAGAATCAAACAAATTGGTAGGGCCACCATCATTATTTAAACAATGAAACTCCGGTCCCCTTCCCCTTTTCTCTGGAGTTTCCAACTCAACCAGCTTCTGTCCTCTTAGTGCGCTTTCTATCAGTCCCCTTTCA
>Ga0179593_1527893_pt1 | contig 15983 bp, 20 predicted proteins | sample CZODoug2_1_08_16_FD_185931 | JGI IMG/M metagenome (GOLD analysis project Ga0179593, IMG submission 185931) | Vadose zone soil fungal communities from Angelo Coast Range Reserve, California, USA - CZODoug2_1_08_16fungal (PacBio error correction) | ecosystem: Environmental > Terrestrial > Soil >... | reverse complement strand
TTTTCCGGCGATAAAGGTCGGATCGGCAGGGTAGGGCTCTTCTGAGTGTCTTCCCCCACCAAATCTCCAATTTGGCTTTTTTCCCTTGACACCTTAATGTCCCGGTTTTTTCCCCCCCACCCCCGGCGGGGGGGGGGGATTCCACTTCCTGGGCGCTTATTCTTTTGACAGGTTTATTTTCTTTTTCTGGCTTATTTACGGTTTCTGGAAGCCTGTGTTCTGGGCCGGCGGTTTTTCGGTTCCCCTCCCAGCCGAAGGCCTTTTTTTTTCTTCTTTTTTAAGGCTTTCCGGCTATTGTTTTGTGTGGCTGGTTTTCTTCAAATCCCAACACCAACAACAAAATTTTTTGCAGGCCCGGAACTTTTTTTGTGTGCTTCCCTGGGCCGCATTGGGTTTCTTGCATGGCAACTTTTGGCCGGTTGTCTTCTCCTGTCCCCTGATTGCCGGCCTCTTTTTTTTCCCGATTTCTCTTTTTGTGTTGTTTTAAGAATTTTCGGCCCCTTCTTTCTGGTGCCCTTTGGAAATCACCTGTGTTTTCCCCGGGGCAGGCATCTGCTGGAGGTTCATATGGGAGGCCCCCCTCTGGGTCCTTGTCCCGCCATTTTTTTTTCTTGCGCTCCCCGCCCGTCCTGTTTCCAAGACAGCGTTTTTTTATGTTGGCCGGCTTTCCTGGAAATCGTCCCCCTGCGTAAGTGCACTTCTCCCTTTCTCAGATTTTAAAACTGGCGGCCTCGCGCATCCTGGCGGATTCCACCCCAATTTCCCCTCAAAGGTCCCCCTTGGGCAGCCCTGTTTTTGGCGGCATGTTTTGTTGTAACGATGCTTTTCAACTCCCTCATCTGCTTATTCGGCCGCCGAGCCAGCCCCCCGCGCTGGGTTAACCCGGGACGGTTTCAACGTATTGCTCGTCCTCTCCAGAAAGAAAGTATCCCCCCCCTTTCGCCAGCTTGAGAAGGTATTCCCTTTTCTTTTTTCTTAAATTTGATACAATTCTCACTAGCGTCCAAGTCTTTCCCCACAATCTCACCCTGTGAGCCTTTACGGACCCGGTACCGTGGGGCCCCTTTTGAAAATGGGTAGCCTTTTTTTGCGGATGACCCCCCTCCAAGTGCCGTTTTCTTTTCCCACCTTTAATAGGGACAACCGGCACGGGACATACTTTCCTTTTCCCTTCAAATTATTTGTATATCGTTCCTTCAGTCTAAAACCCTTTTCTACTTCCCGGGGACGTGCGTTTGTGTTTTTTCCTTGTTCAAGGCGGTAATTTGGGGCCCAAGCCTCGTCCCTCCCCCCAAAATTGAGGCGTTCCTTGGCTAAAGGAATGGGAGCCCCTGTTGGTTTCCGTTTCTTCCCCCGTCAAAGGTTTTCTCTTTTTTTAAAAACTCCCCGTCCGCTCTTTTTGGTCCCACTTTTCCCGCAATTAATCCCCGCGTGTCTCCTGGCCCGCCGTGGGTGGGCGTGTTTTTCATTGTGCGGGGGAAAGCTCCCCCCCCTCTTATTCCCCCCTCTAGGTATAGTAGGGTTCCTTTCAAGCGGCTTGTTCGCACCGACGGCCCTTTTCTGGAGGGGTTCCCTTTAACGTGGTTTACGGGTTCCGCTCTCCCCGCGGAAAGGGTCAGATTGGCTTTCCCTCTTAGGGGCCAGGCTTTTTCACGGCGATTTCAAGGTCCCCCCTCCCTTCAGGCCGATTTTTTCCCATTCGTTGCCTCATAACCCCCCTCTGAGATCGAACTTTTCGCAAATTTTAAAACCGATTTTCCAACCACGTTTCGTTCCCGTCCAACCCAAGAAACCACCCCCGGGATCTTCTCTCTTTTTCGCGTGCCCTCCACTAATCCCTCTTCTGGGCTTGCGCTTTGACAGTCCCCCACCGTGGTGGGAAACAGGGTCCTCTCTTGGGCGGGAATGGTTTTTACCACAAGGAAGGCACCCCCCCCGGCCTTAGCAACTTCTTATGGCACACCCCCCCACATCCCCAAACATGGTGGGGAAAATTCCTCCATTTCAATTCCAACACTTTTCACTTTTGGGCGGATCCTTGGGAAGCTGAGGTTTTCCACGGAGCTGTCCCGCGGGGCGGCCCGGTGGGGAAAGTCCGGATTGAAGGAGTCTTTTTTTCCCAACAGGCCAATTCTTCGACAGGTTTTTTCGACTTTTGGTTAATCCCCCCCGCCTCCCCCTCTGCTGTGGGTGGAGGGGGGGTTTTTTTAGGAGTACTCCCCTCACTGATTCGGACTTTGCGCCGATATTACGGCCCCTCCCCCTTTTGCGACTTGATTGCCCGGTCTTCCTCCTGCCGGTTTGCATTTCTGCACATTCTGCCCGGACAAATTTCGCCCGGCCCGGGGTTTCCCCTCCCTCTGGGTTGGTCAATTTTCCCGATACAAGCCCCTTTGGATCTTCCGCATCCTTCCCCGGGCGCCCCGTCTGCCGGTTTGTTTTTCCAACCCCGAAAAGAAAAGGCCATGGTACGACCCTTTTCTTACCTCCCCCCTACCGAAAAGTGGTTTCCTCCACGGAGCGGGATCACCTTGAGCCCTTCGTTAATGTCTTCTCTTCGGAGGGGCTCCTCGCGGACAGGTCACTGGGGGCAGGGGAAGGTGTTCGTCCCCCCGTTAAATGCAGCCCTTTTTTTTTTTTTTTTTTTTGGCTTTGTTGTCCCTGTTTCTTTTTTTTGGAAAACATGCTTTCCCCCAAGGCCCGGACTTCTTTTGCAAGGGGGAGCTCCCCGCCTTTTTGGTTGGTGTTCAGTCATTATTTTTTTTGGAGTACTGCTTTGTTCGGGCGGCAAGATTCGGCGGTCAACGCTCCCCTCGCACGGGCGGATTCCCCGTTCTAAGCCACTCCTGTTCCGGATTTTTTTGGCTCGAAGACCCTTTCTAAAAGGGGAGGTCCTGGGCTTTAACCCCCTCCTGCCGCTAGACGGATCAAGTTTCATTTTCACACACCCCCCCTGTCCTCTCCTTTCCTTTGAACGCTTTGGTTCCTCTTGGAAGTGGGGGACTGTTCCGGTACCCCCTCTTTGGGTGCCACCTTTCCCTTCCTTTGCTACAGAAGTGGGCGGATTTTGCGCCGGGGGGCTTTCTTTTTGGGCAAGGTCCTCCTCGGTCCATTTTTTTCGTTTCGGATGGGCTCTAGGTATCCCCCTTTTTTCCTCTTTCCTTTTTTCCCCCCCCGGGCCCACGGTCCCTCTTGCCTTGGGGATCTGTTTCTGATGTTCTGTTCCCCTTGCAAAAGGGCTGGCGTCCGGGACTACGGGCGACACTTAGGGGGGCGTGCCCTGGGCAGGTACATGATTTTTTTTTTTAGGTATTTGTATCTTTCAGGGGACAGAACCCCTCCCACTTGCTTCCTTCCCTTTCCCACTCCCGGCCGCCCTATGAGTTTGCTTTTGACGTTGTCTGTTTCCCCATTGCCTTCAGGCTCCGGACCACCCTTTTGTCAACCGGCCCGTTTCCGGGGTGTGCTTTTTTTTTTTTTTCCAAAACATTGGCACCTTTTGAGGGGCAGGCCTCCCCCCCCATATACCCGATTTTCTCTTTCTCCCACAAGGAACCCCTTTCCTGTACTGGAGTCCGGTGGCCGGGACTCGTACCAAATTTGGTGGAGGGATCTGGTTATTAATATTTTTAGGTCGTATTCCCAGGGGTTGTAATAATCAATCCATCCTCCTTTGAGTAAGAGAGTTTTGCAAGGGATCTTGACCTTGGGACCTCCCCTTTGGGAAGGCCAGGTGTCTAAAAGGGATCACGACACCCCAATTTTCCCCTTTTTTCCCTTGGGATGGGGGGGCAGAGTACCCTTTTCTAGGGCAATAGTCCCCTTCCCTAGCCTGTGTGTGCGGGGGCCCCTTCATTGGTCCCCCAGGTTGCCCCTCTTGGCACCGTACCACTTGGAGAAACGAAAGGTTTCCTTCCACGGTTTAAAAAAACCTCAAAAACATAAAGACACTCCACACATTGAGTACTCAAAAAGAAAACTCTACATCTCACTCAAACACAAAATCATTCTAGCCCCACAACCCATCACACTTTCTAAACAAACCTCAAAAAATGACTCCCCTCTTTCAAATCATCTAATAAAAAAACTCGACTCTCCCCAACCATGACTACCAACCATATATAAATACTTCCTAACATAACCACTCAATATTATCGGCAAACATAAATGTCAACTCCTCTCAATCCAATCCCCTTGACAACACTAAACTCCCCCAGATTAGTCTTTTTAACAACCTCTCCTACCCCTCCAACGATATCCTTCTTAATACTTTCCTAACCTAAAATCCCCAACTACTCTGTCTTCAACTATATCCACCACCCCTACCATCACAAAAAATAAACAACACAAAATACATACTAACCTAATTAACCCGATCTTTACCACATAAACATATCACAACGAAAAACCCTTAACAACCCAAACCCACCTACCCCAACATCCTCAATAAAAATGCCCTACCCAATCCATAACAAAACCCTCAACCTTAACATCAAATTCACACACACGAATCAATATCGTAAACCAAAGCACCCCAACGATATTTAACTTAACCACAACTCCAATCACACAACCCGAGCATCATTAATATACCCACCCGCCTCTAAAACATACACTCCAACCCCATCTTCCTTCCAATACACTTCACACACCTAATAACCAACAAAAATTGAAAACTATAACCTACTATTAATACATCAGCCACCATAAATTCTTTCCTTCCACACCTCCTGATCACAACAACTCGGCCTATCCCATAACACCTATAAACTTATGTCAACCTAAACTTCTCACAACTTCCACCATCCCAATACTACCTCTTAGGTACCCACGTCATCCACTACAAATTCCTTCCTCTAACCGCTCAAAGTAAAAAATAACCACCTCCCCTCCATTAACAACTAGAACCACCCATTCACAACACCCCCCCAAACCCCTCTCCTTCCACCCTACTATCCACTTATCCTCCATCGCACCCCCCCCTTCCCTCTTCTCCATTTTTATCCTCTTTTCTTCTCGTTACTGCTACCCATTCCTCCCACCTATTCATCCCCCCCCATACACTTCCTCATCTCTTCCACACCTTACTCATAACAATAGCAACAAACCCAAACACCAAAACAAAAAACCTCCAACACCCACACCCGGGGGTCTTGGACCCGGGGGTTTTTTAGTGTTTGCAGTGATTTCTTGCGAATTCTTGGGGGGGGGGAAAACCACTACAAGGGGCAAGAGGCGTGTCTTATTAAGACTTTTTACGGCTTTCTTGGGGATTTTTCTTTCAAAGGACCGGTTTCTCCCCTGTCATGTCTTCCTTGACCAGGCTTTCGGTTGGCTCCCATGTCCCTTCCTTCTATCCCCTTTCGATGTATCCCCTTCGGGGGTCTGGCGCTGTTCTGCGGTGGCCGCCCATATGCCCCCTTTCACGGAAGCCATTCCCCGGAAGGGCCGGGGGGTTTTTTTCTTTGGGGCTTGGACCCCCACGGATGCTTGTTTCGGGTCAACTAGCAAAATTTCCCTTTCCGATGAACATCGACCTTGGTAATGGTCTCAAGGAGCGGATTTCCCTCACTTGTTTGGGTCTCTGACACATTCCGGTTCATTGTCAAACAAAAGTCCTAAACCAGATTACCCTAGGTCCCCTAATGGGTTCCTTTTCCCCCTTGGGAGGACCCTTAGAAACTTCCGCGTTCAACTGGAGGGATTTTTTCCGGAGGAATTGGGGAACCCCCCTTTTCGTACCAAAATCATTCTTTTCCATTTTCTTGGGGGACTCCTTGGCAGAGGAAGGACTTGACCCGTCGAAGGGTGCGTCCATATGTTCTGGCAGGCCACACCCTTGCCCGGGCCTTTTTCCCTTTTGCAACACTAACGATTATTATTTCCCTTCAAAGAGGATATCTTTTGGACTGTCTCTGGGGGTGCCGTTTTGCTTTTTTCGGGGGGGGGCAGTCCTTCAAAGGGTCCCCAAGGGTGACACAACAAAGGGGGTGAGGCCTTCCTTTGAGGCATTTAGATGCTCCCCTTCTTTTTTATTTTTCTTTCCTTTTTTTGTTTCCAACCAATCCTTCTTAAACAAAAGGGGGTCACCCCCTCGGGACCCGGTGAGGGGGACTCATGTCAGACGTGGTTTGATTTCCTGGGAGTTCCCCCCACCCTTTTTTGTGAGGAGGGCCCTGGAGGGCCCCCCCTAAGATTTCTCTGGTTTGGACTTTTTTTCTTCGGGTTAGACCCCCAGTGGACATTTTTGGCTGGTCGGCTGAAGACGGGAACCCCTTCCCCTTGGTGAAGGGTTTTCCCCTCCGGAAAACTCCTCATGGCGGAATTTTGGAACTTTTTTTTTTCGTGCATTGGATTTTCATTCCACAAGCCCCTTCGGGAATTTGGGTAAAGGTTGTGGACTCTGGGACTCTTTTCCCTTTGGGGGGGATGGTTCCTCTGGCAGGACAAGGGTTGATGAAAATTTCCCCTTGGAAAAACCTATTTGAGTTTTTTTTTTTCCGGGGCGGTTTTAAGGGCCCCTTTGGTACCAAGATGTGCCTTTTACTCTCGGGGGCCCCACTAGATGAGGTTTCCATTGCCAAAACACTCAACCCCAGGGGCCGGAGTAAGTACTAAGGGTGAAAAGACCACTTCATCAGGGACCTGTGTGCTGTAGGGGTTTTCCTCACGGCTTTCGAACTGGTTTTTTTTTTTCTTTTTTTTTTTTTTTTTTTTTTTGGTCTTCTGACGTTCTATTTCCCTCCTGCGGCCATGCCACACACTTCCCTTTTTTTCCCGCCCGTTTTTTCCAAAAGCGCTGTGAACCATCTCAAAAGATCACTCTTCCGCAAAAAAACTTCAGTTTTGGCAAAAATTTTTCCGGAGTTTTCCCAGTTTTCTTGTTTTGGGCCAAAGTGTTTGCTAAGACCTCTTTCCGGCTTCTTGTTCCCCCTTTCTTCCCCGCCAAATTTCAAAAGTCCGTTCGAGGGCCCCTTGCCTGTCGCCCCCCCTGTGTGTGGGGCGGGGTCCTCCCCCGTGCGAAACCCGGCTGACCTCCTGTGGCAACTTTACATTTCCCCCCTTGGGGAACATTTCTTTCATTCATCGGTTCTTTTTTTTAGTGGTGAAACTTTTTTTTTCTTTTTGGGTTTTGTAGACGCTCTTCGGTTTCCGGGCACTTCGGTGTGCTCCCCCCATTTCTATCAATTCCGGTCCCCTTCTTGGAGGTTCCCCAGAATAACGTTGCCCTCTTTCCTTGGATTTTTGAGGCCTTCGGTGGAGGTGACCTTTGGGTCATCATTTCCCTTCCCTGGCTCCTTTGGGCTGCCCCCTCTTTCTTCCCCGGATTCCCGTTATTTCACCCCCCCTCGTCCATTTCTTTCGGGCGTTTTTTTTTCCACGTGTTTTTTTGCCGCGCATTAGTCGCTTCATGAGGTTGAGGTTCTTACGGAAGTCTGGATTGTGTTTCTCTTTTTACGTTCCCCTTTTCACTTTCCCTCACCCCCCCCCCAACGGGGATATTTTCCCCTGACGCCCTTAGGGATCTTTCTCAAGGGGATAGTTTTTTTTTTTGCGTTTGAAGCGGTGGGGCGGTTTCTTGTGTGATACCGTTTACTTAGTCGTTTTTCCGGCTTTCGTTGGCCCCCAAACATGTTCCCCCAGGACAACAAAAATCCAGGATTCTTAAAGAGGCTTTTCCCCATAGTGGGGGGTATGGCCTTTTCTCTGGGCCGGGTGCCACCCTCCCTTTTTACCAAACCAATTTCCTTTTTCCTTAAAGTCCGGGAAACGGGCCTCCTCAGACCCCAAACCAAAGGGGTTGCCGGAGTCATTTTGAAGGGAACTTTTCTTTTTTTACTTGATGTCGGGGTCCCCTCCAGCGGGCTCCCTTTTTTTCTTAAAGGGTTCTTCTGACGGGTTTCCTAATCCCCGTGAATTTACTGTCAGAACTTCACTTGCTGAAGGGGTCTTTCCCTTTGGGGGCGGGGGCCTTCCTTTCCCCTCGGGACTTCTTTCTCCCTCTCCTGGGGTCGTTTGGGACTTTCGCTTCCCTTGTGAGTTTTTTTCCTCCCGATTTTCCCAAATTTTAAAGCCCCTCGGGAATGTTTTCCAAGGGACCCTCCTTGAGGGGGCCAACCCCCCTTCAAGGGGGCCGGCTCCCTTTGTCCTCTTTTTCTTTCATTTGCTGACAAGTGTTTTCTTTCCGAACCCCCACTTCCCTCATCTGTAGGGGGGGTTACACCCCCGGAGTTGACAAACCATATCGGTTGGATTAGGAGGACCCCCTCTGTGGGTGGAGCGTATTGGTTTTGAGGGGAAAGGGCGATTCTTTCCTTTTCCCGGGGCGGGGGCCGGGGCTCAAGCACGCCACCCCCCCCAACCCATAAAACCAATCCTCTCAAACCCCCACGCTCTCCTCCCCCCCCAAACCCCCCAAACCCCACCGCACCAAAATGGTGGTTCCCCTTTTGTGCTTGGGCAACCTTCCCCTTAGGGTTCCCCCCTGGTTTGGGGGAAAGGAGGCTCGCCTCCCCAAATGCTAAAAATTTTTTATCTCGGAAAAGTGCTCTTCGGATACTTCATCCCAAAACCCGGTCCCTAGGTAAGGGGGCCTTTTTTTTTTTTCCTTCCTTTTTCCCCCAACCTTTCCAAGTCTTTTCCTCTGTCTAAGGATCTTCCTTTCTTTTAGGTGATATCTTTCCGACCAAAACCCCCTTTTATGGGATTCCAAGGACCTATGAGAGGGTTTCCTATGGACGCATTTGTCCCCTGAGAATTTTGAAATGGGACGTGCCTTTTTGGAATTTTCCTTTCGGATTTCCCCCCCCCCCCCCTTTCCAGCCCTTTTCCTGTGAACTTTTCCTGAAATTTTTCCCAAAGGAGAGCGCAGTTTACTCCCTTTGTTTTGTTTTTCTTATCCATTCGGTTTTGGCAAGGGATTTTTGATCCCGGGAAATTTTTCCCCCCCCCTTGCCGTGCAGTCATTTCAGGTTTCCTCTGGGCAATTCTTAGGCCGCCTCTCTTCTTTCTTTGGGTTTTCCGGCTTTTTTCCCGAAGCCACCCTTTCCCACGAATTTTTCCTTTTTGGGGGCTTCCTTTTTTCCTTGGGCCTTTCCGGACACAAAACTTCTTCCACGACTTTTTTTTCTTCAGTCTTCCCAAAAAACTGGCGGCCGTCGGCCCCTCCTTTTCGTGGGGAGGGGCGTTTCCCCCCCAAGTTTCAACATACTCCCCCTTGGCAGCAATTCTTCCTTCCTTTTTTTTTTTTTAAAGAATTTGGCGAACTGGCCCTTTCCTTCTCTTGCGACCGGACGCATCCCCCCCCCTCCCCCGCTGTTTCCCCCTAGATGGTTGACGCCTCGTCACTTTCTTTTTTTTCCCTCTTCCCGCCCTCCCTTCAAAGAACACAAAAAGATTCCCCCCAAAAGTTCTGTTCCCTTAGATTACCTAAGCCGTTTTCCCCCTCTTTTCTTTATCCCCATACGGAGGATACTTCCCCTTTCAATTTTTTTCCAGCGTGTCCCCTTTCAAACCCGGAGGGTCTTTCCGCGCTGTTCCGGAGCCTGCCTTCTGGTCCCAGGGGTTCCCCCCCTTTTCGGACCTAATTAAAACCTTTTTGATTCCCGGGGGGGTCGGGTTATCCAAAACCCCCCCTTAAATTTCCTGATTTAACCGGTCCCCCTTGCACCCCTACCGACTCCCAAAATGGAGAGGCTTTTTGGGTGACCTTTGGGATTACGCGATTCAGGATTTCTTGGGGAATCTCTTTGCAGGTGTTCTTGGGTTGTTGCATGGTTAATTTTTTTAACGTGGGGCCTAATAGTTGAACTTTCAAATTGGTCTTTCTTTTCTTTTTTTCGCCAGGGAGTGTCACAAGGGTTTGGGGAACATTTTTTTTAAAAAAGGCGGACCCTTTCCCCCTTGTAACACTCCCAGGCTCCCGACAGGGCGGTGTGAAACCTTCCCCATTAGGTTTCCAGTAAGCGCCTCTTGCCATAACCCTGGTGGGGGCGTGGTTCTCCTTTGTTAATTTTTGAAGGGGTTTGGCCGATCCTAAAAATATCTTTCCATTTTCTACATTCTCGCATGGGAAATTCACTATTGGGAGGGACGGGCTTTTCCCCCCAAAAATCCTCTGCCCGATGTTCAACCCTCGGGGACTTTAATGGGACTGGTTCTTTTTTACTCCCAGTGTACCCCCCCACAGGCGGCCCTCCTTTAGTGGTTTGGGAGATAGGCCTTTTCACCTGAGGGGAAGAGCATTGAGGTACTTGAATTCCAGTAGCCCCCCCCCTCGTATGGGGGCCTCTCCTGGCCTTGATTATCCGACACCTAAAAGTTCCTGTGTCCCGTGGCGTTTTTTCCCTATGTGCGCTTTTTCCACCGGGCAGGCCCCCCCTGGCGGACCCTTAAACCCATCCCAACCCCTCTCTTTTTTACAGTTTTTTCGTGCTGTTACAGTCCCCAAGTAATAACCAGCCACTGCTATTTCCTTTTCTCTTGTCCCCCCCACAACCCTTCCTCCCCCCCAAGGCGGGGGGATTATGGGCCCTTCACTTCGTGACACCCCCTCCGCACGTCCAACAAGGGCTTTCGGGAAATTTTCCCCCGTTTGGAAAACCTCAAAATCCAGTTCCATTTCAACCCCAAGATAACTTCCTTCTTTTTCGAGTGCTTTCTTGGCCCTTTGGGGGAAACCCTCGATGGGTGTACCTTTCGGCCTTCTCAAAGGGTTCTCTTTGCCCTTCCGGATTTTTTCTCTTCCGTACCCTCCTTGCGACTCGTTGTTACTTTACGGTTGGTCTTCCCCCCAAAGCCGATTTGATGCGTGGGGAGTTGAAAATGGGGAGGGGTGTGACCTTCAGCTTTTTCAATACGCTTTCGGCCCTTTCGTGCATCATCGATTATCCTCCGGATGGCTTCCTTACGGGTTTCTAAAGGAGGGCCCAACTTGTTTTGCCCTATAGAGACGGTTCCGGAAGAAAATGGTTGTGGGGTTTTTGAGATTTCAGAAGGCTTGAAGGAGGGGTTTGGGCCACCTGCGCAAGTTTGCGTTGTTTTTTGCGAAAACTGGCCACTCTTTTTCTTCCCGAAATGTTTCTCCCTGAATATTGATTCTTTCCTCATTTTTTGGGGTGTTTTCCCCGGGCGGGGCTAATGTTTTTTTTTGGGCTTTTTTTACTTGAATTCTCTAGTGGCTTTTTTTTTAGGGCATGTCCTCCCTTTACTTTGGGAATGCCTTTGTTCGCTATTTGTTTCTTTGTTCTTACAAGGATCTTTCGCCCTGTTAGAAATTTTTTTTTGAAACATGCTCCTTTTCTCCAACTTTGGACTTGGCCTTTTTCTGGGACGGGGTGTCCAAGCCAATAAAGATTTTTTGACCGGTTCCGGAGACGCGGCCACTTTCTTTGCCTGAAAGCCCCCGGAAAGCATATTTCTCACCGTTCCGTGTAACTTGTCTGTTATTTTTCCCCCCCGAAGTGCCTATGTGGGATTTCTACTTATTGTGGTATGAAGCTTTTTAGGTCTCGCGCTCCCTGCTTTACCGGGCCCCCTCTCCCTTAAGGGAAATTGTCTTTTTTCCCCCTTTTTTTCCCCCCCAGAAGGAAGGCTTTTGGCGGTGTCAGCTTTTTTTCAGGACCTGGGGGAGTTTCTCCCCCCTATGGACTTGCTTTTCCCGGACACATTTTTCTGGTAGACCTTTTGCGCTGAAGGGGCCCACTCCCTCTTTTCTCGGATGTCCTTCCCTGGGATGAGTTATTTTTTTTCCCCTAATTCTTAAAATTTTCCTCCCCTTCGGTGCAATTCCCTTCTTATGGGGGGAACGCTTCCCTTCTTTGGATCTTTTTTTTCCAGGAGGGGGTCCCTTTATGGTCCTCCACGGCCTCTTTTTTTTTGGGCCCGTTTTTTTTTTTTCCCGGCATTCGCCCCGATCTTTTATAGTCTCGAAAGTTCCGCCCTTTTTTTTAATGCGTTGGTCCCCCCCGGCCGACGGGGTTCAAGAGGTTCCCCTTTGAGTTCCCCCCCCCCCCTAACACGGGGGAGCCTCCCCAAAAATGAACCCTTCCCCCCCCCCTTTTCCAGATGTTCGATTTTCTTTTTTTTTTGGGGAATTTTCTTTGGGACGGAAAACCCTTAAAACAAAAAAAAAAAAACAAAAAAACCAAAAAACAAAAAACAACCACAACAAATAAGGCCTTTTTCTTCCGGCCTCCCCTGATCCTCATAAAACTTCCCTCAACCCCCCTGGATTGGGAGTGGGAGGTCCGTCCCCGGTTACGGGGCGTTTTTGCCCCTTGGGAGCGGGTTTGTCTTTTCAGACCGTTTTTCCCAAGATCACCCCATTAATGTCTCTCCCCCTTGCCTCAGCCTTGTTTTTTTTGAGGAGGAGGCTTCCTGTGGGACCACCCTTTCCCTTTGGACCCTGGACCTTTACGTGGGCCCTTTTTTTTCCTTACTGGAGGCCCCTCCTAGCCAATGTAAGTCCGTCTTTTTTTTTTACGGACCCTCAAATTCCCCTCCCCCCTGTGTGATTGATTTTCATCTTTTTTTCCTTTCCTTTGGCCCCGGCCCAAAAAGGCCTCTTTTTCCCTTTATTAAAGGGGAAATTTCCTCTTTCTTTTCGGACCCGAGGGGGACCCGGGTGTTTATTTAACCCCCTTTCGAAAGGCTTCTCTGAAAAGCAAACCGCTTTTTTTCCTCCGGCACTCCACCCTTTCTTTTCTGGTCTCTTTTCCAAGGAAGGACCTTTCCCGTGGTTTTTTTGATGGCGATATTCCCCCCCCTTCGTGGGCGGATCCCTTTGGTCCATTTCTTTTCAAACCCACCCTTTCTTTCCTCGTTTTCGGTGTGGGGCGTGTTCCCCTTCCTTTCCCCCGGCTTTTTCCCTCCATAATTGGGTCCATTAATCCACATTATTTCACTGCCGTGAGGCTGACTTTTTGGCTGGGGCCCTTCTAACCTCTTTCCGAATCTAAGGGGAAAATTTTTTCCAGGTACTCGGACCTCCCAATGGGAACACTCTTTCCCGAAAAAAGGGGGCCCTCCTTGTGATCTCCCGACTTCTCTTCAGAAAATGGTAGGTAATTCCCCCACCCTCTTTAAATAACCCCCCCCTGAAAGACAAAGTCCCCACCTGTCTCTTGACATGATGGATCCCCTCCCATTGACCTTTTTTTAAATTTTTCTCCTGGGGAAGGGATCGGTTTCTTTTGTTTTTGAGGTTAGTCGGGGATTTGGAGTTTAGTGGAGTGGGTTGGGGGGGTTTGGTTGGGGTTTTTGGGTGCCCGTATGCTCTTTCTGGTTCGGGGGCGGTGGTCGGTCGGGTTGTTTGCTCGCCTTAGTACTGGGCGGGAGGCGTTGTCTGGTAGGGGGGGTTTCTCTGATGGGAGGTTGGGTGGGGGTTCTGGGGTTGGTTGGTTCTTGGGGGGGGGGGTCTTTCGGGAGTTCTTGGGGGAAACGGTTTCTGGGGGGTTGTCTGACGGGTTCTGTCGGATGGCTGCCCCGGGATGGGGTGTCGTCCATACTCGAGGGGTGTGGGTCCTGGGGGGTTTTTTGTTGGGGGTTGGTGTTTTTTTTGTGTCGCCTTGGTTGGAGGGGAGGAGAGCTGTTTTGTGGTGGGGGGTTTTTGGGGGAGTTTTTCTTTGTGGGTTAGTTGTTTTTTTTTTTCGTTTTTTATGTTTTCGATTGGGTGGGGGCGCCTTTGTTAAAGCCCTCCGGCCTCCCCAATGCCTTTTCCCAAACATTACTTTCCAAGACTGTTTGGGGACGGGGTTTCCTTCCAACCGTCCCCTCCTTGGATTCCTCCCCCCATTTTTTTTTTGGGCAGGCCCAATCTTTTAACGGCGCCCCTCCCCCCCCTTCGGGGGGGGGGGGTTATTGCTTTTTTTTTCCACCTAGGAGGCTTTCACAGCCATTCCTTCCTGAGTTTTCTTCTCAGCAGATCTAAGAGGCTTAAAAGCTTCACCCCCAGTCTCTCTTTTAATTTTCCTTTTTTTCCTTCCGATGCGGAAACCCCCCCCCCTTAATGCCCTCAAAGTAGGGACATTTGTCAAAAGAACTCCCTTCTTTTAACGTTAGATAAGTTAAAGGTCGGGAGAACCCCTTGAGCCTCTTTCTCCGGGGTTCCTCTATGGGTTCCCTTAGAACCCCCCTCCCTTTTCCCTTTATTTTTGGAGGGGTAGAGACCGGACCCCCACCAATTCCCTTTTCCTTTTAGAAGAAGGGGAAATTCCCCTTGACGGGAAGCGGCATTATAATGTCACCCAGTCCCCCGGTAGGTAAGCCCTTCTCTCTGGGGGTTTTGGCTAGCTAGGGGGAGTTTTTTTCGAGATTGGCACTCCCCCCCTGTGCTCGTTTTTTTCCAAAAACAGGGCATCGATTTCCCCCGGCTCTTTTCATTATTTCCAAAAGATTTCCAGTAAAATTTCTTTGTTCCCTCCCTCTTTGAGGGGTCAGATAGACATTCCCTTTTTTTGCCCGGGATTTGCAACGAAAGTAGAAAATCAAACTCTTCCAGACGTTTGTCCCCACTTCTCGTCTCCCCCTCACACCCACCCCCTTGCCTTTTGAAGAGACAAGACTATCCCCCCCTTTCCCCGTGCCACAAATTCCCCCCTCCCCCCAGAGCCAAATTATTACCCCCGGGGGCATGAGTTTACTTCCCCCAATTCCCTTTCAGTTTTGGACCACCCTTTTCCCCGGAAACTCGGGGGCACCCGGCCGGGATGGCCCCCCCCCCCCTTTCTGCCCCCCCCCCGATCCCCCCTCTCCCGCCCAACCCTTTCCTGTTGAATTGAATGGTCCCCCACTGAGTTCCCTTTTTTTTCTTTTTTCCCTTCTTCCCCTTTTTCGCCTTTCTCGCCTTTTTTTTTTTCTTCTTTTCACCCATTTTTCCGCCCCAGCCGTCTCACGGGCCCCGGCCTGGGTGCTTTTTTCCAACTTTTTTTTTTGTGTTGGTTTTGGGGCTTTTTACGGCGAACCTTTCCCCTCGTTCCTGAACTTCGCTAATTTGGAGTGAAATCCCCCTTCCCGAAATTTTCCCCTTTCTTTCTAGAGGTCCCTGGGTTACTTTTTCACTTTGGGCATTGGACTTCGGAAGATGGCACCTTTTGTTTTTTTTGGTCTTAGGTAAAGGATTTGTTGGGCCCGTTTCCTCATAACCCCTTCCTTATGGAGGTTTCCAACTCTTCCCCCAGTGAAAATTTTTTGACTTCCCCTTCCGGGCGAGTTTTCCTCCTGGAAGGGGGGGCCCTTCAGTTTCTTTTTTTTCTTTAAGGAAAACGTTTTCCCCCAAACTCAGGATGCCGCCTCCCTACGTTTCCCCTATTCCCGTTAAAAAAAATTACCTCCCTTTCCGGGGCTTTTTTTGAAATAACAGCCCTTTTTAGTGAAGCAGGCCCTCTTCCCGTAGATCCTAATACTCCTTCTTGAAGTGGAGGGTTAAAGTTGGTTTTCCTCGGATTTGATTTGATTCCCGGCAAAACCCTTTTTCAAAGGAAAGAAGCCCCCCCCAAAATTTGCCTTTGGGCAGTTTCCAATGAGGAAGCCCCCTTTTTTGGAGGAGTTCCCCTTTTCATTTTCCGGATTTTTTTCGGGAGGGATTTCATTTCCTCAGGGTGTTCCCTTTACGATTTTAGGGTTGGGCCAAAAAACAGTGTCCCCAACCTTTTTCTTTTCTGAAAAGGTGCCTTTCCCCTCTACCTAGTTTTTTTTTTTTTTTTAATTCTTTGGCCCCTCCCCAGAATGCAAAAATGGTAACACCACCCTCCCGGGATTCATTTTCTTAACGAAGGAATAATCTTAGACCCCCCCTCCGCTGCGACGGCTCTCCCCCAAAACCTTTTTCTCTTTTAGGGATTTGGGGGTGGTTTATGACTTAGAGGAGGTAACTTTTTTTTTGGGTTTGGGGTCTACATCGACGAAGGCATCCCCCTTCTCCCTGTTTGGGGGAGTGTTTTTCCCGTTTCTACCCTAAAGGGACTTTGCGGCCGGGCGCGGGG
>Ga0179593_1558990_pt1 | contig 15984 bp, 15 predicted proteins | sample CZODoug2_1_08_16_FD_185931 | JGI IMG/M metagenome (GOLD analysis project Ga0179593, IMG submission 185931) | Vadose zone soil fungal communities from Angelo Coast Range Reserve, California, USA - CZODoug2_1_08_16fungal (PacBio error correction) | ecosystem: Environmental > Terrestrial > Soil >... | reverse complement strand
CCATTGTTTTTCCTTTTTCTTTTTTTCCTCTCCAATTTTCACTCTCTTGGATGTCAGAACTTATTCGACTTTAGTTTACCCGATACCCCCAAAAGCTTTTATTTCCCCCTCTTCCCTTGTTCTCTTTTCTCTTCTTGATACAGACAAGATGACAAGACAATTCTAAGACGTTTCGGATTGGAATATGCTTTTTTCGTCAACATCCGTGGGATCTGAGTCCAGATTCGTGTTGATGCCCCGTCCCACTCCTTTTTTTTCTTTTTTCTTTCTCTTAAGATAATCAAAGCCTGGCTCCTTATTTTTTCTTGAATAAATGCTTCTGATATTCGGTTCCATTTCCCTCCCTGGTTATTTATCATAGTTCGTCTCGCTATCTCCTTTCTCGGCTTGACTGGCCTTTATGACCTGGCAGGGCCCAACAGTCGGGCCATGGCACTCAATTGCGTCCCGAGTGCTGCTCCCTCTGCGCTCTCCCTCTATCAAGTAGTGATGGGTTTTACTCGCCCCCCTTTCCCTAGATGTGGCCCTCATTCCCCTTAAAGACTTCTTTGTCATGCCTCCGTTCCCTCCCCCCCCCCATAGTTTAGTTTTCCCCCCTCTGGGCCTTGCATTGAGAATTTCCCTTCGACTCTTCTTTGTCTCAAGTTTACTGGATAGTGATATTTAATAGTGTTTTCCTTCCTTCTCAGATTGGAACACTATTATATTTCTCACTCCGATCCTTTTCATTTATCCATGGTCGTTCCCCCATCCCTTGACTCTTAAGTTGGGTCTCCACGGTTATAATAAATGACCGACAGCAAGTTTTCCCCGACTAAGTCTAACCTAATGACTCCCCCTCTTTATGGCTCAAGCACAAGCACAATCTCCCCCCGTCTCGAACTAGTACCGGGTATTGGCCAGTTGTCCCCCCCATGGCCATATGGACTCTGCCCCTCTCCCCTTTATTTGCCCTTTTTCCTAAGCATTGTTCTACTCGCATTTGGAGGGTTCTTTTGTTTATAGGATTTCCTTTTCCTCATTCTCTGTTTCTTCTCCTCCCCTTCTTATTACTACTTATTCGGGTAGTTAGAATCATTAGAAGTCCCTCGCCCATGAGACCTCTCCTCTCAATTATGAGGCCTAGTAATTCCTTTTCTCCCTAGCAGACAGCTGATAATTCGTCTTCTCCTTCCGCTTCCCTCCTCCCCCCCCTTAGACCCCCCCTCCTAGAAGAAACGAATTGCTCTCTTTCTGTTCTGGAATTTCTCTTGATGGAGGCTCCCTCCCCTTTGCCCCCTTCTGAATACACCTTCTGGCGAAACACTGGCTGACCGGAAGCCTGCGCCCCCTCCCTTTGCCTCCCCCTAGACTTGTTCCCCCACAACCAAGGTAGGCAGGACCAAGTTGTATCGTACATGTACCTGCTGAATAATCCTTTTTTAACTTTCTTCCCCTTCCTTTCCTTTCCAAGATCGCTCGTATTCCTTGAGGTTTTTAATGCGAAGATTATTCCACCTTCCTTCCATGAATTTTTCAGCTCCGTCCTTGATATTATCGTCCCCCCTCTGAAAACGCTATCCCGTTATTCACTCCATTGCTTTTCCCCCCTCTTCAGTCGCTCTCTCCTTCTTTCCATGTAGGTCATTTATTGTCCTCGTGGTTTTTCTTCGCCAGGCTTTCCCCTCAAATAGCTAGCACTCCTCTCTAGTTTTCGTTCCCGTCGTTCCTTCATTCGAAGGCTCCAGCTTATTTTTTTGACCTCACGCCGTAAACAACTCCCCCTTCCCAGACCCCATTTTGAAGTTAATCGATTTATCCTCGTCATACCTACTTCTTTCCTTTTCCTTTTTCCCCTTTTATTCTTGCCTTCTACCAGTGCCCCCTATTGACCGTTCCTCCCGCCTACAAATTCATCTTTCTTACCTCTGCCCTCCTTTGCCTCTTTTTCACACGCCGTTTCTCTTGCGTCCGATCTTCGGCAGCAATGTTTTGACTTCCCCCCCTCCGAGTTGATTGTTCCGCTCGTCCCGAAATTCTTCTTTCTGGTCTTCAAGAAATAAGCCTAGGGACAATCACCCTCTTGTATAGCTATCCATCTCGTCGAAACCTGGGCATTTTCTTTTCCTGCGCGCTCTACGTCTCCCATCTTGGCTTTTTCGCTGGGATTGAGCTGACCTAAGAATCCTCGATATATGCGTGACAGTTAGACTCCTTTACTGACTCTTCCCTCCCCCTGCAATCCCCTTCCCTTCCCGTTTTGAGTTTCGACCTAGAGCCCATTTTCTTCTTAACCACCCCAGTCCTTTTCGTCCGGACCACAAAGTCAAAGTATCACCCGACCCCCATCATCCTTCTCCTCCCCCTAGGAGATTGCCAACAATAAGTCTGTCCTTTTTCCATTTTCCCCTCTCTTCAGATTTCCCCCACTCCACTATGGCACTTCTTCCGCACCTTTCCCTTCTCTTTCTGGTTTGGTTTAAAAGCTCGCTGTGCCGTATAAGGTCTATTTGCGAATCTTCAGGCTTTTCCTAGTTCTCCCAGCGGCCCTCAGCTCCTACCTAGGACGACGCCCACCTCTATCTTGTTCAACTGTCAGTAATACCGAATTACTCTACCTGCCTATGTTTCTTTATGATTCCGACATATCCCCCTCCTTTGCCGTCTCAAGTAAAGGTATTCCCTTTCCCAGAAACTTAATTTGTCGACAGACTTTCCAGGAAAACCCATTCTCTCCCCTATTTTCTCTAGATTGCCTTCTTTCTTGGACCCACTCTTACACCTCTTTATACTGGATATTTTTCCAGTAAATGAGATTTGGTGTCTTCCCCGGCCCTCTCGCTACCGAACGCTCAGTCAATGATCCCCAGACCCTATTTAGATGTTTTTTCCCCCCCCGGATTTACTCTAGATCCGCTTTGCCTTTTCTTCCCCCCCTCCTTTTTGCATCCCTAATTTCAGATGTTAGAGCCCTCGGTATTTTTTTTTATCTTTTTGAATATAGGAACAATTTGAGTCAATTCTGCAGCACGCGTATTGCGCCTTCCTCCCCCCCACCTTAGATGGGTCGAACGTCTCCTTCCATTCCCACCCCGAAAAAGTTTGCGAACCCCCCGCCCTACTCTTTTTTCCTACCCTGGCTCTCCTTCCAACCCCCCCCCCCAGGAGGTTACCTGATCGCCATTTACATCCTGGCTGTCTCGGATTTAAGGCGACCTCTTCCTAGTCTCTCCCCCTTCCCCTTTCTGACCCCGCCCCCATCTCTCCTCTCAGACCCGCTGCAGCTTGATGAGAGCCCCCCCCGCCGCACCTTGCGCAAGCTTTTTGCCATGCCGCCCGGTCTTTTGTGAACGATCCGTCCACCCTACCGCAGATTACCTCTTCCTAACACTTCCTCCGACCTATTCGAGTGATTTTCTTTGACAGAGATATGGAGGAGGATCCCTGTCGCCCACTAGGTGGGGTTGTTGTTTTGTTGTCGCACGCATTTTTTAATGACGTAACGCTCTTTTCCTTGACCCTGATTTGGACGATCATTGCTGATCCCCCCTTTCTTTTTTTCCCCTCCGTTCAAGTCTCCTTTTTTTTATGACCTGAGGGATTACAATCGGGAAATGGTTGCCAAACGCTAGCCAAAATCCCTTCTACTCGTCGATGCATCCATAAACTGAGGGCAAGGCGGATAGAACCGTCTAAGGATCCTTCCGTGTAGCAAGTAATCTTCCTTCCGCCACTATCCCCCCCTTGTTTATTCCCCCTTCCTCCGGGAGACATATAGAATCTCTAAAGTGTTCCAGCCATCAGCTTGGTAACCACACCGGGTTCTATCATTTCTCCTCTCTTTTTTTAGCCTATCGATAGAATTACGTTCTTCCCTGAGCCCATCACTTCTATCAAAGAACGGCGCATGAAGCTTTTAGGCTGCCTTTTTTGCCGTAAGGGGTGCCATCCTAATATTTTCTCCCACCCCTCCGTGTCGGTGGGTTCGAGATGCTTATCCCCCTCTGAACCTCCTCCCCCCCTTATCATCCCCCAGATATTTCTTGCCTTTCTCCAGCTGGGGAGTCACCTGAAACTCTGCTGACGCGACTGCCTTCTAGCCTGAGAGCTATTTTCCCCCCCCTCATAGTTTTTAAACGAGGATGGCCCTGCTGTCTTCTTCTATGACATTGGCTGTCCTTGCCTGGCGGCTTTTCTCAGAGAGTGACGGTGTTTTTGGAAGATTGGGTTACAGTCGTGACTTCTCTGGATCGACCCTTTTGCTGGGACGGAACTTGCGTTTCCCTGAATTCTGTGGCTGAGATTCGCCTGGTGACTGGCTAGCTTAGAAGGGGGTTGTTTTTACGCCTTGGTCACCGTTCATGCCTTCCGTCTTCCCCATCCCTAAAGAAGGATCTGACCCTAGGGTGACGGTCGTGGAAGGTGACTCCGTCCTCCCCCCTTCCAGTTTTCCCTTAAGGCCTCCGACTCGCGGTTACCTAGTCGCACTTTGACTCTAAGCCCCTCATTCTTCCTTTTAAAGTCTTTTTCCTGGTTTCCATAGGTCTAGGGTTCCTCCGTGAGAAAAGCACCTGCGTCCAGGACATAGTAGGGGGACCGTTTGCGAATTTTGCTGGGGCGCAGGACCATCATCGACACGGCTTCCAGTTATGATTTCTTTCCTTTGTTCCCTTTTGAGTCCTCGTCCGAGGATCATAGTGAACTGCCCGTCTCTTGAATTATCATCTTCCAGACATAGGGTTTTTCATTCCTTATCTCTGTCGTCCTGTAGTATTGCAATTGGCAATAGTCGGAGGTACCCTCTCTGAGTTCCCCCCCCTACTGACTTCGAGATGATACGTAATGTCCCATTAAGAGGCGACAGCTCCCGACCTCCTTCGTGTGATCTTGGCGACCCGTTCACTTGTTCGATGTGTGCTTGGAGCTGTCTCCCTACTTCATCCCGTCACCTTCTGGCGTGTCAATGATTACGATACAGATTCACGTCCCGCCACACTCCATGGCCCTGATACCTCCTGTGCGGCGAGGGCGGATTCCGATGGATTTCGCTCAGCCCTGGGGGTAGGATTCTTGTGCGGGTGGTGTAGGTAGCGTGTCCACTAATGGCCATATGCGAACAGCTTTCATTATCCCCCTGTCAACACGTTTCTCAGTGACTGGACTAGTAATGGCCCCACATCCCTTTCGTTTAATGGCGTTTAACGACCATTACCCGAGGACCCCGGTCGCCCGTCCCATTTCCGATGGATCCCCTTCTTTGAATTGGGTAGTTCTGGTCTCCCTGGCCTTTTTTTCCCATAGCTTACTTCTGATCCCGACCGCCGGTTTTATTTTTCTTGACCGAGCGTCCCTTCCTCAAAAGATGAAGATGGCGTTGGGCAGGGCGTAAGAGAGGCTAGCAAGTCTTCAGCAACTAATTCGCGCCCCTCTAGGATGAATGTTCCGTTCGACCTGACATAACTTTCCCCGGTCCCTGAAGATTTCCCCCCTTAGCCGACGAATTTTCTTGAAAGACCCGGTACATGAAGATGTCAGATCCTCCCCTTGCAGAGTCCATACCGATGCAAGAAGCTGTCCCCGAAATTCTAGTCGCGTAAGGGGATTCTGCTCGGTTACGGATGTGCAAGGGTCGGTTTCTTCTTTTCCCTTGAGGCGAGGGGACGGGGTCTAGTCCCGAACTGTCCTGAGAGGGTGCTGCGCTATCCCCGTTTCCCCTCTCTAAAGTCAGAAAAGTCACGTAATATATTCTATCCTTATTCTCGATTTTACTATCTCCATCCATCAACCACTGTGATGTGATCGTCGAGCCAAGACCCTGTTTGTCGGAAGAGCTTAGTAGTATACATGGCGTAGGTTTCTTTCTTTTTCGTCCGGCGACAGCCGCAGGTAAAATCTATGCGGATTAATACACATCTAGTGCACTAGCCGCCTTTTCGCACTCCTTTGACCGCGCACGGTCTTTTTTTTCCCCCACGCTTTTGAATACTTTTTCCCTTAAGCCCGCGCGTTGTATTACTGTTTGTTTCGCGTCTCTTGGTGAGGCTGTTCCCCGTCGCGGTCCGGGCGCCTCCCCCTCCCGGAACCCGGTTATGCTATGTGCCTTTGAAGCCCGAGGACCGGGCGCATTTCGGAATGTCTATGGACGTTGGTCCTCCGTTGTTTCGGGTCGTAGGTTGGTTTTAGGAATTCCCACCCCACGACATGCTTCCACCTAGGCTTGATATTCCCTTTTTTTTTAATGCCATCTTTTTTCCCTTTTTACCCTTGTCTCTCCTCTTGTTGTTGATTATACCCCAAATCGGCTTCCAGTTTTTTCTGGATCTTCGCTGACTAGTTGCTCAGGTCTGTCGTATTCTTACCCTTGAGCTTCTCCCCGTTATTTTTGATCGGACAGTAAGAGCTAAACGCCGTACCCTATTATTCAGACAATTACTTTGCCGTCCCTTCAGACATGATTCTATTCCGCCGTCCTCCTCCGCTGCGTCTAAGATCCTTTTTGTTGTTTGCATCTTACCCAGGCAAATGGACACGATGCTCCAAATTCAAACTTCTTTCATGTCTCCCTCCTTTTTTAAGTTGTAGCAATCACGGGATTGCCGCAGGCTTAACGTTCAAATCCGTACCGTATCATTTTTCCAGTTTTAAGGACCCGTCTGTTCGGGCGTACCAAACTCGCATCACCTTTTGAAACAACTTCGACCGCTTCCTTTAATTCCGGCCGGAATGGAACCGGGGGCGGCGTTTCCCGTAACCCTTCCCATTCTTTTTATCGCGATATGTTTTCCCCTTATCCGTGACCCCGCTAATGGAGTGAACGTTCATTTTAAGTTTGATCGTGGATGCTTTTTTTCCTGCGTTCCCGCCGCCTTTCAATAGACAAGACTTCTACTTGACTTATGCCCTACGCGACAGCTTGACGCAATCGATCGACCCGCCCTTAAATTACCTCTCTCTTTGACATAGTTTCCTGCGAGGAGGGCGTCCATGTTGCATAAGGTGATATGGAAAAGAGCAAATTATATATGACATTTCCCCCCTCCACCCACAACACCCCACACAGTAGGGCCCCGCAGGTGCGCGCGTATACATTCGTTTTCTTTCTAGAAGTGTCGGACGTTTGTGCATTTCTACCCGGTTCTGCAAGGTCCTACTTCCTCTATTTTTCCACTGTTTAAGTTCTCACGCCGGCAAGCCCTCTTTGCTCTTTCGTTTCACCTTTTCTTGTGACAATCCCCCTCCCAAGGGACTGCTAAACCTTGTTATGTATATTCTAAGGAGCGGCGCTTGCCCCACTGAGTCTCTTCCCTCACCCCCCCGGGAGAGACCTCTCCTTTCCAAAGACACATACCGAGCCCACGTACTGGCGACCGGGACGCCTCGTTAGGAATAGGTTGTTTGACAATCTCGTCTCCAGCAGCGTGCAAGCCCGATGTGGTTAGTTGCCGTGCAAATACCAAGGTTAGGACCGGTTCTTAATTGGCAAGAACTGGAACGGTAGGTTTCTTCGCTTAATCTTAGACCAAAGCTACTTCTCACAAGGACCCCAGATTATTCTTCGACCATCCCGGCCGCATACCTCTGCCTTGATTTATGGCATTTATACGTTGAATCCAGGTCAGTTTTTCCTTCTTTTCCCAGAGTGATGACGTGCCCTTCTGCCTCCAGTCGGTGATCCCAAAGTGGAGTTTTCCCCTTCCACGCCCTCAAGGAGCTTGCGAGACCTTCTCCCTTTTCGTGATTCCTTTTCGTCACGACCCTTTAAAGGCCGAGGAAACGGTCCTCCCTTCTTCTATTTCGCCCCCAGGTCTTCGAACTCTAAAATCCCGTACCGCCCGAAGATTAAATGTTGAATCCGGCGGCCTGTCTTCCCAAGTGGTCCTTTGCCCCTAGTAGCCTAATTCCACCACTCTCGCAAAAGACGCATTTTGACGTCCCCAATGGCACTCGACAAGCTTTTTCCGTTTAGCTGCAAAGAAGGTGTTCCTTGGCCCTATCGTCGAATAGCCAATTGAGTTCCCTGCTTCCAGAACAAGAACTCCCTTTCGGGCATAGAGACTCCTTTTGACGTAGGCGCGCGATTTAGCCATAAATGCGCGAACGTCGAGTCCCCCCCCCTTCACGAAAGTCGGAAGGTTTTCCTCCTGTTTCAGAGATATGAACCGAAGACAGGATTGTTTCAGGTGTTTGCCCGTCACCTTTAACGCGCTCTCGCCCGCCCCTCTGCTAAAGTCAAAATCCGTCGATATCGTGACAATATCCTTCCAGATATGGTTGGGGCACCGTCCCGATAGGCGTCATCATTCGCCCAGGTCCCTATCCGCCTCACGATCCCCATTTATAATCGGCCATTTCTTTTGAATCCCTTTCGATGACAGCAAGGTCATCCCCGCGGTGACAAACCGATTTCCAGTGTTTCATTCGACGAAGAAGGAGCAGCTATCTATAGAAGACAGGGATTACGGCGGTCAGTCTTTGGGTTCACGACAAGGCGTGCCCGCAGCTTCGAGTCAGAGAGAGCTCGGCCTGTTGTCTGCCCTATATCATCAGTGTTGTTTGTGGATAGGTGGCCACTTCATTTAGCGGCATCTTCTGTTTAGCTCCTCTCCGACTCTTATCTGAGCATGGATAAGTTATTCCCGAGCGTTGACGGCGAATGACTATAGAGATTCACCCATCCCTTTTGTCGGACGTTCGGGTTTGGCATGGAATCGGTGACCTCGTCTGTGTGTTGTTTGTTTTTTTTTTGTGTGTTGTGTTTTTGTTGGTGTGTTGTGATGTTTCACTGGCTGGCCGAACCGGTGGCATTAGTTACCTCGGATTGCAGGGCTGTTGCGTTGATTGAGATGTTGGGTGTTTTTGACGAGCCGTGCTAGTCCCAAAGACTGAATAATTGCTACGCCTCTGTGTTAATGGACGAAGCCTTTTCGTATAGTGGTTTTAGTTATTTCTTTCTTAGCATTCTCTTTTCCTTTTGTTCTCTCTCCTATTTCCGCCAGTTCTTCTCGTTCTATGACTTCGGTTGGCGTTTCGCTTAAACAGGATTTTCTCGACGTTCGCCGTCCGACATCACGAATCGCGGCACCTTCTTTCGGCGTAGTTTTTAAGTCCTTCGAGCGCGTCGAAGTCATCGGACCACACTCGAGTCCCGCCGACCCTTTTTCTCTCTTGCCAGCCGAATTCCAATAAACTTAGTGTGCGCCGATTCCAAGGATTTGCGGAGTTGTCCCTCGTGTTTTTCTTGCCGACCAGTTCCCTGTCAGGAACATTTCCCCCTTTTTTCCGAAGGTTCAGTTGATTAACGCTCATCTCTTTTTCGCTTCCCCTATCTTACGGGAGGTGATGATGAGATAGACGATTCGAATAGCTTTACCGTAGCAGTTCATCTCCGCTCCCTTCTGACCAAATTTTCCGCCCCCTGTAGTGGAGAGGCTGGTTGGGAGTATATCGACCAAGGCGAAATAGTCAGGTGCTGGGCTAGATATTCTTCCCGCGTTTCCTGTTGGGTCACGTGATATAACTTAGAACATTTTTTTCAGCATTCCGCTGGCCGTTTGGTGGGCCATAAGCGTCCTGTGTCTTGCGGTGCCCTCAACTTTTTGCCCTCTGTCGATCGGCGTGTCTTTCATTTAGCTAGCCTCCGACTTTTCAGTGGCGATTTGCTTTCCCCCCCCCCAACATTTCTTGATCCCCAGCTTGCCACCCACCCTTTTAACGTTTTTTTCACGAGGGCCGCGCGAGTCCGAGGAGTTTCGTGCCCCAATGCTTGATTAGTACGGTTATTTCGTCTTGTTTAAGATGGACTTTCATCACCTCTTCGTGCCATTGTAACGCCCAAAGGTTTGGTGCCTTGGTGAATTCTCCCAGCAGGTTTCCGTTAAGAGATCGACTGCGAACGGGTTTTTCCATCTTAGATGAGCCAGTACGGGCTCGAACCCGGAGGTTTCTGATATGGTTCTTCCTCATTGTCCTCTCTGGGATCCGCCGGGCGCTTTTGCATAGGACGCTTTCCTTCCTGCCGCCCAGCTTTTATTTATGCGGTTATGTTTTCCCCACATTTAACGCCCTCGTCTACTCGTCTCCGGTATATTCTCACACCCTCGCTAGATTAAGTCGATCGCTTTTTTCTTACGTTCCCTTAGAATCGAATTTGAGCGATCTGGAGGAAAACCCTCCACACGACGAACAGAGCCTGACTAAGCGATCTACGCGAGGCGTCCGGTAACTTTTTTTCTTTTCTTTTTTCGCTTTCCGTTGGTCGTGTGTGTTTGTCTGTGTTTTTCCTTTTGCTTTTTCTGTGGTGTTTCTTTGTTTTTTTTTTTTTCTTTTTTTGTTTTTCTGCACCTCTTTTTCTTCGGGAGTCCCAAGATTCTTCTTTTTTTTTAACCGCCTTCTCTTCGAGGCTCCCTCCGAGGGGTTTTTCTCGATTTTCCGCGGCTTCTTGCGGCTCTCACCGGAGGGAGTTCGTAGCCTCATGGTATTTCTCGCAGGAGCGAGCGCATTAGATCACGCGCACCTCCTTTTAACGTTCACTTCCCACCTGCTTCTCTTATGCCGACGCTTCGACCGGACAGTTATGCCCGTTCGCGCCTTCTAATCCCCCGGTCTTTTCCGCCGAGCATGTATCAGTTAGAAAGGTCTTCGGTGTTTTTTGCGTGGTCTGTTTGATCCGTCCCAGTTCCGACGGCACTGACCTGATTCTCGCCCATATTCTGACGATGCTGCCCTGTCCCCTCAGTCCTCGATGAGGCGGCTCTCGCTTGAGGTGTAGTAGAGGTCGCGTCGGCCATCTAGCTTGTCCTCGCTAAGGGACGCACCTAAGGCGTCCCTCGAGTGTTGACGGTTTTTTCTCCCCGAGGGACTTTGACATGCGGACTTCCTGCTGGTACGTCCGGTTTAGTTGCTTTTGGTCTATTTTCTTTATCGCTGTTGAATTCCTCTACGGCTTCTTAGTCAGCGCGAGACTTGATGGCATTTCTAGATTTTTTAAATCCTATGAAGTTGATTCCACATGTCCTGAACATTAGTTATCCCTGCGCGTCCGGTATTCTTCTTGGCTTTGCGAGATTTTTCGTCTTCAGGTTTTCTCACCCTTTTTCATTAAAGCCACTGCCCATCAATCCGACCAAATCGCGTCCTCGGTCCCCCCATCCCTGCTACGATCGAGGTTTCCCTTTTGATAGAGTTTTTAGCAAGCTTGCAAGCTGCCCATTTTTTTGCAGCATGGCCTTTCGCTCATACCACTTCAAGTTAAGCTTTAGTTGTGGCCATCCCCAGTGTTCTATGCAAGGCTTATCGTAGTCCCTCGACCGTTCTCATCGGGAGGTTTTTCGCTTCTCTTTGACAATTATTGAGGGACAATTCTTGCCCCCTCGCCAAATAACGGCACTTCTAACCCCGAGGCGAATTCTCGCCTTCGTCTGCCAACGGGGGCAGGCGGTCCCATAGGGTTGGTGTGCTGGCGAGAATCAATTTCTCGGTTTGCTACTTTGCCTACGCATTCCCGCCGATAGAGTTATGGACGTGTAACTTTCAGGGCTCTTGTTTTCGACTCGTCCGACCTCTCTTTCTTGGACTTTTTTCTTCCACTAGAAATTTCACGCCGCACTCTTCACTTTTTTTTTCAAGCCACCCGTAACTGCCTTAGACCTAAATACCTACTCGCTATTTCTATTTTTGCCGAGACGGCGGCGTTCCAGTCTATTACTGACGGTCCTCCGATCTGCCATCAAGCCTATGCCCTTTCCGTGCGCCCCCCGACGGCGTCTCCTCTCTTTCTCCTACGCGCTTAAAGATAGCCGCGTTGACAAGCCCCCGGTAGTCCGATCTTAAGTCAAACTCTTTGCGACTCTCTATGCGGATGGGTGAAGACTTCTCTAGCCGATGAAACCGACCAACTTTTCCGAGCGATTATCCGTTACATATTAGTGTTTTACAATAGCAGACGATTATAGTAGCATTCGTCGTTTTATGTTACCAATCGCCTTTCGACGGCGCCAACTTGCCCCCTTTAAACTATAACGTCCTGTTCCCCCATGCCGAGTCGTTCCTCCCAGGCTCAGGCCTTTCAAGAGTTGTCCCCAATGTAGCTATCGAGATTTTTTTCGCGTTGTGTTTGCCTCCCTCCCTTTCACTGTCCCGTGAGACGTGGTCCCGAACATTTTTTTTAACGATGAACGATTTTGATGTCAGCCCCCTTTTAACTTCTCTTGCACACTCTTCCCGCACAGACACGCGCTCCGACGCTGGATTTTTTTTTCCTGCCGGGCCATGTGCCAGGATGCCCCCTCCGAGAGTTTTGACTGGACCTACTCGATCCTCAATGCCCACGGGTGCCTTCTTTTCTTTTCCTCGAGAACTATCCTTTTCCCCCACAACTTTTGTGCACCCAGCACTCCGCAGTTAGATTTCGTCCCGCCAAATCGCTGCAGTCACATTCTTTCTCCAAACGCCAAAGGCTGCAGCCTCCGATCCAGCCCCTATTCTCCACGGGCTTCAGATACCTACCCCCCGGCATGCCAGCCTCATCCTTATGGTGAACTCCTAATACTTCGGCGTCGTTACGTAGTCCCCTCCCATCTAGTCTTTTCTTCGTCTTTTCCCCCCCTCATCAACCGCACCGCCTATTACTACGTGAAGTATTTTTCTGGATGCGTGACAATGCCCCTGACCTTTCCGCAAGCCGGTTCACCCACCCTGGCCAGCAGGTTAAACGTGTTTCGTCTCACCCCCTCTACTTCAGCCACCAACTAAGGAGAGCGTCTGTTTAAATCAACCTACTTCCTCGTGTCTCCTTAATCTCCATAGAGTTTTATGTAGGGAGCGACCTCCCGCTTTTCCCTTCCAAGTAACTTGCCCTCCGTGTCGGCTTTTCCGTTTAACCCGTCCCTACCGCCTCGTTCCTTCTTCTTGCCGGGATAGGCTTTCAAGTCTCTTTGCATTCCCTCGTAACCTCCGTTGCCACTCCCAGCGAACTCCTAAATTCCCCATCAAGCCTTATTGACGCGATACACTCCTGCCCCTGTAACCCCGCTCTCACCACTTCTCCCCCTTCAGGATCCCTCCCTCTCTTTCCCATTGATTCCTAGCACTTCCGGACGAGGTCCTCTATTCTCTGCCCTCTTCATTCCACTCCTCCCCTTCCGCCCAGCACCTAACAGAAGACCCGCCAGTCCCCCTCTCTCTCCCAAGAAGCGATAGAAAAATTTCCTCCGCCATGTCCCTGTACTCCCCTCTTGTACCAAACCCTTTCCACCTACTTTTCTCATTTGTTACATAAGAATCACCCTCGCTTCGGCTCTTTGCGCTTCTCGCCCCTACCTTTCTTACGGATCTGTTACATAGTTTTTCCCCTACTTGACACCTGAGGTCGCCTCTGGCCGACTTCTTCTTTTTATCCGAGCAAGAGCCTCTACTCCTGTACCTCTCGGTCTCTTGCACGCTGCTATTCCTCCCTCTCCTAAAGTTGTTTTTGTGCTTTGCCGACGAGAAGTGAACATCATGACCATCATCTAAAGAGTTCCCAATCTCTTAATGTCCTACCCCGGGTTCTTAGAAAAAGGGAGAAGCCGTAGGCACCCCGCCTTAATACCTCATGTCCCTTTTGTTTAGTCTTCCACCTCCTCTCCCGAAGTCTGCGTTTCTTTCTCTCTGAACCGGAACCGGTGATTTGTTGCAAGTTGACCCCATGGCTATTTAACTCTCCATTGGAGGCCGGTCCTCGTATTTATTTCTTTTATATTGTAGGTAAGACTTTGACCTCTTGTTAGGCATTTTACATATGCTACCATAGGCAGAATTTCCCTACCTGGATTGACCCCAATCCGTTGGGATATGATCTCCCTTTACCTTCCCCTCAACTCTTCCTTCTCTGTCGAATCCGAGTGCGTTTTCATAGTCCCTCCCCTACATACTCTTTCTCTATCCGTTATGATTGAAGGTGTGAGTGGTGACTCTGTCCCTGAAAACTCCCGACACCTTTATAGTCCACACTTAGTGCTTTCTGTCCTATTCTCCCATACACAACGAGAAAGTATTCCCCCTCCTCTGCAGGTCGTTATTACTTAAAGAAAGTTGAGTTCTCACGTTCACTGAAAAATCCTCCTCTCCTCCAGAAATATGTTTCTCGTCCCTACCCCGAAACCTTTTTTGATTACCTTTCCCTCTGTGACCAGTTCAGACCCCCTTCAATTTCTTTTTCTTCATTTTCTACCCCCCCCTTCCCCCTTTTCCTCCCTTCGATCTTAGTCCCCATGAGTCCTTTTCAGTCCAGTCCTAAACCCCTCCTTTCAATCTTTTTTTTCTTCCTCTAGGGCCGCTTTATTAGATCCTATTAACATAGAAGCTTGCCTCCCCCGGCCCCCGTGAAGATCACTCCCTAGCTCTCTTCTTCTTTCCAATTTTTTCTATGGGAGCTTTTGTGAGGGTCTATTTCTCACTCCTGGCGCAAATCTTTACTTCTTACACTTATTTCTACCTCTCTGCTCCTTTCGCTATGCTCGTAATCTTTTGTCGATATCTTCCTCGCAGTATTTTTTTGCATTCTCTCCATCCCCCTTGTCCTTTGCTGTCCTCCATTTTTTTGCTTCATCCTCCTCTTTTGGACCGTATCCCTCGACTCTGCCTTCCGCCTGGAGTCGCTGACTTTTGCCTCCTTTGCCTTTTTCACCCCACGCGCTTACTCCCCTTCCCTCTCCCTCCTGACTCAAAACTACTGCCGATGCTTTACTAGTGAATCTCCTGATTGCCTGATATGGTAACTTTATTTCTTTTCATCCTCTAGATCTCAAATCTTTATTTGACCCCTTACCCGTACACCGTATACCCGTAGATGGTCATTTCCAATCTTTCCCCCAATAGGGAATCAGCTTAGATATTTCGCTACATTTTTTTTCCGCTATTACTCAAGAGAATTTCCTCTCCCCAGTCTCATGGAGGGTTCATGTTTGCCTTCTTTCCCCCGTGAGCTCTTTTTGTACATTACTTCCCTTCCATCCTCCAGGACAGAAATCCGAGTTATTCCATTGAGTCTTTTTCTTTCCCGTCCTTTAACCTATAAATTGAGATGGAGTCTTTCGCCGCGTGAAAGTATTCTGAAGTTTCTTTCTCCAACTCCTCCATAGCTGAAGTATAAGTCGGACTTCATTCCAGTAAGTACGTATACTTTTCGATTTTACCTCTATTCTTTTCCTTTTTCCCCTCCTCACCCCAAGAAGACGCCGCCATAGACGCCTGTCGTTTACTTGCGTTCAATAGGCTTTTTTTCCTCTTCCCTACTCATTTTCTGCAGGGCCCCCCCATAGAACTTATTCCTCGGCTTTTTTTTCCGCCCGCCTACTCCGCAGACCTTTCGTCTCCCCCCAGTTTATTAGGGCTCTATGATTTTCTTCCGGTGCTGTCTGCAGCTATCTTTAGCCTTCTGTTCACGCTACGAATTTGTCGGCGCCTCGGTCTCTAACTTCACACGACACCATTTTTCCCGTTCACCCCCCCCCCAATATTTTTTTACCCAAGGGACTAGGGTCACGCCCCTAACCATCCGTGGATTCTATGATCTTCCCTTGCCTCGCCTCAACCGTTGAGCGACGACGCTCCATCTCCAGTTTTTCTTCTACTTGATCCAGAGGTTGCTATTTCCCTTTCATGACCTATTAGAGGAAGGCCCAAGGACCGTATAGCTTAGGACTTACTACCTACCTGTCTCCGATTCCCTTTATGAGACCATTGTGACCCCTACAAGAGAGTCATTTTCCATCTAATTCCTTAGCGCTTCCAAGTTTTCCGTTGTATATGATGTTAGGTTGGCACTTGCATCGCGGCAGTGGCGACAAACTCTCTTCTTAGAAAGGTCTTCCCTCACGATCCTCTCTAGGGGATTGCACTGATTTACCTGTCTCAAATGGGGTCGCTCTTTGTTTTTTTCCTTTATTTTCAGATGCGCGGATTATTTCCCTCCTTTTGCCTACCTGCCGCAGTTGAGAGATAGGCCTTTTGATGATATGTTATGGA
>Ga0179593_1568538_pt1 | contig 15985 bp, 13 predicted proteins | sample CZODoug2_1_08_16_FD_185931 | JGI IMG/M metagenome (GOLD analysis project Ga0179593, IMG submission 185931) | Vadose zone soil fungal communities from Angelo Coast Range Reserve, California, USA - CZODoug2_1_08_16fungal (PacBio error correction) | ecosystem: Environmental > Terrestrial > Soil >... | reverse complement strand
TCCCTTCCTCAGTTATCCAACAATCACGTTGTGTCCTTGGTGTCCCTTTCCCTTGTAGGAGAATTTTCTTACTCTCGCACATAGAGTCGAACCTAAGTGTAACCGAACCCTCGTTAAGGTTTTTTCGATAGTAGAGATCCTTTTCCCCCTCCGAGTGAGGAGGCCGCCTTTCTTCTCGAGTAGAGAGTCTTTGCCTATGGAGGGTGAGTACATTGCCGCCCCTTTCTTTTTGGTTGACCCCCCTGGCCTTTTTGTCTTTTTGCTACCCTTGAGTAGGCCTAGATTTTATGCCTTTTTCCTTTCATCTGAGCCATGATGGCACCTTCGAGGGCACCACGCCCTGTGTAGGAGAGAAAGTCTTTGACCCCTATTCCCTGACGACATGCCTTGCCCCCCTCCTCTCCGTAGAAATCTTTTTTCCTTCCTCGCCTGGCGCGTCGCCCACCAAAGCAGTTACGCCGCCTTCCAAGCGACATAAAATCTCTTTCTCGTCCGTTGTACCGGATCCTCGTCATGTCGAGACTCGTTTTTTCCCTCCGTCGCTCCCTCTTTTTTTATATATATATTTTAATAATACTCAGTTTTTTTTTCTCGGATTAGTAGGAAGGGACTTTTCGCTACCGGCCCTCCTGAGTTCGGACTCCCGAGTCCTTTCCAAGAATGGTTTCCCTCTTTTCCTTTTTCTTTTCTGCTGCACCCCCTCCCTTTTCCCCTTTTTTTGAAGGCGGAAGACGCTTCTTTTTCTTTCCCCTGCCAGCGGTCTACGCGATGCGGTTTAGGTTCTTGGGTTAGTCCCGGGGTTGGACTTTTTCTTTCCCTTCGTTCTTTTTTCTCGACCCCGGTTCCCTGCTCGTGTCGTGGCAGCGTTTTTACTTGATCCTCATTTCCTCCACCCCCTCCCCCCAGCGCTGATAGTTTCCACGGAGCGCAAGGATCCCCCCTCCCTCATATTGCGTAGGCTACTGCTCCCCGCGATGCGCTCCCCCCCCCCTTTTCGCAAGCAACGCCCCGTTGGCCTCCTGGATGCGAGGTTAGGTAACCAATCTTCGGCTGCGACCGCGATGTCGAGCATAAGCCCCAAGGAACCGTGATGCGTCACGACCCCAACGTGCCTTTTTTTTTCTGACGGGCTCTTCCTTTTGCTCGTCGAAGACCTCCTCCTTGCCGGGCGCGACCGTTCGACGGAGGTCGAGCTCCACTCTTTCCTTCCCAGGTTCCCCCCCCCGCCCTTTTTGATGTCGCGGACAACCTCCTTCGTTGATTCGTCGTGACAACCGGTTCTCCCGCGATCGGACTGGTCTCCCCTCCGTTTCCTTTCGCGGCGGTCCCTCTTCCGACCCCGCTTTTACCTCCCTCGGTGTCTCACCAGATATGTCCTTCTTCTTCGGTGTCCTCCTCCTGTGCCTCCCCCCCTCCCTTCCTCGCCCGTCCCTTGGTCACGGCTTATACGGCGTATTCAGCCCTTCTGAGAGCCCGCGCCCTTGTCTTCGTCTCGTTTCCCCCTTCTCGCGCCCTTTCTTTTCAAGACGACAAGCCCGAGTTTGTGGGGTTCCCTTGGTTTTTTTTTTTTGGGGGTGTTTTTTTTTTTGTTTTGGGTCTGGTTGCTTTTTTTTGTGGTTTTTTTGTTGCCTTTTTTTTTTTTGGGTTTTTTTTTTTTTTTTTTTTGGGGTTTTTTTTTTTTTTTTTGGGGTTTTGTTTCCCACGTCTGCTCTCTCGCATCCCTCCAGATCTCTTCGACGAGGAGGACCCCCCCTTTCCTCCCCCCCGTGGAAGTTTTGTTCTTCGAAACCCCTACCCGGCGTAACTTTCTCCGTCCTGTCTATAGGCCCTTTTGCCCTCTCGGAGAATTCCGGGACCTGTCTTTGCCGGAGCCTTCGGGCCCGGTGAGTGATCCTTTCCCTTATTAGCACTTAGTTGTTTTTCGTGAGAGATGGGTAATGTTTCCCTTTTTCCAGATAATTCTTTTCTCCGTCGCAATACGTGTCTCGTATTTCTTGTACGCATCCTCACTTTCATCCTCCTCGGCTGGCACACTAGATTCTCCTTGCCCTCTCTCTCTCTTTTTCCCCCTTCTTTTTCTCGGGCCATAATAGCGTGAACGCCCCTCCCTCTTTTCGTACCCATAAAACCATAGGGGAGTTTTTGTGGTTTTTTCCTTAAAGGCTGATCGTCTCCTCCCAGAAACCCTCTTGTCAACCTCTCCCCCCCAGCACCTAATTACCCCCCCCCTACTCCTTTTACTAACCCCTCCTGCCCCCATTCTGCCTTTCTCCCTCCCCTCCTCCTCCTCATTCCATTCCTTCCCCCCCCCCCTCTCCCGTTCCATCCCTCCCGCCCCCAGTCCACCACGATCCCCCCGCTTACCCGTTCTCTTCCTCCGTCTATCTACACATCTTCCATCTCCTCCCTCCGGCCGAGCCCTCCTCCTCCTTCCCTCCCCCCATCCCTTTTCTCCGATTGCCTCTACTCTCTTGTTCGCCCCCCATTCATAGCACTATTTTCACACCTACCTCTCCAGACACGCTCGCTCCCCGCCCCCCCGCTCTACCCCCCCTTTTCATCTCGCCAGTCCTCATCCAGACCCTTATCCCTTCTCCCCCCTCACACTCGGTTCCTCTCCCGTCCCATCCGAAATCCCTGCCTCTCCCCGGCCCTGTCCCGTCCCATATGTCTCCGTCTACTGATTTATCCTCGCTGTTTCTTCTCTATCTTCCCCCACCCATCTTGACTCGTCGAACCCTCCCGCACCTTTCTCCATCTATCTTTACTCTTCCCTTTCATTTGACCAATTTACCCCTCATTTATTGTCTCTATCGCTTACCCCCCTGGATTTTTGGAGGTTGCCCCGTGCTTCGTTTCTCCTCCTCTCCTTCCCCCATAATACCCAACCCCACCCCAATCCCCAACAATCACCCACCACCCCCACTCTCCTCCTAGCAGCCCTTTCTTTCATCGTCTCCCTTCCTCCGACGCCGAGCTCCTCTTTTTCTCTCTTTTTCGTAGTCGACGACAGAGTTGACCCTACCCCGTGAGGAGATAGGTTTCCTCGCTAATTGACTCCCCTTCTCATTCCCCGCTACCTCCGGGTTGACCTCAGTGTCCCCCCTCCTTTCCCCCCTTCTTGGGCCCTCCCGGGTGAGGCAAGGAGGCTCCCCCGGTCCCCTTTTTTGGCCCTAAGAAGGAGGCCTCTCCTCTTATCAGGAGAGCGTTATACTCTCCCCTAATCGCGCCCTCGCCCCCCCCCCCCCCCCCCTCTGGTAAAGCGGTTTCTTCCTTGCAACTGCGGTCAAAACCCCGAGCTTGCAGGCTTCTACTCGACACTTTTCCCCCAGGCGTCTCCCCGGATATTCGAGTCTCCAGCCCCGGTGCTCGTCTTACTTCCCTTGGCCGACCCTGCCTCTCCCCTTCCTGGTGCGGCCGTTCCTCCCGCCCCCCTCTTCAACCTCTCCCCTTACGAGTTAGGATATTGATGATTCTTTTATATGTAGGGGGGCTCTATCTTTCCATCCTCCTTTTTATTTCTCCGAGTTTCCCCCCTCCTAAAGCGGCAATCCCCCCTTTTTTTCTGACGAGTCTGTCGGGGATAGTGTCTCGGCTGGAGAGTGGATTGCATTTTCACTGGACGCACCTCCCTGAGTCCATTTCCCCGTCCCCTTTTTTTAGAAGACAGTCACGACTCTTTTTCTAGGAACACATCGACGCCCTTCTCTAGAACTCCTTTTTTCAAAGTTTTTTCTTCAGAGGGATAGGACTCTTTCTTTGAAGAGTGGCGCTCCACGGGACTTTTCTTTTTTGTTGAGAGATGGTTTTTTGCATTCTCCCTTGAGGAGGGGGGGCCCCTCCTTCTTCATGCATCTGCCAATCTCCTTCGTTGAGCCCTTTTCCCCCTGTTCCGAGCGTTCCGTTTCCGAATTCATCCTCTTCCCCCCCAAGACGGGAACGCGCTTGTGGGATCTCTTGCTTTTTTTTTCCCGGTTTTCCTCTAATCTCACTTAAGAAAGTAAAGATACCCTTTCCTTCCGATCTCCTGTTCTACCTGTCTGGTCACACAGCTGTCGCGTCTCCTTTCCCCTCGCACCGATTCTTCCCGGCAGTTTCTGCAAAGTTATGCGCGAGGTTCCCTCCTCCTTTTTACCGTCGCTCGCGCCGTGCTTAGATCCTCCCTTTTGTCTTCACAACCCCCTCCTCCTTGTGCTTTCTCCCCTTTTTAGGGGCGTTCACGATAGGGATGTCTTTTTCTCTCTCGAGCCGGAGTTGCAGTTTCTTTTTTCCTTTCGATGGGCCAGCCGATTGATTGACGCCCGGGTGAGGCTTTTTACTGTGAGGATTCTCTTCACCCCTCCTCTTTGGCGACGAAGAGAATTAGTGCTTCAAGAACTGAAAGTTTTGAATCACTCTCTAAGAGCAGCGGGCTTCCTCACAAATCTCCCTTTTCCCGCCTTGCCCTCCCCTTCTTCCTTCCTCTAGTTAGGAGAGAGGCCACATTTTTTTTCGAATCTTTCCACCCCCCTTTCCAGAAGACCTCCTCCTCACGATGTTCGAATGGGATCTTAATAGTTCCCCCCACTGCGGGGTAGCATCTTTGCAGATTCTATCTTTTGGTCGAGAGTTTTTTCTAAACGTTTCTCTTCTTTTCTTTTTTCTCCGATGCCGCCGGAACCCCTTCTTTCCAGAAACGTGGTTCGGTCTCAAGCCACGCAGTTTACTCCCTCCCTCCATGAAGGCGCGCCCTTTAGAACAGCGCCGTTCTCCCCTGACCGGTCCAAAATTCACCTCCTGTGCCCTTTGTGAGTTTTCGCGAGGGTCGGCCTTGTCCCTCCTTTTCGTAAACGTAGGAGACTCCTTTCGAGAGAGTTAGGTCAAGTTTCTTTTTCCCTTACGACTTCACCACTAACGTCAGGCTACCCCATTCCATCTTGTACTTTAACTCCTCTGGTCACCCCGGCCCCCCCTTTTGTGTGAGATAGAACATTTTCCCTACGAAAGTAGTAGAGCTCTTGTGTGAAGACGTTAACGTTCTCAGTCTTTTCTTTGAATTCACGTTTTTTCTCTCTAATAAAAGGTTACTTTTTTTCTCCCTAAGCGAAGAGAGATTCTCTTCATTTCTAAAAGAACCTTCCTGGTCCCTAGCTCTTCATATTCTTTCATCCGAGAGTGCAGGAGTTCTTCTCTTCCTTTCGAATGAGAGCCCCTTTGTACGGGCTCAGAATCCTGTCTTTTTTTGGAGATAAGGACTCCCCCCCTCACTCCCTGCTTTTTTTGGTTTCTTTTCCGGTTCCAATCGAACGTGTCCCTCTTTCCCCCTGCTGGAAAACGTGTGCTAGGGAACCCTCCACGCCTTTTTTCGGCGCTCCCTTTCGTTCTTCTAACCACGTGGAGAGCCGCTTTTTCTGCCCGCACAGCATCGTCGCCATTCCCCCCGCCGCGAGTCGCCGTACCCCCATTTTTTCCTCCCGCCTCTTGCCAGCGAACACTTCGTCTGAAGTACAGCAGTCGTGTACAGTCCCCTCCTCGTCGTCTTTCGTCTCGGTCTCTCTTTCCTGAATCTCTTTTCTTTCTCACCTATAGTGTTGTTGTGGGATCTCTTTCGCCTGGGATCGTCTCGAACTGAATCCTTTCCCCTTTCCCCTGAGGATCTTTTTTTTTTTTCTGAGGTAGTCGACGACGTCTCTTCTTCCTCTGCACGCGGCGTCTGACCTTGTTTTTTTTCTCGTGGAAAATGAAAGCTTTCTCTTCTTTCTTGCAGGCATGTCGTTCTTTTTTCCCGACACTTTCTTCGTCCCTCCCTGCGTTGGCGGGGCCTCCCCCCTTTTTCTTCTGGCTCGATGTCGTGCCTCCGTTTTTCCTCCCTTCTATTGCGAAGCATTGCTCCCCCTCGTGATTTTTTTTCCACCTTTCCTTCTCTCTTCCCCCCAAGACGATATGGCTTTCCCCCTCTCCTCTTCGCGCCCGCGGAATATTTCACAATCTCTACGCTTCGATTCTTCCTTACCGGGCCTCCTATTTTCGGGTCCCTTCGGCGGACCCGCGACTTTTTCTCCCGATGAAGAGGCCTACCCACCTGATGAGACCCCCCACCGCCAACTTTCTTTTCACGCTTTTTTTCTCGGCGCGCGTGAACCTTCTGCCGGACATCACAGACCCTACTTCCTTTAGATTCTTTCTCTATAAAACTTGGGGTCCCGCTTGTTAGGGAGCTCTTCCCCAGATGTCGAAGAAGTTCTCTCTGATTCCTCTCCCTCTTTACAAATTATCGCTCATTAGAGACTCGGATTCCTTTTCTCCCCGTGAAGTGAAAGCTTTTTTCCCCTGCTTGTCCTGAACTTCTTCTCCAAGAGAGGTGTACCAGACCCGTGCTCTTTTTCGGTGTCCGGAGAGGTGCCTCCTCCCCTGAATAGACAGTATCTTCCCCTTGTTAGTATAAGAGTACCCTCCTCCCGTGAGATCTTTCCCTTGTCGTTTTTTTTAGTTTCCGGGCCTTCTACGAAGAAAGACTTAATTCCAGACCCCTGAAGATTGTCTCCCCTTTTAGCGACCATCAGCAGCCCGCCAAGGATATTAGCGGTTATTTTCTTAAGACCCACAGGGAATTCGGTTGCCAGAGATCCACTAACCTATGATAAGATGTGTTTCCCCTCCTTTTTTAAGAAAGATTCCCTCGGTTGATAGATCCGTTACTCATCCTTCAAAGAAGTTCTTCCTTATTTTCGCCCTTTTTTGTGGCGGCCCTCGATAGTGCGCGATTTTCGATCTGTTAACGGTAGGCTTCCTCCCTGCTTCGCAGTAGACCTTTGTCCTTCCTTCCTCGTCGTAGAAATCATCCCGTTCCCTCCTCATCGGATGGACAATCGATTCTTTTTTCTAGAACCCCCCCTTTCTCCTTTTTTTAGTAGCAGAGCTCTTCCCCTCTCGTGAACGCATCGACTTTCCTCGTTCCGCCCTTCTGGGAGGGTTGTCGTGGTTTCCACCCACTGGCCTTGAACCGTTCTTTTTTCTCCCCCTCGCGGCGACGTCTCCCTCCCCAGAGCTGGTCTCTTTTCGATCCCCCCTTCCATAATAGACGCCTTCTCCTCCCCCTCTTCGTAGTTTTTTTCCGTTTCTCTTCTTGGACCCCCCTCACCATCGAGATAGACTTTTTTCGGCTTTCATTTTCCCCTTCTACTTGACGTTCCTTCGATACGAATCTTCTTTTGTGTTGAAACCGCCTTTCCCCCGCCCTCTCGTGCCCCTTTTCCCGTCACGGAGGCCCTAATCACTTTTCGCGATGACTCCTTTTTTTTCAAGAGCTCTTCAGATGACTTTTCATTGCGAGGCTTTTTCCCCCAGGAGTAGCTCAATTGCCACCCACTCCTCCATTCTCGCCCACACCACAGACTCCCCGCTTTTCCCTTTGCAGTTCTGCTCTTCCCCAAACTTTCCCTCGCTCTAGCAGCATCTACCACGGGGAACCAACGTGAGCTAATTCCGTCTCTCTTTCCAGCCTTTTCTTTTCACGGTGAGGCCGCCCCACTTTTCCAGGAAGACCCTTTGCTTTTGCGCGAAGTTCCACAGGAATAGCCTGAAAAGAGAGTAGGACATCTTTCGTCTATGGAGGGGTTTGGCCAGATTTGGACTCTATCTAGTTCCGTTTTGTTGGGGTTGCGGCGCCTGGTAAAAAGACATTTCCCCCTCGAAAAGAAAACAAACATCCCCTTTCTTCGAAGGGTGAGGCTCGGTTTTCTGTTGGTTGAACCCTTCTTTCCCTTTCAGGCCGAGAGGCCATGTTCCCCTCTGTTTTTTGTCCCTTCCTTCACTAAGAGCAACTTCTTGGACCCCTCCCGAGATACGTTTCCATAGCAATGCCCTTTTTTTCCCCTTTTCGAGTAGATGTTTCAGCATTTTCTTTAGGAGTTCCCCCTTTTCTTTTTTGACCTGGACTCTCCACCGCTTTAAACGGGTTTGGTGGGGGCTCTTCTCCTTTCGTGGCTCCCCTTAGATACTCCTGGTCCTTGGAGAAAAAACTCAGAGAAGTTCCAGCTGACCCGTACCGAAGGCCTCAGGGCGCCGGCGTCCCCTGTCTCTGGAAGGGATTCGGCTCCTAACCCTCAGGGACGCCAAAGAAGGTGAACCCGAGGGTCTCGGGGGCTGGTCCTTTGAAAACGCATACCGCTTCTTCCTCATAGAAACTAAACCTTTCCCTTTCATGAAAAAAATGCTCCGCCCGCTCCCTCCACCCTCTGAGTTTCTTTCTTAAAAACATCTTTTTTTTCCTCGATAAGACCCCCAATATCCTGCTAGTCTTTCTCCCACGATAGATATTTTTCCCTGCCTCGAGACCATAGCTTCCGTATCAGAAGTGCTTTCCTCACGATTCGGTTCAAGGCCACTTCCACCCCTCCCCGAAGGTTGGTTTGTCTGACCGCCGTCTTTTTTTCTTTATGGACGACTCCTTTTGATTCAACTCGACTCGAGAACGGTGATAGTGCTTTTTCCCCTCTCCCCCTCCGATGCGGCCATCGCTGAGGTTTTCCTGGCTACTACTGACTTGTTCTTATGAAGAGGAACCTTCGATTCCCTTATTCTCAGAGATCCTTTTTCCCTACAGGAAAAGTTTACCCTTTTTTTTACAAGCCCTTCGCTTCTTTCTTTTCCTCCCTTTTCCCGAGAAAAGGTCTCCCCCCCTCCCCCCTTTTTTTTTTAGTGATCAGATTTTTCTCCCCCCTCCCGGTACTGCTCGTTCGGCTCTCCAAAAAGAAAGGTCCCTTTTGCGCTAGAGTGCCTCAGAGAACGCCTCTCTGTAAGCCTTTCCTGGCTCGCTTGGGAGAGTCCTTTTCGCCAATGCCTTTGGTTCTTCTCCCCCCCCCCCTTAAGAGCGGTTCTCCTTATTCGCTTTTTTCCCGGGTCGACCCTCCTCCTGACTTTTTTTCTTCTTTTTTCTTCTGGAGAGATTTTTTCCACGAGACGGAAGACATGTTTTTTTTCCAGGCGTGCTGACTACGCCGTACCTTTTGACAAGAAATTTTCCTCGGGACTATTCTGGTTCCGGGTCTTGGCACCTGTTGAGGGACACCGCCCCTGGTGTCTCCCCTCTTGGGGCTTTTTTTCTTTCTGTCCCCCTTTTTCCGCTTGAAAGTCCGTTATGGAGATCTTTTCGGATCTTTTTCCCTTCTATAAGTGGTTCCTTCCCCTTTTTTTTTTCAACGTCTACTTTTCACTTTCCCGGCTCCTCCATATTGTTTCCCTCCGTCCCGCCTCCCCCTCAGGACAAACAGACCTCTTTTTTTCTCGAAATCCGATAACGAGTCTTCCTTTGCAGGTCTTCCTATTCACGCTTTTTCCTCCCCAACTCGTTCTCGGGAATCACGTTTTACCCCTTCCTTTCTCAGACGGTTACATTTTTGTTTTTCAGAATATTATCTCATAGCGGATTTTTCTTTTTTCTCATCTTTTCCCATTTTCCTGAGGCAGGGTCGTCCCCTCGCGAGTCTGATTCTTTCCTTTAGGGAGAGCACTTTTCTCCGAGCGCCCCGCTATCTGATCCCCTCTTTATGTGAGTCATTGCGCTCCTCCTGTGGACCCGGATGGCCTTAGCAACGATCTCTCTCCGCTGCACGACATTTCGCCCATTTTCCCTTTTTTCCGAAACGCCTTTCTTTCGTTTCTTTCTCCGTGCCTAACCCCTGTGGCGTCCCCTTTTTTCCCTCCCCAAGCATCGCTTCGAACGCTGTCAGTTTACACGCCTTCCTCCCTTTTCTTCACAAAGCATTCTTCCGCGACCCTCCCCTGGTCGGGACAAAGAAGTAGCTTTCCTCTCAGGCCGAACTAGGTCGAGATCTCTCCTCTTACCTGTCTCCTGACTCCTCTTTTACTCATCATACTTTTTTTTTTTTTCTATTTTCTTTCGCCGGGATCTCTTCCCTGTCACTTTTCCTTCTTTAGGGAATTCAAGAGCTGGTAAACGGACTGAGTAGTCGACTTTTCTTTTTCAGCTGTCCCTCCTTTTTCCTTGTGACAGGCCCGACCCCCCTTTCAGTCTGTGGAACATGACATCGTCGCCTTTCCCTTTATGTAGTCGCGCAACAGGTTTTATCCACGACTACTTTCTCAGACTCTCTCTGGTGCCCTCCCCCCCCCCTATGCATGGCTCTCTTCTTCCTTTTTTCAGACGGACCCCTTTTTCCAGGTAGACACCTCCCAGCGTCTTAAGGGTCCCCCCCCTTCCTGCTCAAGGACTAACCCCCCCCTCCTATATTGCGTGAGCCCTTTCTCCCTCCCCCTGAGAGCGCGCGTCCTGCGCAACCCCTTACGTGACTGACCCGGGCCCCCTTTTTTTTGGGTACAAGATGACCTTCCTGACCGCGATGCGAGGGGCTCCGATGCTCCTTTCAAAACCTTTCTCTCAACAACGACCCCTTTCTTTCCCGAAGAGTTTTTTGCACTTCTTTTCGTCGTGGAAAGAGTCTCCCCCTCCCTATACTCCTTATAACTTTTTCCGATAGTCGTACCGAGCCCCTCCTTGGGGGTACGGTCAAGAGGCGTTATTCCTGGAACCCTGTAGCAGAAGTTCTTCCGGTCCCCGTGACACAATTTGGCTCCCTCAAGAAATCGACCCTATCCCATAAACGAAGTTTTGAAATAGGCTTTTCCTCAGCTACCCCGTCCGGCTCCCCCCCAGAGATTATGAATGTCCCTTTTCCCCACGGCGCGGTCCCCCGAACAAGAAGCTCCCCTAATGGATGGGGTAAAGGTCTCCTTCTTTTATGCAGCAAGCTGTATTCTTTTTCGGTTGTCGTTCTTTTCTTTTTCGGGCTTTTATCCTCAAGAAAGTATGAAGATTCGCCACCCCCCCGAAACACTCCCCTTCCTTCTTTAGACAGTCCCCCCTCTCGTCGCCCAAGCTTCAGGCCCGTGCCTCGCAGGAGCAAGCTTTTCTCCAGGCTCCCATTTTCAGATGAGGCGTCCCCCCCCTTGGGGGCACGCGCTGCGTCCCCTTGAGGTGCTCCTTTTCCCTCAACCCCCTAAGGTGATTCAGAGAACTGTATTAGACTGGCGATTTTTTTTTTCCTCCGTGCGCCTTCGGTTTTCGATGTCTTTTTTTCGGTAGTTCTTTTCTCGGAGTCGCCGTCCCTTATTTCCGTAATAGTCCCCCCCCCCCTCAAAGGCTAGTCATCTTTTCATCTCTCTCCCTCCTCTAGAGCGAGTAGCAGAGGTTCCCCCCCTAGCAGTGAACGAATCTACTCCCAGCTTTTTCCCCCAAACTTTCCCCCCAGGTTTTTTTTTTCGTTTTGGTGGTAATTTTTTTCACCGGCTACGATTCTAAAGCCCTTTTTTTTTTTTTTTCAGTAGTCCGCTTTTTCTTTATAATCGCGTTCCTTGCAGCGACTCTCGCGAGTCTCCTCGTCTCGCGAGTTTTGCTTCTTTACAGATGTTTGAGCTGGCCCCCTTTCGAACGTGGATTCCTCTCGGTTTTCATGACTACTTGTCCCTAAAATCTTCCCTCCCCTTTCTCGTATTGCAGGGTTTTAAACTCCCCCCAAAACGCCCCTTGTAACAGTCTTTTCCCGGAGGAAGTCCGTCGCCGGCCCTCGCCAGCAAGACTCCCCTAGGCGGATCGCCTTTCCTTTGCTAGGATTTCTCCCCAATTACCTTCCTTCCCCCCCAAGAAGATCTAGACCCCACTGAAACGGCACTTTTCCAGTGCTGACCCTCCCCTCAAGATCCCTCTCTCTTCAGGAGCCCCTCCCCCTTAGAGAAAATTTCAACAAAGTGACTCTCCTTAGGATCTATTTACTCTGAATAAATCTTCAGTTGTCATGTTTGAGTTTCAAAAAGTTTCAGGAAGACCTTCCTGAAGTCGTTCCGGAAGTTCCCCCCTTCCCGCAAAAGAGCGGTTTCCCCCCCTCAAGGACCTGTATTTCTTCTCATGAGTGTCTATGATATTTTTTTGGGGACTGATATCTTTCTTCCCCTCCTCTTTTTTTGGAGAGAGCCCCCCTTTCAAACCTTCTCAGCTCAGTTTTTTTCCCCCCCCCCGCAATAGACTGTATTTTTCCCCCCGATGATAGGCGTGCGGCCCTGCGCTTTTTTTCTTCTTTGGAACCCCTTGCGCTATGGACCTTTGGTTTTGCCTGCATCTTGCGTACTCCCCTCACTTTTCCCGGATGGATGCTCCCCACCTGAGATCCAGTGATTCGCACTGCAAACTCCTTTTTCGAGTAGCTTTCAGACGGTGTCTAGAGATGACCCTAAGGAGGGGTTCTCTCCTAAGGGGAATCAGACGTTTTTTGAAAAGCTGTCCTCTTTCGGGTTTTCGCCGAGGGCGATGCCTGGGCTTTTGAGACTTATTTTCCCCTTAGAAGCCCCAATCCTTAGGAGTAAGGAGCTTTCAGGCCGACCGAGGGCTTTATTATTTTCTTTTCGGGAATGCCTCAGACGCCTCCGTGCGCACCAAGAAGGGGGACGAGTTCGTCGTTGGTTGTTTCAACACCGCTCCTTTTCCTAGAACACTTCTTACGCCCTCAGTAGCATTACCCCATGGCTGGTGGTATCCTCCTCTCTCTATGGGTAGCAGTTTTCACACCATTTTTACGCAAAATCGCGCCCCCGCAGATTAGCTCTCTCGATTCTGTCCTTTCTGCAGAGAGGAATCCCTTTTTCCGTCGGCGCGCCGTCTTTTTCTTCTAGACGGTTCTTCCCCCTTTAGTTGAATCCCAACGCCCCCTCCCTGTTGGATGTAGACCGTTTTGGCTTTCACCGCTTATTTCTGTTCGTGCTACTAGCCTCGCCATCTCTTTCTAGGCGTGCTCTCACGATGTGCCCCTGAGGATGAAGATCCCTTTCCTGGCGACGACGATGCGTTCTTTTTGAAACGAGTTTTGAAGGAGCGCCTTGCGAACGTTAGTCCCCAGTCCCTACATTCGGCCCGCGAAAGATCCCCTTTCGTCGAACACATCCCCAACAGTTTCACGTTATGTGACTTTTGACTGCTCGTTTGAGAGAGAAAAATAATTTTCCCTCTGAGGGAGAGCTCTTGCCGAAAATTTTCGCAAACCCCGCCTTTTTAGAATTTTCTTCAGCATGCGACTTTTTCTGCCCATGACAGGGGTACTTCTTTTACTAGGCTTGAATGCGGCTTTTTTGAGAATCTTCGGCGCGTTTAGAATTTCCTCCCCCCTCGGCGATCTTTTATGGAATCGATTGCCTCCCTTGAAACGAGACTCCGTGGGCGCGTGTGGCTCTCACGGCGTGTCCCTTAATACGCCCCCTTTCGGGATCCTCTTCATGTTGAGGGCGGTGTTGTTTTCCCCAAGAGAAAATTAATTTTTTTTGAGACACCGTATCTTTTTGGGCGTTTTGGTCCTCCGATTGACCGCCTTTTTTGACAAGTAAAAGTTATGTTCTTCCGATCGCGAGTTAGTTTCATCCGGAGTTGTCATTCACGACTCCACGGCGACATTGCGAGAATCAGAACGCCTCCTCCCCCCCCGATAGGGAGCTACCCCACCCCTTTAATCGTAGCTTAGATGTCTTTCGAGTAGTTCCCCTTTCTTCCCAAATCGTTCTCGGACCTTGTGATCATAACGGTTTTTGATTCCTTGTGGAGCTCGCGCCATCCTCGGTAAGAAGATCATCCTTCCCCTTAAGCGCGTTTGTAGTTCCTTTTTCCCGAGCGTAGATCGAGATTCGTTGATTAGCATTCGCGTTCCCTCCTTTTCCGAGAGATAGGGCTTACGCTCCGTGATGTGCCCCCTGGCCGCTTTTTTTTTCTAAGCGCTTTTTTCCCTGCGACCTGTCCAATCGATCCGAACCCGCGGCACCATGAGTCAGCTTCCCCTTTCCTTCCCGACAACGCCGAGGTGTTTCTTCGTGGCCTACCCCTGTGGAGCGACGTACCCAGCATCGCGTAGAACGGGCCTTTCCTTCCCTCAGTAGAAGTACAACCCCGCAGTTTGCCCCCCGCCGCGTGCATTCCTTCGTCGTCGTCGAACGACCCTCTACGGATTTCCCTTTTTCCTGAACTCGTCACCGTTTTACCTTTCCCGGAGGGACGAAATCTCTATCTTCCTCCTCCGTTTTTTGTTGTTGTCTCTCGTCGCGACCCCGGTGTCCGAAGAGTTCCCCTTACCGTCCTCCTTCCTTTTCTGTTTGATGTCGCTGCACCTCTTTTCCTCACGGCTTTGTGACGTTTCGTGGGAACCTGCCTTCTCCGATGCTGGCGGGAAGGAATTTTTTTTCCCCAGGGGTTAGGACACGCGATTTCCTCCCCCTCTTTTGGCGGGTGACCTCCCCTTTCCCAGCATGGCTCTTCAGACGGAATCGATGTCGCCACGCCAAAGCGTCGGGTCCCCTTGAGCGCCGGCTCCCTTGAGCCCGATAATCGCGCTCTCCTTCTTCCTCACTCGCGCCAACCTATTCTCCTCTCCTTCTTCGAAAAGCCGCGAGGTTTCCAAATGATCCCCCTTCTCGACCGTGAGAACGATGCCCTCCAGAACCGTGATGAGCACCCCCCCCCAACTTGATTCCCGAGAACGATTGCACTGTTGCCCTCTTCTTTTTTGTCGACGGACATCGACGTCCTGCAGCGGATCGTTCGCATTTAGCTCCACGAGCGGGGGTTCTTTGCGGCGTCGGGATGCTCGCCTTCCCTCTTTCCGTTCGTGGGAGTCCGCGCACCCTTTTCTCGCAGAACTCGCTTTCGGCCTGAGTATCCCTTGCAAGAGGCGGTCAACTTTAAGATCGAGCGGTGTATCCCTATGCTAGATTTCAACGGCGAGGTGCCGCCCTCCCATTTTGAATCTCCGGCTGGTCCCCTGCGTATACGGGCGTATTGATCTCCGCGCCCAGTGGGCTTCGCTTTTAGCCAGACGAACTGAAGCAATCTCGCTTCGACCTTTCCGTTTTTTTTTCGTGCCGCCACCCCTCGACCCTTTTGCGCCCAGCTTCACTGGCAGGGGCCCGAGTCGCAGGCGCAAGTCCAGGCTTTTGCTCCGCTGCGGTTCCGATTTCCTCTCGCGCACGCCCAGGTTGGACACCCCTTTTTTTGTCGTCCGCCACCTTCCCGGCAAGAAGGTGTTCTTTCTCTCTTCTGACCTTGGCGATTCGCCCCTCCCCCCTCGATTTGTCTCTGTCGGACTTTTTTACGCAATCGAGGCTTCCCGGGTCCTGTCATCCCCCAATCCCCCGTCTCCCCCCCCTTTCTTAAGAATAGAGAGGGCCCCCCTCCTTTCCTCTTCCGCACGCCTAGCACCTTTTCTCGCAGAGTAGTCTTCCCCTCGTGAACGCCTCGAAGACTCCATCCCCAACCCTTCGGGAGGTTTTTGGTTTGTCCCCTGACACGGCGATCCTGCGCGCGCGACTTTTTTTTAGCAGCTTTCTCCCGCCCCTCCCTCGGAATAATCGACGCCTTGAGCTCCTCCCGGAGTACTTGCGAGTGTGTCTTTTCGCGACAGCTGTTTTTTTCCCCTAGATAGACCGTGAGGATCTGTTTTTTTCCCCCAGATAATAAGTTCGTTTCTCCTGTTCCATGCTTATGCCGGGTGTTGCATCCGAGAATCCCCCAAGGACCCTTCTCTTCCCCTGTAAAGTAACGGAGGCCTTTTTAGATATCCTCGCTGACGCCGGGCTCAATCCTCTCTTTTCTGTCAGCGGATCCTTTGGCTCCCCAGGAAACAGGCTCTATGCCCCCCCAAGACCCAGATCGCCCTAACGGCCTTCATTTTGCCGTGCCCCTTTCCTTCCCTCATTGAAATCAGAGCTCATTTTTTTCTTAGCAGATATTTCAACACGTGCAGTGCCTCACTGCCGTCGGATCTTCAGGTTTTCCTGACGGCTTTCTTCGTTTTCCCAAAGCGGCATTCCGGTCCTCGCGGCTTTTCTCCGTTACACCTGCCCTCTCTTGGGACGAAACCCTCGCCCGAGACCAGACGCTAGGCCGGGCGCCTTGATGTAGGTTCACCGGATACTTTTTCCTGTTGTTGAGCTCGTTCCCACGACCAGAAATATACCG
>Ga0179593_1551855_pt1 | contig 15985 bp, 29 predicted proteins | sample CZODoug2_1_08_16_FD_185931 | JGI IMG/M metagenome (GOLD analysis project Ga0179593, IMG submission 185931) | Vadose zone soil fungal communities from Angelo Coast Range Reserve, California, USA - CZODoug2_1_08_16fungal (PacBio error correction) | ecosystem: Environmental > Terrestrial > Soil >... | reverse complement strand
TTCTTTGCTTTTCCCGACAGTTCCTTCGTCACTCGTTGGCGAAACCAACCAACCCCCGACAATCCTGCGTAGCTATACGACGGCGAAGTTTCCTTTCTACCGTGTTTTTTGTTCTTTTTTTGTGCTCTTTTCCTCCGCAGCTTTGCTCTCCCTTTTTTTTCTTCAGGAGTTCTGACAATCTTGTGTACTGGTTTCCCATTCCAGTTCCGATTCCTTGCAGCTCTCCCAGCGTTTTGCGCTGTTACCTGTTTTCCAAATCCCCGTTCTCTACGATTAAACCCAATTTTACTTTTGGTATTTCTTCAAGTTCGCCTCCCCTCTCTTTTTTGGTTTTCCCTCGTGGGGTGTCCATGCGTTTTCCCCCATCTTTCTTTTCACTCTTTGTCAACATGTTTTAGCAATAACCGATACTTTTTCCTTTTTTTTCCCTGTTTTCGTCGCAGACATTGGACCTTCTCATTTTTTTTCGCTCTGTTGCGCTTGAACTAGTTCTTTTCGCTGCCCGACTTTTTTCGTGTTCTTTCTCATCCCCGGTTTTCATCGGAATTGATCTTCAAGCGATCGCATCGAGTCTTGTCCTCATCCCTCCCCCCTCGCGTTTTCTTTCCGTACTTGAAACTCAGACCTTTCCCAATTGCCGCTTTTTCTTGTTTTTTTTTTCTTTCACGTTTTTTTTTTTTCTGTCAAAAACTACCCAACGGAGAAGAGCTTTTTGTCCTGCTTGTCTTGAGATCCCCTTGATTTCCCACCTTTTTTTGCATTGCAGCGTCTGTTTTTGACCCCCCCCCCCTTTGTGGTGAAAGTTTCCCTCTTGTTTTCTCTGCCTATTTTTCGTTTGCCAATTTCCCTACCCCGCGAGCTGTGCACTTTGTTTTTTCCCCCAACGTCCCTTTCTACGGTTGATTTACTTCCTCCATTTATTTGATGAGCCCGTCTTCCCTCACGTATTACCCTTTTTTAAGAACTGCCGCACCCCGTCCTTCCCCCCCCTGAAGCGATCCCGTCGCACTGCCAAACATCATTTTTCCGGTTCGAGAGGCAGATAGACATCTGCTTTTTCCCCCCCATGGAGGGGAACCACCTTTTTTTATTAAAGAGACGCAAGATCTATGGATCTAGGCCTTTGTTTCTTTTTTTCTCCTTCACAATTTTTCCCCTAACTTTTCCCCTCCCATGTCGCGCCACCCCACTTGTTTCACGTCCCAACAGGAAGTGATAAAATACTTCCTTTTTCCGGGTACGATGTTCCTCCCAAATGACTTCCTCGCAGGCGTCCCCTCCCACATTGGACCTTTTCAGAGGTTCAGAGGAACTAAGTCTGAAACCCCCCCCTTCTTTTTGCTCGGTATTCGACTCCCTTTGCGTACCCCTCATTCGATATTTGACTCGTTTTTCTTTTTTTTTTCCCACCTCGACTCTTTTTTGATCCGTTTTTTTGGCTTGTTTTGAGCCGTCCGCCCTACAATGCTTTCTCGTCTCTTCCTGCCCCCCTTTCAATTTGACGTGCTTCTTTTCCTTGATCTGCCATTCGAGCTTCCTATCTTATTGACTACCGTCCCGCTGTCCGCTCCCTTACGATCCTTTTCGAGTCTTCGCATCCGCTTTCTTCGCCTACCGCGTTCTTGGCCCTGGGCCTTAATCCCCCCAACCCTCGGAAAATCTTGTCCGTCGCCCACCAGGACCTGCGTCCCCTTCTCTTCAGTCCTGTCGTTCGCTTCAGCCTGGACTTTTTCAGACTTTCCCCGGACGATCGCTCTGCTTTGACCCCATTTAATTTTCTTTGTTTTATGTGTCTGCGTTTGCCTCAGTTTCTGTGAGCCCCCCGAAACGGAGTCCGATTTTTTCTTTTAGTTGGACCCCCCCCCCCCCCCGACCCCCTCTCTTACTTTTTCTTTGCCGATTTTTTTTGTGCGCACCGATTTTTTTCCCTCAACCTCCTTTGGTCTTTCTTCTTTTTTTGCAGTTTAAACTCACCCCGCGGAGGGTCCAACCTACTTTTTGACCAAAGCTTTCGAGTTTAGTGTGACTTTTGTAGAACACAGATTCTGGTCTCGTTTTTTTACTTCCGTCTACTTTTCTTCAATCCCCTGGCGTTCTCGACGATTTCTCCGCTTGCGTTTTTTTTTTTCTCTCTTCGATTCCCTTCGCCCCCAACCCACAGCCCCTTTTGACCCAGAACGAGGGACCAGTTGCATAGTTCAATTTTCTATGCTCGTACCATCCCCTCCGACATGTCCCTTTTTTGCCCACTATCTGGTCTGCTTTTTGTTGGTACTCGCAAAGTATCTGTCAACCTCTCTGGCTTTTTTTTTGCAAACCCTTTCTCAGAGTAAATTTCCCTGGTTTCAAAAAGCAACCCCTGGCTGCGTATCTCCCTTCTTTACCAATGACTCACCAATAATTTTTACCTTATAACGATTTAACCCCCCGGGGAAGCTCAGCCATTTTATAACTCCCACCAACTTTCTTTTTTTTGTTGATTTTTTTTGATTATTCGTTCATAGTCCATGTTTGGTTGGTCTCTTTTCCCCGGCTACCCTTACCTTATTCCCGACTCTTTTGAACTTTCCAGTGTTTCAAGTCTCCCCAGAGCGCCCCCTGTTTCCCTTGTTTTTTTTCCTTTACTACGTCTCATGAACTTTTACCTTCAACGTTTGCTTTTTTTTTTTGCAGAAGACCCCCAATACCAATAGTTTAATTGCTCACTCTCTTCGCCCCCCCCCTCCTCCGTGCGGACGCGTTCGGGCTCCTTCCAAGAGACTGCATCAATCTTTCCGGACTTGGATGCCCCAGTTCCCCCAGGTTCCCCCTGGTACCCTATTATTTTTTTTGTTCTTCGTCTGTGGGTTGGTGTTTTTACGCACCGGTTCTGCCCCCTAGGCTGCCTCTGCCCTCTGTTCCCTAAACCTGAGACCTGAATCGTACAGACATGGTGGGAGATTTTCCAGAGACGTGTCCTGTTTTTTCCCCCAGGCATGCCCACCCAAATCCCTCGAGTTTTTTTTCGCGACTTGCCCCTCTCGTTTCGTTTCGGACATGCCTGAGAACGCACTGACCCCCTTCAGTTTTTGGCTTGACTCGTCACCCTTCCCACCTCTTCCCTGCAAGTCCCCCAAGTTTGCTTCTATTTTTCTGACATTACCCCTACCGGTAGGTCTTTTCCCTCCCCACTCTTAGGGTCCAAGTGATCCGTTCCTACAAGGCAGCCTTTTTCGCTGAGTTCACCTGCTGATATCCCACCTTTTCTCTTTCGGGCCTGCCTTTCCCGGTTCGACAGCTCGATCTCCTCATGTTGAGCTCTTTCGGCATTGTTTTTCGTTTTCCACTCCGTGTCCACCCAAAAGTGCGATGTCCCCTGGCCTCCAGCCATTGCACCCCGGTACTTTTTTTGACTGTGCGGCCTGTTGGACGTTCCTGCCCAAAAGTCCGCCCCCCACCCCGCAATCATATTGATCACCCCCCCAACTGGTAATACATAGCTTAAGGTCTTACTTTTTTGTTGGTGTTCCAAGCTAATTTGAAGCTCCCTCCTCAGCACTAGTACTTCGAGTTGTTCCCCTTAAAGTCACTTGCCTCATTGTTCGCTGTCTCCCCCCCCCCCCCCCCACCCCCAAGCGCTACAGAACCCCGTTGGGACGTCCCTCCTCTCTTCCTAGTCAATTTTGGCTTTTTACCAGGTTCCTGCTCCTCCTGGATTTTGTCGTTTCCGCCCGCAACCCCTGTTTAAGGGTTTTTTTAGGACCCCGCTTAGGTTCAGGGCCTTTTATTTGGCCTAACCAGCTTTTTTATGTTTTTCCCTTCAGTTTTTTTCCCTGCTCTTGAGTTGGGGAACCCCTTTTTTAACTGATCAGCGTTTCTATTCCCAAGGTTTTTTTCTTGGAGACCCCCCTTCCTCTGCTGTACTCTGATTTCTTTTCCGTTGCCCTGCTTCCCTACCCTTTCTCACAACCCCTTGGTGTCCGATGAAAGATAATCCCCCATGCTATTTCTCCCTCCATTCCCCCGTTCATTCCCCCAACCCACAATCCGTCTAGTATTTCATTCCATTTTTTTTCTCCCCAACCCCTTCGATTTTTGTTTTTTGTTGAACCAGAACGCTATTATTCGCTCGACACTCCATTTCTTCCGACTTTGGCGAGCCAGGCTTCTTTGGTTCCGGTTATTCTTCTTCCTTTTTGCCGTTCCTGCGTTTGCCCGGTAATCCATCTCTGTCACGGCTTGACTCGCATCAAATCCCAATAGACTCCGCCCGTCCTCTCAACAGTTACTTTGAACACAGTTTTAAGAGTTCCCACCCAAAAAATACTTCCCCACCAGTTCGCCCCTTGGGCATTTTACCTCTCTGACAGCCCCCCTCTTCTAACTTTAAACACATTTTCACTCTCAAGCTCCTCCAAGGTTTCCCTTAATGGATTTTTTGACATGCGTCTAATAATCAATTCTCCCAAACCCCCCCCCCCGTCCGGTGCCAGCAATTTTTCCGCGTTTTTTTTTTGCCCCTCGCTCACATCCTTTTGGCAAGCACCCATCTTACATCCTCCCACAAATCCCCCTTTTTTCGCCCACTTAATGACCCTGGTATTTTTCCGTCTTATAAAATTCGACAGCCTTTCTATGGCGCTTAGTCCCCTTTTAACCCGACCTGTTTGAGCCTATCAGAAGCAGATCATTTGTGGGCTCCGATTAACCCTTCCCTGAGCCCCCCTCCAACCCATTTTTGCTTAGTACTTTTTACTTTTTCCTTTTGCCCCGCTAACGCCCCTTTGCCCTTTCGCAGCCACCTGTTGCCAATGAGACGGCGTCCCTTCTCTCTTTCCGTTTGACCACCATCCTTCCTTTTCTTTTCGTCTGAACCTGAGTGCAGATGCTGCCCCCCCTTACACCACCTGCGGTCCCCCACTTCCTTTTTCGAGTTGGGCGACTTATACGACCTATGTACAAACAATTACTTAGTTTTGGTAGTCTCTTTTGAACTGCACGAAACCGGCCGTTCTTTACCCCCCAGCTTTTTCTGTCGCTTCCCCATTCTCCTGGGAGCACCCCCACATTCTTGTCCCCTATTGTTCTTCCCCTCCCCCTTGCGCAGCAAGCCTTGCCCACACCAACCCCCCCCCACACCCTGCGTTATCCATGACGTGCCGTCGTTTCGCTCCTCAGCGAAATCTGCGTTTGTTTTTGCTCCCGGAGTAGTGTCCCGCATCGGTGCATCAGTGAAACAGTCCCCTTTCGATTTCCCCTCTCCCCTTTTTTTTTTCTCGCGCCTTTTGATTTTTGACTTAATTTCATTCGTTCTTCGGCCTTCAACCCCCAAACGGCAAAACCTTGATTTCCCTCTTCTTACGCCTCCTGAAGGCTGGTGTTTGGATTCATTGTGGTTTTTTTTTGTTTTATCCTGTTGCATTCTTTTTTTAAGTTTTGCGATTGCTCCCCCCTGCTTTTTTTGCAATTGGGTGTTGCCCCCAGCTCGCTTTTTCCTTTTCGGTTGTTAAGCCCTGGGCCTCTTTTTTTTGGTGACCTCCTTTGTTTCCCAATCGGGTGCGGCCTCCCCGACCGGTCCCCCACCTCTCCCCCTTCTTTTTTTGCTCCCCCTCTACCCCTTTTCCGGCATCCCGATTTACCTTTTTTCTTTTCACCCCACATGCGTTGGCATATCACTTGTGGCCCTTTCCTTGTGTTCAGCTATTTTTTCTCCCCTGACAGATACCCTTCTTGTCTCGTCGCCGTGGTCCACATTGGCTTTTCTTCATTTTTCGCTTTGTTTTTTTATACCTTTTTAGATGTCCAGGCCGTCCTTTGATTCCTGCTGTCTTGTTTCCTTTGTCACTTTTTTTCCTTCGTAAGCCAAACCCTGCGCCTTCTTTCCCCCCCTTCGGCTTATCTTCTCTTCTTCGCTAATGTCGTGTGGTGAAATTTTCTTTATCTTTTTTACTGGGGAACCGGCCCCTGGACAAACTTTCCCTTTTCGTAGTCCCCCCACCGTCGCTGACCTGTGCTTCAACTTTTTTTCCTTTTGGATCAGCGGCTTTTTTCCAATTTATCTGCTGGGGTGGATTCCCCCCTTGGCACCCTCAAGAAACCCGTGCCAGGGGTCTCTTCCCCAAAACATTTTTGTGCCCCCCTGGGGCCCCCATCGTGTGTTTTTTTTTTTTTTAGCTGCTTTTCGGGAAAAGTTTTACTTCCGCCGCTTTTTTCGCTCAGTTTTCTTTTGTTGCCCCCGCCCCCCAGTTCCGGGCATCGGAAATCCTCGGGATTGATTCGATCCCCTTCCCCGTTTTTCTTCCCGGACCCCCCCTCGGGTTTCTTTAACCTGCCTGCCTGTCCCACACGAATCCCTACCCCCCCCCAAGGGTTATTTCTTTAAATCCCCTTCATGTCCTCCAAACCCCTATTGTGGCTTCTCTGGCAGATTTTCTCCTGACATCCCCCCTTTTAGAACCCCTTTTTTTTTTTTTTTTTTTTTTTTTTTTTTTTTAAACCTCCTTCCCAGAGGATTGGTTTTTTCTCTCGTTTTCTTGGTCTATAATTACTCTTTTTTAATCTTCCCCCATATCAGTTAGCGCTCCGTGCTCCTCCCCCCCGACCCCTTTTTTCCTTTGATCCCCCCCCCAAATTTTTTCCATCGCCAATGGGGCCGTGATTCATTCCCCTTTATCCTTCCGCCTCTTTCCCCCCCCCTCTCAAGTCTCCTTTTTTTCGCCAAACCCCCCCGTGGGGGCGGGCCCCTCTTGGTTCCCCCCCAACCTTTGTGGTTGGGTCGTTCTTCGACAAAATCCCTTTGGCTTCCTCCCCTTCTACGCTTCGACGTGCTCCTGTTTTTTTTTCTGTCCTTTTCGTACGTTTCCATATCTTTCCCTGATGGCTTAGCAAAACCCACTCTCCCCCTTCGGACTTCCCTCCTGATCGGAACCTTCTTGGCATCTGTATCACCCCCCCGTTGCTTTCTCAATGCCGGCTTCTTTTTGCGCTTTTTTAGGTTGTTCAAATGGCCTTCCGCCCGCCGACCCAGCATTATCGTACCTTTATGTTCTAATCCATCCGCCGGGTTTACCAGCGCACCCAGTTTGGGAACCATTCACCGCGGATCCAAACTTCTCCGGAGTATCTGGGCTTGGAAGATCCTATGTCCCAGCTCTCCCTTCTCGATGACCCCCTTCATGTCCACTGTCACTCCTCAATCGCGTGAGCGTTTCTTTTGTGGTATCCTTCATAACTTCTTCCCACGTTAGGGCAACTGAGGTTCACATACTCCGTCCTTCTTACTTGCAGTCCCCCTTCATGTTTTCGCCCAGTTCAACCTTTTCTTTTTTTTCTCCGTTCCCGAACACTTCACAATCTGCGTCTTTACCGGACCTGACCCAACAGTTTTTCCTGTCGGTTTGCCTGTCAACCCACCTCCCCCGGCCCTATGGCGAACTCCGGCTTGAAACCCCCCCCCCGTTTCCTTAACTGTTTTGCTCGACAGAGTTTCCCGTCTTTCCGTTCTTGCGTTTTCTACCTGTTTTCCCCGTTCGTTTCACCCAAACCCCCCCAACCCTCCCCACCGAACGCGCCATTTTGCACTCGGTTCACCTCGTGCTGCGATTCCAATCCATTTTTTTTTTTTAGTCATTGTTTTCGGCCACTTCGGACCCCCTGGTTAGCATTCCCTCTTTTCCTCAAAATTCTCTTATTTCGTTCCAGAGACCCTTCGTCAGTGAACCCTGCTCTGGTCTCGCAAATGATCCACCCTTTTAGGTGTTCGGGGAACGTAATCCTGCACTGCTTTGTCCCACTCATGATAGGGAGAGTCTGTTCCGATTTTTTTCCCCAAAACAAAGGTCGAGACGGAACTTGACGCGATCTCTTTAATACGTTGTGCCTGTTGATGAGTCGCCGCTTCTGCCGGCTTATCGTCTTGTTTTTCTCGGGTTTTTTACCGCGCCGATGTTTGTTGATCGCCTTTTTTCACCCGTATTCGTTTCGTTTGCTACGGACTTTCGCAACCTCTTCACCTTTTGTCGCGTAAGGACAAATCCAACTCCCCTAGAGTTTCCCAGTCTCCCCTTCTTCTTGCGTTCCCCCCAGTGTCTGAGCAGTGGTACCACTAATCATCTCGGACTCTTACGATTCACGAGTCCCCTGAAGTTACCACTGGAGCTTCTTTCTCCTTTTTGTTTAGTTTTTGGCTAAAGGTTTAGTGCCCTCTCTTCTAGATGACAAGAACCACATCCACAGTACCTAAAGAACGTCCCCGGCTCCCCCCTAGCCTAACCTCCTTTAAGCTTGGGCTCTCCCGGATCCCCCACTCGTCTTAACACTCATTTGTGTTAGAAACCTACCCGGGCTTTGTAAGGTGCGTGGCGCCTCAAGATTCCCCAAATGTCTGGTACGGAAGCCTTGTCCCCTTTTTGAGCCTACCGACGATGATACCCAAAAGGCCTGCCAAGTTAAGATGGCTGGTCTGGTTTTCAATATGTCCCCCTTTTTGTTTCAATTTTTTTTTGAAGTGCCCTACCCGAGAAATCCCCCCCTCCAGTGACTTTGAGCCAGTGAACGTCAACCCTTAGCCTCTTGACGATCACCTCTTCGCACGGGAGTGTTCTTTTCCACTGTCCGAGGAGGAACGTTCAGGTTTACTCTGATCCCTCCCCAGGTTTGGACCTTCCGAGTGCCCCAATGTACTGGTCTTTTTTTTGCTCTCTTTGTTATTTTTTTTTCGTTTTTCAGCCGTGTCCCATCTCGATTGTCCTTGGATTAAACCACCGAATGAAACTTACGACTCCCCTTTTTTGAGGACTTGGCCAGTTATCCCATCCCAAACCCCTCCCTGCAGGTCTTCATTTTCTGCCACCTTTATCCCTACGAGGTACGATGAGGGCCCCTTTTTTGTGCCTCTGTCCAATCCTTCAATTGTGAGTGTTGCTGTCAGCAGCGCAGCGACCTGATTAGAGGGGACGGCCCCCCCAAGCTTAAACACCAAGGTTCCTTCCTCTACGTAATTTCCCAGACCCCATTTTTTTTCCTAACTGAGTACCGTCTCCCCCCCCCGGTGGTTTCGGTACCGCCCTGGCTCGGTCCCGTCCTGATTGTGGACGGAACCTCTTTTTCTCCCTTTTCTTTTTTTCGACTTAGAGTTCTTTGGTGCATTTGAGTTCCGTCTTTTTGGAACACCTTCCTTTGATGCCTGCTATGCGTGGCCCTTCTACCCTATTGTTCTTCCAATTTTTTCTTCTTGCTTTCGTGGTAGGTTTCACTATTCCACTTTACCGCCCCCGTTGGAGATCTGTTTTCTTTTTTTTTTCTTTTTGAAAGTGTAACGCTATTGTCTTTCTTACATCCCCCAAGATCCAACGTACTTTTTCCCTTAGTCCTTGATCTTTCTTTCAATTTCTTTACATTGGCTTCAGTGAGTTTACGCTCTTTTTTGGGCGCCCCACCCGCAACCCCTTTCTTCTTTTTCTTGCTGGATTTTTTCTGGAATTCCCCTTCTTCTTGGCTCTTTGACTTGCTTTTTTTCTTGTTTTTTTGAGGTCATAATCTTGTTTCGCTTTCAGTTGCGATCAAAACCCATCGCCGTTCTCCTCCAAACCCTTTTGAACGGATACGTTTTCCCAAAACATTTCACCACAAATCGTTTGTTAAACAACCTTTTCCCGCGGACCCCCTCTTCCTTTAACATGTTCACCAACTTTTTTCCAATCCCTTTGGACGCTTTCCCCCCCCCCCACTTTTGCAGTTTCGCACCCCGCAGATACCCCCAATTTGTAAAGCTCTGCGGTTCGTCGTTCACCTTGCCTGCCCCGTTTTTGAATATCACCCCTTCACATCGACAACACATGCAATGAAACTTTGTGCTGACCAGTTTTCCCGATGGGACTTAAAATCTGCGACCTGGCGCGAGTTTACCAGTTCACTAAACCTCGTCGTGCTTTCATCTTCGTACCCTTCTTTTTTTTTTCTCAAAGGTCGGTTTCGTGCAGTAGAGCCAACACGCTTGAAATCCCTAGGCAGAAATCGTCCTGCCCCCCCTCGTCTTTCACAGGGAGAAAGCCGCCTGGGGGTTTACCCCAAATGCTTGACCCCCCCAACTGCTTCGGTTTCTCCTTTTTCTTGATCCCCGGTTCCTAGCGACCATCGCTGCCCCGAAGTCTTCATAGTGCATCTGAAACGCATTCCCCCCACGCTGAACAAACCAGTCCCATTTTGTATTTTCGACTTCTTTTCTCCCTTTGAGCGGAAACCCCATGTGGTAGTCTTAGTCGTCTGGGCTTTTTTTTTTGACGTTTGACACCAAGGCAGTCGCCACCCGCCATCGTCTGCGGGTTCGTTTACCATCATCTCTTCCCCAGTGCACCCCCGTAATTTTCTTTCCCACCTCGCCCACACTGTCCTCAGTCTCTGGAGGTCACTAACCCAATACACCCCCCATGGTACACGCGTGCCCCATAATCCGTCTTTCGTGTAAATTTACTTTTTCTGAGTTTTTTGCCCGGTCCTTTTGAGGATAAGTGGTAAACACTTTCGTTCCTCCTCCTCCCTTTGTTTTTTTCTTTCCTCATTCTTTTTCCCTTCATGTCTCACTCCTCCCTGGGGATTTTAACCCCCCAAAACGTAAAAAATTTTTTTTTCTTGCCTTTCTGATCCGGTGATGTCCCCCCCTCGTTTCGGTTTGGGATTTTGTTGGCTTTTTACGATGCCCTGCGTTTCGTCGTGATCCCCCATTCATTGTGTGTTTCCTTTTTTGCCTTACAGTCTTATTTTCTTTCTTTTCGCGCCCTTGACTGTGCTTTCGGGTCCTAAGGACTTGTTCCCCCAAATTTCCCCCCCCGGGGAAGTTCTTTCACTCTTCTGTCTTGTTCCTTTCAGTCTTTGTACCTCATCTTTTTTTTTTACTTGCGGGGTAATCCCCCCTGTGTTCAAAGATCTTCTTTTCTGAACGTACCTTTCTAATCGTTCTTTTCTTTGCAACCTGGCTTTCTTTCTTTCAGATATTTTTCTCCCCCTTTCCGATTGTGTCATTGAGGCTTTCTTATGCGATGATTCTTCATTTCTTTTTCTCTTTCTCCACGTCCTTCACTCTTATTGGTCCCAAAGATTCTCATGTCCGTCTTTAGCCTTTTCTTTGCCTTATCTTGCAATCGCCCCATCGAGGTGATTTTTCTCGTCGGACGGGACCCCTCATGCCCGCTCTTTCCAATGGGCCATTATCCTTTCGCTTCTTCTGCCAACGTGCCGCCTGTTTGGCCCATGTAACCCCCCTGCCTCTTCGGCGGTCCTTGGGTATGATGTTTTTCTCACTCACATTAGAAAATTTCTGTTCCTTTCTTTTCGAGTCTCTCTGTAACACCCGTTGGTTTGCCCTTTTTGTCCCTTTTTTGTCTTCTTTTTTTGCTTTTTGTTCAATTTAACTACTCGAAGTCTTTTTGTTTTTTTTTTTTTTGGTGAACCGTACACCTTTCTATTTCCTGAAAACGGCGATTTCTCGTGGCCCACCGGATTTGATTTCTTCAAAAACCGCTTCCCTGTTCCCTTTCGTTTGATACCTGTCCCCCTGCACGGCCCCCACGCCTCCTCCCATCACCAAAACAAGCTTTCCCTCGGCTGCCCCCACCCCAATATTGGGCTTGTTTCTTACCGTTATCTTACGTCTCCCAAACGCCCCTTTTCCCCCCCCTTAAAAAGTAAAGTCTTTCTCGTTTTCCACCTTCCTTTTCTGGATTCAAGCTCTTTGCTGCTGTATGTTCTCTTAAACCCCCCTGTTCTTACCTCCTGTGGAAGACTTCCTTCGTCTGCGCAACCTTTTTTTTCCCGTTCTTTTTTTCTCCTCCAAACATGGTCAGTTACTTTATATTTAATTCCTAGTCTCCACAAGGTCCTTTACCCTCCTAGGACCAATCCCTTTTTTTTCCCCCTAACCAAGGCGTCACCAAGAATCTCCCCAGTTTTTCTTCCAAATGCAGGGTCGCGGACCCTGAGGGAATCCCTGGGGTGCCTTCCTTTTTTTAGCCTGAGAATCACTCTGGTTTGATATCGGGGGCCCACCTTCTCTTTGTCAGGTTTCTGTTTTCCTGTTTCTCGGACAGATCCCCCTCTTGCTTTATTTTTTTTTTTTTTTTTTTTCATTACACGTGCTTCTTTCATGTCCGGAATGCCCTGGGTCTATCTTCCCTATCCTCCTTTTTTTTTTCCCCCCGTTCAATAACTCGGGGACGGGGACTTTTGGATTTTCCCCTTAGAAATTGCCTCCTTCCCCCCCGCCGCCCTCCCTTTCTCGGACGTACTGGTCGGTCCCGTGGTGCTAACACCCCACCCCTACACTTTGGCACTTTTTTTTTAACAGGCACCAGGAACCAGAAACGCCGTTTCCCCAACCTTTTGCTCGGCTACCGTCCCGTCAGTCCTCCGCCAGACCAGTTTCGCTCTTAGATATCCTCTGATTTTTTTCCATCCAAATGTCCACCTCCCCCCTTTCCCCACTTCGGTCTTTAGTGAGCGTAGGTGGCAGCATCCCTTGAAACTTCTGGCATCTATTTTTCAACCTCTCTACGTTCCCCCCCCCACTTCTTCTTAGAAGATTGTTTGTTTCCTTTTTGCACGTCTAATTCCCCCTCCCCCTTCTTGGCCCATTTTCTGTCAGTGTTTTTTTCCCACCTCACCCACTCGTTGTGTCCTCGAACTAAAGATTATTTCGGTGGCAGTTTTCTCCCTTTGCCAACCCCCCCTTCGTGACCCCTTTGGTCGACCAAATGACAATGTTCCGTCTCGTCGATTTCCCTGTTCCCTCTTTAGTCTTTATCTCGGCTTTGCTTCCTCCCTTCTCCAATGCCTCGTCCCCCAACCCCCAACTTTCAACCTGTTTTTCCACAGAAATCTCCCCCCAGTGGCACGTTGCTTACTTTTTGATGATTCCCCCCCATACGAGGTCTCCCCGTCCCCTTGTAGCAAACCTTCTGCTTCCTTGGTGATCGTTTTTTTTCGGGTAGTCTGACGTATCCAAATGTCATATCTGGATTTTTTTCTTTTTCCTATGGCGTCCTCCAACCATTTTTGCCGAATTTCTCCGCGGTTCCCTTTCGGTGTTCCAAAGGATACCCATCTCCTTGCGGAGTAAGACCCTTTGAAACTGCGCCTCAATCAGCATAGGTTGCTGCTCGGATTTTCCCGGCCCGAGAAACCCAGGGACCTTAGCTGAACTTCCAATCCCTGAGTAGACCTCCTCTTTTAACCCTTTCCCTTCTTCCTTTGTTCTTGCTTTTCTAATATACTGGCTTCTCCCGGGTCCCTGACTTTCCCCTTGCCCCTGGGTTTTATCCCCCCCGCTCATTTGATTAACGCAAAGATCTTCTTGTTCAGAAGTTTTCCCTTTCGGCTCGCTGAAGGTGTTCTCGAAAGGTCTTCTTCACCTTTTTTTGCACTTTCCCTTTTCTCACAAATACAAAGCCAGCTTTTTTCCTTTTCTCCTTTTCCTTTTAAGGTCTAACAACGGGTTTGTCCCCCTCAAGGGACTCCATCTGTGATTGGATGGACGCCCTTTTTTCCCATCTTTTTCCTATCCGTGTCCCCCTTTTTTTTCTTGGTGCGAGTTAGTTGTTGTGAAACTCGATTTCCCCCTCCCCTCTGCTACAAACGTTTTTCTGAAATACACTGTCTCCCCCCTCTTGATCAGCGGCCCTTTTGAAGTTTTGTTGTTGTTTTTTTCCGCTATACGGAAGCTTGGCTTTTTTTTTCCTTCCTCCACCCTCCATCCGTTGTTTTCTTTGTTCTTTGACCTGCGCGTTTCGCCCTGAGGAAAACCTCTACCTTATTGGTTGTTGAGGGAGACCAGAACCTTTGCCGTCCAAAAAACCACCCCCCCCTCGTCCCACGTACGAGATGTGTCTTTGGTTTCTCCCCCCCTTTCTGACCCCCTACCGTGTCCTGTTTCTTTGCTCTTTCCCAATGAGGGCCAACCCGTTCTCTTTTCAGTGTAAGTGACGATTGACCCCCCATTATGCTTTTTCCATCCTCTCTTCCTAGATGTTTCTCTCGGGGGTTTGCCGCTTCTTTTCCTGCAAGGCCCTTACAGTACAATCTTGAACTCCTTGCATCCGACTGTGACCTTTGGTTTTCTTTTTTTGTGACTCTTTTTCACGCCGAAAAAGATTCGAGCTTTTTTTTTTTAAGCCTGCCTACCGGTACGATCGTTTGTCTTCTGGTCCGGTCAGTTTAGTTTCTTACCACTTCTCAAACCTTCTTGCGGGGGATTGACTCAGCAACCTGGTTTCCCTCCCTGAGGCGATAGTCTCCCCCCCCTCGGCTTCTCCTTTCTGCAGCCTCTTCTTTCTTCTGTCGTCCTTTTTTTTTTTTGGCTGTGATTCCCTCGTAAGCGCTATAGAATGTTCGTATTTAGAAAGAAGCAGTCTCCAACCCGTCACTGATCGTCTCGTCGACGTCCAATCGAGCACCATTTTCTCAGAGTTCTTCCCCCCGGGTACTCTCTTTTTGTTCGAGGTTTCCCTTCACACCAGAGGTGGTTTAGGCTCTTCCCCGCGCCCGCGCTTTGCGAACAGCTTCTTGTCGATGCTCCAGTTTTTGTCCTGGAAGCGGAGGCCTTTCCCTTTTCCACTTTGGTAATGAAGAGACCATTATATATAAGCCTTGTCTTAAAATTCTATCTCTTTTGGTTCCGTGTTTTTTGTGAATTGTTTCGTCTTGGTAAGATCGCTTTCTTCCTAACCCGGTACCCAATTGTTGGGAAAGAACTTCAAAGATATCCTTCCTATTTTTTCCTCCCGCTTCCCATCGGCCCTTTTTTTCTTTTTCTTTATTCTTTTTTCCAGTTTTCTTTGACCCTTTTGAAATTCATGACAAGTTCTCTTCCTTTCTTCCGTGCCCCCGCTCCCCCCCCTTCTTTTCCTCCTGAGGGAATTGATTCTGCTTATTGTTGATTGATTTGCTCTTTCAGTTTCCTCTCATTCTCTGACTGGGGTGCAGTCGGGCCTCTCCTTCCACGCTTTTTCTTTTTTCCTCATCTGGTCAGTTGATCGATCAACTTTTCCCCTCGGGACCCTCTCGCACCCAGCGAACGGTTACGTTTCCCCCCCCCAGTTTTGCACACCCAAGTTTTCCCCCGTAGGTTCAAATCTTCCGCGAAAATTCCACCGAAGGTTCCCCTTCCAACACAAATTCCTTTACCAGACGAGCCCTTTTACCCCGTTCTCTTAACTGTTTGAGTTTTTCAGCAACCCAAGCCCCGCCGTGTCATTTCCCAAACCCCTGCTCGCTGTTTCCCCCTGCTGCTGAACATGTCTCCTGTTCCAATTTACCCCCTGTGGTCCCCTTAAACGCCCCTTACGCCCAACCTACAATGCCATTCACGGTTCGTTCTCCCCTCGAAAAATTAGGAACCTCCGTCTTTCAGGCCCGATTATATTAAAAAGGTTGCCGATCGATTCTTTCGTTCGGCCTTAGAAGTGCTGCCTCTCCCTTGGCTCCGCTTGCCAAACCTTCCTTCCTTGAGTGGATTCCACAGACCCCCCCCCCCAACTTTACGCATCGCCTCATTTCTTTCGTGGATAAACGCTTCTCCGTCCGGACTTCCTCCCCACCCCAAATTGAGCCCTTTTTTGAGCCTCTGCATGTTCGCAGACCGTTCACTCGTTGTTCACCCATTCGCTTGACCCTCGCTCACGGTCTTGCCTATTACCACCCCGCTTCCCCCCCCACACCTTTAGGCGACCATTTTCCGGGATACAACCTCGGCCAACAAAAAAATGTCGGCTGTTGTGGAGGACAGGCTGATTTGAAACAAACCGTTTGGTACCCCTCCCAAATAGGAGAGTCGCGCCATTAACTCCTCTACTCTGGTAATTTCACCCGTCACAACCACCTCCAAACATTCCTTTTTTCCCCCCCCCGTTAGGAACAAAAATCAATCCACCTGCCGTGGACTTATTCGGGCTAGTATACCATCTTGTTCTTGTTTGTGTGCTTTGACCTTAGTGACAATGACGGGTGATCATTCCCT
>Ga0179593_1632715_pt1 | contig 15986 bp, 19 predicted proteins | sample CZODoug2_1_08_16_FD_185931 | JGI IMG/M metagenome (GOLD analysis project Ga0179593, IMG submission 185931) | Vadose zone soil fungal communities from Angelo Coast Range Reserve, California, USA - CZODoug2_1_08_16fungal (PacBio error correction) | ecosystem: Environmental > Terrestrial > Soil >... | reverse complement strand
ATCCGCCAGGGCCCCCCCCAATCCGCTCTGCGATGTGATAGAAGCCACTTTCCCCACCCAATAGAGAGACTCTTCATGAAAGTAACTCTTGGCTGCGCCAGAATCCCTTTCCCCGGGTAGCAGCTTTTTTTCTAAATTAGAGAAAGAGACCCCCCTCCCCTTATATCCAAACTTTAAGGAGCTTTCGAACTTAGCAATTTGCCCGCTGATCTTCCCTTGTGATTTCCTCTTTCCGAGATTATTAGCGCAGTTCTCCGACCTTTAACTATGTTCTTTTCCCCACCCCCCCGATAGTAATAATTTCCCCTCTCCGAGTACCCCCCTCTTTCTGCAAGTCGACCTTATGAGGTTCGCCCCCAGATATATCCTCTTCACACCCAAAGAGTCAAAACGCCCGCACGCGTTTCCGTCCCCATTTTTTTTAGCGGGTGTATACGTCTCAGATTCTTCAACCACCCCCCCATCCATATATGAGCACTTCGGAGTGGAGAGTGAGCTCCTTTTGTGTAGAATCTTTTCAACTTTCCTTCCCCCATCTCCAAGAATAGGACCCACGTTTCTCCTAAAGAGTGGTTCCCACCCTCTAAAAGTCTTCCTTTGCATTCGTTTTCCTCTTACGCGCCGAGTAGTCTACCTCTTACGTGCGTGACTCTTCCCCCTGTCTAGGACCCCTTTCCTTTGCCTCGATATAACGGAATTTCCTTCTTTGTCTCAGATTAGGACTCGTTTGCAGGGGATTCTAGTATCTAACACCATACTTCCTTTTTTCCCCTCTGATGGCGATCTAAGAAGGACCCTGAAACTCACTCTTCCCTGCTATCTTCGTCGCGGACTCGTTTTCGACAAGTGTACCCCCTTTTTTCCCGGCTGCATACGAATCTAGGCTGAGAGCTTTTCTTTTTCTCTCTCTCAACCGGGAAGTTCCTTTCTACGACGCGGTACTTTGCCCTTTCTACCCATCTTTCCCGGAACTTCCCATGATTTAGTGGCGGACCATATTATGTCCGGTTGAATTTAGATTTCAACTTTGTCGAAGGGAGGGTTTCTAGCATTGTTTGAGCCAGACCACCTTGAGGATCATTTTTTCTCCTTCAAGGTCCGTCGCTTTTTTTAAGAACTGAAGGAACGTGCTGCCTCCAGTCCCTCTCAGGCGCCATCCTCTGTTGTACGTCTTGCCAGAAGGCTCCTTTATTCCATTCGCGGATGGTCGTGCCTCCAGAGCCTCACATTACTTTTTCCCCCTTTTCCGTAGATTGGGAGCTTTTTCTTTGCAGTGGCTCTCCCCACTCGACTAGAGAGTACTTTTGTACGCCAGTCCAAAATATCTTCTGTCTGCTCGTTGCGTTTTCGATCCCTCGTGCAGGGAATCGGAAGATCACTTCCCCCGATTTTTTCTACTCCCTCCCAACTTCTTTTTTTAGTATTTGTGTCGAAGAAAGGCCTCTTTCCCTGTCTATTTTGCTCACCAACATTTCTCCGCCCCTCTCAAAACGCGAGTCATATCGCGATACTTTTCTGAGGCCAAATCTTGCGACATCTAATCGGCGTTCCCTAGGGATTGTTGTTTAACACAACAACCAATCCCCCCTCCCCCTTCCTCTGACTTTGCGCCTCGGAGTTTAGTGATCACATCACTCCCGCCCCAACTTTTCCCCCAACCCCTTCCGCTTTTCCCTGACAGGAACTTTTTTCTGAAGCTCGACTTCGTCGTCTTTTTCCATGTTTCGGCTTTTTCCCCAAATAATCCCACGCCTGTACTTTTTCTTCCCGCTAGCTACCTTTTGACTCTCCCTTTCTGTGGCAGGCTCTATTTTCAGGATTTGAAGTATCTTCTTCCCGATTGAGACCTGCAACTTTTTTTTCTTCAGGCTAAGAAGTCTCTTTCCTCTGCCTCTCCGTGGGGCGATCGACGTCGTTGTTTTTTACTTGGGGGATTGCGACCCACAGAATGAAGTATTTTTTTTCCTCTAATTTTGGTCAGCCTCTCACTCCCTTCTCCCCCCAATCAAAAAAGTAGGGAAGGACCTTTCCCGCGATCGCCCCCCCCCCGGCGTATCTAATCGCTTACCCTCCTTGTGCAGGGTCTCATCGTCCGTCGTTCCCTTCTTTCTCTTATCACCGCCCTCGTTGGCCCTTAAAATAGCAGTTGAAAAAGTCCCTTTTCAGACAGCTTTTCTCCCCTCGGTCTTTCCTTCAGCATCATCGTGGCGATTATCGAAGCATTCTTCTGAATTTCTCCTATGGGGCGTAGACGGTAGTGCTCGGACTGAAATGTTTTGCCCTTTAATGGCGTCGATCTCTTTCTCAATAGAAACTCCGGCCTCTTTCCCTCTTAAATAACCTGGTTTTTTTTTTCCTTGGAAATACTAAACGGGAAAGCGATGGTTTTTTTTTCCTATTTGGGCCTGCTCAATGTTCCCCTTATCGCGAGATGAATAGCGTGCTCTTAGTCGAGAGTTTTTACCTTCGATCTTGATGCTTTCCCCCCCCCCCTACTGAGAATCGAGGGCTGGCCTGTTTTTCTTTCTCAGAAGTTTTCTCTTCTCGCGAAAATATCGCGCTGACCTGGCCCTCCCATGAGATTAATTTTGGCCTCTTTCTTTTCCTCGCATGCGTTGGCTCAGTTCTTCCCCCGGCTTAGAACACCCCCTTCCCGCTACTGATAGGGCGCTGCTGAGTTCTCTTTAGCATCCGCGAATGGACTTTGCCAGACTGCAACGACACTTTCTTTTGAACTTTCAACGCAGGCCACTTTTCCCTTTAAGGAAAGGCGAAAAAGAGGACCTTCTCGTTTTTTTTCGAGCTTATTACCCCTTGTCCATTGTCGGGCTACCCTCTTCCCTCCCCTCTTTGATTTCCCCCCCTTTTCAACGGACAGAAAGGACCCCATTGCTGGTTCTCCCCACCCTCCCATGGAATCAGTGGAGGCGTTGTACCGGGTGGATCCTCTTTTCCCCTCCCCTGGTGGAGCTGATTCTTTTCCCTCTCCTCATCGCCGAGTGGAACTTTCCCTTTTCAAGAAGAGTTTTCTTTCGATCGGCACGTTTCGGCGACTATGTTCTTTTTTTTTTAGAAAGAAAAATTGAGACCTTTTTTTCGAGATCTGTCCTCTTTTCGTACGTCAGTGTATATCTTTCGCCATGCCAAACTTGGCGATTTCCACTCTCCAGTGAAGCATAACAGACACGAATATGACGGCAACCTCCTTTCCGAAGAGAGAGCCTCAGTCTTTTCGCTCTCCTGACCCATAAGCTTCCCCACTATAGAGAACGTCCCTTTTAACATCTCCAATTCCGTCGAGAGGTTTCAAGCTTTTTTCTACTGAGGGATTGGGTTTCCTCCCGGACTTCTCTTTTCTCATTTCGCCTTCGACACTTCGCACTCCATCCTTCGTGTTCTAAACCCTTGCTTTGGACTGGGAAGGGTCTAGAAATAGTTCTCCCCCCCCAGAGCCCTCGCTCTCATTAGCGGAAACGCGGATTTTGCGCGCAGACTATTTTTGTTTTTTTTTTTCGGATGAAACTCCCTGTTGTGAAAGACACGAGGATAGCTGCTTGAGGACTCTTCCTCATGCCCTCCCCCCCCCTTGAATCGATAGTACTGTTCTCTGTATGTGACGAACATCCCTTTCCCCCGAGAGAGTAGAAAGGAGCCCCTCCCCCCCTGTGCTCCCCTCCTATCCTAAGTGGGTCACCTCTGCTGAAGGGAGGATCTTTTTTCTAGTCCGGCAAGCCTCTTATATCCGGGCTGGATGAAATGGGTCCCGGCAAAGCTGATGACTTCCCCCCTCTCGGGCCGACTTTTCGTTTCTTTTTCAGGACCCCTTGCGAGAGTGGTCCCCCTGCACCTTTTCTTTCTCCCAGAATCTCGCGCCGATTCTCGGTTTTTCTCTGGGCGGCTTCTCGTGTTTTGTGAGCTTTCTCCATTTTCCTTGAAGAAAAAAACAGCAAATACTCTTCTGCTCGCGCACGAATTCGATAAAAAACTGCGAATTTTCCCATGATCCAGTCGGCGTATCCTTTCTCCCCAAGTAGAGCGTTCCCCCTCGGGGTCGACGGATGGAGTTAGAGCCTTTCCTCCAGACGGATACTGCAGGACGAGGAGCTTTCCGCAATTCCGCACGAGAGCTGATACAGAAATTGTGAGTCTCCTTTCCCTTATTCTGCGCACTTTCATTTTGTGCCCGCTGAGCAACCGTTCTAACTTTTTCCCCCCCCTCCCGATCCTTACAGTGCGACCGCCCCCTCGAGTAAGGAATGAGGTCTTCCGTAAAAGCGATACTCTTTTCTTTTTCCTTTTTATTTTCCTACGAGATTCGCGTACCCGAAATACGCTGCCCCCCCTTATGCTCCCGAAGTCGCTCGTTTTTCCTTCCGATATGAGAGAAATCCCTCTCCCGGTGGTTTCCCCCTCCCCCTGACTTCCCCCCTTTGAGGAGAACTATGAGAACTCCCGGCGGACTCTCCCCCAGAACCCGGCCCCCCCTTCTGTTCTTCCGAGAGGAACTGCACCCCCTTCTTCCGAGACGGTGCGTTTTCCTTCCGACGGCCTTGTCGCGTATCCTTTTTTTTTCCGAACCTCTAGCCCCAAAGCCGCCAGGTCCTCTGAAATTCTTTTTTCTCCCCCTCGGACTTCCCTCTTGGATGCGCTGGCGTTAGATATTGTTTGGAATCAAGCTGCTGGAATCTCCCATTTCCGGCCTTTTTTCGCGCGAAATCCCTTTCTGAAGACGATTCTCTCGTCTCCCCTGCCGCTGGGCGGTCGACCAATGCAGCGCAACATGTGTTTTTCCCCCGGGTGGATTCGATCCCGATCCAGTGAGATTGCTCTTCTCTCACTTTCCAAACGGCGTCTATCGAGTTATACTGCCCCACAGAATCCCGTCAGGTCAGAGGTGAGAAGCCACGCGTCCCAGGAAATGATTGGGGTCCCCCGATCTTTCCGCTGTCCGGGGTTCTGAGAAATTTTTGAAGCCGCCAGGATGGGATTCTCCCCCCTTCCACTCCCGGTAGTCTTCCTTTCCCCGAAAAAGCCAATTTTCCGTTGTTTCGCCTGGTTGCATGGCAGTGGACCCTCGTTTCAAGCGACGGGTCCCCTCTCAAGTCAGAAATCCTCCATTTTCCCCCCGCGGATGTGATAGAAAAAACTTCTTTCTCCGCAAGTTATTTCCACTCCTGGTTTTGGGGCGAAGACGGAAGTTTTGCTCTCCTCCACGAATGCGAGTACCTTTTTTTCTTTGGAAAATGAAGAATGGCTATTTCCCTTAGGGGAACTTTTTATACCCTCTCCTGCCAACTTCCTTGTCACGCTACAAAGGAAATGCTCCTCCCCCCCTAGTGAGCAGTGGCGGAGCCATTCTTTTCTTTTAATTCAAAAGAATTGATATTTTGCTAAACAAAATTCGTCGCCCTCAAAGTGAGTCATCTCTGCTCCTTTTTCGTAGCAGATGAGAGATGTGCCCAGATCGACCATCGTTTCCTTTCGCAACCCCGCAAACCAATGTACCTTTTGGAACTTGGCGCCGCGTGAGGATTGCCCTTAGATCGAACGCCATGCTTCACAAAATCACCTCAGTAGGCTTCATCGTAAAGCCCTATATGTATGTTCTTCTTCTTTTCCATCAAGAATGCTCCCCGTTTGGTAAAAATGTGGTAACACATACTCCCACGCTTTTCTTGTCCCCTTACCCTCGTCATCTATCTATGCTGTTGGACAACGGCTTCCCACCTCAGATGGAGCATTCCCTTTCTATATCTACGTAAAGACGTCTGAGACCTGGTCCAAACTCTCTTTTTTCTCTTACGTCGAAAAGGATTCTCTTCTTTAGGAAGGGGGGACATTTTCTTTTGGGTGAAGAATCCTTTCCTTGCCCCTTGTTTGGATTGGAGAACAACAAGCCTTCCCTCAGCCCTCGTGTGTTGTTGGGTCGCTCCTCTCCTTCCGCACCCTCCCCATTCTTGCCTATCTCACCGACGAGATCGTTCCCCAGGCAGGCCTTCTCCTTTTCCTTCTGCTTCTCAGCGCACCGCGCTTTTGAAGGTTCATTCTTTAGATAGTCTTGTTCCCCTCTTGGATATGACAAATAGCTGTTTTCCCCCGGCAGATGAGAGTGAGTCCCCTTTGGAATTTACCTCCTCCTCCTGTTTGGTTACCTCGGAGACAGACATCCCATTATACGTCCGTTATCTTTATATTTCTGAGTCTTCATATGAATATGTTTCTTCGCTCCTCCTTTCTTTTCCCTAGAAACCAGAACGCGGCCGCCTTCCCAACTGGGCTTTGCGCCAGTTTGAGTTCCCGGCCCCTCGCATTTCCCCCCCCTTAGGGTTTTCGATGAGGCCTAGCTCAATATGATCCTTTTCCTCTGATTCATAGCCTTTTTTCGTCTTCATTGGACGTGCTTCATAGTAGCCCTCTTTGGAACTGCCTTTCCATTTCTCAGCGACTGCATCTCTGGCTGGCTTTCTGCCTTGTAGGTGATCGAAGTGTCTTCTTCCCCATATCGAAGCTGCTGCTATGCAGAGAAAGAGCCATGAGAATAATTTGGTCTTACTTTGGTAATACGCATAGCGTGTCTCTCCCCCTCCACCTTTGCTGACCAATCGAACTCCCTTTTACAAGTTCATGAGAGGAGTTTTTTTTCGAGCCCATCTCCCTCCTTTCCTCCTTTCCTGCTTGGCGACATTCCTTTTATGTCTGCCGATTCTCCTTCTCTCTAATCAACCGCCCTGCCGGGGTTTTTCTTTTCCGGACGTCCTCTGAATTTGCCTAAAATTATTTCCTCCATTTCCTTGTCGGGGCTCAAATGAGCCCCCTTTCTTCGGGGACCCAGCCACCTTTTTTTTTTCCCCGATACCTCCGGTTACCCCCTCCCATTTCCCCCGACGAAGCGATGTGGGAGAAATCCTCTTTTTCCGTGGATAATAGGCGATCGAATGAGTTTTTTTTACGCGGGTCTCCCCGAATTTTCGCGCCCGGTTTTCTAGCGAAGAAGCGATATAAAGCCTCTCCTAGGATGCGAAGTAATGTTTTCAGTTCTTGTCAACGACCATCCTTTTTAGAGCTCGCGTTCGCCCCGTGTCCTTATAGAGCTTCATGACCAAACAGATTCTTTTTCCCGACGCCATCGTGCGCATCCCTCCTTCCCTTATCCTGACTTTCCTTTTGTTAAGGTTCCGACTTAAGCGAGCCCGTCTTTAGAGAGCCCCAAGGCTTGAACTTCTTCTCTTGAGTACGCGCCCCGTGCCCCTGCGCACATGAAACGATCGTGAGAGTTGAGAGGGTTTTTTCTTCCCATTCAATTGGATTGGGTTCTCCCCCGGTAGAAGTCCTTCGAGGTCTCGGACTTTCCTGACAACACCGGTTCGCATAGTTCGCACTCCGTCGGTTGGCCCCCGCTTTGAATGGAGGGTCTCGCCATCTTTTTTCTCTGAACCGCTAAACAAACCCCTTTCCTCTGATCATACGGACCCCCCTTTTTTTTTTTTGCGCTGATTTAGGGGGACCTTTCGCGAGTAGCGGAGGAACATCCCCCTGACGATTTTATCTTTTTCCTTTTGACTTGCAAGAATGGAAACTCCCCTTTAGATAGTCCTCCATTATACGATCCCTTATAATTTTGACGGTTGATCTTTCTCTGAGGTATGAAATGGAGCCTTAGGTGGCGCGTACTCCTTCACAAGGTCGGCGTCTGTCAGCTCATTTTTCTTTAAGGGAAGACGCTCTTTCCTTTCCCGTTGGGATATAAGTTTTTTAGAACCTCACTTTAAGCCAAGGCGATCCCCTTTTTCGGGCGCAGCCCGCCTCTTTGATGGCAGCCCCGCGATCTAGAGATCCGGGCGCTCTCCTCTCCTTTATCCTGTGATCTTTTGATATCTCTCTCTTTTCCCCTCTTTTTTAGGATCCCCAGACCCAGAGAACCCCTCCCTAGATCGGCTTTTGATTCTCTCGCGCACGAAGCTTTTTCCCATCTGGCGAGGGCCTCCAGGCGGAGCGGGCTGCTGAATCAGTAGAGCGGATTCTTCCTCGTCCCTCTTTCTTAGAGACGCTCCCCGCACGGTCTATCCCAAACTATTAGTTTCTCACCGAACCTCCCCGACTGAGTCCCCCTCTTCCTTTTCGCGCCACGAATTATTTCCCATCCTGCGCGTCCTAGGTGTCGTCAACATACCGATTCTTCTTGAACCGTACTCTTTTTTTTCGAAGGTAGAGTGCAATTTATTCCTCCCGAGATCTCGGGTCTTCATTTTATTCCTCCGAGATCGCCTTAGAGTCACCGCCCGACCCTCCCAAAGCGAGTTCTATTCTTCTTCTCTAGCTCTGGTGTTAGAGTGAATCTCTCCCCCTTCAAGTTACATCCCTCTCTAGCAAGGGTTTCTTGTGAGTGCGACTGCGAACCCTTTCGGACGTAGAAGGTTTCCTTTCCCTCCAATCGCGTTTGCGAAGAGCGTCCTGAGGCGGAATGTGTCCTTTTTCAATCCGCGAAGGCAGACGAGTTTCGAGAGCAACAGATGGGTTTAATGAAAGTTTTGGCCGATCGACTCTTCGGAACGTTTCTTTCTTTTCCCCTTGAGCGTGGCGGGGATGCGCCTTTTTTCAAACCCATCGTTCGTTGCCTTTCGATCGAAGAAGGGACAAGACGACGATACTTACTCGCTAAATCTCTTTTTCTTTCGACAAGAAAATGCCTTTCCCTCAGAATCGATCTCTTTCCTGTGTCTTCTTCCTCCCACTCCAAGGGAGCAGTTTCCCCCCCGACCTCTGACTCCTCCTTCGCCCTCATTCGATCGTTTTGAACATTCCCCGCCCTCTCTTCGTTTGAAGGATACTTCGTCTCTGTACGTTTGAAGTAGAGATTCATTTTTCTGGGGACCTCTATGAATCCCCGCACTCAGGTCGAATCCTTTGCTAGGGGGATTTCCTTCCTTGTTTTCTCCTTTTCATTGGCGTGGCATCTTCTTTCAGCGACGGCGTTTTTGTCGTGACGTCTTTGCCATTTGTCTAGGATGGCTAGCCCCCCCCTCGCAGTACCGACGCGGAGTTCGATGGGTCCTCCCCTTGGAAAGTTTTGCAGTGAGACTTCCCCCTGCCGATCTATTTCCCCTCCCTACGAGCGTCGCGCCGGCCAACCAAAATTATCGGCAGGGATATTTTTTTTCCTCGCGGCCCGGGCAGCTTCATAATCGCGATCGGCACTTGATATTCCTACTCAGCCAGGGCCCGCGTCTTTTTTTTTTTTTGTAGACAAGAATGGCCCTCCCCCCCTGGGCAAGGAAGATTTTGTCCCCCTTTTCCCTTTCATCTCGCGATATGATGCCGAGCAGATTTTTTGCGAGCCCATCTAGCCCATCTTCTTTCCCCATGGTTCCCCCTACCTTGCTGGAATTTGAGAGGACGCTCCCCGATCAAGGAGATCTGTCCGCCGGGACCTTTTCCCCAACCATATTCATTCACCCCGACGTAATCCCACCCGAAAGAGCGACTTAGTAGAGTCCTTGTTTGTTCGCCAGAAGTCACATAATCCCAACGCCCTGATGCTGAGGGGAAACTTGCGAACCGCGAATCTTCTCTTTTTTTTCTTTTTCCGAGGCCAGCACAGATGGCGGGCGATCTATATTCTTTTTTCCCCTATGAGCCTGAAGCGCGGTGCGTCTTCCTTCTCCCTTTGAGAGCCGGACGATATTGATCTCTCTGTGGCTTTCCTTTCCTTCCGAAATACTTGGTGGATTGCTTCCCCATCAATGAAGTATCTCTCCTTGTCCTCCCTTTCTTAGAGCGACCTTCTTCTTGGGTCTGCCTCCCCCCCTCGGAAGTATACTTAAAGCCACCCCCCCAGTACCCCTCTCGGGCGGCTTCTTCCCCCTTCTCCTCCCCCCCTGAAGCGCAACGAGCTTTTGCTTTCCCCTAGAGATAGACTTCCACCGCGGGTCGGAAACCCCCCAAAGAGCAAGATTGCGCTTTCTGGCGGGATTGTCCCTCCGATCCGTTGGATTATGTGTTAACCTCTTCTGGATGAAAATCTCTTTTTCGCATACATGTTCTTTTGTTCCTTCTTTTTTCTTCCTGAATATTTTGTGATCACTCTCATTTCTGTTCTTCTCCCCCCGAAAGCGGCGCACCCTAAACTTGGCGGGGCGCCATTTTGTTACCAGGCCTCATGTCGATCCTTTGCGTCTTTTCCCCCTTGCTCGAGCAGCAAATATCGACGAGTCCTTTTATTCGTCGAAGATGTTTTGTTTTTGCCCCTTAATCCTCGACCTATTTTGAATCCCCAAGACTGGCTCCGCCCTTCTCTCTCTTTTCGCAGATGGACGTGATCTCCTTTTTTTTATGAAAATATCGCCGATGAAAGGGTTTTATTATCCATGCGATAATTTTTTCCTTTTTATCGTTCGATACGCGGGTACTCGCATTTCCCCAGTCTCTCCACTCCCCCCTTTTGACCCATGAAATCCCCATTTTCTAATGCGAGGCGCAGGACGAGAGCCTTTCCTCCTGTGAAACGGCGTGCCCTTCTTCCCGTCAAGACCATTCTGTAGCCCTCTCTTTCACGACCATGCAGGGCTCCTTTTCAGTCCTGAATTGCCGTTTCGCGCTGATTCCGACTGCAGTGCTTGTCGGGCCCTTATCACTTCCGGCGCGCCACAGCAACTTAGATACCTTCAACCTTCCCAAGCTCGAAGGTCGCTTTTCGCCCCTCATGGCGTGCGGGGAATTTCGTGGAGATTTCTATCGATTCCCCTTTGCGAACGCGCTTCTTCTCAGATATGAAGGTCATGTTGGAAAGTTCGCTTAAGAAGAGCTCTCGGGATAGAATCTAGGAGGCTCTTTTGAGCTGCCGTTTTTTCGAACGCTTTAGAAGAGATAGATCTTAGACTCTTGTGCTTCTTTGAGCTCCTTTTTCTTGTTCGCAATGACCGGAGGATTGGTGTTCTTCCTCCTGGCCCTTCCCCTCAACTCGTCCTCAGACGTGAGCCTGCCGCTGGCGGCGGAGTTTAGAGCAGTACACCCCTTCTCTTTCCTTTTGGCGCGCACCTCCAGCACCATTACGGAGGGTTGTAGCGCGCGCGGGGGCGAAATCATCTGGTCCGATGCGGTTTACCGGTAAGAAGGATTCTCCCCTTCCCCTCCGTCGCCTCCACTCCGAGCTCCTCCTCTGGCTGACTGGGAGGGTCTCGCCCTGAGAGGACGATAAAAACCACGAGCGTCTTTTCCCGCGGCTTTGCGCTGACTCTTGCTTTTTGATTTTTCGTCTCGGAGGAACTTTTTTCCATTTGTGTGTCAAGACCGAGTACTGTTTTGTTATTGCCGCGGCACTCGAACTCGATCGATGATTCTTTCATGATACGACCTTTTTTCACAGCATTTTTTCGACCTTGTTCGCGCGATTCCCCGTATTTTTTCCCCCAGCTACTCACAAGTCGGTTTCTAGTGCTGACGGGATTCCTTCTACTTTCAGCCCCCTCTTTGGGCTGATGAAAGGGACCGGGAGAAAGCTGCTGCCTTCCTCCTACCGGGATTCTTTTTTTTTTTTTTTTTTTCCCGCAGAGGAACAAACACCCCCCCCTCTGTAGAGCGATGTGTTAGTGCGCGATGCCATCTTCAGCGCCGAATGATTTTTTTTCTCTGGGCGGTTCTCTTTTCTCCGACGTTTGTGGTTTGTGAGAGATCCCTCGAGGAAAAAAATATCCGGTCTTGCTCGCGCAAGAAGCGTCCTTCAACAAAATCGCGAATTTCCATGTATCCATTCGCGGGCTGCGCCAGATTATATAGAGTCCTCCTCTCCCCATGCTGGCTTAGCGGCCGAGTTCATTTCATCCCCCCCAACTCCTTCGTGAATTCCTCCTTCCCCATAGTTCAGCCCCCCCTTTTGATCAGCCGACCGTTTTCTTTCGAGTCACCGACTACTCCCTTCTAACTCCGCGCGATCCGCCATGATTCCGACTGTTCGTTTAATGACGCCGACGAGTCGAGTGCACTTTGTCCTCCAAGCGATCCTCTTTTTTATCCACAAAATTTTATTCCTCCCTCCCCCCCCAATCAAAAAATAGTCCCCTCCCTTCCCCCTGTTTCGTATTTCCCTGCTCCTTCTGAGTACGTATCCGCATCTGGAGGAGAGAAAAAAACCCACCCCTTCTTTTTCGCCCCCCCCCCTCTTGAGAGCCGCCCCTCCAGTGGGATTTTCTCCCCGCCGCACCCCCCACCTCGAAATCCTTTTTCCTTCTACCGCATTCAGGGCGGCACTTTCCCTGCTCCTTCCTGCGGAGAGGAGAGAAAGAAAAGACAATCCTGCATTTTTTCGCGGAGAATTTACTGGCGGAGCATTTCGATCTTGTCTTTTTGCGCGTCTTGGCCGCTTCTTCCATCGAAAGGAGTGGCGCGTATTCTCCCTCCAGCCTGGCCGCTACGCTCTTCCCCTTACTTTTTGTGCGTGCCTTCGCTTCGGATCCGAGTTTTTTTTTTTATGGTCTCGCCCCCCCCCCCCCCCCTTTGGCATATGAGCGAACCAACGTTCCTCCCTTCAGATCACACGGGTCTCCTGATTGTCTTTCCCCCCTCGACCCGCTCCCTCCTTCTCCGGTGCGTTTTCTTCTTCCCCCAGAAATGACAAGCGCACTTTTTCTTACCGAAGCTCGTCTCTTCGCGTGAAGGATGCTCTTTTTTTTTCTTTCTTTACAGACGGTTTCTCCCGGACATGTCAGTCTGTTCGAGATTTTACCCTCCCGGACGCTCCGGCCGCCCCCCTCAGACTCCGATGACATGACACCATTCGACCCTCCCTTGCCTTCCTGCCGACCTTTCGCCTCCTGTTCTGTGCCGGTGGATTTTCACGTATCCCACAGAGCAGCATGTTCTGGAGGAGAGCCCTCCCTGCAAATCGGTACGCCCCTACATGTTCAGAGACGTCACTCATGTGCGCATTGACCCCCTTTTCGCATCTTCCGCTCGATGGTTTCTTACTTGCGTTTCCTTCTTTACTCGTTTCAGACGACGGCGCCAGCCTTTCCCTTAAGTAAAGGCCCGCTGTCCATTCCTTCCCCTTTTTACCAACGAAGTTTCCGCCGTGTGACGTCCCCCTTTCCCATAACCGTGTGAGTTCGATTGGGCTTTTTGCCAGTGGAGAGACTAAGCTCGGACGCGACGTGAGGCAGCTACTCCCTCGCGTTCACGCGCCTGCCACTTCGCATCCGTTTCCTTTCCCCTGTGAGCGATATTTTTGATGAATCTCTCCAGTGCCACGACCCTCCACGCATTCCCGTCCTCTACTCAGCCAGCATGCCGAAGAGCAGTGGTCTCCAATGGCCCGTTCCCCTATTGTATGAGGTTTGGTAAATCTTTTCCCTTTACCCTTCTCATCGATGTCATCTCGCTCTCATTCATTATACGCGATTCCCCATTCTCCTCCTCCCGACCATCGCGTGCCGGTATAGGTCCACCGCCACAAGTTACCCTACCCCTCCTTCCGTTTTGTGTTTTGATGTTTGTGCTCTTGTTTCGACGCCCTTTCCCAACATTATTTCTCCCTGTCCCTTTCACGACGCTTTTTTTCCCTTGACAGAGCTCGATTCTTTCTCAGATGCCCTTCGCGCGCCTCCCCTTGGTAACACAGCCCCTTCACTAGGGGGAAAATTCCACGACCGACGCCCCCGACGTAAAATCGAACGACCGCGCTTTTTCTTTTCCCCTTTTTATACGATCCTCGATGGGTCCCTTCGATAATTTTTACGTCCCTCTCTGAGATTTTAGACCTGCCAAAACTCCCCGTAAACGATTAGAGAGCCCGGTCGCCTCGTGGGCGATGCGAGTATTTTGCCCCCTGTGAGGATACGAATACTGTGGTTGCTTTTTTTTCCCAAGAATGAGAGGAGCTCTGCTTTTTTTTTTTTTGAGATCTCCTTCCTTTATTGTGGGTCGCACCTCCTATTTGAAGGAAGTATCCTTCAACTCCCCGGACCTCCGTCCTTCCACCCCTCCCCCTTTCGGCTCTTAATCGATTTAGAGAAGAAGTAATCGACGTCGGGGCATAGTAGAGGCGCAGACTTCTTCTTCCGACGGAACACTTCGCCGTTGTTCGACGTCGCCCTTTTAGCCTCTGCGTTGGTACATCAGCATCAGGCGTGGGATTATTTTTTTCCCTCTCTTTGATGCCCCTAAGTCGAGCTTAGCTACAGATATTTTTCCCCCTCCGGACGGAATCTTGTCTCCTTGGGCTTTATTTTTTCCTGCGATGATGTGACATACTCTGAGAACGCGCGCCCCCCTCCTTAACTGCTGGGGCGCCAGTTGTTCTTTTCCGCGAGCCACGCGATGTCGAGAGGGTTTTTTTTTCCCTCTGATCGGCATTTCAAATCTCGTCTCCCTTCTTTGCGATCTTCGCGACTCCCAAATTATAATTCGCCCTCTTTGTCCACTGCCCCTTTTTTTTCTCCTGCACACACAGATACGTTGCTGCTGAGTTATCTTCCTTCCTTTAGCGTGACTCTCAATTGAAAAATATCGCCGCTTGCCGTTTCTTATCTGACAAATAGCCATGCGATTTTTCTTGGCGACGCTCGTCTCCTTTCCCGGTGCGGTCTCTCCATGTCCCCTTCACCGTTCGCCCACACTAGAAACTCCTTCTTCGCGGGCGAATCTTCTCCCCCATTAAACAACATACCACTCCCCCCCACCGCGTAACCCCCCTTACCGGAGACAATTCATTCGCCGTTCTTAGTTCTCGATAGCACACCCCTTTCCTCACCCCCATCGGACGTCTCTTCCTTCACGTTTCGCGACAATCGATTTCCCCCCTCCTGGCTCCACAATGCGACCCCCTTTCCCCGCTCCTGTTTCAGCCATTCAGCCTCGTTTTCGTAGAAACCCGTCTCACAGAAAGGAAAGATCGCTGGTAGCCACATCCCGTATCTGTGGTTCCTTTTCCTTTTTCAATCGTGGCGACCTGTGAGGGCGCCGGCATGCGTGTCCTCCGAACTCGATATCGACATCCAGAGTTGGAAAGTTTCTCCCCCCGAGCATCTCCTCCCCCTTTTAGAATTTTTTTCATGTTTGCGCGTCTTTTATGCTAACGACAGCCTCTTTCGGAGGATTTTTACGTTTGTCCCCTCTTTTCCCCCCTTCTTCAGAGCGAAGAGGCTCCGTTCCCAACGATCTTTTCGCGACGCTCCCAATCCCCGTCCCCCGCTACTAAATTTTACCGTCACCCGCTCAGAGCGAAAGGGCCGTTAGTGCCCCCCATCGGCGGCTTCTCCCGTCGCATTACCCATCGCTTTCCCCCTTCCTTGGCCGTCGCGTTATAGATTCACCGCCTTCTTAGTGCGGAGGAGTTGTAGTTTCCGTCCCCTGGCATTCTGTTTGGTCCTGCTCTTTTTGTGAGAAGGAACCTTCCGCCGGAAATTTTCCCAACCATTTCTCCCTCGCCTCCACTCGATCGGTTTGAACCTTTCTGGACTTGGAATTTCTCGCCATAGCGGAGTCCCCCAACACCCGATCTTCTTTTTTTAACGACTTTTCTTTTTTTTTTCGTGCGTCCTATAGATTTGCTCTTTTTTTCTCGGCTGACCCACTTCTTTTGATGTATCACAGGACCCTTTCGGTTCTCTTTGCCGACAACTCCTGGCTCAGAGCGATAGTTTCTTCCACTGTAGAAGATTTTTGAAGAACATTCTTGGGGTTCATCGCGCGTACTTCCAATGGCGCATCCTCGTGCCCGCGTAACTTTACCAGTCCCCCGCCTTCTTCTCGTCAGCTCCCCGTGCTGAAGGGTCGGGGCAGCCGCCCCCCCCTGCACAAGAGTGTCTTCCTGGTCTTCAATGGAACTTTCTCCACCGAGAGGACCGGTCGCTCCTCGCTCTATCCTGGCTTACTTTTCCCCCCTTCCCAGATTCTGTACCTCCTGTCTTACACAAAAACTGTCCGCGATTCTACGCATCTTTTTTTTAGGGCGAGTGCCGAATCTCGCGCCTTTTCTCGGTTTTTTCTCTGGGTTG
>Ga0179593_1542102_pt1 | contig 15986 bp, 10 predicted proteins | sample CZODoug2_1_08_16_FD_185931 | JGI IMG/M metagenome (GOLD analysis project Ga0179593, IMG submission 185931) | Vadose zone soil fungal communities from Angelo Coast Range Reserve, California, USA - CZODoug2_1_08_16fungal (PacBio error correction) | ecosystem: Environmental > Terrestrial > Soil >... | reverse complement strand
CCGCATCTCCCATTATGCCAGTTTCGTGTCCTCCGGTACTTTCAGAATGACGAGTTCATTATTTAGACTTCCATCCTCCTCGTTGCACCCCTGCCTTGACTTAGATCTCCTTTAGTCCCCCCCCCTTCCGCCAGTGACCCTACCGAATTAGCCCACTGCCCCACACTCGTTTTACACACCCTCCTCTTCCTTTCTTCTAGCTAATGTTTTCGCGCTTTGCCTTCTTGCTTCGAAGGACGTTCCTTTTGTCCTTCCCCCTGGATGTACTAGGACGATACTTTTGTGGGAGTGGTGCACCCCATTCCGCCGGACAACTTCTCCGCGCTCCCTTCCTCCGGAACTGTGTATTCCCCTTCTCGCCGATCCAAATGTGAAGAACCTATTTCGCTCGACGTTCTTCTTGTTCCTCTTTTTACCGACGATAAGTTTTGCCACCCTGCGTGATAGAGCATTTTCCTTAGCCTAGTTTTGTATTTTTTTTACTGATAAATTACAGCCCCTCTTCTTTCCATTGTCCTGAATATTTCCGTACCTACTCCATTAGGTGAATAAGACCCCCCTCCGGAAACTCCGCCCAGGTTTTTTCCTCCGAACGACTTTTTCAACCTCGAAGGGTACGATTTATGCTCTTGCCCTTACTAGCCGGAGGGATTATCCTCTCTGATTTATTGTTCCCCATACAGTCCTCCCCCCTTGTACCCCGGCCCTTCCCCTGGGTGTCTTCATACTTCGTTCCCTGTCCCCCCGTTATTTATTGCCTTCGTTCCCAATCTGTGACCCTTGATAGCAATTCTTCCCCCTTTGCGGTTTCCCCCGCCCGTCCGTTCCCGAGAATGTTACGGTACCTCCATCCCAGCCGATGCGCTTCTGAAGTAGTTTTTTCCTGCATCCCCATCTCACCTTTCTCTTCACCCTTCTCTTCACCTGGCCCCCCTGTAAAATGTTACTATCTTTTAGTTTCTAAAATTCCCGATTTTCGGGACGTCTAGCAGCCTCCTGTTTGTGCTTTCTCCTCCGTCTTCATTCACAAGACCCCCCCCCCCTAAGAGATTTTCTTATCGACTTTAGTTGACCCTTTTCTTAATTAACCCTTTCATAAGGAACTCCGCTATCTCCCCCTATGCCTCTGATAAGGCGCAGTATCGAGGTATTACGTTCTTTTTTTTCTTAGACCGTTTCTCGCGATTAAGTTAAGCCTTACCCTCGAGGCTTTTTTATTTCAGTAGAGGCTTCTTTTTGATCCATAAGCGTTTTTTCATTTAGTCACTTCGTAAAAAAGGGACTTTTTTAGGAAACCAGGCACTTCTAATAGTAATTTCCTACTTTCACCCTCAAGAGTAGCCCTTATATTTTCACCATTTACCCTGCCCCCCTCGCTGACAGATTTCTGAAATAGCTCTTCCCCTTCCGTTCTTTCAGACTCCCCTTTGATTTAAACTATTTCATATAAGGCTTTCCGGTTTTTCCTCCATATTATCTTCTAATAATTTTTTTTTGTTGTTGTTTGTCTCAGGCTACAGGAGTCGCCCTTCAGAGTATGTCTTGACGTAATTCCTAACCTTTCCCAGCCCTTGTAATTCTTTGTCCCCGAAGTCGTTCAATCTTCATCCACGCCCCTCTGCTTTTGAAGATTAGTCTTCTATTTTAATTGATTATTGTTGACCGAATTCCCTTTTTTATTTTACCGTTTCCCACAAGGATTAAGTTTTAGTTCTTTTTTTAGACTTGAAACCCCTATGGTATGAGAGAATCTCCTTTTTTATCCGTAGATACCTAATCTTACTTGTGAGAGTCTATCATGCGCGAACCCTCTTCCCTGGCGACCGACTCCTAGCCTCCCAAGCACCCAGTATCTCCCCCTGAGATTTTTAGGTGCTATTGAGCACGTGCCCCATTTCATAGCCCTCCGAAAACTTTCCATCCCTTCTTGGTTGTTGCTTTTGTGCGCGACGCGGCTCCCAAACAGATGAGATATCGTAGTCCCCCTACTCGTCTTTTTACTGGACTCACCTAGAAGTTTTTCCATGTCGCAGGTTTCCCGTCGTTAACTTTCCGTAACAGGTTTTTTAACTTTTTTCCGCTCGGGCTTTTTCCAATGCCATTTTCCTTTCTTTTCTTCCTGCACCGCCAGCGTTTTTTGATTTTATTTCCTATCTCTCCCTTTCCTTTCATCTTTTTCCTGTGACCCTTCCTCCAAGAACCTTGTGTCCCGTCGTGTACACTTGTTTGCTTAATGCCACGTTGTTTTTCCCTAGATTTTCCCCCTCACGTTTTTCTCGTCGACCTCTAGTCCGTAGCCCTGTTCCCTTCTTTCTGCTGAGCCGCTCTCTAGAGAGAACGTTTCAATTCGGCCTTTTTGATTCCTGCCCATTCTCTGCTTTCTTTTATATGCCTTCGGGAACTCTATGTAGGTCCTTTCACTCTTCATTTCTTGTCCGCTAATTCTTTACACCCAAAAAGTTTAGTATGGACTCGGACTAGGCCAGCACCTCTCGAATGGACCAATTGTCCCTACACTTTTCCCTTCTGACTTCGATTCGCTTTCCCTTCGCCCCATCTAGGGTTCCCCCCTCCAAACGGGATATTCATCTTTACCTAGTCAACTCCTAACCAAGTAGCTAAGTCGAAGAGATCCAAGCCCGCAGACCCTGTCCCCCCTATTCCCCCACCCGCGTCTTTGGTAAGAGAGGGATGGGGATTATTAGGGATCGTTTAGGCTTACGTTTCTTTTTATCAGATTCGCTTATTTAATGAACGAATTACCTTTTGACCCCCCGATAGTAGTTCCATTTCCGAAATACTCGACTCACTCGGTGAATTAGATACGCCTTCTTGACACTTTCCTCGCAGCTTTCTGAAGACCACCTTACCTCAATTTCTTCATCTTTAATTCAAGACCTTTTGTTTCCTCAGTGGGCCCACCCCTTCGCCGATTCCCGTCAAGTTACTTTCGAGTGCCCTAGTCTGGTCTGTTTCCAACTTCTTCGCGGGGAAGAGGTGCATCCTGACTAGTTTCTTCCATATTAGTTTTTTTCTCTATGGACTTACTTCGTTATGGACGAATGAATATCACTGATTATCAAAGTTCATATCTGGACTTTTTTCCCAGACTTTCCCCGGGTTTCTTTTGAGTCTACCAACTCTAACGAGTGGAGTTACTCCCCGATCGTATAGACTGTGCTGGCCCGAGACGGTGCCTGTCCAGATTCTGACATTCCGAGATTGCAAGTTCTATGATGCGGTTTTCAATGTTACGTGAGTGTAACTGACTTAGAATCTCAATGAAGTCTTCCCTAATCCTGACCTTAGTCTTTACTTCTTTGTTTTTCTTTCATTTCCATATAGTTGTATTTTTGGAGTTCGCCATTCCCACCCAGCGAAGAGTTCCTTTGTTTTAATTTAATATGTCCTTCGTCTACCCCTTGTTTTTTTCACATCCCTTTTGCCCCGAATGTGTTCTGCCCTTGCCGTTTGCCTACCCACGCTATTCCCTGGTCTCTCCCATCAGCGGTCGCACTCGTATTTTCCTTCTTTTTTCGTGTGAACATAGTAAGTACCCAGCTCCGTATGCTGGGAATCTTGTCAGTGAATTGGCCCTGGGAATTCCGCCGGCCCTGCACCAGTCGGTGTAGCCCTCCCCCCCCTCCTCCCCTTCGCGTATCCCCCCCCTTATTTCTGGTTAGCTCTTGCTACCTCAGCTTATCCTGGGCCATGGGCGTGGAAAGCTTTTTTGTTTTTATTGCAATCGCCCGTGCCTCTCCTCTAAGTCCAGCGGTTTTTCAATTCAATTTCTTTGTTTACGGTTCCCAATGAACAGAATGAGTCGTCGAGGAGATCTGCGAAAATGATAGGCAGTCTTGGGAACAGAGAGGGTAAGGTTGCCTTACACCTTTAGCAGTACTGGGCGTGTTTCTGAAGATCTTACCCCCTGACCTTTCTTTTCCCCATGGCTTTTTGGTTCTTAACCTAGTAGTGTTAACATTCTGTATGGCCGCCCCGGTTTTCCTTCCACGATAACCCCTTTGTTGTCTGGTCCCCATAGAACAGCTTCCCCCTCCCACCTTTACGACCAAAATACATCTTTAATCGTCTTGACCCCCGTTTGTGCCACACCTCTCGACATTCCTTCCCATTCCTCCGGGTGATATGACGTCTTACTCCTTTGAACTTTCCTTAGATTCCAATGAGACCTACTCGATAGGGCGTTTGTATTGTTGATTGGGTCTGCCGATCGTTCTTACTTTTTCTTTTACCTCCCCTCTTTGTTTGTTTGTATCTCTTTATATTACGACCGTCTTGCGACCCATAAACCCACGGGAATCAAGATATCTCATAAGATCATATTCCTCTCGGACTCTTCTTTGCTATTATCCTCCGACATGCTCTCTTTCTTTAAAGGGATCGGAGGTTGAATGCTCTAAGGTAGAGGTCGAGTTCCCCCTGCATACATCCGTAGTTTTTTATGCCGATCTTACTTAGTTGGAGGATGGGCTGTACTTCTCCCCACACTTTGATCTACGCGGCCAGATGATACTGACGGAGCCTGCCTCGTTACCAATGACTCCTTTCTCCTTTCCCCCCCACTATATGTTTTCCCATTTTTCACAACTCCGGGCAACGTGATGGGGAATTACCCCCCATCTTGTGACCCTGCATTTCTCATGTGCGAACTTTCCGTCCCCGTACAGTTCGTTTTTGAATTAATGGGAGACCTTCCCTCGTTCCCCTTTACTTCTAAGGCCGTGTCCGTTTTTGCGGCATCACCGATCTGCTTTCCCCCACTCCTCCCTTCCCTGCGCGGCCCCAACTGTCCCTCGTCGACTGCTCACAGGTACACTATGGTGACCTCGGGCCACCCCCCCGCCGGCTAGTTCCGGCCCCCTAGGTGGGTTCCTCCTCGGTTGCTCTTCTCCATTTCCAGGAAATCGCCTTTTTTAATCGACCTTCGGGAGTTGTAATTTACGTATGATGGAGCCCGCGTTGTCGACTCTCTCCGGCTTCTAGAACCCCTTTGGTCCTCGCGTTGGTAGGCTGGCCTGCTCCCCGACTGATTTTGGCTCGTTTATCCTTGATGCCCCGCTTTGACACCTCCGTCACAATTACGCTCTTTCTAGATGGTGCCCCACGTACGACTTCTTATCACCCCAAGGAAGTGACCCTTTGCTTTGCCTGATGCCTGACTCTTCCGGGGGCTAACTCCTCCCCCAGTAAAGAATTCACTTTCCTCCTCCTAGAAACGAACCCCCTCTCTTCCTATCATTTCTGACAGGCATGTCAGGGACCACCCCGTATCTAGTCTTACCCCTCGTCCCCTTTTGTGTTTAGTAGTCCACCTCTGACTTTTCATGGCCTCTTACGAAACAACGACGTGCTGCCGGGGGAAATAGTACTCGTCCTTTTCGCACTAAACCCAGTTTTCTCTTCGATCCCGTCCTTCCTCTGACACTCCTCCAAGCACCTAACCATCTTGACTTCTTACACCGAAGATCCCTTCCATATTTTCCTCCATCCTGCTCCTTGTTTAGAACCGGCACGGCCCCGTTTTTCATGTCCCCAATGCTTTTTTTCCTTCAGCCCCGCCGTCTCGACAAGGCTCCCTCCTACGTTTCTTTTGCCCACCATCGCCTTGTTCTCCGCCTTTCCCTGTTTTTGCGATTCGCCTTGACTGTCCTCCTTATCACTTCCCTTTTTCCCCAAGTCGCTTTGCGCTCGCGCTTGGATTTCTCCGGTCGTTTGTCTCTTGAAGATTTCCCCCTGTGTTTTCATCTGATACCCCCCCCTTGGGCGGCGGTTACGCATCTTTTCACATTTTGTATGTTTTCAGAAACATGGGGGATGGCTCAAGTCATGCTTTTGCACTCTTCACCAGGAGTTTCGACCCCTTAGAGCGTCAGCACTTTTCTTGACCAAACACGCATGAGGGGTGAGCGGACTGGGCGATGATAAAAATTCAGCCCTCTTCCACAATCCTTCTTGCCGCACCGTCAGACCCTCCCCGTGTTTTTCGTGGGGTCAGACCTTTTTCATAACCTCGAACTCTTTGCTTTAACCCCTCTGCAAGGCCGCTTCCTCTTGCGCGAGAGCCAGACGAGTGCACCCCTTTCAACGTTTTCCCCCTGACGTGATTTTTTTAGGAATTTTTCAGGCCCCTCTCCTCTCCCCCCCATTAAGGTAAAGTCCTCGCTCGTCCGACTCCTCTCAAGGACGACGACACTTTGTGTACCTCCTCTCCCCCTTTTACTCCTAAGGGGGGCTTTCGATCTCTACCGCGGGCTCACACCAGAAGTTTACACCGGTTTCACTCCTCCTAGGTCCCCGCCTTTCCCTAACGGTTCTTTTCTCGATGGCCTAAACTGGGCATTTTGAAGCTCAGAACGTTGACACGCCCACGGTCCGTCTTTATTCCCAGTCTTTTTAGGCCCCCTTAACTTCTTTCAATATATGCCCAATGATCACGCTGTTTTTTTTCTTCCAACCAAGTCGGTCCTTCTCAAGTGACTTTTGCCCCAAGAGTCAGGTCCTTCTGGACATGCAAGACTACGACCTTTTGATTCCCGTTGAGCCGTCCAAAAAGAACAGTACGCGATTCTTCAATTTCTGCCCCATTCCCTGCTCGGGCAAGTTTTCTATCTTTTTGCCTGTCTGTGAAGTCTAAAACAGCACCTCAACGCCCCACCAATTCCCTCCCCAGATGCTTCCCTCGAGTTTCTGGAATCTCTGACCAGTTTTCCCCCCCCTTCGACGTAACTACTCTCATTCTTTTCTCGACTGCTTGCGTGACATCTCAGAGGTTTCCGTTATCTGGAGATCGCCGCGCAGCCTGAACTTGCACTCTTTGTTTTCTTCTCTCTGGAGGCTTTTTTTTTACAAATTTTTTTCCCCCGATTTTCCCTTCCCGACCCCCGAAAACAGGACCTGAGTTGTTGTGGAAACAGTCCGATTTCCCTTTAGTTTTTTTTTTTTAGCACCACTTTTTCCCCGATTCCTATCTACGACCTATCCCCCAACCTTATGCACCGATGGTCTACTTCGTTCTTTGTTAAGCGAATGGCCAATTTCTCACGTGATGAATTCCCTCATATACGGAGTTTTGACTTTACGTTCTTTATTAGTTAACATCCCCTTCTTTTGTTGTTTGTCTCTTATCCGGTCCGCCTTTAGCTTTCTCTTGAGTCCTCCCAATGCCGTCCGGGTCCCTCTCGCCACAAGCCGAGGTCCTCCAGCATCAGGCCGTGATGGTGAATTTAGTTGACGTTTCCTTTTTCTTTTCAGCGAATGTCACCACCCCCCCGTCTCCGTTTGTCGTTTTGAAATGGGACACCATCTTTCTGCTTCGCTCTCGCCGGAGACATTTTCGAACCCAGCCCCGGAAGATCATGAGGCGAGATGATTTTTTCCCCCAGCCTTTCTCCCCCCCTCTTCTTAGCCTTCTACTCTCCTATGGATCCTTTCCTGTTGATATGCTCTTTTACCCACGTTCCTTCGACTTGAACCCCCCTCTCTCGCCATGGTCTGTGTGTATTTTTTTCTGATTTTTCCTGACGCCGGTAATTTCCACCCAGCGCTCTCTGAGCGCTCTAGTTCCAGACTTGAATTTGCCCGCCCTCGATTAAGTTAGGCGGGGGACGGTGATCTCCTGAACTCGTTACCTTCTCTCCTGGACGTCGCCGTCTGAGACTTACAGTCTGTTGCCATCGGATCTTTTCCGCCCCGCCCAGCGACGATTTCACTCTTCAGATCTCCCATGGCCCTTTTCAGATTTCTCACGTATCTACCTCCCCTAAGTTTCGGTATGTCCACGTTGGTTGAATTAGGGGACCTCTAGATTTGAGAGAGTCTCCGTCCAGAAGTAGTCCAGTAAAATTTTTTAGATTCGTCTTTCTCATGAGTTTTGGATCTGACTAAAATTTCTTCGTGAATTTGCCGAGTATGGGAGACACGCAGCTTTAGTCAACTTTTTTTCCATTAATTACTGGCCATCGGACTCAGGTTTTTTTCCCCACTGGCGGATTGCCCTTCACCGGCCCAGCACATCGGGTAATGCCCCTTTCTTTAGAGAACTTTCTCCAAGTTATCCTCAGGAGCGATTCTTGGTCCCCTTCCAGCAGGAGTTTTCACCCCCCCCCCACCCCGGTTGATAGCTATACAAGTCCCGCGGCAATACTTGATCAGCCCCCCCCCCTCGAGAAAGTCTCCTTCACGGACGCTTCGTTTTCATGAGGTTCCCTTCTGGCTCTTTCGTCGGTACACGATTCGAATAGGCCTTTCAGTCCTTCTGTGCCCTCTTAACGTTAAGCACCTTTCTGTCTTACGCTAACTTATTGAGTGCGCCTTTGGAGCGTCTGTCTGCCGCCAGCAACTCTTCCCTAAATCTTTCCCTTGCGGCTCCCTGCGCTTGACTGCCCTCGTTTGCGCTGTTTTTTCGCCGGAGGCGACTCCGTGGGATATCTTGCCAGGGCAGCTTGAGCGGCCATCACTGGGGTATTTCCTTCCTCTGCATGATGAAGCCCAGTACACCCCTGTTTGCTTTTCATTGAGCCGCCGGCGTGTTTCGAGTACAAGATCATCAGGTGCAAGCCTCTCTCCCCTATGGGTGGCCTCTCCCGTTCAGTCGATTTAAGGTTTTTAGCTCTTCCTCCCGTGATATTGTCAGCTCGCTTAATTAGCCAGAACTTCATTACTGTCACGCCCAGTGCGGGCTTTCCCTCTTTCCTTGTTTGATCTTCAAGTATTCTCCTTGACGGCGGTCCTCGTCTCCTAAGAGATTCTTTTTATAGTTCTTCTCTCACTCCCCGTGTAACCGGCCTCCCTAGTTCGACACATCGGAGCGCAGGGATCCAACGCCGCTGTTTCTCTCCCGTCCCCGGTGTTTTAAAACTCTATCTCCTGTGCTCGTGTAAGCAGTGCTGCATCGCAAGACCTTTCACTTCCGCACGCCTGTATCCTAATTTTTCCTTTCTCCCAACCTCTTATTGTAGACGACAATGACCCACGGTATTGCCCGCCGTCCTGAGTTCTTGCGTCTACACTGAGTGAGTTTACGCTATTGCACATGTGCGGTATTTGTTGTCTGCAAGATAGAAGGGTTAGCAGGCTTCCCGCCTTTCCCCGTCAAATTTACTCCTTTGTCTATCCCCTGCAGACCCCACTTTCTTGGCGAGAGGGCGCAATGCTTCTCATTCGGCCACGTCGTCAACCAATTCTCGCGGGAGTGCCCCTCCCTTTCCCCAATTCATTCGTACTGACTTGTTTCCAAGATCTGTCGCGCGTACGACGCCCGCGTGAAGTCAAGATACCCCTTAGGGGGTTTCCCCCTCGTCTGAACTTAAACTCTCCCCCTTTTCGCAGATAGTCCCCGTTTCCCCCTCTTCCCCCTGTTTCACATTTCACCCTCGCCCTGCCAGGGAGATCCTCCTTCTCTCTGACTTTTAGAAGCCGCCCTCGAGGTTGATCCTTCGAGTTCTTTGGTTCGGTCGCGCTTCTTCGACTCTCTATCTATTCCTCCTTCTTAGAGAGATACTCGTACGAGCCCCCCACTCCCCCCCCCGGCCCCCATCCTGCGACCATCCTTTCTTCCTCTCCATCTCAGCAGTCACGGATCCAGTCAATTGGCGCGGCTGGTCATTTTGACTGTCGACTTTTTTTCGTTTGCAAGTACTCGGAATCGTCATCTACCCCTTTTTAAGACCCTAAATGCTCTTTCCCGCGGGTCCCGCTCGTCTCCGCGACGACTACCATGAAATGCTGCCCCCTTTCCATGATTATTAGGCTTTTCCCCCCTCCGCTGCTACTTTTCTTGGCCCGTCCTCGTTTTCCCTGTCACCTCCTTAGGATGAACCTCTTTTCCTCCTTCTGACCGTTACTATCTTCTTTATTCGCGAGGGCCTTCCGTCTGAGTGTCCTGGTCCCTCGACGGCCTCCCCGTCACCACTATGGGCAAAACTCCCTCCCATGTGCTGAGCGTACTTGTTAGTCCCTGCAACCCCTCGGGAAAATCTTGGGCAACTTACGCTGAGTCCGATTTGTTTCCCACCCTGAGTGGCTCTCTTTGGAGATACTCCCCCTCCTTTTGATATGGCCCGGAAGATGACTCGGGCGGGCGAGCCTCCTGATGGAGAATCACTAGGACCAGTGAGATCTCTTCCTCCCTCCCGGATTTGCGTCCACCGGTTCCTCTCGCGTTGTAGGATGAACCTTGAACAACGGTTCCTTGCCTCGTTCGTGTCATCCTTGGAAAATTCCGTTCGACGGAATCAGGACCGATCGTTGGCTCTGAGGTCTTCCCCCCAATCCTCAATACTCCAGTCAGGTCCTGAGCCCTTGAAGGGCGATGAACTAAGCGGAAGGGATTAACGACCGTCCTGCCGTATCCCCCTCGCTCCTTCACCAATCCTTCTTCTTTCAAGGCTGGCCTTTTCGTGCCCCCACACATCTGACTTCTCGCGGAGTGCAAGGCGAGTCTCTCACAATCCGGCTTTTCCCTTCCTCCGCCCCATTTCTTCATCATCTCCTTCTCCGTTTCTCCGCATAAAAATGCCCTTCGCTTTTACGCGCTCACAGGCAGAAGTGGAGCAAACCCGGTACAGAGCAGAGCTCGCACCTTTTACTAGACGGCTCTTTTGGTCAGACGGTACCATCGGCCAAGTTTATAGCATGTGTTAGTATTTGTCGACAGTAGCCGGATGGTAGATCCCCCCCCCAGACATTGTTTGCGACCGTTCCGAACGTCTTTTCTAGTGGCAACTGCGCTGATTTGTACTTTAAACTAGTAATCATATTCTCCCACCCGTGAACCCAGACCTTTTTAGGTTTCTTGACTCTATGACTCTCCCTTAAGTAGTATGTTCCGCGGTCGACGTTGTACGAGGAACCATTTTACCTTTTTTCACTTTTCCCCCAAACGAAAGAGCCTCTCCCTTGCTACTTTTAGCTCAGTTCTCGCATTTCCGCAACATCTTTCGACGATTGGTTTCCTCTTCCTGGGTCCAGCAGTGTCAACATTCCTTGCATTCTCTTCGATCTTCCAGTATTTGACGATCACGGGTCAGGGACTACAAGCGTTCACTTTTAGCATCCTTTTTTTTCTTAGGCGACTCCCCCGTTGGAAGTATTCCCCCTCCTACTTCCCTGGGCGACGCTCTAGTGACTTCGGCGATGCAAAAGCGGTTCCTATCTGCGCATTCCTGGCCGACTCCCGTTGCTCTTTCCGGATCTCGCGGCCCTCCCCCCCCCCTTGGGCGAAGCCTCCCAATTGGACACAGACGACCCCCCTTGTTTTTCCCTCCCCTCTCCCCCGCTTCGACTTGCGTACTTCAAGTGCAAGATCGCACTATGGATTGTCGAACCTCCGAGTTTCTTTCCGGCTTCTCTTGTGGCCCTGCCTCCCAATGCCCCGTCCTCGCCTTCCCGCTTTCGTTCCGAGCCCGTCCCCAAGAGAACCTTACGACCTTGCATGCGCACCTACCCGGGACGTCGTGGATTGTGCTGCAGCTCGTTGTTTTCCGTTGCCGCTTTTATCCCGCCAGCCCCCAAACCGTCCCGCGATTCTGCCTCCGGGGTGTTGACAGGCAGGACGGTCAACTCGCCGTTTAATCACCTCCTTTGCCCATCGTCTTCTCCTTTGGCGTTGTCCGCGAAGTTGCGCCACCGTCGTCGTTTCGCGCAGGAGCTTATCGCGCGCAGCATGAAAGGAGCGCCTTGCGGAAGTCTAGGCCGTCCCGGCTCTTTCAAGCTCTTTCTGGGTCGTAACCCTTCTTGTTTTCGTCCCCTGGTTCTCCGTTCTGGAGTCAAGCCCGCCTCCATCAAGTACGTCCAGTCGAATCAAAGACTGCTTGTGAACGCTGGTCTTCACAGAGGCTCTTCCGAGATTTTTTTTGGCGTTTGAAAGTGTCTTTACGGAGTCTTCGGCTTTCCTCTATTTCCCTCCTCCCTTTGTTGTTTTTTTAGAGCCCTCAACTTCAGAGGCCGTACTCTGCGGCTTAGATTGTCCGTAGCGCGACTGCAGCATGACTATAGAGAAGAATCCCTCCCCCCTCACTTTATGTTCCCCTTTTCTTCGTTCGTATTCTCTTCTACCTCCTTCATCGGGAGAACATTTGACTTGCCCCACGAGCACGTTTTACGTGAGGTCTGGAACTTGCACCACTGAGAGGCCCTCCGGTCGACGGCTCCTATCTGCTGCCTTCTTTGCGCGATCTTTCTGACAACGCCTCCGTCTGCATTTCACGTCATGCATAGACCGATGGTTCTTGTCCTTTTTATAGAGGACCCTTTCTCCCCTGTAAAGACCAGTGCCCCGCATCTGCGTGATGGGTCTCTCGTTCTACCCTTCCAGGCCGAGTCCTTCTCTCTCGTCTTCCGCACTCGTGTTTGCGCATGGACAATCAGTAATGGCGAGGTCCGGTGCGAACTTTCACGATTCATTTCCCTTTGCACGCGCGGCGCCTTCACCGTCGGCCCTGGTAGCGTGGCCGCACCCACCCGTAGGTGATCAGTGCGATCTTGACCCTCCCCAATTGCCCCCCCCCCTTCCCTTGTGGGCGAAGTTTGAAGTAGACTCGCGGTGTCGTTTGTCCACGTGGTGGCGCTTCGGACAAGCGGCCCCTAGTAGCTCCCCTCCGGGCGTACTTCCCCTCTTGTAAATAGACAGTCTCCGTCCAAGTAGTTCTTGCTTATCCCCACGCGCCCTTTTCGAGTCTCGTTTCGAATTCTGCTTTATTGGCACCCGAATTGTCGTCGGCCCGAGCGTCGTGATGCTCTAAGCGCAGTTGGGAAGACGATGAGGCTTATTGATTCTCTCTTAAGCTCCCTTCCGATTCTTTCACACGATAGTGAAAGGCCCTCCTTGAAGAGGTCTAACATATGCCCGCCAGTCGCGCTCCACGTTAGCCTATCATTCGTTTTTGTGATACTTGTCCCCATTTGCAAGCCTTTTTTCACCAACACTAGTCCCGTTCCTTACTCGTGAGCCCCCTATTTCAGCTTCCAGAGCTGCCCCCGTGTTTTGATCATCCGGAGCGGTGTTGAGGGCCTTTTCCCCCCACTCGGGAGATGTAGGCCCGGTTTTTTTTCCGAGATTCTACCGGACGCCTTGTGCCCCTAGCTGACGCGGACTGGCCAATAATCTTTGGAGAGGCTACTAGTGTCGCCTGCGAGCTCCCCCAATTCCGAACCTTTTGTCCTTCTCCCCTCCCCCCCGCCTCCCGTTGCCCCCGTAGCCGAAGATGCCTAGCCGTGAGGACAGAGAGAGCAGCTTGCCATCGGCCGGCCTCTCCTGCAATCTGGTGCACGCCTCTCTTTATTTCGCCCCAATGTAAGCTTCGGTTGCGTTACTACGGAAGACCCTCTGTTACGACCGACCCTATATACAGTGGCCCTGCGCATCCTCGAGTCGATGTTTTTTGGCCACGCGGAAAACTGGCAGAGCGATCCTGACGTAGGTTCGTGGCTGTCTCCGTGATAGGCGTTCAGCTCGAGGAGAATAATTCGCATCCATTTTCACGCTTCTCGATTTCTTTTGTGTGTCTCCTCCAGATTTAAGTTGTGGCTTGCGACTGCTTCGGAGAGCACTCCCATCAGATCGAGATAGCCCTCTTCGTCGAGAACGTATTTTCCCTCCCGGCCAGTTCCGGTCTCCTCCCTCATGCCACCTTTTTGGGTTTTGATAGAAGGCCGCCTGGTTGCGAAAACCGAAACTCGTTGTTATGAACTCGAGAAGGCCCTCTCGTCCCCCTCCCGGGCACTTTCCGGGATTGCTCTCAGACGTTTTTTTCCCCCCTTCTTTTTGTCTCCTGCCCCGATAGCCATGTCGGCGTCTCGTTGCCACCGTAGTACGTAGTACGATCGTTCCGAGACTCCGGGGACCCCGATCCACTTCCTTGTTTCGAACTATTTGGGTGATTGGCTCAGAGCACGGCCGTCTCGAAGTCCAGGCCGTACACAGAAGCGGAGGCGCCAATGCCTCTTAATAGAATGTTGGTTCGCGGCTCTCCTCGTCCGTTCCCATCTCGGTTTAGACTTCCATTTCAGGAGAGAGGGCGGGTTGTTCTGCCGATAGCAATCTTGGTCTGCACGTTCTTTGGTCACGATGGCGTCTCTCGGATCGATAGGCATAACCCTGTAGTTTTCGTGGGCACGTCCTAATTTGTCTCACTCCTTCCCCCGACTCGCGTACTCGTGAAAATACGACTCCCCTCCGCCTTCGCCCACCTTTCCTAATTTTCGGCGATTCACTCGCCAGCACGATCCTTCGTGCAGCCGAGGATACAGTTGAAGGCGTGTAGTTTATTGCGCTCTTTTCGTATCGCTCAGTGTTTTTGATTTTCCCGACGAGTCCCTTCCTCAAACGAACGACCCGCCATCATTCCTCCCTCTCTGATGCGAACTTTCTTTCTGCCGTCATCGAGCCTTCCAGGTTCCCCTCTTCCTTTCGGGGACTTGCTATAGAGGTGCACACGGTCTCGCGCGTTTGCTGAAGGGTATGCCCGCAATGCTGAGTAGGAGGACAGTGCCTCATAGTGTGCTTTCTTTTCATGCGTGGCGATCGATCCTCGCCGCAATGCGAATCGCGCTGCTTCCCAGAGGTCCATATCTGCCCCCGCGGACAGGGTCGGGGCAACCACCGCGATGTTCACCGGAAGCGCTGATGTTCAATCCGACGAAAATCTGTAATGTTCTGCTCCCATCATGTTACTGGCCTTGCTTCGAGACGGAAGTTGCGCGAGGTCCCCCCTCTTTTTCCCGTGGTAACAACTCCTACAATAGTCTCTCCCTCGTCTTCTCAAGCTCGCTACCTCACGCGGGGACATAGCGTTGGCCCGTACCTGGCCGGCTCTACACCGAGGTCCTAGCCTGCGGAGATCCCCGTTCCGAGCGGGACCCGTGACGATGGAACGCGGGGAGGCCTTATGTTTTTTCACGATTCCATGAGATCGACGGCCTTCTTGCCCCGGGGTCTCTTGTAGGCTTGCCCTTGGCCGAACCCGTGTAGGCGCCGGGAGGCCGGATGACATCGACGTCTCGATCCTTCTCAGTAATTCGCTGTAAGGTGAAGGCCACCCACGTAACCTTTCTGGAAGTGATCACACAAATGACGTCGAGAATGTGACCCTTTAAGCGGAAGCGTGCCTCTCGGGACGCCGGAACTCGCGTCCTCGACCGCCTACCGCAGACATCCTCATAATACTTTGAGTATTTTCCAAATCCTATCCTAGGTGCAAGCTCAGTGATAGTGTCGAGCACCACGCGGCGGGCTGAGGTCGGAGAACACGAGCTGAACTGTTTCATAATCGCGCTGTTCCTCCCATTTACTCCGAATTGCCGGTGCTGGCAAGACATACAACACCCCGGAATCGGCCTCCGCCGGTGCACAAGAAGCGGATCGCTACGCGATCTTCCCCTCCGGTGGTTGTTAGGCACTACAACCCCTTGATCGCCTTGGTCCGTTCCGGACGCCTCCGCAATGCCCACTTGTATCCGTTCGTCCGGCGATTTGCGTCATTTCCTTCGTCTCGTTGACATGCGTATGATTTCAGAGACTCGCCGAATCGTCCCCGCAGAGGTCGCCTGAATCCGGCCCTATCGTGCCCACCCTCTCGCAGGTTGCTACGTTGCTCGTTTTTGCTCGCTGCGTTGGCCCGTCCGGGAATGCCCGCGACGTTGTAAACGGTGGTGGTTTCACCCTTTCGGCCTTTTGACAATCCAGCTGCGTCCTTGGCTACGTGGATAGTCTGATGGCTCGAGAACATTTCATACATTTCGGGGTCTGACGCTTTCACGGTCCCTCTTGTTTAATTACTTCCGAGTATTCTCGGACCTTTCTCTTGAAAGATTCAGGCCTAGCTGGTGCCCATCAGCCAAGGCCGGACATCCGTTTCCTCATTTTTACTCCAATTCTCCCATTTTCTCTCTAGATGGGATGTGTCCCCCCCCCCCCCCCCCCAGTGTAAAGTACAATCTCATGCCCCCTTTTGATGTTTCCAGTCTCT
>Ga0179593_1476611_pt1 | contig 15986 bp, 22 predicted proteins | sample CZODoug2_1_08_16_FD_185931 | JGI IMG/M metagenome (GOLD analysis project Ga0179593, IMG submission 185931) | Vadose zone soil fungal communities from Angelo Coast Range Reserve, California, USA - CZODoug2_1_08_16fungal (PacBio error correction) | ecosystem: Environmental > Terrestrial > Soil >... | reverse complement strand
CCCTCCTTCTCTTTCACCGCAGGTGGATTCTTTTTGAGGCCTACGCGCCCTTCTCCAGCGTCATAGATGTGAGAAAGCCCGTTCCTTGCAGTCTTCCTTCTTTTTCCCCATCCACTTTTTTTTCACCCCCTGCGCGGGGACCCACCGGCTCTTTTTCCTGTTTTCCGGGATCTTCTCACCACTTCCTTACCTATTAAGTGCTTGGTGACCGGCCACGCGCAATAGGTCGGGGTTGGGGGGGGGGAGTTTAAAACAATATGATTAGTCGATTCTTCCCCCGCCCTGCAGATCCGGGTGGCAATACTCCTGTTTTCCCCCGATCCAGGCATTTTTTTTGTTGTGCGCGATTTCTGTATTACTTCAGCGACCGATGTAAATCCAAGCCGCAGGCTATCCTTTACCAAGTGTCAATTTAAGGTTCTAGAGGAATTACCAGCAGTACCTTTAAGGGCTTTTAGGCGGATTGCGTCTCATAATATAAAAAAGTCCCTCCCCGACGTTTACGCAAGAAGGGAACCTCCCTTTTCCACTAGATCCTTTAGTCCCGGTTTTCCTCCAATATAGCATACGACTCATTTTTCGGTCCTTGATTTCCTCACCTGGCCCAGCCCAACCCCCCACTGTAAAACCATACAACCCTTTTTTTTTTCGGTTGACTGAGATAAAGCGCCCAGTCAGGAGCAGGCCCGTTCCTGTAGCTGAAGAGTCGACGTCTTCCCCCCCCTCCCTTAGAGAGGGGCATGCACCCAGACCCCACCCACCGTGTTGTCCCCCCCCACTGTTTTAGCTAAAGCCCACTGCCCTTCCCTTAATTGTTATCGATCGCGGCGGCGGCATGGGTCCATCTTTCTTTAACCGTTTGTCACGCTCTGCATCCCCCCTGCCCCGGCAATTTCACAACTCCATTCGACTCGTCGCACGTTGCGAAAGGATATGTGGGGGGGCTGGGAAACATGGGGGGCCCCGAGCAAAAATCCGCTCCCCGGTTTAAGGCCGTTTTCGTTCTCTCCCTACTTTTTTGCCGGGATCCAAGAGGGTCCGTTTCCACGGCCAGGTCCCCTCAGCCACTCTTTGGCCAGCATCCCTCCGCGCCCTGGCTCTCGCAGGCGATTTACGCATCGTTTCCTCAGCTCCCTTTTCTTTAGAGGGGCTCCTCTTTCCGCCCTTTCTCACTCGTGGTAGGTTGCGTTCCGTTTCAAGCCAGACTTGGACCGTAGTTTTCTAGCCCCACCCAGACTACAGTTCCCCAAGGCAGCCCCTTTAACTTTTAAAGCCAATCCGGTTAGTGCCGTGGCTGTACTCGCCCCCTTCCCAGGTCGTACGATAATGCCTTTCCCCCGGCTAATCATGCGATGCCTAATTATAAAAAATACCGACTTTTTCCCGAGGTACCTTTTGCCTGATGACCTGTCAAGAGGTTGGCACCCCACCTTTCTTATTTTCCCAGAGGATGCTGGCCAAGGGTCCCTCCCCCCTGCCTCATTTTTCGAATGGACAACTGAACACAAGCTGTAGCGCGGCTGAACTTTTGCAGAACTCAATGTTATCTGCTGTGTCCGATTACCCCCCCACTTTTCCCCCAAGATTGAACACGAGAACGGCTGTCACTCCCTGAGAAGAGGTACCTACTTTGAGACCATCAGATAGTTTCTTCCCTCCTCCTTAAAAGAAATTAGGGTTCTTAGATGGCTTACACATTCACCTTTGACCCAGAGAGGAAGTCCCTGACTCGGGGGGCCTATGGCCATCCGGTCCGAAAGTCGAAAGGAAGAGGTAATTGGGAATCGAACGGGACGTACATAGTATATGCTGGCCTCTCCGCTTTTTCTTTAAGTTTCATGCTGGCTGTTTTTTCTTCGTTTCCGCATGCGATCCTGGCTACACCAGACGTATCCCGGGCCACTACGCCTCTCCAGGTTCGTCTGCATCGCCGTTTTTCCCCTGAATTTTTTTGGCTCTTCAGACTTACTTGCCCGTCCTCATTCTGGACGAGTCCTGTGCTGATGGAGGGTCCCTGACTTACTGGTGCTTAACATCCCTCCAGGCATCTTCCCCCTTTTCTCCGCTACCCCAGTATAGATAGTCTTTTCAGGCCCGACATGGTGGCTGGCGGGAAAATGTCATCGTGCGGTGAGACACATCCTTGGCCCTTTTCAATGTTTCCGTATGGTTTCTCCTCCCTGCATTCCTTTGGGAAGGAGCGAACCAGGTGCATCCTTCCCCATCCTTTAGGGCGTGTCGCGGCCCGGCCGTGCTTGTGTCACATCTGTCTTCTCGCACTTCACCACCCTTGCGGGCATTCCCTTTCTTCCCCTCAGTCCCTTGTGCCCCAACATTCATGCGCCGCCGACGGTAACCCGTGCCTTGGCCGGCCAATCCCTCTTTTTCAGGCAGTGCCGCCTGGCTTTGTAGCCCTGGAATGCCCTGCACGACCGTGCCGCCACGGCGACCAGGCCCCGACCCCTTTGAGTGGAGGCTCGGCCTCGGCGAGTTCTGCCCCTCTCCTCATGAGGAATTACTTTCAGAGGAGACCTTTCTACTGGTACTATCTCTTTTTGCTATCGATTCTCGACCCCCCGCCCCCACACGGCGACTCTCTTTTTGTTGACGATGAAAAGCAGGCCGAAACACACTCCCCGATGGAGTTCCCGCGGCGGGTTTTCCAAGGTTTTCAAAAACCCGTTTTCTCCCTTTCTGCAGGGTGAGTTACCCAGAAAGCCAGCCCGTATTTCCTGGCCTGGTTTCTAGCTTTTCCGGAGCGACTTCCCCCTCTTCCCCCTTCCTTACTCGAGCCTTGTTCTGAATGCGGAGGGCCTGCACGCTGTTTTTGAAGCGCCTTAGTGTTTGCCTGGCGCGTTCTTTTCTCCCCTCAGATTGAGGGTTAAACTTCACGAGGCAGGGCACGAAAACTTCCTTTCGGATGCCGGCTTTCCGTTAACCTCCCTCTAGGCTGGCCAGGTCGACGTCCCAGCCCTTTTGCCCCTGCAGGGGCGGCTATGTATGGATTCCACCCCGCTGCGACATTACCCCTTCGCGGCCCCATGTCTATCTTTTCTCTCCCCATTGATATCGGTTTAGACTCCCGCAGATTGCGGTCCCCCCCCATTTCCTCTTTTTCCGTCCCATGACGTGCGGGGCATCGGCCTGGCCTCCCTTCCCCCAGACCAATTGAATTGCGTGGCTCCGTTCGCAATTCCGAATGGCAGTCCGCTCTGGACCTGCGGCCGACCCAAGACTCCCGGAACGCGGCATGGCGATCTCTCCGACGCCGCTCTCCCCCCCCTTCCCCCTCCTTGCCGATGATCTGGGATAAAGGACTGCGCATGCCGACTACGACTACGCGGCATTTTCCCTCCTACGAATCGTATGGCCCAGACGGCATCTGGCTCACGGCTTTCATCGCCGATGCGGCCTGATTCGGTGCGCGTTGATTTTCCCCCTCCCCCGGGATTCCTTATAAAAGATTTTGGTCTGCCCTCCCTGGCGGGCCGCTTATGTTTCAAGCCCATTCGAGGTCCAGCCCCGAAGTTGTGTGACTGGCCTTCCTGCCTAATTTCCATCGCCCCTGCTTTGCATGGATTGTCCTCTTCCTTGTAGGAGGGCTCGGCCTCCCCCGCGGTCAAAGGGCGGACTTTTTTTGTAGAAAGACCCTTTAAACCCCATCAGCGTTTTGAACGTATTGCTGAGCTCCGTCTTTCCTAGCGCGGAAAGCGGTCCGATTTCGTGCTCGAAAGCGGATTCCGTCACCTTACTTTCCCGCAGCCCCCGTTCCCAGTACTTTTTTGATTTTTGAAACAGATACTATGAGTCAGCGCAGCGATAGGAATAGTGAGGACGACCCGTCTTTCAGTCCCGTTAGGCCCTTCCACCGGCTTTAATGGATGGTTTCCATTTTTTCTTTCCTCCCCTTTTTGAAGTCCGGGAATCGCGGCCATCACCATATGCGCTACATTCTCCCGGGGCGCGGCGACTTAAATGTCTTCGGTTCTACCAAGTGGTGAGTGGGTGTTGTAGACTTAACGGTCTTTTTTTTGGCCGCGTCCTGCCGTCGTGCTGTTGCACTGGCCTCGTGACGCCCTCCAATAGCTCCCCTGCACCATGTCCTTTTCACGAGTCAGATTGTTCTCTTGCCGCCCCTTTGATTTTTTCCCCCAGAGTATGGCTGTATCCGGGTCCCGGGATTTCCTGACAGCGTTCTTTTCCCCCTCTTACCGATTTTTAGATAGAAATTGACCGCTCTTCCCCTCCTCCGCGGATCGGATTTTGCCCCTCGGGGGCCCAACTGCTACGTTGGACCACCCCCCCAACAGTATCACTGAAGGGCGCGCCAGTTCTGTTTCCCCCTTTTTTTCCCAAAAGTTACTGTATGCCAGGTTTCTGAAAGAGCACTTACCCCCAGTGTCTGGCCGCGTGCCAATGGCACCCGCCAGTCTTCCTAAGCAAATAGTCCGCGGTTGCACCAAGTGCCTGGTCCGGTGGATAGTTCGTTTCTTTCTTGGATGGATGGAAAGAACTTGGTGTCAGGTTTTGGTTCTCCTCCCCCCCCTACGGAGAGGATTGAGCCGCGGGCGCGGCCCCCCCGGACTCAATCGGTGCTTTTTGGTTGTGTCCCCGCTTTCTTTTCGGTTCCCTGCGGCCGTCCCCAGCAATTTGTTTTTTTGGACGCCTTGTGACCGGCGCCCTGCCCCCCTTCCTTTTCCGGGATATGATCTTATGATTTGGCTATGAGCCGGGGCTTCCTCCTCTCCCCCTCTTTCAGCGATTGTTTTTGTGATTAAACGTCACGACTTGTTTTTCTATTTCTTTAGACCCCGAAAGGGGAATGAACCCCACAAGACCTTCTGGTCCCCGGTCTGGGAGCCCGCGATTTTTTTATCCTAACATTCCACGTTTGCTTTCTCTCCTTTTAGGGTGTTTGACGGACTGCGGTAGAGCTGACGATTTCCCACCGCAAAGTTTTTTTTTTTGGTCGCATGCCTACTCCTTGTCCTCTTGCCCTCCTGAAGAAGTAATATAACCCGGACCCGATAGGCCAGTCCTCCCAGGACGTTTTGTTTTTGAAGCCCCCCAGGCGTTCACCCCTGCCCCTTGATTCCTTTTTTTTCCTATGAAAATTTTCTTAGGTGGTTTCTGTGCGCCGCGCGAAAAGAAAGGGGCGCATGTTTCACATCGGCTGTGGGCCTGGTTTTCATCCTACCATGTCAGATGCTGCGTGAGCTGCTCTTTTTGATCCTTTTTTTTTCCCTTTTCCCCATTCCCCCCAGCAAGGTGTTTTGGCGTCTCTCCCAACAGAGCGCAAGCTCAATAAGACACAGGTTCGGAGTCTTTATCTAGCGCAATTTTTTTTGTCCAATCCGTTCATCCTGCGCCAGAGTTTCTTTCTTCTTTCTGAAAATAACCCTCCAAGATCCTGCGGCGCGGACCACCGGATCAGTAACTTTTCCCCTTGGTGTTGAACTCCCAAAAAATCCGTTTTTTTTCTTTAGCGTTCGATACATGACGGTGGATCCTTCGATGCCTTCCGGCCCTTTTAGAAACGGCGTCCTCCAATCTCCTTTGTAGTTACCCGGCTCCCGTTTTTGGTTGTCCGAGTCGTATGTTCTTACCTCCTTCCCCCTCTTCCCCAATCAAAAGAGTTCCCATCTATCTACTAAAAGTGTGTTCCCTTTTCAGGGACCCGTGCTTCATGATCCCCGGAAGGGGGGTCGGACTTGTGTGTTTTTTTCTAAGATCTAGAAAACACGACGGTTTTCGTGTTAGCCGTGACCCTCGTTGCCCTGGTTTTCTGTTCCCCTTCGACGCCCTCTCTCAGCAATTTGAACAGAGGAAGGTTCCGGGCGAAGATCCTTACTCCGTACCCACAGTTGTCTTGATTACGTCCGTCCTTCCAGATTCTCGTTAAGACGCTTTCCGGGGTGCCTCCCCCCTTCGGCCACCTTTTTTGAGCCCCCTTCTTTGGCTCTACCACCGTCCCCCCCCCACTGATGTTTTCCGAAATCCCAATGTCGAATCGGACCCCACCTAGAATTGCCCGTCCATTTTGGGGCGCGATCTCCCCTTCTTCCCCCTTCACCTAATGGTTTGGTCCCCCAGGATACAAGATGACCCCCTGAGTCCGGGTAAATGCTCTGTCCTCCCACCGGTCCCTCAACATTGGTTTTCCCAACGCCATGGTTTGACTGTCGTCCCTTCCCCCCTTTACAGGTGGGGTTTTCGATCCATTAGAATGTGCGCACCTGTCACCAATCTCTGTCCTCGGATTCTGGAGAGGTATTTTCATGTTCTACTCTCCCTTCTTTAATTAAGATTTGTCTGGCCCCAGGTCCCATCCCGGGACCGTCCCCCCCCCCTCCCTAATATGGTGCCGTGCGTCCAGCCTATCCTTTTCCCATGCGCTTATGTGCAGTACTCGGAGTCAGCTCTGTTTTTCTTTAGCGGGTTCCTGGGGACAGTGCCCTTCTCACGCGTTTTAGTGCGGCTTTGTTAGCATAGACCTTCGGGGCCGTTCGTAAACCCCAGACCTCCCACGGTCCTCCGCCTTGCTCTCAATCGTGTTTTCCTCAGTCGAAGCGCGCAGAAGTATCGAGGTCTCCTGAAGGATCAGGGCAGACAGCCTGCATTGGGCCTCTTTCCCCCGACGCTTTCTTAAGAGGCCGCGATGCCATCTTTCCCCTCTGGCTTTTTTGTTTTTTACCCCACCTCACGCGTCTTGGGATCGGCTTTTTTTGCGTTTTAGCATGCGATGACAGGTCCCCCCGTTCCTACTAACACAGCTGGTTCGGCTGCCCGCCGCTGATATCCCTCCGTCCTCTTGCGCCTTCATTTTTGCTTCCTCCCCCGTTTCCGAGTCCGTCCGCCTGGGAGCCCCTCCCCTTCCTTTCTCCCAGGTAACTCAATGAGCACCGCTTGCAGAGCACTCTGCTGCAACTCTCCCCCCCTTCTTTTTTCAAAGCGCCTGTGACCATCCGTCCCCCCCCTCCTTTGACCTTTTCAGTTTTCAAGTAGGGGAATATCTGGTGCTGGGAGGCGAAAGCCCGCTCGAGGTAATTCTTGCAGCTTGGTCATGATGTCTATTGACCTCCTTCTGGGTCTCTCGCGCAGGATCTGCTGGCGGTCCCTTTATTCGATGAGCCTCCCGGTATGAACGAGCACGTTTACTTTTCTCTCCTTTTGCTAAGGAGTAGTAGCGTACCGAACTTTTGCGTACCGCCTCCTTTTTGCTGGGCCTCTCCATAATAATCTGCATTCTTTGAAGTCAGGCTGCCCTTTCTTGCTGATGGCCTTTGTCCCCTGCCCTCCAAGAGGCTTTGAGACCAGCCCTCCAGGATCGGTTTAACACTCTTCGGCGTCCCGATCTATCGACCTCATATTGCCCCGAAATTTTTTGTGATGATCTCTTTGAAATGTAAGGGAATTGGGAGTGAAACCTCCCAACCGAGAACCGGCCATCAATGATTTTTTTCTCTCGCACTGGACCAACCTCTCTGGCCTGGAATGGCGGACCTTCCGGTCATACCCCATCTTAAGGGTGCTGCCGGCCCTGCCTTTGTGCACTCTGGTAGGACGCATTAACTCAACCGCACCAAAAGTCCAGGCTACCCCGATCCGTGCTACTTCTTCCCCAAATTTGCCCAACAGGAAAAGAATTACTCCGAAGGTATTCGAGCTTATTTTTTCTAGAGAAACGTTGCATCCCAGGGCCAGGCCTCCCTTGGATGTATGGAGAATACGGACTGTTAAATTTACTCCCAATCCTTCCTACCAAGAGCGACACCGTCCAGTGGATCGTTTCCGCAAGGCTATGATCTGCTCTTCCCCCAGACTAGAGGTACCCTTTCTCGGCTCCTATTTCCTTTCACTTGTGGTGAGATCTTGGTACACTTCCTTTCAGGATAGGGCGATGGATATAGCAGAGTCACTCTTTTCCGCCCTTAGGAGTCTAAGTTCGTCCTGTTTAGGCCCAGTCGTTCAGACGCAGGCCCCTCTTGATCCTTACAGTCTGGCCCTGTGCTGTCGCCCCTTTTCTCGGGCTTACCCTTAACCTCCAGAAACTTTGCGTCAGGTCGTCCCTTTCCCTACGGAGGGCCGCGGAGGGCTGATGATCTGCCCTTTCACTATCTTGTGGGTGTGCTTTTCTTAGTTCATTCTCCCGCTAGTGTACGTTTCCCCTTTCCTCCTCAAGAACCAGAGATCCTGGGGGCATGCCCGTTTAACGTTCTAACCCTGTTCCATCGATGGCCAAGTTTTTCCTCCGTCCCATCCTCGACTGTTGGCCTCTTTCTCTGGTTGTAACCAGGATCCTCCCCTACCTCCTTTTTTTCCTCCAGTCTGTTATTAGGAACTATGCGATATTCCTTTTCATTCCCCAATGTGGGGCCCTTTTCTTAGGGTATTTTATAACAGGACGAGGTAGTTCCTACGGCCTGCCCCGGCACCATGCACTTTCCGGAAGGTATATCGCCCTGCCGCCGATTTGTGACTCTCTTTTATCCTTGTCAAGCACAACGACTCATTGCCGAGGCAGGGCTCCTCTACTTCTCCCTCTTCTTTTCCGTTCCCGATTCTATATGGTGTCTATTCTTCCTGGTATTTCTTCTCAGAGCCGTTTTAAGCCATCTCACGAACTCTCAGAGGAACTCCCCCTGGTCCATACTTGCTCCTCGCCTCGCGCTGCTCCGTCCGCTTCTTCTCACTAGCATTCGTCGGTTCGCCTACTGCCCGGTGGTCCATTTCCATCGTCCCCCCTCGCTTTTCCCCGGCTCTTTCTTTTTCCACTCCCTTCGACTGTTCACCTACACCGAAGGGCGTGGCCTGGACAGGAGCCTCCTTCGAATTGTTTCGCGGATGTCTCGCGTATTTTGATTTTCGCTTTTCTGAGGATTATCTTCTTAAGATGTCAAGCTGAGAGAGCCGGTAGAAATCAGCCTTCCCCCCCTAGTCCCAGGGAGTCGGAGCAGCCGGGGCACGAATCCTTACAAAATATTTTTGACTATTTTCGTGTCTTCTTGACGCGGTTCTTTCCCTTTGCACGCGTTTTAAGAGAACTCCTTGGCAGTTGTTACAAGCACTCGTGCCATGTTTCCTCCTCCATGTTTTCCTCATATAGGTACTTTCCGTGGTCTGTTTTTTTTTCTATGACACCTCCTATTATGTCTGCCTGAGCTCATATCGAGAGCCTGGGAGTCTGTTCACTCGGCCTCCAGCGCCCTCTGGCTGGAGTCTGGTATTTGCCCCCCCAATTCTTGGATTACTTTGTCGGAGTCTTGTTGTTCTCTCCTCCCCTCCGTTTTCTTTCTTTTTTAGAACGCTTTGCTCCGCAACTGACAGCGGTGCTCCCTCCCCTGGCATTGGCTAAGCCCCCCCCCCCCCTTCGAGAATACCCAATGCGCCCTCAGATCTCAGGCGAGAGGCTGGGCAACGTTTTTTCTTCCCCCCCCTATTCTTTGTTTCCGTTCGGCCGTCCCCGATAGTACTGCACCAGTGTTACATAGGGATATCGAGCAACTGAAGAATCGCCGTAGACCTCCTTTCTCTTATGGTTGTCTTTGCTCCCGCTATTGCTTGTGTGCCCCCCCCCAACTAACCCTCTCCTTTCTCGACACCCATTCTTGTTAAGACCCACCTTTCAACCTCGGGGTGATTTGAAAATCATGCCCGGACCCCTTTTTCCCGGTGAGTTGACACGTTTCGGCCAGTCTGCCTTCTCTCTTCCCTCTCCCCCTTTTTGGTATGGTAAAATTGTCCTGCGTAAGGGCGAGTTCTTGTCAGCTAGTCTATCTTCGCCCGGGGTGGGGGCGGTCTTTTCCCTAAGTTTACTTGCTTCCTTTCTTCCTTGCGGCCCAATCTCCCTCCGTTCCCTCTCCTCTTTGCAGATTTTTCCTCGGGTTCAGTCCATCAGCACACTTGTGGATGTTGACGGCTTTTGGACTACCCTGTGCCTCCCGCAAGCCTTACCACCGTCCTCTTTCTTTTTTGGCCTATATGGGCTATATGCGCCGGGTTCCCTGCCTGATCTGTTTCCCCCGTCCCCCCTCTGCCCGGCTTCACCCCCTTTCCCAAAGAATTTAGTGGTGGCTATCGCTGACACTTGAAGGAACCCCCCGCTTCGCCCTTTTTCTTTCTCTCATCCGCCTCCGTAGTCCCTACCATTTCGGTCCGTTTTCGATGACTTGGGCGAGTGCTGGCCCGCAGTTCATTCCCGAGTCCGCTATTTTCCCGTCCCTCTATCCCCTCCCAGTTCTTTAGAGGTTCCCAGACCTTCCCCCGATTGCCGGACGCCGGGGATTGCCCTCAGGCATTATTCCCTTCTTTCCCCCCCACCTTTTGAACGACTCAGCTGGCGTGTTTGATCCATCTCACCGGTTACCCCGTTTTTGAAATTATTTTGTACTGAGGTTTTGGTCTTCTTCCCCTGGTTACCCTGGTCTGGCCTTTTGCAATACGCCCAAGCTCTTCTATTTTTCCCTCTATTGGTTTATGTGGGAATTTTATCAGCTTTTCCCCAATATCCGAAACCCCCCCTTGAGAGGAGTTTCGAGATGCTGTGGATCTATATATTTAATAATCTAAGTGTTGTGCTCTCTTCCCACTCCAGCCCTCTTACCTTTTTCGGATTACATCCGGCCCCCCCTCTCCTACTTTTCCCTCAATTGCGCAAGCAGTTCTTCGCGCCTGCGGGCATACACCAGTTCCACCTCTCCTTCTTCTCTTGCCCCCCAAATGAGTTTCCCCCGTTTTGGTTTTTACCTTGCTTTTTTTCCCCCCAAATTAGCCTTGCTATCCAGCGGGAAATCTGAGGGGGCCCGATTAAGTCTCTCACTCTTCCAGAATCTCATGCCCATCTCTTTCGGCCCCTCTCGACCCCCAGTTCTGGGGGAGATCGTCTACTAGAGAACTCAGGCTGCGGCCTCCCAAAGCTCCCACCCGTCTTCTCTCCAAATTTTTGTCTTGACCTTCCTCGATTGCCTTACCTATACCTTACCCTCGGGCTGGTGTGCGGCCTGGAAGGTTTCCTCCTCCTCCCCCCAATCAGCGACGGTCTGAAAATGCCCCCCCCAGCTCATGTCCTTAACTGCGGATCCCCTAGAACCTTATAGCGAAGGAGACCCCTCCCTCGGCCTTTATTTCTACTGTAGCCGTCACTTCCCTACTCACTTTTACCTGTGATGAGGTACTGAGGCAGACGCCCCTTTTATCCAGAGGAGGAAGGCCGCGTTCTTCTCCCCCTCTTTTTGCTTTAAGGCCATTTCTCCCATCTTCACTCTTTAGTTTTGCGAAAAAGACCCACCCCCCCCTTGATGGACCAGCCCAAGTCCACGGACGCACCAGGAACAAGCAAACCCTTTCACTTTTAGAAAGACTCTTCGCTGGAGGATCAATGGCGCGACATGTCCTTTAATCCCCCCCACTTTCTTCCCGAAGGAACCTTTTTTTTTCCTGGCACCGCCCTCTTTCATCCCAACTTCCATACCTGTCCCCCCCCCTGGGCTGAAAAATTTTTCGAATGCCGTCCAAGGCCTCTTTTCCCCTTTGGTGGTTTCCCCCCCTCGAGGTGCCGACTCTTTTTGGTGGGTGTCCAAGCAGAGTAACGGCTTCTGCGTTATTTTTAAGTACTACCCCCTGGCGTCATCCGGATCACGATTTTTCCCTTGAAAGGAATCCCCGAACGAATATTTTGTCCCCCGGGCGTTGCGTAAAGACTGATGCCTGCTAGCGTCTTCGCCTTTCCTCTGGGAGTCGTTGCTAGCTGTTCAGCTTTTTTTTTTCAATGCTCCCCCGAGAGTGCAGGGGGCGATGAGCCCCCCCCAGCCCCCAAGTGTCCCCCCAGTTTCGCCACCTACTCCCTCACGTTACAAGAGAACAGAACTGCAGTAGCAAGTCCCTCCCCCTTTTCCCCCCCCCCACCGATGTCCTTTTAGCGTAAGGGCAGTTTTTTCTTTCCTCGATGTCCCCCTTTCGGCGAGCCTCTTCCTGAAGGAATAAGTTGACATGACTTTCCTTAGTGCCCCCCGATTTCCACCTTCCCGAAGATCTCCCAGTTCCTAGGATTCGAAAGCGACTTCCCCCCCGTCAAATTTTTCAAAACCTCCTCTCTTTATCGGAATTCTGGAAGAATTGCCGCCCGACGCTCTCCTCTTTTTTTGACGAATCCCCCAAGGCGGTTTCCCCCGATCAGGATGCCGAAGCTGATAGAAATGAATTCTTGCGTGATGTGGTTTCCATCCATGTTCTTCCCGATCTAAGTTCCTTTTACCGCTTTGCTCCTCTTTCTTCGTCTTTCTTTGGTCCGATTTTCCCAGCTTGAAGCAAAGCAGTCGATGGGCAGTCCTCCCCTGAAACCCTCCCCCTTTTCCCCCCTTTAAATAGGCTCCTGCCCCGCCTCTCATTTGGTTCCTTGTCCCTTTCCTTCTGGGTGCTTGGCAGAACGCAGCCCGGATTTCATGATCGAGCGCCGTTCTCCCCTTCCCCTATTGTTTCTGAGCAGATGCCGGCTGGTTTAGATTCTCTCAGGGTGTTTGACTTAGTAGTAGGAGGCAAATGATCACCTAAGGGCTCCCCCCCCTGAGTTGGTTTCGCCTCCCTATCAGCGTTAGTTTCTTCTCCCTTGCGTCCCTGACCCCCAGTGATGGCCATCAGGTAAGCAAGATCGACTCAGTTACGGCCTTTTTTTAACGTCTCATTCCGATGCTGTTTTTCCCCATTCCGATGCCCGACTCTTCTGTCAGACCAGACTAGGATCGTTTGCCAACCCCTCCTGGAGTCCGTCTAACCGTACCCTCCTCTTTTCCTAGCAGAGACCTGTGCACGCTTCCATGTATTCGAAGTGGTTTTTCCTTTTCCCCTCCATAGGTCTTGCCGCCCCGTACTGTCTCTAGACCTTTAAGATAGAGCCTGGTGGCTTTTGGAAACCTCCCTGAATCGCCGATTCCCCTCCCCGTTGTGCAGTGCCCTTCCCATTCCCGTGGGTGCATATGTAGCCTACTCGTCCATAACCCTCCCCACTCCACATCTCTTTCTACAGCTCGCCGTACTCATCCATCTGAATAAAATTGATACTCCTAAGCCCTCCCCTCCTGCCCTTCGCTTGTTGTCAGTCCGTCTTTTTCCCCTTGGGCAGACTAGTCTTTATGGTCGCCTCGGTACTGAGCCTCATCCAAACGCCTTCCCCCCCCCGTCGACCCATTCAGATTCTTTTTCCCTTTTTTTCTTCTTTGCGGCCTAGTAGGAGGGTCTATTCCGAGCGTATGATGAAGTTAAGAGACTCTCTCTTTAATTCCCCTTTTCGAGTTTACCCGAATCAGCTCCTCCGTCTCCTGGATAGCTTGGAGTAACTGCCTCAAAGCTTCTACCCCCCCCTAAGCTGGCTCACTGTCGCCAGCTTTGGGACCCTTGACGGTTCGTTCCTTTCCTCCCCAGCGAGGCCCAGGACATGCACTCCTGAGTCTTTCCCTTCGAAAGAGTTAGCAGGAGGACTTTCCCTCCGACTTCTCTTCACCCTTCTTTGAGAGCCCTCTTTTCCCTTCGTCATCCGAGCTGGCCCCCCCGGATATGGATGTTTTCCTTTTCTGGCTTTATCCCATTTCCCCGTCGCCGTTTTGTGAACAACTGCATGAAGCGCACTCCACCTTGGTTTTTCCGTATTCGGTGGATTTTTACGCCTGCACCAGGCATCTATCTGGACGTCCTATTCGACCCACTTCTTTTGCCCTTCGTTTGAGCCTTGACGCTTTCTTTGTAAAATCACCGATGCGAAGAAATTTTTCGCCCCTTCCCCAATTTTCTTCCGAAACATGAGATAAGAATTTTTCCTTCATACAGTGTGGTCACTCCGGATATGTTCTCAAAGGCCTCTCCTTTTTTCCCCCTCGCGGTCTCCTGCATCAGGCCAATCCAATTCCTCCTTCTCCGTCTAAAGAATAGTACTGGCAGTCGCTTGCTTTTGCTGAACTGCTGCAGCACTACTTCCCTTTTTTTGAAGGTCCGACCGCCATGCTAGTTTCCTTCCCCCGGATTGTTGGCCCCATGGGTTAGCGCATGGGGTCCCTTACCTTTCTCCCTCAGAGCAGGGTCCCCCTCCCTCTCCACGCTGCGCCCCTTCCGCCCCTCCCTTCCCGTTCAAGTACGTATCCGCTTGCTCCAGGAGATGATCAGGACATTCCTGCGCGCCTCCCACCCAGGTTTCTTCCATATTAAACGACGTTAAGTCGTCCGCGCGGGCCGGGATGGTACGACCCTTTTCATGTCCACCCTGACCCTTCCCCGGGATTTTTTTACAGACTTTCTACTTCCTGATCTCCCCCCCGCGTATTGGCGCTTTTTCATGAAGCGGAGGGGCGTCTTTTTTTGCTCGCATAGCCGTGTTTTTAGAATCACCTTCCCCCCCCCATAAGCGCACCTAGGGCGATCCGAGGGTGCTAATCCCCCTTTTTAGAACCTCTTGTGCATTCGCCGCTTCTTTTCCCTCACCTTCTGGGGACCGAATCCCCCAGAAAGACCTTTTTCCGGTCACCGCACGTCATTTAGCTTTCCTTAGGGTGAGACGTGACGAAGATGTCGGTTTGCTTTTCTAGTTCCCTCTTCCCCCTCTTGACCTGATGGATCGCGCGCTAGGATGTAGGGCATTCCCCATCCCATGTCCCCGTACGCTCCCTTCATCTCCCTTACTTCTCCCCTGCATGTGGCCGGCGGTGGGACTGGGAGTCTTGGTTTTTTTTTCTTACTCCAGCCTGTTCTTTTTCTGAGAAAGAGATAGACTTCTCAATCTTCTCCTTTAATTGCGGCCACCCGCTAGAAAAATAGGTGATACAATTTCTTCCCTTTCCTAGATCCTGCAGCGAGTTTTGGACTTTCACGTTCTTTTGATGGAAACCGCGTCCCTTTTTCTTTTGATTCTGGGACGAGTGTGACACATCTCTCCTAGGGGATCAAAGGCAATCCAAGCCCCTACAGATCTTATTCCCTGGTCTCCCCTGCGCCGGCAACCAACCCGTATACAAGGTCTCCTTGCGAGAACCTTTCCCTGTTTTGTCTCCCCCCCTTTCCCGGTCTGAAAGGTTGTGTTTCGACCTCCCGGAATTACCCTTTCCACAGGGTGGTCCCTCTGTGTGGCCCCTTGCGGAAAGTCTTCCCTCCTCCGATCGCGGTCTAACCAAGTGCTGGTCAGATTTTTCGTGCTTTGTCGGTGGCTTTGGGGTGGGGTTTCCCCCTGCGGAGATGTCGGTCACAGCACGGTGTGTTGGGAGGGCTTATTTTTTCTCAGACCGCTCCATCTTGACTATGCATGCTGTACCCATCTTCCTAAAGGGAATTTCCTCCTATGGAGCGATTTGCGCGGATCCTTTAAACTCATTACTTGGTTTCGGGGACGTCGGTTTCCCCTTTTCTTCACAGTCTCAGGAACCGTTGGGGCGTGATATTCTTTCTAGGCTCCTTGGAACTCCATAAGCTGTCCGATCTTGTATTGTGTTATCTCTTTGGTCCCTCTTGAACCACAAATTCTTTTTTTCCTTGAGCAGACATGAGACCGCACTTCCCGGAAACCCCCCCCCTCCCCTTTATTGGACCCCCTTTCTTTTTTCTGATATTAAGTTCCCCCTATTCTGTAACCTTTCCCTCTCCATGGACCCGTTGAGTAGTTCGAATTGGGATTTTGCCTTTTTTTTTTCCTTTTTAGACTCTTCTTTTCCACTAACGTGCCGGGAGCGTGTTCCGCCGGATTCCTGCTTGACTCCTTTTCTTCTTTCCTCTCATCGACTTAATCTCCACCCCCCTACCTTTCGGTCCAGCGACGGGGTGGAGAAGATCACCAGTCTCCCCCCCCCCCCCCCACCCTGGTTACTTTTCTCCCGCCTGGCGATTTGAATTGTGTTTTCTCCTCCTTCTCTGACACAGAACGGGCTGGGCGCAGTCCCCATCTTATTCGGCTGGAGTGATTTTTTTGATATTCCCCGATTAACTCCGACCCTCTGTGCGCTTTCGTTTTGCGG
>Ga0179593_1327192_pt1 | contig 15986 bp, 18 predicted proteins | sample CZODoug2_1_08_16_FD_185931 | JGI IMG/M metagenome (GOLD analysis project Ga0179593, IMG submission 185931) | Vadose zone soil fungal communities from Angelo Coast Range Reserve, California, USA - CZODoug2_1_08_16fungal (PacBio error correction) | ecosystem: Environmental > Terrestrial > Soil >... | reverse complement strand
CTTTTCGTGGCCGCTCCCCCCCCCCCCTCAATTTTGATGACGACTACTTTTCTTTTCGGTTCTGTCGCAAATTCGCGACTCTATTTGTTTTTTTGAATTTTGGTTGGCTGTTCTTTTAAAGATGGCTCTCTTCTAAGTTCCTTACTCCCTGTATCCGAGATTCTGTCCTTTTGACTCCCGTGTGCCTCTACGTTTTTTTCTGGGTTCTTTTGGCAGGCGGGTCTCGGTATAGTCTTGGGAAGCATATGTTTGTGCCCTCGCCTTCAACCCCTCCTTGAGCCCCCTACGATAACCTTACATCAATTCCCTTGGAAGTCTGAGCCCTCACTTCCAGAGGTAATGAATTGCCTTTTTATGCTTTCTCTGTCGTGATCGCTTCTTCCCCTGTATCTTTTTCTCCTTCTTTTTCTCCCCCATTTCATTCGCTCCGCTCTTGAGAAGTGAATTCCTGAGAAGTCGGATTTTTCAAACCACCCCTTCCTTGGTAACCGTCATGTGCTGGGGAATGCCTCCAGGGGCACATTTCCCAAAATCCAGGCCACATTCCCTCTGTTTCATTTGGGAATTAATCAAGCCCCCCCCACTCATTATCACTCCCCGTTTTTTCTAGAGCGTTCGCGGCCGATTTACCCCCTGCGCGCTCCTTCTTCCCTTTAAAGACGTGGGTGTTTCCCTTCGAGTGTGAATAACCGCAAGACTCTTAACTTGATCTGGTTAGTTAACGCCCTGCCGTCTAAGTCTTACACCAGAACGAGATTAGTTTTGCATTTCTTTTTCCCTTTGTTTCTGATTTCTCATGTGCCATTTCCCCCTCCGGGAGAATTGCTCTTGGGAAATTTCTTCTTATTTCACTGACTTTATTATAACTGCCCCTCTCCCTTCGATTTCTACGAAGCAGCCCCCCTTGCCCCTTGGCCACAAAGGATTCCCTTTGACACCCTGCGGTCAGTCATCAGTTTGACTAACTTCCTTTTGCCCCCCGTAGCCTCAGACTCCCCTTCCCCGTCCCCTAATGCATTTCCGTAAGCAGCTTCGTGTTCTAGACAGTGATTCGACCATCTTGCCCCTGACCCGACCCCTCTTATGTTTGCTGTTTGACTTTTCAACATAATTCATAGGTTTCTCATTAAAGTCACAGTTTTACGTTGACTTCTACTTTTTTCAAAGACCATCGGTTCTGGTCTCTTTTACTAATCCAGTGTAGACGCTTCCCCTCTAGCCTTATAATAACACCTAGCTTTCAACCCTCCCCGCAGAGCGGGCTTGTCTGTCTTCCCTAATGAGATGCCCCTTATTTTATCTCTGTTGATACCGCCAGCCACCCTCAAACCCCCCGCGGGTCTTCTTTTCTTCTCACTTCACCCCCCACCAGTTCGCACGGGTGCGACAACTACTGTGTATCTGCTTTTGGGTGTCCCTGCTATGTGATTATGTTGAACTTGTTTCTGTTTTTGTTGCTTCCTTGCTGATTGTAGTGGGGCTTTTTTCTACCCATCCATCCTGGATCCACTGTGTTTTAGCCCATTGCACTTTGACACACACAATTTTTAGTTTCATTTTTATTTCCTCCCCATATTATGTATTAGCTATTTGTCGCCCTTTTGTCTTCACCTGGGAGAATGCCCCTCAACCTACACACTAGAGACCCACCCCGGCCACTTTTGTTTACATCCTTTTTTTTTTTGTCGTATCTTTTCTCTGTGTCTTGGACCTTTACAGAGTAGTTTTTCGGCGTAACGACGCATTCTTGCTTAAGTCCCACGGAATAGCCAAACAAGTAGCACCGAGCTCCCCCCCCCCCACCCTTCCCCCCGCTCCCCTGCGAACCGCCCGTGAGTCTTTCACCCTTTTCGTCGTTACCAGTTGGTTCTGTCCTTATGTTCCCACTTTTCAACGCTGCACGAATTTTCACCCCCCCACTCAGTCTGATGCGCCCTTTTTTTGGTTGTCCCCCCCTCATGTTAACTTAGTTCGGTTCCTGTCGTTGTTTTCGCACCGTTAAAAACCTTTGTTTGAGCCCGTGTCGTCTGGTATGGCCGTTCCCTGTATTTCTCGCAGGTTGGTGTTCCCGCTCACTCTTTTTTTTTTTGAGGTCCACGTCCTGACTAATTTCATGTGGGATCAACAGCAGACAAGGCAGCCCCCCCACCACACCACCAACTCTTTCCCCTTGCTTGCAACCAGCGTTTGCTCATTATTGTTTTTATTCCCGTTTTGCGCCTGCCTACTACTGGTTCTTGAGTTGTGGACCTTTGCTTTGACAGCACCTGATACTTAGAAACGGAACACACAACGTTGTCACCCCTTGCGGCCTGAGGCTGGGTCCCCGTTTAAAATTACTCCCACTTCCGCCCCCCCCCGCCCAATATCCCTACGCCTTCCGATTTCCTTGTTTTATTACTCGAAGTTTGTTTAGCAGCGTGACTTGCTGGGATAAGGTTGACCTCTTTCGTAGTTCCAGCGTAACTTTCTTGATTTCCCTCTCTGTTGCCACTCGACGCCCGGCCGGGCTTTCCCCGTCCCCGACCTTGGATTGAGTCTAACTCAAGCCGTTAGCCACTTCGTACGACCCATTCTCACTGTGTTCTCCGATGTCTTGTGATGTCATGTTAATTCTGCTCCATCTGTCCAACTAGCATTTTACGAGGCAGTTTTTTCACGCTAAACAACCCACATCAAGGGAGGCGGGACATTTGACCCGGAATACCATTCACCCCGGTAGGAATCCCACATCCCCTCGCCCCGCGAACGTAATTCTCTTCCCTTTGCAACCATATCTTTTAGTGACTTTGTTCCCCGTCAACGTACTATTGAACCTTACTTTTGCTCCCCCTCCGATTGCTGTGCGTCCATGCCCGCTGCTGTCCTGCGATGTTGCGTCCATTTTGTATTTTTTCTTTGCTTTTCAGTCTCCAGACACCCCGCCTCACTCGGTGGATCACTTTGTCTCTGCCTGCACACCCCGATCACTTTCTAGCCCACCCCCCATGGAATTTGAGCCAAACCTTCCTTATGCTACTCTCTGTTATTACCCCTCAAACTCCCCCCCCTACTTGCTAGCTTTTTGGACGAAACGCCCCACCCCTATCCCCTGGTCCCGCGCCCTGTTTTGTCCATGATTCATATTGCCCCTTTTTTTGTGTCTCTTTGGTTTCCTTCTCCCCCCCTCCCCGGCATCCCCCCAACCTATGCCAGTTTTCAGTCTCCTTCCCACCCCCTTTCTAGCGAATTTTTTTCGCTTTTACAACTGTTCGTTCCAACCCCCTATTTTAGATTGGTTTCGAACGTATTTTCTTCACCATTCTGGACCACCCCCTTGCGTACTCCCTTGGGACTTGTCTGGACTTTTTTTGTACCTTTTGTTTTTGGACTTTTTTCCACTGTTTTTCACGATAGATTGCCAACGGGATCCCCCACCCATGTGATTTGACCTTCCCACCCTTGGGCCTTTCTCCTTTTGTGCAGAGCGTAGTCTTTATTTGTGGCTTGGTTTTGTTGTTGGTGTTCATATGTGCCGGTCCTTTTCCGGCCCGAAATCATCTTTCAATGACCTCACCCCAAAGTATCTGATCTGTTTTACCATGCTTATTCTCAACCCATCGAAACCCTTCTCCCCCCCTAAAGCATTTTTCCAGGTTTGCGTTGTGCTTCGCTCTCTGCTACATTCCCCCCCCTCCACTCATCCGCGGCGGGACATCCGCTCCCCCCCAGGCCCTGCCAATAAATATTCTCGAACTTGATGTCAGTGGTCTTTTTTTTCCAGTAATTCACCAACTTCCGATCCCCCAACCCTTTTCCTTTGCACTTTCTTTCTGATTTTCTTGGTCCGTTTTCTGCCAGTGTACCTTTTTTGTCCTCCTGCACCTGGATTATTTCCTTGTCTCTAGGTAACCGAGCATCCCGAACATCGCTTCCTTTTCCCCCCGATTCCCTCTCTCTCCAACTCTTTTCGACTTCCCCCCCCAGTTATCCTTTATTTATTCTGTCAGGTGTCAACCATCGTGTCGGGGAACCAATTCCCCCCTCGGGTTCCTCCGCCCTGACAACCCGGCACGGTCTCCTCTTCCTCTTCAAATTTTGTCGCCGTCCTCTCTTACATGTTAGAGAAAGGTTTTTGCACGTTCTTTTTTTTTCATTGCATCACCTTCCGGGTTCACCTTCCAAATCTTTCCCACGTCTGATCCGACCCTTCTTTTTATGAACGGTTGGAGTTCGTTTAACTTCTCACGTTATAGACTTTTCGGTTTCAGCTCTTCGCGGTGCATTAAGCTATTAAGTCTTGTGGTCTGTCTCCGTGGTTCTCCAGGCTTTAGTCCACTTTTTTTCCCTATTGGGGTGGATCCCCCTTACTATCACGGTTCGTTGTTCCATGACAGAGGATAGTGTGTACCCCTTTTTTATCCCGTCTTTTTTTTCGTTTTTCTTAATAGGCCCGCACCTCCTTCCAGCATTCTTCGTGCCATTTATCGGACTCTTCCCCACATTGTCTCGACCGTGTTTTCAAGCCTCTCAAATATTTGTCCATTCGGGGATTTTTTACTTTTTCTCCCTCTCCTTTTTTCGCAATCTGCTTGCAGTCCCCTCTTTACCGCTCTAAAGCCGTCCCTACCTACCCATATGCCGTGTTTAGATAGGACCAGCCCCTATTTAGTTCCTTCGCCCCCTTCTACCGTTTCGAGGCGCACCCAGTTTTATTCCCCGAACCTTCCCTTTCAGGCTTCCCTTCCCTTGGTTTCGCCTTTTTCCGCAGTTGATCTTTTGTCTTCCCCGAGGCCTTCACTCGGACTTTCGACCACATGTTCATTTTTTCAGCGCGATTTCTCCCCCCCGCAATCGATGGACTCACTGTGTATTCACCAACCCCCCTTTTTCGGAGTCCTTCTCAACCTTCTCTTTACCTTTATCCGTTAAACCTTTGTCTTTTTCCTGTAATTCATTTTCCCCCTCCAGGTGTTACTGTTGGTATTTCCGCTGGGCTTCGTAACATCAGATATTGCCATCTCCACTGCCTGCTCCCCGCCTGCGGAAGTTTAAACCTGCCCCAGGTGCTCATTCCTCAGTAGAAGGTTTCTGACCTTCTCCCCTACCTCCACCTCATGGCATTAGTCCGGTCTGTCTGTTCTTTTCCCGTCACTCGTCCACGAGAAAGCCCTCCCTTTTTTTCAGTTCCATCTTTGCTCTGTAATATCCCCCTCCACCTCTTGACGTCCCGTCTACGCAGACGCACTTGCCGAGCTGAATCCCCCGTCCCTCTCGCACTAGCCTTCAATCTCTTGGGAATTGTCTCCCCCCTTTTTAACCAGCTGTCTTTTTGGATTGTTAATGGGAGTTTAATTTTTTGTGTACGTTTCGCCGACCTTCTTCCTTGTCCGCTTTTCTGTCCCGGTGTCTCCCCTTCGCTCTTTTCCCCCTGCGTGCACCTTCGCCCCTCTACTAGCTTGCCAACTTGTGCATAGGTTCTGACCGATGCCCAAGATCCCTTTTTCTCTCGATCCGCGCCCGAATCAAAAATGTCAACCATAACCCCCCTTTCAATTCCCTCGCCCATTATTCTTGATTTTCTAGCATATGGCCCCCGAGGGAATTACCCCCCCCCAGACATGGTTCACCCCCTCTGGCTTAATTCTGTCAGGCGCGAAGTTTTTTCCTTTGCTTCTTCGTCCGCCCAGAGATCAACGCCTTCCCTCCCCCCGACTCTACATAGATAAGGAGGGTTGTGCCCCCCAAGGACTTCTCGTCTCCTTTCTCTTCTTCCCTGCACCCCGGTCCAGAACATTCATACAAGAGTCTTTTCCCCAAATGGAAACGCGCCACCCCCCCTCCCTCTATAGGTCGATAGCTTTGCCCGCTTTTCTCCCCATCCGTCCCCCCCGTTTCCACCACGTACCTTCTCTCTCCACCTCCGTCTTTTGTCTTCCACCGGTCCACCCGAAAGTAATTTTCTGCATCCTATTTCCCCCACCTCCAACGAACGTGTTGTTTTGGAATCCTTATAGATTACCCTTAATCTTGTAACCGTTGGCCCTTCCGCTTCCTTTGGACCCCCCCCCATCCTTTCTTCTCGTTGAATGTTTTTCCATCTTTCGCCAATTATATCTGAGCCATGCTGAGTTGTTGGGTTGTGCTGTTACACCGCTTCTGGAGCTTTTTACTGTCCCCTTTTCCGTGGGCTTCCTCTTACACATGTTTGTCCCGACCCCCATCCGTTTTCTCCCCCCCTTTGCCTCCAGTCGATGGTCTGGTTCTTGCAGGCGTTTTGTTCTTTTTTCTTTCCCTACCATTTTCCCCCTTCTCCCCATCCTTTTGAATTACTCCCCTTTCACTACCGGGCCTAACGTGCAAATGTCCCCCTACAAAAGCGTCCTTATTTTTTTTCCCTACACACGCATGTTTCCACCCGAAAATTTCCAAGTCATTGAGTTAGGGGTTCCCCGCTTTTTTTCTTTCTTCCAGCCCTCTCTTTTTTCCACTCGTAGCCTCACACTCTCTGTTTTCCAAACTTTTTTTTTTTCGGCGTCCGTTCTCTCCGCTGCCTTTATGCGGGCCCCGTTGCCTTTAAAACCTCGGTATAGACTTTTGTTTGTCGCGTTTGGGGACTGTTCCGTCCCGATCTTTCACTGTCCACCATTCCGACCAATTCCCCCGGCAAACCGACCAACAGTTCCCATTGTGTACATTCCTGTTTTACCAACTTACCTTCTCTTTTCCTTCAGTCTATAGTCATACCCCGAGCGCCAGATGGACTGTCCAGGTCTTTTCCTTCCCCCCCAATATGTTTTTTTGCCTATCCTACAGGTCTTTTTGACGCACTTAATGTCTGATTTTTATGTTGACCCTAGGCGGTTCCTTGCTTAGACCAGTTTTCCCCTAGACCCGACTACTTTTTTTACTTCATATACGCTTTCTCCGTTCGATATTGTCTCATGAGCAAACCACTTTCGCTTCTCGGAATCGCCTTGGGTCCACTCCAGGACGACCGCCCCTTTTTGTGCGTATTCACCCCCCCTTACTTCCCTTCAATTAAGCCCCTAAGGACACTTCCCAACTTAAATCTCGTCACCACCCTTGACCCCAGGAACATTATCCGTTTAATCCATCCTTTTACCGTGTAAAGAGCTTTGGCTACCATACCCCGCAGTCTCGGAGCACCGCTTTAATATTTGCCTTCCGTTTCATGTCCCGTTTTTAGTTTGATCCTATGCTCTTTTTAGATCAGTCGCGGTGCTACACCCACGCTTTCAACACCCGACCCTAGTCCCCGTTATTCGTTGTGTGGAATACTGCTCCCCACTATGTGGTTCTACCACCGCCGTAAACGTCACCCGCTTGTAACCGCCGGAATTTTCCCCTTCCCCAAGGACCCTTTTTTCTTTTCCTAATAACTCTGAACAGGTTCCCCGTATATCTTTTTCTGCTTGCTACCCTTTAGCTTTCACCGCTCACCTTTATTCGTACGGGTGTTTTTTGTCAGTGACACAGGTGTCCCCATGCACATGATTAGCGCAATCCCGGCCCGTATCTGATTTGACTCATGTGGCAAACGCCCCCCCACAGGCTTTGTGCTTTTGCTGCCTCGATACCCGACCCCCCCCAACCTTGTCTCGCCATTTTCTTCATTTTCTAACCGGCACGTCATTATTACGGTACTGTCCGTTACTAGACAAACCAGCCTTAGACAGCCCTCCGTCGCCGTTAATCTCCTCCTTTACCGTACCCCCACCCTTCTGTTTCGTCATCAGCCCAGCATTCTTTGGAGCCTGAATTAAGTTGACTGAAAGCTTTTCGCCCCTCCCCCCTTCTTCGGTCTGATCTCGGCTTTTCCTCCCAGTTTTCCCCTCGCGGCCCGCCAAACTCTGTGCAGCACCTGCAGCTCCCTTTTCCCTTCTTTCCGCCCTATTCCATCGTGCCGGGTCCCTTAAGCGGTTTCTTGTCCTTGTTTCTCTGCTACCACGGCATTTTCGAATCCCCCGAGAACTGCCCCCCCCTCCGCGCCCCCCCGGGCTTCGAATATTTACATTCAGGCCCTCTTTTAGTTCCGCCGGTGTCCGTTATGTTGAGTCCGCCCTCTTTCAGTCTTTTCCCTCCCTTGATGAGGTTCCCCCCTTTTTCTGCCCCCGAGCTCCTTTGAGCCTGGCCTCAGAAATATGTCCCCCTGTTCTCTTCAAAATGAGTCCCCCTTACACCCCCGCTTTTGGATTATTACTCTTGGTTTTCGGACTGTGCTCCCCTTCGCTTTTTTTCGCCGGATTATTACCCAGTGATGTGTAATTTAACCCCCCATAAGTCGGTCTCATTTTTGGTGACCGGGCTGCTTTGTAGTTTAAAACTTCGCAGGTCATGACCTTTTCCCGCCTCCGTGTCACCTTACGTGTTGGGATCGATTTCTGAGACGCATTGTTTGGTGTCCGGTTCCACCGATAGTGAATGGACGCTGGAGATCGTTCTTTATTTTAGTGGCTCGTTTCGGCTTTGCTGGCCGCGCTCTTGCTCTCCCCGACAGCTCTCATTTTTAAACTGGAGAATCAACTTCGAAGTAGTTGATGATTGTTACTGGTATAATCCTCTCCCGTGGCATTCTTTTTCTTTTCCTCAGGGCAAAGTGAAGGAGTCATTTTGAAAGGTACTCAAGCAACCGGTTTAGTTTCAGGGAAACCCCCCAGCGCCGTACCTACTGTCCTCTGCCACTGTCTCAAAATTACCCTTGATTTCCCGTAATTTTCAAGTTATCTCTTTTTTCCGTCTGCCCCGGTCTGCCTGCCAGACTCCCTTGCAGTCAATGCGATTTCTTCTTTCCTAGCCGCCTACTTTAGTGTCCCGATCCCCCTCCGGTTTCCCCTCTGGTTCGACGAAACCATCCGCGTCTAACGCGTGCCATCTTTTTTTAAGTGATGAAATGCTAAAATCTTGTTTCCTCATCAGGCCGCTTCCCCTTTTCCCTAAGGATTTGATTATTCCCTCCCACAACAGGATCATCTCTCTCAGTTTTCCCCATCTAAGTTTTTTTGTCGACTCACTGATGTGAATTGTTAAAAAACCCGCTCTTTCTCTCTCTTTCTTGATTTTCCCCGAGAATCGTGTTTTTAGCTGTTTTGTTGTTTCCCCCCCCCCCCTTGCCTTTGGTTCAGATGTCTCCTCGCTCACCCCTTTGACCACCGCAGTCCTATTGACGGAAGGGACTCAGCTCTCCTTTTTTCCCCTTCAGGTCTTGCCTTCCCTATCCTGTCAGATTCCATTCGCCACCTTCCTCTCCAATACCATAGTATGTTTGTCTTTTTCAAAGTGCTGTCAGTAGTCTTGAGTCATTGCGTTTTGGTCTTCCCCCTCGGGGATTGCTTCTTCTTTCCCTACCAACTGTAACCATTACACGTCCCATCTTCAACGACCACTTGATATGTGACTTTTTCAAATGAGTATAATACTTGTATGTCTTGTCCCCTCGCTGCATCGTCATGTTCTTCCCCTCTTTCTTTTTTTGCTTTTTCTTAGTTGCCAGCAGCGGCGTCCCTAACACGCCTCCAAGGTTAGATGTAGGGTCATCACGTAATCAACTTCATGCCTTTTTTCCTTCTGGACATCATCAATAGGAGCCCGTTCCTGCCCCAACCCTACTTTTGGTGCTTCACATGATCTTTTCCCTTTGATTGTCAGGTTTATTGTATCCCCCTGCCTTCTTCACACAATCCGTTTTCAAGCCATCTGGTAACGTCCTCACCCCCTTTGCCCACATCTACTCCTCCGTGTCCCTCGACAACCCTATTCCTACCCTTTTCCCAACCCGCGAGTTCCCCCACCAGGTATCCGGGGATCTTGAGTCTGCAACATTCGTTCTTTGTCTCCGGGACTTGCCCTCTTTTCCCCTGTTCAGCCGACTTTGTGAGACGGACAGCCTCCGCTTTACCCCTCCGGGACTGTCTCTCGCCGAAATCTTTTTCCTTTTCCCCTTCGCGCCCGTTCCTCCATTTTTTTTTTTGGCAATTCCTCGAACAACCTTTCGTGTGCGTGATATGAACTTTTATTTGTCACGGCTTCCATTCCCCACAAGGTCTCGCCTCTGTGCTTTCGGCCGTTCAGTGGCTATTCTGCCTTGCTTCTCTCTCTTTGAGGCGTTTTAGGCGCTGCGTTTATTTGTGCCGCTGTTCGTGTTGACTGCTTTCTGCTGACTCCAGCTTACCTTTTTTTCCTCTGTGTGTTCGGTTCTTTTCCGCCCCTGCTGGGCGGTCTCCAGCCCCGACTAAACCCGACGTTGCCCCTGCGTACGGGTTACGCAAATTTCGAGATTGATAGGTTTGGTTCTGTCGGTCTTACGGTGCCCCTTTTTTTTTCTACCCATTAATTGACTTTCCGGTTTTTTCTATGACAATGTCTCCCCTCCGGGCGTCCTTTTGGGATGACTGGCCCCCAATCCCTACCGTCTTTCTCCCTTTTGGTTGTTCTGTCTTTTCTTCCTTACTTAATTTTTTTTCGAGTTCTTGCTGGACATTTTTCAACAAAGCCCGCTTTTCCCTTCCCCTGTTTTTGAGTCTCGTTTTCTCCAGCTTCTCTCTCTTCATCGTCTCCGTGGGCCCCCCCCTTCCGGGCTGGGTCGCCAGTCCGCTCTTTGAAGGTTTCCCCTTTTTGATTCCCGTACCCTTTTTTGCGTTTCTTGTGATCTGGTTCTGGAGTCTACAGACTGCCAGAGGATTTTGTTCTTCCGTTTCTTATCGCCCCTTCTCCCTCACCCGCCGAACAGCGTCAGTTGCATTGCTCAAGAGTGCCTGCTGAGGCTCTGCAATTAATTGGTGCAACGATGCCTTTTGTTTTGGTTTTTGGTTCATCCTTTCTTTGTAAAATCTTTTTCTGTCTTAGACTTCTAGGTCTCCGTCATCCGCCCACTTCCCTTTGACCTCCTCACCCTTTTTCCCCAATCTTCGAACTTTGCCTGCCTCAGTCCGAGGTATAATTCGACCCCCTCCGCTCCAAGAGACTATTTCCGAAGGAATATGCTACGGTGTTCGTCGCCTACTCCCCGTCCTCCCCCTTTCCCATCTCACCCTCTGCCCTTCCACCGCCGACCTACATTCGGCTGTGTAATTATTTTTTTGTCCCACCTAGACAGCACATCACCGCTTATGCCCGCCGCTGGTCCGCTGTTGCTCTCTTAGTCCTTCCTCCGCGCCCTGAGGGTTATAATCCCTCTTGGACTGGATTTTCCCCCTTGCCCATGTTTTCATGGCGGCGTGCTGCTCTGCCACACTGTAAGTCGGTGCCCTGCTCCCCCTTCCCCACCCCCCTTTGTCCCGGTTACCTCTTTTACGGCGTACGTGTATAAGAGCCTTGCTGCTTCGTTCTGCGAGACTTTGCCAAACCCCCCCCCCCCCCCCCCCCTGCTACCCCCACTCCTCTTTTAGTTCAAACCAGATACCTTTATCTATTTAGCGCGTTACCCGTCGATTTTTTTAACCCCAAGGCAAACCAAACCTAATCCCCGAGTTACCTTCGTCGTCTGGCCAGCAGTTTTTCTCCCAGGGCCTTGCCCCCACGGTCCGTAGTTCCACCATTTTCCTCCGATGACGAAGGGGGGCATCCCTTGGACGCAGTTGTAGTTTTTATTCCCCCCCCTTCAACTAGTCCACCCCGTCCACTCCCCCCCTTTTAAGCCAGCCTTTCTTCCATCCTTGTTGACAACCCAAAAAAACTGCATTTCTGACGATGACCTTGCCTCTTAGCCGTTAGACACTTCCTCCGACCACCTCCCCCTGAGTGTCCCACACTTTTTTTTCCCCAGAACTATCGAACCTTTTTGCCGTTTTGAGTATCCGCCAAACATTTCAAGAAGGATCGCCTTTGGAGCGTATACCCCCCCGTAAACTCAAGACTGACCGTCTCGTTTTGTCCCCCCTTCCTCTTTTTTTTCCCCACCACCGTCCCTGCTCAAGTAATGGATACCCTGCCCTCGGAGACTCTCATTCAGTTGTTGCTTGTTCGAGAGTTCCTCACTTGACTGTTCCTTTTTTTCTTCCAATCAGGTCTCTCTGTCTCCTCTTTTGGTTGTATTTTCTTTGATGTTCCCGCTTAGCACTCCTAACCCTGCCTACTTGTTAGTGGGCAGAGTTCTTAGTACACTTCCCCTTATTGCGGCCCCCGTTTTTCCGGTGGCAGATGTGGACGGGTCCTCTCTCCACTTTCTTAGAGTGCGAACCACTGCCCTCCACGTGTATTTGCCTTGTTTTTCTCTGTGAAGTCTTTTCCTTCGCCTTCCTTTTTTTCTTTTTACGTTCCTCTATCCACTGTGCACCCCTCTAGCCCTTCCTTATTAATCGTGAGACTAAGGCTCCCCTGGGCAATACTTTTCATTTTCTCCATCCAGAAACTCCGGTCCCCCCCCTCCTTTTTTCCCCTTTTTTGGTTTATGGTTGAATTTTGATTCACCTTAGGCGGTATCTTTTGCATCTGTTCATTTCTTCCCCTTTTCAATGTCGCTCACGTCTCGTTTCTCTCCGCTTCTCAGTTATATGGGACCCCGGTTTTGCCCGTTGGTAACTTCATTTTGTGAACGCCCTCTCCTTTCGCTCCATTTCCCACAAGCCCGTTCCGCTCCTGCACTGTTACACTGTTCGTGACCAATCATGCCGACCCTCGTATTCCTTTCCTCCCGAGATCCTTTTTATCTCATCTTCCCCCATCTCTTCCCCCTTTCGCTTTCGTTCAAGGACGTGTTCATCGTCAATTTTCTTTCGGGCCCCTACTTACAGAATGCAAGGATGTGACTGGCCTCTGTGTCCCCTTTCTTTGCTTTCACGCTTCAGCGTTTCCCGTACGAACTGCCAACAGGTTTCTGGCTTGTTGCTGAAACAGCCGCTCGCCGTTCCCCGAGTCTATGTATTCGCCCTTGTGAGTGCCTTCTCTGAATTTCCTCTTGGGACCCTTTCGGTCGCAACTTCCCTTGCTATGTAACGGCGTCACACGCAATCGATTTTACGAGTCCCCAACTTCTGTCCACTTTTAAAGACTTGCCCTGACCGCCCGGGCCGAATAAGGTGTGATTTGGAGCGCGTTACAGCAGTGGCTTTAGCTCCTTTTCATCATACTTGCTGGCCCTTCCCCGCCTGATCCGTAGAGATTTCCTCGGTTGAAAACTAAAGGACGTAGGTCTTTTGCGTTTTTCCTCCCCTTCTCCCATACGATCATGAGCCCCTCAATCACTTTCGCCCCTCTCGAGCTTGCCGTCTTTTTGTTTCTCCCTCCTCCCTTTCTGGCCCGGTTTCCTCCCTCCCGCGTTCTAGATAGTTGCCAACCGGTAACCCCAGGACTTGAGTCGCCTTTGGTCTCCAAAGAGGCCACTCTTCGCACCATTCCCGTTGACTGTGTATGATGAGCTATGCCCCCGGACCAGAACCCCAACAAGCCACAAACTTGTATTTTGCTCGTTATGCAGCCAAACTTGTTCCTCCTGCACGTTGATCCTTTCCTCACCGGACGGTCCCGTTATGGACCTTTACTTTGGTATGATACCCACCCCATTACCTTAGCAACCATAATTCCTCCTCGCTTCTGACTGTTTTACTCGGTCGTACTCTTTTTCCTGACCATGAAGTTTGGACTCAGCTGTTCGCACCCCCTACAATCCAGTCGCGAGGTCGAGCTTCCCGGCCTTCCTGAACTCGATAACAGCCGGCCAAAGTTTAGCTTGCGCCGCTCCCTCTTTCCCTTCTCGCGTTATAGAAGGCTTGTTGTTTGTCCGGCCCAAGCAATGTTGAATTTTTTCGCACTTGTTTTTCGTTCCGTTGGCAACCCACCCCGGCCTTTTCCCGGGCTTTCTTACCCCCAGTCACCTCCCCTGAAGTTTTTTTCTCAAGCCCACCTTCCTGGTTTCACGGTCTATGGCTTGATTGTTTTGGGTTAGTTGATGTTTTCTGCTTCCCCCTGATATTTGTGAGGGTCCAAGGTTGTCCCACCTCGAATGGCCTGCCCGCCCGACTATGACCGGCTACCTGTCCGCCTTTTAACGCAGGCGATTCTCTGGCCATTCCCCTTTGTCTCTTTCTGCCTTGCGGATCGTGAATTGGTTCTCAGTAACCTTTTTTTCTTATCCGCTCGGTCTGACCAGTTGTCCATTCTGATTTCCCAACTGTCTTGGCGCCATTGCAGTCTTCTTGTTTTACATCATCCCCCAGGCCTCGCACGCCCCGTCCCGAGTATCACCGTGTGCCCTCGATAACCTTGTTCCCCCTTTATTCCCCCATGTATCCCCTGTCGGAGCTAAGTTTTTTAGACATCCTCCCACTGGTAGGTCGAACCGTGACCCCACTCACACGGTGATGTCTCCCCGCGTTAGATAGTGTTGATGAGTCTTTTTCTTGTGGAGGTGCGTTCCCGTCCCCTCTGTGACCTGTCCCGAGGCCGGTCTAGTAGTGCCCAAAACGTGCGAGTGAGCTTACATCCCTATGCATTGCGAGCGATTTTCTTTTCCTTTTGTCCCTTCTCCTTCCGAGTTTTTCCCTCGGGCCTCTTTCCAACTTGAAGGAGGTCCTTGAAAGGAAGAAAGCACCACCGGTGTCGTTAACCCGCATGCCGCCAACAGTTTCCCCCGTCGCTGTCCTTGCCAGTTTGCAAAAGCCCATGAGCGCCCCAGTGTAGTTTCCTCTTTCCTCAAGTTACTCCGAGCATATAGGCCCCGGGCATAGAGTGAAAACCTCCCGCCCTAGCTGCGATCCCTTTTTCCAGGCCGCGTTTTCCTTCCAGTCCTTCCTCAGTTTTGGAGTTCTTTGCCTCTGGTTGCTCCGCGGAAGTCCACTTTCAGGCGAAACCGCCCCCCTTTTAAACCCCCCAAGAAGACCAACCGACGCCCAGAGTATTTTCTCGCCGGATCCCTGGTTTCTGATAACTGAGTCCAGTCCCCACCCTCTCGGCTAAAGATCTGTCTGTCTCTGTTTACCTTCCCGGTGTTGTTTGAGAGTCCTTTTCTGACTTTTGTTGGGATGTCCAACCACACTCTTGTAGCTTCTGCGATAACTAGCGAATCGTTTCGTGTTTTTCACTCCAGGTTGTTCGGTCTTCTTGTGTTTCCTCCCCCATTTTGATGTCCCCTTCGTTCCCGTTTGACTGGATTTACGGACATGGCCTGAGCATTTCCAGTCTGGTCTTTCACACGTTCGTGGTTCTCCCCCTCAATCCCTTTCCTTCTCTGCCTTCCAACTACAGTCGTTTCCACCGTCATGAATAGTACACGAGCTGTATCTCCCTCTTAGTCATTTCGACAATAGCACTTCCGCCCACGTTCCCTAGGGTCGTCCCAACTTTGCTTTTGAACTCTTTAGATCCTCCACAAACTTTCCCCTCAGAGTTTCATTCCACATCGTTTTTTCATCATTTTTGCTCTATGCTTTTTTTTCGTCAACCAGCTCTGCGCCTCCGGCCCCTGGCCCCCATACCACTATCATCACCCCTCGGACATACGTAGGAGTTGGGGGGCGTACACATTACGCGCAGTTCTTTGCCAAACACTAGTTCTCGTTTTCGGTCGCTTATTAAGCCTCTTCTTGCAGTCTTCATTGAGCACCGCGCTCCGCCCACGCCCCTTTTTCCTCCTCACGGTACGAGCTTTCACGTCGACCATCAACTTGATCCTCGCCCCCTGCCGCCCCCCGTCATTCGCTTAAGACTCCTCGATCTCCCTAAGCACATTGTTTATTCTTCGGTCCCCGGCAATTTCTACTTGACCTCAATATCGGAGCCGCTGCAACCCTTTTATCTTTTAATCCTTCAGGTTTTCCTTTTGCGAGTTCTTCTCCTTCGCCCTTTTCTCCCTCGAGTTGCTTTTTCCCCTTCTCTAACTGCTTTCCCCCCTTCAGTGGAGCCGACCCGGCGACTATGTCCTGACTTTTCTGTTTCCCCACTTTGCGGCCTTTCGTCCTATCTCGCTTTTCCTTTCTCGCTCATTCTTTGCTCCCAGTCCTCCCCCCTTTGCGCTTCACGTCTTTGGCGTGTCCTTGACTAACGGACATGTG
>Ga0179593_1591266_pt1 | contig 15989 bp, 22 predicted proteins | sample CZODoug2_1_08_16_FD_185931 | JGI IMG/M metagenome (GOLD analysis project Ga0179593, IMG submission 185931) | Vadose zone soil fungal communities from Angelo Coast Range Reserve, California, USA - CZODoug2_1_08_16fungal (PacBio error correction) | ecosystem: Environmental > Terrestrial > Soil >... | reverse complement strand
TCCGTGCCCCCGAGGTAAGGTATAGTGCTGCCCCTACTCTCTTAGTGTTTTTTCTTTCTAATTCAAATAGGAGTGATCTTTTTGGCCCTTTTCTTGATGGGATCCTCTTTTTTCAGCGGCCCTTTCCCCTGTCGCGTCTATCTCTGTGCCCCATCAACTGTCTTCATGCCGGTTGGATCCCTTCGCCACGAGATGCAATCCGGTTCCGTCTCTCTTCCCGCTTCTACACCCGGCTCCAACCTCTGTTCCTTCCTCTCCCGGGAACTCGGTTCCCTGTTTCGGATTATCGCCTTTCTTTTTTCGACCCTTTAAGTCACCGCGTGCTCCTGGTCCTTCTCTAAGCCCTGATGCCAACTATCTTGTAAGCCGCGCGTCCTCTCCGCCTCTGCCCCCCTTCCACTCCCCTTGAACCTGCTTTGATTAGCCTTTTTTATGATTTTCGAGATGACCCCCGAGCACTCTGGGAAGCGGCCTCTCTCGTCTCTTTCCTTTTTTTAACATCCCTTCGCAGCAGGAGGTTTTCCCCGCTTTGCTGTGCAGTTGAGCCGAGTTCCTGCGTTGGGTTGTTCGTCTCGGAATCCCCGGCTGTTTTTTTTTTCACATCACACGGCGAGTTGTGTGCTTCCTCTGGAACAAAATTTACCCTCCAAAAGCGTTTCCCGCGCCCCACGCTCAATGTGCGTCCCTTCCGAAACGTCTCATTTTAAATTTATGTAGGACCCTTTCCCTGGGTAGCTCGTGGCAGGACTACTTTTAAGGCAATCAACTTTTTTCCGTGGCGATGAAGTCGGGCCTCCCGTTTTTTTTACTTCTTTTTTATTTTGGTTGCGTGCTTGGACTATAGGATTCTCCCTGAACTTTGTAGTCTGTGAGGGCCTCCGCTTTCAGGTTGCATTTTCTCCTTCCCCGTCCCCCCTACTCTTTCCCTTTTTAATTTTTTTCGAGTCGACCCGAGACTCCCCCCGACTGGGTCTACTTCGTACCGAAGCTTTCAGCCACGGCCAGGTGTACCTAAGAAGCCCCCAAGCCTGCTCTGTTTTTTTTTTCCCTAGAAGTTTCAAGGGCGAGCCCCCACCCCCTAACCTCTGATGACCCCAAAGTTTGACTTAGCTTCGCGTTTTTTCCGCAGGCTTTCTCTTTCTTTGTCCCTTCCCCTTCTTTTCGATTCGCCCAGCGCCGTCATGTCCGCCCGTTCGGGCAGGAACGCCCTGAACTTCGCTTTCCCGGAATACCCCCGGAAGGCACTTCTTCCATGCCGCCATGCAAAGGAACAGCTCCCGCCCCTCCTGCCGGTCACCCTCCCTCTGATTTTGCGGCCAGGCCGCGGTCATCTCCCGGAGGAGGTTTTTTGCTCTGTGGACCGGTCCCCCTTCCAGCACCCCGGTCTCCTCCCCCCCATTTTTTTTGCTTTAAGGTCGCCGCCGAACCTCTTGCACCCACAGTTTAAGTCCCTCGAGAAAAAACCTTTTTCTGCGTTCCTATGTGACACTACCCTCACCCTTTCTTTTTTGTTTCATATTTTGAGGGCTTGTGCTAGAAGGCTTTTTAGATCACGCCCGGGATCCCCATCCTCTCCTGGGCGCTCCCTTTTTTTTTCCCTCTTCTGTAGTACGGAAGACTGGTTGGCTTTTCCGGAGGTTTCCACAGTTCGCTCCCCTCCTGCCTCGCCAGCCAAACTCGTCCTTCAGTTCTCGTTTTTGGACTGGTCCCATGGATAAAGATCCCTTTCAGCAACACCCTTCGTTTTCACGGACCTTTTCTCCTCCCTTTTCAAACCCCTTTTTTCGTTTCCGTGTTTTCGACAGAAGCCATCGGTTCCCACCTGCTGGGCACCATCTCTTTGTTGTTTCAAGACAGCTACCAACCCTCTGCAACCCGGCTCCTCGGATGATTTCTAATCCTGCCTTTCCGCAGACTTTTTTCTTCCGAGGAGAACCCGACAGCGATCTTTCCTGAGGTTTGCGGCCGAGTGGTCAGGCCAACCCACGCAGGGAAGGTCCTTTCTCTTCCGCCCTAGGCGAGGTACTCTCGGCGCCCCCCCTTTTAGGTTCTGGGCTAGTTGCGCCTGCAGTCCTCTTTCTTTAGGACATTTCAAACTACTTAGCGCCAGAATGTCCGCCGGCGTTTATCTCTCCGCCCCGCGATTAGCGGACAGGTGAGGTCTGCACTCGCTATCCGCAGCGCTTGCCTCCGTCATCAACCAAAGCACGCCCTACTTCTCCCCTCCCTTCCTCCTTTTTTGAGAGACTTAGGAGAGGTCTCTTCTTGTCTGTGCTGTCTTTTTTTGAAGGATGACTGCTTCCGAGCCTGACCTTTTCTTCCTGAAACTTTGTGGGCGGCGGCAGTCATTTTCCCAACTCTCCTTTTTGTGTTTTCGCGTGTAATTACCCCTCACTGATGCCTGTCCCCCTTCATCTCATTCCGATTTTTTAAGGGATCCTGTTTTTACCGCTAGGATAGTTGACACCGCCTCGCATCTCGTCCTTTCTGAAGAAGGCTAGGGAGTTTAGTCCCCTTTTTTTTTCAAAATCTTTCCGATAGCTGTAATTTGGTGAGAAGTGTAGGACTTATGATTGGTCTTGCCTATGCTATGCATGTATTTGAGGGGTTTTTTTTGGTCCTTTTTTTTTTTATCCCCACACCAAGTCGTTTTGCTGTGTCGCCTTTTCTTCGCTGGCATGTTGGCGAATTGGGGTAAATTTGGAGGTTTTTGTTCGTGCAAGCTGTTAGGGCCCGTTGAAAGGGACGTGATACATGGGTCATGTCTCGCATGTCGAGACGTGCCAGAGTTTGGTTTTTTTTATCGTGTGGGGCAACTTGTTAATTTTTAAGACGCAGCGTTTACCCCTCCCGGGAGGCTCATCAACGAGCGCCCCCCTCTTCCTCTTTTTTTGTTTAGGGTCTCTCTTCTTTTTTGAGGTGCTTATACACATTATACCATCCCTTTCAATTTTATCCCCCTTCTCTCATTAGTTCTGTCGATAGGTTTGCTGCAGATTTCCCTATTTTTAGATTCTGCTTACCCTGTCGCGTGGTTTATCGGTTTTTGCAAAGTTCAAGACCGAGGCATTTGGTGACCCTTAGTGCTGGTTTAGTTAAACATGGTTCCATATTATTCATAATAAACGTGCCTGCGTCTATTCCTTTTTGCGATATAATCGTTCCTCGTGCGTTGTTTTTGCAAGGCCTATAGGTGGTTTCTTCTTGTTTCTTGTATTTTTGAGAGGTGGTGATTTTCTTTCTTCATGACTGCACAACCAGTATCCAAGCCTGATTGTCTTTCTTACCGCAAGGATTGATTTCTCTTATTCCCTTTTTTTTAAGGAATGTCAGCAGTAGGCAGTCCATACTCACGAACTTTTTGTCCGAGCAGCCCTTTTTCCTTTCTCACGAGATAGTTTGACCCTTTCGTGCTCCTATTCATTCTCTTCTCTTTGATGCAACATTCTCCCTAGCCGAAGAAGTTCTTGGTTCGCTTTTAATTCCTTCCTCTCCCCGTGGCCTCCTTTACTCCACCAAACTCCTGACGTGTTGTTTTTTTTTCTGCCTGAGTCAACTGCCTGTTCCCCAGGTTGCTTTGTTTCTTCCCGGTTCTCGGGATTGCCCCCCTTCGCTCTTTCCACTGCAATTCCTGTCGATCCTGTTGCTCCCTACGTATTTTCCCAGTTGTTAACGCCAGCACCTGTACGACCTTCAGCGCCGGGGGAGACCCTCCCCATTTCGAACACGGGTCATTTCTTTTGAGTACTGATGGCGAGGTCAACAATTCCCCTCCCCCTAACTTGATGTTGTTTTTCCGTTCAAAACCTTTTGGGACTCCGTGAGTTGCCGGGGCCCTTTTACCTCGGTTTACTTTTCCTTTTCCTCTTTTGAACCTCCCGAGTTCCCGTTGTCGTGAGGGAACGCAAGACTTGTAGAGTTTCCCCCCCCGCCCCGACGAATGTCTCCGTTTTCATGCGCCTCCAAGGCTGAATGCTCTGCTCCAGATCCAGCGCAATGTTTTTATATCAGAGAAGATTCTATCTTGCCTTGTTTTCTCCGTTTGTTCATTCCTGATTTTCCAACAGCACCCCCCGGCGCACATCATTTCTTTTGCCCTTTTCTGGGATTTGATTTTTTTTGGCGGGGTAGTCTTCTCCCCAGTTCTTCTTTGTAACCCATATTTTTTATCTGGTTTCCGTAAATCCAGCTTGCAGAGGCGGGACTAGCCAGCCCTTCAGACCTATCATATGCGCCTCCCGGACCCCTTTTCTTTCTTCTTTTTTCCTCGAGGTTCTTAGCCTTAGGGCATTGCCGGATACGTGTGGTTGTCTCAATTTCTACGGACAACCCTTGTCCCCCGGGTCCAGATCCTTCGAGATCGATCTTTCCGCCTGTCATTGACCGTTAAGTGACCCTGGCGATGATCCCCTCCATCCCCCTTCCCCCTCTCCAATCTGAACGTTCTTTCAATTGAAACTCGGGGGATCACTGCATACCGGCCTGTGGTACTTTCATCCTTAGTTTTTTTTATTCTTCATATTTTCACTACCTCCGTTTTTTTTTTTTTAGAGTCCCCCCGAAGTTTTGGGCAAGTTTTGAAGCCCCTGTCTTTATGGTCTTTGCCCTTGGTGACCTGGCCTTGTTTGATTTCTCCTGACCTCTGGTCGGGTTATTCCTTCCTTCTTGTTTCCGTTTTTCCGAGGACCGTAACCCCTTTTTCTTTCTCTTTGATCCAGATCTTTTATGTTTTTTTTTTCAACCCCCCCGGGCGTTTTCCCTATGCACTAGGGCATTGGGTGATTTGCCCAACCCCGACTTTTCGCTTCCCGCAGACCACACTTCAGTCTCCAGGCTACACCCCTGGAGGACTCTTACTTTTCAGGTGTTCCTGTTAGAGTGTCGTTTCGCCTTTCTTCTTCTTGCTATATATCATTGTCCGTCGGCGAGCTTGCATTCACCCACCTTCCAACCCCAAATATTTCCTTCATCTGTCTTTCCCACGGAACGGCCGGCAAAATCAGTCCTTTTTTACAGGAACCCTGCTTTGCGCGCCGCGTTTTTTTTTCCTGATGATCCCCCAAGTTTTCAGCTCTTTTCTAGTCTTTCTGCCGCAGAGGGAGATGACGGCGCACCTGCCCTCCTGCCTTGGCGGCATTTTCCGGCGCGGTCTCCCCGCGCTGACTGCTTCTTCTGTTTTTTTTATTCCCTAATCGAGAGGATGGTCCCCCCCTTGAACCCCTTCTTGGTGTCCTGTCCGGGTCCCCCTTTCACACCCCTGAGACTCTTTCGAAACTTTCATTCACGGTCTTTTTACCAGGCGAACCTATACTCCCCGTCGTCACATTTTTATGACTTCCCCTGATTTTAGACTAGCCTTCGACCATTTGCCCTACATTCCCCTTTGGACGATTGCGGGAGTTGTTGGCGGACTGCCCCTCTTTATCGATTTTTTTCTTCCCACCTGCTACCTCAATCCAGACTTGCTTCGCAATGAGGGCCGTTTTTCGCTGCGTCGGTTTGTCAGCCTCTTCCCCTCCCCCCTTTGTTCCCTTGTCAGTTTTTTTGGGGCTCCCTTTTTGAACCCCCCTTTTTAGATCACCTAACGCCAGCTTTTTTATATTTTCCGATTTTTGAGACTGTGTTTCCCTTGGTTTCTCTTCAAATTCCCCCAAAGGATGCTTACCGCATGTCTTGATTTCCACTTGAGATTTTCCTCCCCACGAAAAGGGCAGCGACCGATGAGGAGTATCCTAATTTGCTCGGTGCCGCCTCCTTTTTTCCCTATTCCTTTCCTCTTCTTTGCTTTGTGACTTTTTTGCCTCCCGTTCAGAGTAAACCCAGAATTTCGTTTTTAAGCTACTTTTTTTCTCCCCCCTGGTGACTTGTTTCATCGTTTTTTTCCCCCTCCTCTTCCCGAGACATCCGGAAATGGCCCGCCCCCCATCCACAACAGCCCCTACTGCACGACTCCTTTTGCAACCCCTCTCGCTGAAGATTGTCTCACGCTTCCGACTCCATCCCCCGCTGACCCGTTTTTGATGTTTCCCCCCCTTCCTCGGTAGCGAGGTAGCACGGTATTCCCCAAATTCCAGCCCCCCCCCCTTTGCAAACCGATCCTGTGCCGAGCCCTTCAAAGTATCCAGTGCTCTCTTACCCGACCCCTCTGAGACGCCTCGATCTAAACTGGTGACTCATAGTAGTGCTTTTTAACTTTTCTGTTGAAGTCTCCTCCTTTGAGCGGATCACAGCCTTCTTTCCCCAGAAGATCTTTTTAAGAGACAGATGGGCCGTCCTGTTAAATTAAGCCGCCGTTTCCGGATAGACGGAGGAACTTTCCCCCTCCAGGCTCACAGACCCTGTATCGCAAAACAGACTAGGCGGAGAACAATTCTCCCCCCCCATTTCTAAATATCTCTGTCACATCACCGGTCACTGTTGCGACCGGGGGCACCGTCTTTAGTCACGAGACTTTGGCGTAGCCCCTCTTTTCGACCGCTTCCCCCCCGTACCCGTTCTTTTCCCCCTGACGCAGGATCCCCCAGAGCCTCATTCCTCAAAAGAGTCCATGCCGGAAAGGTCGCGTCCTCTTTTTGGCGGAAACTTCCCGCCTGTTCCGGCTGCCTGCCTTCCGACTCTTTTTCTTCCCCTCATCTGTCGCGACTTTTCTTCGCCCCCTCGGATCTCTTCTGCAACTCCTGCATATGTCTTTGAGACATTTTTAAAAAGCTCCCCCCTTCCCCCCCTGATCGAGTAAGGTGGTCTCTGCAGTGCCGTCCTCGGTCTTTTCTGATGTTCAGGACATAGTCGAAGCATCCTTTTTTCCCGTCCAGACCCTCCTAAATCATATATATTTTCCTCTTCGTTGTTGTTGTCTCTCGTGCCTCTCCTTGAGTTGGTTTATCCCAGATTTTGTTACTTGGAGCCTTCCTGTCCAACTTCTTTCGTGGCCCCATGACTTTACTGATAGCAGACCACCCCTTCTCGTCCTGGGCCTGTTATTTAGCAGGTCCTACACGCTTTTTCTTATTGCCCCCCTCGATCAGATGTGTTCGGCGATTTTAGTTTATCACCTTCCTGATTAAGAACCTAGTCCATATAATCGGTTGCTTAGATTTTTCTTTTTACTTTTTTTTCCCCCCTGCAGCACACCTCTCCTCCTTGTTCATTTGGTGCTACGATTTTTCCTTCAATATGCGGGGAGTTTTTCGCTTTTTTTTTTTTTCCCCATACCTTTGTTGGTGTTCACTCTTCCAAAAACCGAGGCCCTTAGAGTTCGACCGTGCCTTGAGTTTTAGCTTGTCCTATTTTCCCCCCTGTTTTTCTGCCCGTCCCTCTTCGATGGGCGCAGCCTTTTTTTATCGTTTTTACCATGGGGTCTTGATTTTAGACTGGTTCCTCTTTTTTGTTTCTCCAGTCCTGGCAGGTAGCGAGCCGCACGCCCAAGGGCGGTTAGCTTTCCACTCCCTATTAGAAGGAGAGGTAGATAGGATCCCTCTTTTCTCCAAAGCCTCTCTCCGTTAACAGCTTCCCAGCTCTTTCCCCCTACCTGTATGAGTAGATGTGTACGATCTTTTTTTGCTTTCTTTCTTTTTCTTCTGTTTTAAGTAGCCGTCAGTTTTATCTTTTCCGGTCGGCCAAGGATCGGCCGACCCTGATTTTGGGTTCCCCCGATTTAGTTGGGTTTTCGTCCCCCGTTCCCCTGTCAAATCTTCCTTCCCATCCCGCCTTTTTTATAGGATGACATCTGCGTCATTTCGGCGATCCTCTAGATCGTTTCTTTCTGGAATTGGTTTTTGTATTGGCCTGTTCACGGTTTTAGTTGGGAGAGGTCGGGTTAGCCGTCTGTCCGCATCTACCGTATTCAGATGTTCTCTTTCTGATTTTTCCCCTCCCCTTCAGAGCGCTCCCGAATCTACGTCCTCAGAAGTCTTCCCAAGTCCATCGTCGCCATAGAAGAGGGAGGCGTTTTCTGCGCTCTTTCCCGTCCCCTTGAACTCTGGTGAGTTGTTTTTTGAAAAGTCTCCAATTTGTTAAGCGCATGTGAGGCTTGGTTCTGTTCTAAGACATGGCCGAGGCCGCCCTTGGCTTTTTCTCCTCGGTACGATTCCAAAACGTGGTGGTCGTCTTCCCTTCTTAGACCAAAGACGCTAGCCGGTACCGTTTATTTTTTTATTTTCCGATTAGCGCTTCCCTCCCCCGGATATCTGGTCCAACCCCCTCGCCACTGTTTCCCTCTCTTGACCCCCGGCACAACGTGATTACTCATCCATAGATAAGGCCGGAAGCTTGCCCATTCCTCCTCTCTCGCCTTTTTTACTTTTTCGTATGCTCGATTTTTCCCGAACCTTCTTGACGCTTTGATTTGCCTCCTTTCTTTCGTTTCTCGGTTTTGCTGAATTCTGTTTTTTCCGCCCCCTCTTTTTGGGTCTTGGTCGGACCTGACCCCGCTCGACTTTCTTTCCTTTTACAGCACCCATTCCTCTGGTTGGCGATCCCAAGACGACGGTTCTGGCTTCTGCCGCAAGCTTTTCTGAAACCTCCTTTTTTCGCGATTTGCTCCCAAGGACGTTTCGCACGAGACGCAGAGCCGTTCCCGATCTTGCGTTCATCTTCGGAGCTTTCATAAACCTAACCCCGGAGCCCTTTCTGTTTCTTTCTTTCTTCCCGTTTTCTTCTTCGTTTTCTGAAAGCTGCTTGCAACCTTTGAAGGTGATACTTCCTGCTTTTGCGCAGTCCCCTGACCTTCTTATATTCGCGCTGCGATTTCCCCTGACCCTTTCACAGCCTCTACGGATCTCTGGCCCATGTCTTGTTTTTCCTGCCGTTTCCCGGATGTTTGTCGGCTTTCCGGAATCCGCGGTGGTTGCCCTTCCGCGACCCCCCCTCATTTGGAAGTTTCTCATGCCACGTGCAGAGGAGACTTTTCCGGTACCGCGACGGCCCCCCTCTTTTCTTTATCTTGATCTCTCCCCGCCCGTAAGAATCTTCCCCTTTATTCATTTTTTTTTTCCACCCTTCCGTGAAACCTTTCTTCATCCCGGTACGGTGGTTGCCTTCGTAGCTTCAAGACCCGGTGTGTTGGTGCTGAGATGATACTCCCCCGTGCAGACCCCGGTCTTTTTCTTCCCGAACGTGCAGACGTAGTGGAGGGTTATTTCTACCCCTTTTGGGTTTTGGTGGTTTTGTTTTTTTTTTTTGTGGGTGGTGTTTTTTTTGGGGTTTTTTGTGCAGATTTCTTTTTTTTTTTTTTTTTCTTTTTGTCTCTTTCCCAGGCTTTTGTAACGTCACGCCGGAGGCTTTCCGATTCTGCTGCCTGCCCGCCCTCGTCCTTTGCACTGAGAGGTATGCACCCCCCTTTTTTTCCTTTTCCAAACCTTTTTCTTTTAGACGAACTTTTACTCCCTGTTCCCCGATATCCCTGTACGCGGTTCGGGGGACGGCATATCGAAGTTGGGCACTGGCGCGAAATAGTTGACTTTTTTCCTGTTTTTTCAAGTCTCTCCCCCCCCTAACTTGGACAGCTCTCCCGTTAGCCCCCTCCCCCGGCCCACGCAATCCTTTTTCATCTTCCTTGGGATGTGCGGGTTTGCGTTTATTCCTTTGCTCTTTTCCCAACGCTTCCTCCGGTACGGCTCGCTTCTCGTGCCTTGCAAACTCCTGCAGGCGGTTCAGCTCTTTTTGCGGCCGACCGGATAAATGCGTCGTTTTTCCTTTTTCGACAGTTTCAAGTTGATTTCTTTCCTTCCCTAAACTTGTCGCAACAGTCAGGTCTCCCAAGACCTAGCATTTGAACTTTCTTCTTCTCCCCTCGGAAACTGGTTAACACGATATCCCGTTCCTGTGCATCACATCCCTGAGCTCTGTTATGGCAGAGGCGGTGCCCGTTTTTCATTTCCTTTCTTTTAGCCCTCCTTTTGACGATGATCAATTTTTCCGCCCCTTACTTTTGAGGGATGAGTTAGCAGTTTTCCTCAATTTTCCGGACGCTCTAGACCGTTTCTTCCTTTCCCGATGTTGAGGTACCTTATTTTCTCCACCACTGCGGCCTCTGGAAGAGCTCGCGGTCGCCAGTCGAGATAACCCCACCGCAGCTTTTTCTGCCCATTTTCCTCTAAACTTTTTGCGGCATCTTGCAAGTCTCTTAAGGCAAAAATCCCCTCCTTCTCCCGGACACTCTCTTTCCTCAAGGCGAGCAGTCGACCCCTTTTAAAGCTTGCTGGGTGGCTACCGTAAAGGTATTTGTCCCTCAGTCCCTTTCGTCCTTGCGGGACGGTGGCCCCCTGCCCTCTCGTTCCACTTTCAGTCATCCCTCCTCTCGCGAGGACCTCCCCCATCTACGGTGTCGTCCTGTTTGTGGTTTCTTTTTTTCAACTTTTCTCCATCCGATTTCAGCAGACCGACGCCATTCCCCCCTCCGAGAGGGAACAAATTACATAGACGCTGTTGAGGCACGCCGCCGGTACCGTCCCAGTCTTTACCTGTTAGTTACGCCAAGGTTCCGCGGTCAAAAAGCGGAATCCCCCATCGATTACACCCCAATCCTTGTCCTTCCGATCCTGTCCGCTACTCCCTTTCCACTTCTTTAAGCGGTCCCAAAGCGTCCCGTCATTCTCTTCGACACGTCAATCTACCTTCATAGTAATGGTATAATGTGGTTTGAGTTTATTTTTTGTTGTACCTTCTTACCAGATGACCAAAGAAGCCCCCCCTTCAAGTCCTGGCCGGTAGATAGGTACCCCTCCTTTAGAACCGTCACTTATGAGATTATGCCCCGCTTTTTTTCTCAATGTATCCAAATCATCGCAAGCCCCGACCCCTCCTTCTTCTCCCAATCCTCTAGACTGAAACAATGTTTTCACGATCCCTGACCCAGTTTTTTTTGAGCGACCACCCTACTTTTGCCGCCTCCCTGGAACACTTTTTTTTTTCCCTTTGCGCTGTACCGACTTCCCTCCTGGCCTCTCCTTTTGGGTGGAAGGCCCGCACCCTTGCCACAACCCACTTTCCCTCATTTCTTTATTTAGCTCTCTTCCATTCGCAGTAAGGGCGACAAGGGAGCCCCCCCTTCCCCCCCGCCCTTAATAGGCTTTTGACGATGCGCCTCCAACCTACTGTTTTATGAAGCTGACTAGTCTGCTCTCAAGGTATCATTCCGATCTGACGCCCCTCCTTTGCCCCCCCCCCCCCCCCCCCCCCCATAGGCGCCTCACCCCCCCCCCTTTAGTCCTTCATTCTTTTCTTCCTTTTGAAAGCTGCGACCGCACATGCCGCCTTTTGTATTGCTACCCGGTCGCGCACCCGAGGCCTTGTTTTCAGGTATCGCCCTCCGCCGCTGATTTCAGCATAACCCAAAACGGTCGCCGAATCTATCTTTCTCTTTGTGTTTCTTCTAGATTTTTTTTTGCTCGGGTAGGCTGTTTCCCCCCGAGGCCGTTTTGCTTGAGGACGACCATCAAAGACCTGTCCGCCCTTCGGGCTCGGACGCCGTTTCCTGCCCTCTCCCTCCCAGTCTAGATCACCTAGGTGAGCTGATCTCGCATTTCCCACCCCAGACAAGTTTTCCCTTTTTGATGGCCGGCTTCCGATGTTGAAGGGCTGTGTAGTTGCGCTGATCGAAAATTTCGATTTTTCGTCCCCCTCCAAGAAGTCCGTAGGGGTTTGCAGGAAGCACCTCGCGCCCCCCCCATCTTCTTTCCCCCCCTTCCCTCTTCAGGACCTGGATGGCTGGAGGGACTCGAGCTATCCGATGTCTATTCGCAGCACTTAGGGGTGTTAAGAGTTTTTTCCACCACTTTTTTTTTAGTTTTTTGGGAGGAATTGCTCCCTGGTTCGGGCTGCGGACATTTTTCGTTCGGGCCCTCTTGCGAGGAAGAATTTATTTTTCTTTCCCCTGGCTGCCCCTTCTCCTAGACTTTTTCCCGCACTCCCCCCTGTTTTAGTTGCTGGCATTCAAGTTCAGTAGGCCCCTTTTTCCGTCTCTCTCTAAGACTAACGGGAGGTCTTGCTTGATCTCGCCCCTCTGTTCCGCCTCGGGTGGTGATAGTGAGTTTTCTTTTCCTATTTCTTGACACACAACAGATTTTTAACCCAGATTTCTCTTTCTCCTTTTCTCTTGAGGAGAACGCTATTTTCCGCTTTTTTCAGGCTTCCCATTTATAGGTGGGACTGCCCGACCTTCCACGCCTGGATTTTGTGGTGTGTGATATCGTTTTGCTGCGTTAATTTTTTTGATCACGCATTCCTGGCCAATCTTTTTTCATCTTGCGCCTTCTGCCAGATCATAGTATTACGCTTATTGGTGCCGTTCAGGAGGACGGTATTTTTTGTTCTTGGCTGGATGGAGCGGCTTGTGGCTATTGGTTAGACTCCTGCGCACCCCCCCCCCCTTCCCGTCTCAGATGGCTGTTCCTGTCCCTGATTTTTTGATCGACTCTCTTCGGCTCTCCAGCAAAGAAATCGTCCGCATCGACCCTTTGTCCCCCGGCTCTCCACGTTGCCTTCGCTATCCTCCTCAGCTTTCTCCCCTCTTTTTCCTGCTTTTGTTTGGCGCACCCTCCTTTTGACCCCCCCCCTCCCTTAAGTCGGCGAAGACATGTCGAGATGTCGACACAGTGGCCTTTCCCCCTGGTTACGGAGTCACAAAGTTTTTTTTAGTTTTTTTTTTTTAGCCCATGTTGCAAAAGTCAAACTTTCCCTTTTCCGGGTCTGAGGGGAAAGAGCGGTCTTCCGCAAACCGGAGCATCTTCCCTTCCACTCTCTCACCCTTCTGTTTTTTTTTCAGATCGGTTCTCGTCCCTTTCCCCCATCCTGCAATAGACGCTCCTCATGGCCCTCCTTCGTCGCCATCCTTCGTCTAACGGGCATTTTTCGACTCCCCTTTCCTCATTTTTTTTTTGCCCCCCCATTGACCACCATTTCCTTTTTTTCTCACGGTGACGGTATAGTCTAAGGGGCCTTCCCCCCTTTTTTTTGGTCGCGGTCGCCAAACCTCGCTTTTCTGGTTTTTTTTTTTCTCCCCTATTAATACGACTTTGTCGGTTCCCCTAGCAGTCGGTATTCTTTCGTTTATCCAAACTTTCAGCTCGTTTTCTTCCCCCAGACTGAGAACCTCTGCACCTCCTGCCTTCGCTATGATCAGCTTTCCTTCTCAGTCCTTTTTCGCAGAGAAGCTTCCAAGCTCCCTTTTACGAGCGTAGTCGTAACAAATCCCTACAACCCGTGACATCCGGAAGGTCCTTTAGATGACGGCCTTGCTTTGTTGTTTTTTTCCCTTCACAGCCCCATTTCGTGGGACTCTTTATGCTACCATCCTCTTTTCGCCTACTTACATTTTTTATCGCTAGCCAGACTCCTATCCATCTTTCAAACTATTCTTTCAGGATATCTCGGTCCCAACGTTTTTTGGTGCGTCGTCCATTTGTGCGCCGACTAGCTTTTTCCTCCCTCCGGATTGAGATCTCAACGCCCCATGTCGTTTTTTTCGAGAATCTATCCGCTCGCCGCTTCTTGTTGGTCCGAGACGGCCTCTTCACAATCGATACTCCTTTTCCCTATTGTTTTTTCTGACACTTTACCACTTAAGTAGGTTTACTCTCCTCCTTCGGGGTTTACTTTCGGCTCTTTCTTCTTGTCCTCCTCCTTCTTTTTTTTTTTGTTTATTCGTACCGCCTCCTTTTCCCTACCCCCCTTTGTCAGAGTATGCGTACGACCCTCTTTTTCAGAAGTTTTTCTTTTCCCTTTCAAATTTTTCCCTCCTTCGGGAATCGGTATGAGGATTCTATTTTCCCCGTTGAATGTTTTTAAAGTCTTCTGGACCATTAGTTTCCTGCCCCGGACCCCCGTTCCTTTTCGATTTTAGCGAGGTGACTTCCCCCGCCCGAGACCCCTTGACGTTACCGCGACGAACAGGACTCACTCCCTGGAGCCACTCATCATTTTTCATTGTTTTCCCCCTTTTTCCCTAGCTTTTTTACTGCGCTATATAAGAATTTTTCCCCCTTCGCCCCTTGCTTATACGCCAGGCGCATGCCACAATATTGGAATCCTCGCGTTCAGCGCCTTGCTGACCCGCCATTTTTCCCTTTTTCATTCTTGATGTTTCGCGGTTTTTTGTTTCCGTTGATGCTCCGAAGATGCATGTCACTCTTTTCAGCATCTGTCCCGGCTATGCTGTGCGCATGGCGCGCCCTGGCAAATCTGCCTGAGGTCCTTCCCTCGGCTCGAGCGACTTTCCTGTCTGTTGTGGCGCCCGTACCTTCAGAATTGTCTTTTTCCCCTACACAGGCTAGCGGGGATTAAGTTCTCCTCCCCCTGCGCATTTGTTTTTCTTTCAACGTTGCCGCTTTTTTCACTGTGGAACCGATCCGTACGTCTCCCCAAACTCAGGGAAGGTTCTTTTTGAGTCTTTGTCTCCCCCTTCTGACTGACATTACGGCCAAGACTGCCCCGTGTTCCCTTTTTTAGGAATGCCCCTCCCGCAGCCATGTCTCTTGTCTTCTCTTTGAGCACGGTACCCGTTCCCTTTCAGGTCTTCCTAAGTTTTTGTTTGCGGAGTGAGTTTTCCCCGTTTTTGCAATCCCTATGACCCCACTTCAACCGGGACCGGCTTCCGGGGCAGCCGGTGACCCTGCTCCCCCTTTCTACCCCCCCTTCCACGGTTGACTGTTTTCCTCTTTTTTTTTTTTTTTTTTTGATCCCCTTTTTGCGCCATCGCCCTTCCTTCGCACGTCCCCGCCACAGGCTGTCTCTCCCCTCCCCTTTTTCCTTTGGTATTGTAAGGCCTTCATCCCCCCTCAACCCGCTAGCAGAGATTTCTTACTATGAAAGGCTCTTCTTTTGCCATAGGCCCTTCTACTTTCCCTTTGTTTGCAGTGGACTCGTCCTGCCCGCGTTTAATAAGTTCGTCCGCCATAGCTGGCAGCCCTTTGCAAAAAGATTCTTTTTCCCTTGATTTTTTTTGCTTAACCCTCATCTCCCGGTCCGCCCTCCGACAAAAGGCCGGTAAGCCCCCGTACCCTAGCATCCTTCCCCACCAAGACTTCTCGTGAGCGCCCCCAGCCGTACCTTTTTTTCCCGATCCACGGTTCGGTATTTTCCAGAAGTGTAGGTTGCCCCCCCCTTGGTCCCCCAGTTGACACCCCCGAGATCCACATTGCAACTTTTCCCCCCGATACATTTGCAGACCTGGGCCACCGCTCAACGCCCCCGACCCAGACGGCTCTTCCCCCACCTCCCCGGAACTCCTTATCTCGCTTCAAGTGATTTCACTCACACTCGAAGGTTTCCTGTTGATGCTGGTCGTATTTTCTTTTATGCTTTTTCCCCAAAGCCTTTTGAAGATAAGATACCAGAACTCCGGAGTGGGACGCCGTTAATTTTCTTTTTTTTTGACCTGGGTGAGGCCGATCCCTGTTCCTTCCCACCTTAGAAAGAATGTAATAGCCCGACCACTGCTGCTGAGTCCCCCCCTTGCTGATACCTTTCCCACATGATCACGGATAACATTTGCTGCTCACCTTGACTCTTCTTCAACCCTTGGCGATAACTGGAACCAAGATGCGCCACTCCCTTCAATCCTTTTCTACGCTCTTCCCCGCGAAAAGGGTTGGTGGAATTGACCGTCGTGAACCCCCCCAGACCCCATTCTCCGATTTTTTTATTTTCTTTTGCACCGCACCTTGCAGAAGGTCCTCCCTCTAAACATTTTTGAATACGGTTGCGGCCTTCGGCAAAACCCTACCTTCCCCCGTTTACGCGAGCTTTTCCTTTCTCTTTTCCTATTAGATTGACGATTCCGAAACTCCCCATCCCTCGCCATAGAGCCGGAGCAACGACTGACATCTGTCGTGAGGAAATGCCCAGCTTCATGCGCCTGATGATGATCCTCCCTGTTTTCTGTAAACACGTAGCCCTTCCCGCTTTCCGAGGACTGGCTGATTGTCCCTCGGTTTTTCTTATTTTTAAGACCCTTTTGTTGGCACTCGGTTTTTTTTTGTTTAAGATCGCGA
>Ga0179593_1506359_pt1 | contig 15990 bp, 17 predicted proteins | sample CZODoug2_1_08_16_FD_185931 | JGI IMG/M metagenome (GOLD analysis project Ga0179593, IMG submission 185931) | Vadose zone soil fungal communities from Angelo Coast Range Reserve, California, USA - CZODoug2_1_08_16fungal (PacBio error correction) | ecosystem: Environmental > Terrestrial > Soil >... | reverse complement strand
CATCTTTGGTCAACATTCCCCTGCTTCTTTTACGAACGTCGCCCGACGGTTCCCTCCGACCCTTCCTGTGGCCCGGTACGACGACTTGCACAGGCCCTTATCGCCGTGTTACGAATGTTGTTCTTTCTTCTCGTATTTGCATTGGTTCCGTTCGACCTCGTTTTACCCTTCCCAGCCCTCTCTCCTTTCTTTTTATCTGTGATCATTCTCCCCCCTTTTCCAGCCTCCCGCAACCTCATATTTTCCCCCAGTTATGTCACTACCCCCGCACCGTCTACCCCCCCCCTCCCGCGGTTCTTTGACTTTTCCGCACTAGAGCCCGCATGCCCTTTCCTTCTCTGTATCTTTTAGGGACCATTTTCCCTCGTAAGGAAGTGCTCGCATTTTGTGAGCGACTGCCTGTCTTATCCTTTTATAGGCTACCCGATTTCGGATCTCCCCCAGGACTTATGTTTTTCTCTTTCGATTACGTGTCGTTTTCCTTTGCGACCGCGCGGGTCTCGTGCAAACAGTGGAGGATAGTGTCAGGTCGATCGCTTTTTTTCTAGCCGCGGGTAAATCGTCCTTTAGATATATCTTGATCAACATGTTGCATAAGGTATTCTCCTTTATGTAGCCCACATACTTCTTGATTTTTCTTCCCCCGTTTTTGGTGTAGACCCCTGACGCCTTTTTTGAAGAGAATAAAGGCCCATTCTTTACTTTTTCCTACACAAGTAAATGATTACCTTTCCTCCCCATCGTTTGGAGTCCTTGAGGACGTCTCAGAAGCATTACTCGATTAGCATAGGCCCCCCCTTCAGTTAATGTCGTATCCCCCCCAATGAAAGATGACTTAGTGCACCTCCCTTCCAACCACTTTGCATTCTCTGTGATTCTGTATAATGATTCTTTTCTTTTCTTTTCTATGAAAGCAGTTGCACACCGATCAGAAGGGTTAATGTTTTCTATTCTTTCCAGTGAAATTTTTTGTTTGGAAAGGACGCAAGCCTAGGTGGTAAAGAGTCATGCGATGTCATTTTTTCGGTATCCGTTAACCCACTAGGCCCGAGCTTTTACGGGTTTTAAAGCGGATTTGTGATTTGGATCAGCTCCCTTTTTGACTGACTCGTTTTGTCTTTCCCGCCATTCCTTCCCCCGTAGCTTCAGTAACTCTGTTCCTTTCCATTATGTTATTCCTCCTTTTTTCTTGTGTTGTACTGGGCCCCCCTTTAGAGGTTAAATTTTTTCCCCCCTATACTTAGTTAACTGTGTATTTACACCGTGCTCATTGATGGGCCTCCGTCGACCCTTTCTTCTTAGTGCGGGCGATTCTTGTTTCTTTTGAAGCAAAGATAAGTTACTCCATGACGCTACTGGAAATCGGTCGATTTTTCCTTCGGCTTGGTTTTTCTAAGTCGGATGCTTCTGCCCTCTTACTCCGTCGCGGATTGGATGGCGGCCACCACCCTGCGGAAATTTTGCACCAAGATAGACTTTCTGCCCCCTTACCCACGCCCCGGCCCCTTCCAGGTTCAGGGCAGATCTACACCAAATCCCCCGTAAGAGTACCCTGTCCCGGTTTCATGCTCCCTTGTTCCAGCCCTCTCGTTAGCTCACCGAAAAGGTTGTTTCCCTTCTTTTCCCGTTCTCCTCCCTCCCCAGCGCGTGCATCCATTTCCCTGCGTCGGTGTTCCATTCCGCTTTAAGCTGCGCGGGACATCTCAGTGAATGGCAACCCCGGTGGTGCCAAGACGAACCCGCTGCGACCCCCAATCTATTTTCTCGGACCGCACTTCCCAGCGGAGTTTATCGCCCATTTTTTTCCCTCCCATAGTTAGGAAAGCTCTCCTCCTCGGAGTTATTCAGTGTGCTGTGTCCAGGGCAATTCTGATTAGCTATTCCGCGGCTTTTTGTACAGGTCGGAGTGCCCCCCCCCCTTTTTCACCTCCGCGCACATGCAGGAATAGCCGTTGTTCCTTCAAATTTCCTCTCCCTCATGTTCCTGCCGCGCCGATGTTGTTCTCTTTACCTTGTTAACTTACCTCTATTCCGATTCTAGACTGTCTCCTCTAGGGATTCTCCCGTCAATTTCCGCTCGTCAGGCCTGGAATCGTACCTTCATTATTCCCAGATCGGCTAACTTCGTAGCGTCGCTCCCCCCATGAGGGGTTCTGATCGTGGTGTCTTCTGACTCTCTTGGCCGATAGAATAGTGCACTCCTTGTTTTGTCTCGGAAAACACCCCCCTCCCCGCCGCTTTACCGAGATTTCAATTTAGATCACAAGTTCGTGCGTCTATTCCCCTTGCCCCCTATTATCTATTACTCCTCCCCCGTTGTTTTTTTTTCTTTTCTAATGAGATATTTTTTCCCTTTCATCGCGCGGCTCCCTTTCGAGCTCGTCCCTCTTCCTACGCAATTACCCTCAGCCTGAAAGAGCGTTTGTGCGAATACGACTGCCCTTACCTTGCTTTTGCTCGTGACTTCCGATAGCCTGATATTCCACCGCGGATTCCGAAACCCTTTTAGCCTGTACCCTTCCCTACTCTTCCTCGCGCTTTGAAGATCTCGATCTTCCATTTCGAGCCAAGGGAGCTCTACACCGGAGCCGCCTATCCCCCGTCGGCCCTTTCCTCTTGCTTCCCTCTTTGCTTTTTACCCCCTACAGACTTTCTACCCCTCCTGTCCTGACATGGTCCTCTGGATTTTAAAAGAATATGTATACCCTTTTGATCTCGCCTTGCGCCCCCTCTGCTTTGTGAGAGCCCCCCCTTTCATATTACCCTTTTTTCTCCCCGACCTTTACCTCCCCACCTTCCGAGGAAGATCTCTATTCCTCGAGCGATGCCTTTCACAATGGCCCTCCCGCAGGAGCCTCCTTTATATGCTTTTCCCCCCCCCGAGGGGCCACAGATTTTTGCATGTCGTTTTCTTCAGCATAACATTCTTGCCGTGAAATTTGAAAGCACGAGCCCCCCGGGTCGCAAACTTTAGAAAGAAATTGTTTTACATTATGAGACCAAGTGCCTTTTCACAACGTCCCCACTTTATACATCTCCTCTTATTGCCATTTTCCTTTCGAACCCCTAGCATCTCCCCGGTCCCTATGTTTTAGACTGACTTCCATAATTTCTCTCAAACCCCCCTTCGTGGAACGGCTACTCCCTTCACACCACCGTCGACTCCTTCCCCCATTTCCTCTTTGGTTAGTTTTTTATGATGAAACCTTGTCTTTCTCTTGTTATATAGTAACCCCCCCCCCTTTTCTAATCTTTGTTCTTCCCCCTGTCGCTCCTTTTTTTTGGAGCCTCCCACATAAGAGTTTTAAGTTTCTAGGGCAGAACTCCTGGAGTTCCCAACCCCTTTTTTCCTCCTCGTTGTTCCGTGTTACCGTTCTTTCTCCCGGGTGAAGCCCGAGGACGCCATGCCGCCACCCCTACACTTAAGTCTCGCACTGTAAGAACGCCTTTTGAGTCTCGTCCGTACGGTAATCATTTTCCCTCCTCTCCACAATGAACCTGCGTATAGTGGAGAAACTCCATTCCCACTCTTTCTTAACTTCGGCCCTTATCTAGAAATTTTTCTGGAACGGGCGGCAAAACTGAATTGCCGCTTTCCCCTCCTCTCAACGTTAATCGCCTTAGTTAGTTGGCTCCCTCCCTGTAGGTCACGCGGGAACTAGGGTCCCCACCTCATCCGGGATGGCCCCCCGCCTTTCATGAGAGTGCCCTTTAGGAGAGCGGCCTTTCGTGCCGGTTCCCTTTCCACAACAATTCTCTCCCTCGCAGCAAGCAAACAGCGAGCGAAGGACCCGGGTTCTTTTTCAACTGCTGGCATAGGCCGCCCCTACTCCCGTCCCATTTCTCCCCTCGTAAATGCATATAAAATCGCACGTGAGGGGATCGTTTTGCGTCCTTCATCCTGGTTTAGCCAGAGAATCACCCTTCTCATCAATCCTTACGACTTATTCAGGTGCCCCTCGAATCGCGCCATAACGATGTTTTTTCCTTTCCCTCGGAGAATGTCCTTACCAAAGGGGCATTTCCTTATCCCTATTCAGCTTCCCTTGTTGCCCAAACCCTTTTCTTTTCCACCTCAGCCTCCGGACTTGATCCTTTCTCTCGAAGTTCCTTTTCTTGAACTGCGAAGACTCCACTTCTCTTTCACCACGCAATTGACTCGTTCTCCCCTTTCCTTCCAGAAAGAGGGTTGACTCTGCTTGTTCGTAGGGGACCCAGGCAACGCCACTAGACCCGCTCTCCCCCCTATTTTTTTTGCTTCTCCTTTTCCGGCCGTGACCGAACCTTTTCTTTACTTGACGCGTCGTAAGCATTCTTTTTCCCTTCTTTTTTGATGGAGAAGGTGTCGATTTTTTCAATCGCGGCAGCATTCTTTATGACCACTAGATTCTCTTTTCGCCACCCCCTCCTTTCCCCACCGCTTGTCTATGCTGACGCCGGTCTTTGTCAGCGTCCCCCCCCAACTTCCCCTCCCCAGTTGCCGGGAGGCGCTTTTTTTTTTGAGCTCTCTCTTTTGCAAGGAAATACTGATCGTTTCCAAAGCTCCTACTGAACAGTCAAGTAATGAGATGGGTCATGGTTCTTCTTCCCCTCCTTTCCCACGATGTTCCCTGACTCAACTTTTCTCGTTGCCGGCGTTTTCCGGGTGGATACCCCTCCTGACTTTGCCTTGCGTAACCTACCTAGGAATCCGGTTTTGTGTCCCCACTTTCCTTCCCCCCCTAGAACCTCCGAAATTGTTTTCACCTTTCTGTCCTCTATGCTCAGTATTCTCCTCTCTTTCCTTGCCTCTTGACTGTGAGACCTTCGAGTCATGCAGCGATCCTCCCTTCGGACTATCGGGATTCCCTCCTCCGACTCGCGAAGTCAAGGCAGGCTAGGTCCAGATTCTCCTCTTCCAAGTTCTATGCCCTCTCCAATGATTCCTAGTGCATACGATTCTTTCTCCTTCTTGGCCACTTGACGGGACTCTTACCACGTTTCATTCTTTCTGCTCTCTTTTTGTTGGTCGTTTTTAGTCTATCCTCTTTTTAGCCTCTTCCCGACGAGCAGTGGCCAACAATCGTCCAGGATCTTCTGACCCCTCTCTCCACCAAAAATACCTCTGAGTCCCCTTCGACTTTTTTCTTCTTTAAGGCACCCGTGGCGTGAACCTTTCCCTTTTTTGTAGCTTACTTATTCTAGTTTCTTACCTCCATTGAAGTTTCATACATTTTTCCCCCCCCCTCGCCGCTCACTTCCCAGACCCAGGCACGTTCCTTTCTTTCTGCCGCCCCTTTCTACATCCTCAGCCTGGTGACCTCTCCCCCTTTTAAAGTTGAGGTTCATTCTAAGAGGTACCCCAAAAATTACCCCTATCTGCTATTAATTTCACTCCGGTAGCCCCCTCTGTGTTCCTCTTCCATGACCTTGGACTTCCTACGAACCCCTCTTACTTCTGTAGTACTTGCCCAGATTCTTTGAAGGTTTTCCTTTGAAAGAGAAGACAGGGTTAACATCTACATGCACCTCTTTGACGTTAGCCCTCCCTTTCCTTCTCTCCTAGTAGGTACCTTCGTTGAGATATCTTATATTCCAAAATTTTCCCCTTTTTTCCCTCTGTATTTAGTCCAGTCCACCAGACCTTATCCCCCAGATAATCGCCTCGGTGCGACGTGCGGCAACCTTAAGACTGGCCTACCGTCATCCCTGACGCGGATTTGGCTACCTCCCTTCGCCACGATCCCCCTTCCCCCCCTTCGTTCGACCAATTCTTCTCTTCCGCATGATCCTATCAGTTCGCTATCACACTTTTCCCAGACGAAGATTCACCGATCTCTTTTCCTTTCCCCGGTCCTATTTTCAGTTTTTCTTCGCTATTCCGACTCTAGGGGTAAGACCACTCTCGTATTCTGTCCACTTCCCCCCTGTTTTAATACTTGCAGTCTTTTTTTTTCCTCGGCAGTTTCCTCGATATTCACCCAGGGACTTAGGGTTACCTCTGGATTCTGAAACCATTTGGTCCTTCTTATTCATTTTCATGGGAGCAGACCTTCCAAGCCTTTCAGCGCTGTCGCTCTTCCCCAGCTACGTTCCCCCCTTTTAACTCCAAGTCTCCCGTTCAGATCAAGCCACTGACTTGATGGAGACGATGCGATCTTTCTTCACACTGAACGAATCATGTCATTCAACATGGTATCCCTTTCCTCTTGCAGTTCCCCCCCTCCTTTTGAGACGCAATCTGCTCCTTTCCGATTTTATTTTATTGTTCATTCTTTCTTTTTTGCTGGACTATGCCAGAAGTTGAGAAAACCCTCCCTCATGACATGCTTTAGTATTTTCCGGTGTCAAGTGAACAGCCCTCCCGATCTTCCCCTCTCCTAGGGCACGCTTTCCTTGCCGATCAATTTCTATCCTGTGACCTCCGTTTGAGCTCCTCGATATATCCGGTCCCTTTTCTTTCCTTTCTTTTTTTGTTCTCCATTTGCTTTCAGCCTGACCTCCTCTTATATATAATTTTGTCTCCTGTGCTCTACCCCTTATCTACCTTGGATGTTGTACTGTCATTTTTAGCGGTTCATTGGGACACCCGGAGGAACCTGCTGCTCTTCCTTTTCCTAATTGGGACTTCAGTCCCTTCCTGGGCATCGTCTCTGACTTTGCTGATAGACTTGTGTAAGTCCTGGTTCAGACCGTAGTTATCACATCCTCTTTTTCATGTCGATTTTTTTTTTGGGGGTGTGGCATGTCCTTGGTTTTTCTCTATACTGATTACGGCCCTTTCTTCCCAGTAGCGTATGGCTTTTCCCCAAAAACTTGACCTTTTGCCCTTCCCAGTATAGTTACCTTATTCCTCCTTCCACCACAGGCTATCCCACATGCGTCCTAAACAAATAAACCCCCCCAGGTCATTTCGTCCCACCTTCACCGGATTTTTCGTCCCTAATATCTTTCTCTAACGACCCTTTTTTTTAGGCGAGCTCTTGGCAGCTATGTCCAACTCCTCCCGCTTTTTCTTATTACACGCCCTGGTGGCCTTGCATTGCTTTCCTTTCCATCTGGGCGTTCCCTGGTCAACTGTTACCTTCTCCTTCATGAGCACTTCATATGCTTTAATTGTTCTCCCCACCCATTTTTTTCCTATCTCTCCAACTCCCATCGGTGCAAGTTGTTTCCCTGAAGATTTCCTATCTTCTTTTCGAAATGAGCGCCTGGCATTTCTCTCGCCTCTTCTTGATCGCGTCCGCGTTTCGGTTCTTTTGGTCGTTACCTGGTACTTCCTAGCCCCCCCTTTTCTTTCTGCCTAGGCCCAACCCGTCATTTTCCCAAGCTTAAGCGCCCAAGACTGGACTTCCCGGCGTAGTTCTGACCCCCCGTCTTTTCGTCTGGTCGATCTGGGCGTCCTCCGCCTAACGTCCTTAGCGAGCTTTTTCCTCTACGGCGTCTTTCTCAAGCGATCCTCTTACTCCTTTGCGCTATAATCGTTGTACCTACTATCCCCCCCTCGGCATAACATAGCTATGGGTAAGTTTTTCCCCTCAGTTGTCGGACGATTGATTTATGATTCGGCCCGATTTCAATTTCCCCTAGGTCATCCGGAATTATCTCACCCTCTTCGTGTAATCCCGCGCTTTTCATTTTTCCTCGCGAAACCGCGTCGTTCCAATTAGAATCGAGTCTTTCCTTCCCAACCCTCCCCTGTTCTTCATACGTTTTTGTATTTAGTTAGATAATAGGTGTTATTTCTGTTGACGTCCCGACCCCCTTGCCCCTTCTTTCGGTGTACTTATCGACCTCAGTAAAGAAACGGGGTTTCAATCCTCGAGGTGGAAGAGCTCCCTGCCTTAATTTAGATATTATTCCCCATTTGAATATCCCCCCACTCCCACTGGAAGGCCGACAACGATTGGCTCCTCCTATCCTCTTTTCCCAGTTGAAGATGGTCTATGAAGCTCCTCGCCCCTTTACGTCTCTGGCGCAATTCCTCAGCGAATTGCTCCAGTTCCGTCCCCCCCCTCTGAATTTGCTGATTTTACCAAATATCGCCAGCTTTCTCCCCCTATTTTCATGAAACAGGAGGGTTCCACTAATCGTTCTTGTGTGTCCTCTCTTGGCTCCCAAATCCCCCCCTTCTTTGTTCGCGAGGCGCTCGATGTCAACTTTTTTTCTACACTAGGTGAAGAGACAAACTCCAGCTGCAATTCCCTCCTATCGCCTGTCCAACATTTTCCGTGCTCAGAAGGTGACCCAATGAGATCACTCTTTTCCGCGTTGCAGTCTTTCGTGTGTCGAGCTTCCTTGCGAACAGCGTTCCTTTTGTCCCCCCTATTCTAAAACTCTTTTCCTTTATTAATAGTAATGTCACACCTTTTTCCCGGGTCCCCTCGGAAGATTCGCGTGTCACGGGAGAACCGACAGCGTCCGTTTAAACTTTGTCGCGATTGTCTTGATTTAATTACGTTCCCGCACGTAGCAGAACACCCCAAGTTTCGGTTGAGATCGATCCTTACACCCCTCTCCATCCCACCTCCCGATGCGCTGTTTATTTTCGATGATGCCATGATCCCTTTTCTCCGGGTCGAGTATAGTACCCCTCAAGCCCCCTTTATTTCTTGGCCTCAGGTGCGTCGGTTGGCCTTCCCCCCCCCCCAATCAGCCGACGGCCTTTTCCTTTTAAGACGTTTTGAGACCACCGCTCACCATGCTTCTCCGTCACGTATTTTAAAAGTGCTTCTTTGACTCCTCAGGCTTCTCCTCCGCTTCTCCGCCTCTCTCTAACCTTCCTTTTGCGCCATCGTTTGGAGCCTCTTTCCAAGCTGACCCGCAGGTTCAGCCTTCCTTTCCCCCCCCTTCCCCTGCGATCTAGCCTTCCCCCACCAGGTATCGTTTTCCACTTTTCTTCCACACGCCCCCAGGCGTTCTTTTTTTCCGGACTTTCGCAATAACTGATAATGTCTCTTGCCTCAGGACGTTTTTCCGTCCTTCGTGCTACCCCTTTTTGGTAACGGTTTTGCCCGTTTGTGGGGACTTTTTGGAAAGCCGACGGTTTCTCCGACACCTGACCCCTCGCTTCCCCCTCCCTTTTGGACACTGGCCCTTAGGTTCCTTGTTGCACGTCCCCCCCCACCCCTTGTCTCATTGACGTGGCCAAGCCGAGCCAACATTTTCGTTTTTTTCTCGGGTTTTACCAAAAGTGGCTCTCCACGCCGACGTCCTTATGAGCAATTCCGCTCCAGATACCACTTCCTTGGGGATCTTATTTTTTTGATCGGCGGGTGATCGCCAGAGACCTCGTCCCCCAAGGCTACTTATGTCTAATGGACTGTCTATTTCTTGGAATGGGACGTCTGCCTGCCAGCATTCATATGACCCTTCTTATTTTTTTGAGTACGCAAAGTTTATACTCTCCGGTTTTTCTACTCTCCTTTCGGACTGCCTTCTTTTCCCAACACGGTAGTTTCACTCAGTGCGATTCTTTCTTACCTTCCCCTACCTTTCTTGCCAATCTCGGTTGAATCCGAGACTCCGGCCGATGTCCCCCGCCTACCTGATCTGACCGGTCTCGCTACACTTCTTTCCCTCTCGTTGCCCCTCTGACCCATTGCCGCGTCCGCTTTTCGCCCTCCCCCAAATGCGTAGCCTAAACGGGCACTCCGCTCCAACTATCCCCGTTGCTCCTCCCAATTTTTTCAAGGACGAACCCTTTTTCCTCTTCATTCCCCCCCCCCTCGTACAGACTTCCGGGAATTACGGGTTTCTTCCTTTTTTATTTTTCCTGTATTACATCTTTTCTTTCCTCGAACCTTCCCTCCCACCCACGCGGCCCTGACTCTCTTTCTCCATCGGGGTAGTAGCCAACCTAAAGGGCGTTTCGCGGAGCCATTGGGTCTCCCCTCATTATCTTTCGCGACCTCGTTCGCTGCCGTCCAACGTTTCTTTCTTAACCCGTCACATGGTCGGAGTCTCGTGTCGGTAGCCCGCCAAAGATTAATCCGAAGCATAATTCTCCGTTTTAAGTTTTAGTCCGGCACGGGATAGATCTTCATTAACATCTTCTTTCCCCGTAAAATAAATAGTCTGCTCCTTGACCAGATTTCTCCTTCTCACCTTATAACGCGTTCTTCCCCCGTCGAATTCTGGGAAGCCTCCTATTCTAACTTGTTCCCACTCCCCTTTTCCTTTTTTCATAGTCATCGAGACCGTTTCCTTCCTTTCTATGGATAGAATTCCTCTCAATAATATCACATTTCTCGTAAGGCCCCTAGAAATGTTACCACTCTTCCTTCCCGCTTCTTCTCTAATGCTTTTTTTTCCCTTCGATCTGGCGTGATTTCGCTCGGCTGATAGCTCCCCCCCTGTACCTCTCTTTTAACTCCCCCCATTGTTTGTTTTTTTCTATCCTTTAGATTCTTATTCAGAGAATTTTCCGAATCTAGGATTGCTGAATATGATCCCAACCCCCCCCTGATAGAGTGCCACACCGTCACCGGATCTGGCGTTTTCATTCGTCCCTTTCGTTACGCGCAATTCCTCGTTGTAGACTTCGTTCGAGTTTAAGATTTCCGATGAGTTCTCCCTTCTTTCCCAGTCTGGATTCCGCAACGCCCCTCGGGTCAGGTCGATTTCCCCCCCCTGCAGCCTTTTTCCATGACCATTTGTAATCACCGGCTTTTCGATTTTACCTAATAGGGGTCATTTCCCCCCCCCCAAATCCTTTTTCTTTCAAGTGCTCCTAAGTTTCTTCCTCTTTCTGACGGTCGAAGTTTTTCTTCCTTAGTCAGGGAATTACTATTTTTTTTACCCGGACTGGACGCGCACTCTCCTCCCCCCCCCGGAAAACATTCATGACTGATGACGTTCTATCTACTCTTTTACGCCCGACTTTATCCCTTCCTCTTTTCTGTAAGCGATACGCATAGATGCCAACTCGACCGCATCCCCAAAACATTTTTTAGGCCTCCCCCCCGCGTTACCCATCGCCCCTTTCCCTCCTCTTTTCAGGTTTCGTCAGATGATTCCTTTTGCCTCCGATTGCAATCCTCTAAAAGTCGACCCCCTCTTCCAACAGGAGGAGAAGTTTTTGGCATGATCTATCAGTTGTCCATTTGCCACCACTTGCCTAGTGTCTTTTTTTGCTTTTCTTCGTCGTTTTTTTGTCCTGCCGAGTCCCTGTCTCCCCCCGCGGATTTTCCCTTTTTTCCTGGTTCGATCGTACAGCGTCGCCTCCTGTAGTTCAGCGCCTTTCTATAATCGTCTTCAACCGATCAAGGAGTGCCGTTCTTTTACTCCTGCCATACCTCCAGTTGTCCTGCGGACTGTCTTTTTTCAACTACCGTTTTTGTTATTACCTGCCGCCTTTAATCGATGTCGCCCTCTTCCCCTCCGCAAGATATTCCCAATTTTTTTTCCTCCTCCGACCGCTCGATCCGGGACTATTTCCCCTGTGGCTGGCGCTATGCTAGTGACGCCGCACTTCTCCTCCGGAGACGAATACTACTGTTTCAAGACTTTTTTGAGCCAACTGTTTTTCCGCGAGTGACCTCGCTCCCCCCTTCCCTTGCGCTTTTACATAGTTGATCTGTCTAGGTCGCTTTTTCCCGCCTTAACCTTCAGAAGGGTATGTTTTCTTGTATTGATGAGATGCTCTCCTTTTTTTTGGGCAAGTAACCTGCCGCACGAATTCCTTTTCCCTAGGGACGGTTATCGCCTGTCTTTGCCTCACCAGCATTTACTTCCCCCGGGTTCACTCTTCGTTGTGTAGACGTCATTCTTCCACTATGAGATTAGGTCCTGAGTTCGACTCGGAGATTACTTCCTTTCCAGCCGTTAGAACGGTCACTCGCTATAATTTCTATGGACTCTCCTTTTGCATCTACTTTCGGGTGTCTATAACAATATTCGGTTCCCACCCTCCGGCTTGCTGTCCAAGGCTTACGGCCCTGTTTTCATCCCGTTCGCGGAGTGACCACAGTTTCCCTTTATTTTCCCAGACGGATTTTCTCTGACGTCCGTTCTCTGAGAACTAAGTTATCCAGATACTTTTTTGTTCCCTCTGTTCGGCGCGGCCTTTTTCCCGGTGTCTCAGTCTTCTTGAGCTTTCTTGACGCCGTCGTTATTGTCGGCGCCAACCCTCTCTTCCTTTCTTTTCCCCCTAAGTATCCTGATTGATTACCCCTCTTCTTCGACAACATCCGCCACGTAGGACCACCACCTTGCAGCCTTTAACAAATAACCCTTTCTTTCCTTTTTCCCCCGGCCCGGATTGCTGTGGTAGTATTCTTTGATCTTTCCACATAACCCGTTTTTTTTTCTTCTATTATTTTGCACGTCCCGGCCAACCCCAGCCCGCGATGGCTCCCCTCTCCTCTTTTTGCAGGTTTTCCCTGACAGATTCTGGACCATCTCTTTTTAATGCCCTGGGCCACCTATTGTTTGAAGGTCCCTCCCTGCGAATCATCACCCTTCTTTTCTCCTTTTTTGGCTCTACCTAGGCTCTTTCCTACTTCTGAAAAAGCTCGGTTAAACGCTCGCGTAACGAGGGTTGCCTTTTCTCTTTTTTCCCCTCACTGCTGGTTAGGTTTGGTCCCAGAGTTTTTATGTCTATCCATTCATTTGATGGCGGTACGCGTTTATTTGGGATCGCGTTCCCACCGTTTTATCCCCCCCTCTTTTCGGCCCTCCCCCCTGACTTTTCTTTAGAAATAGAGTTACTTCCCGGAGTCCTATATCCATTCTTTTACCATCTGCGCTGTCAGGAAAAACTCTGGTGCGGCTTATTTAGATATTGACCTTAACATTCTTCTTTCGCGAGCCGGGTCCCCCTCGATCACGACGTTTTTTTTCGTCCAGCTCATTTGTTGCTTTTCTCTATGTAGTCCCTATCGACGACAGGTCTTTCCCCTCATCGATATGCGGGAGTGTTCTTCATTGGCATTGCCGTCTTGATTATTGTGTCTCGCTTCTTGGACTCGATCGGCCATTCTGCCGTCGTCGGGCCCCCGATTTCGCGATTTTCCTTTTAGTCTCTCTCCCCCTCAACACGAGTCGGGAACTTCCGATGCTTGCTTCCCCATTTAAAAACCGCTTTTCTCTTTTCTAATATTCCGTTTTTTCCGAGCCCTGGTGTTCCGTTCAGATTCCCTTTTCCCCTGAACCCTACCGCGTGTTTCGTACCGCTCAGTAAAGACCCGCTTATTCCAATCGCTCTGGTTTGCACCTGGACGCCCCCGTCCCTTCCTGCTGCGACTCGCTACTTCCAGATCGCCGCAGATCCCCCCCAAGCAAGCGGGGAATCCCTGCCAATCTGCAGCCTTAATATCGACTTTCTCGCCTTGGCTTGAAGATGACCTGTCTCTTCGTAATGATAAGCGCCACTTCCTTCCTCCTCTCCTGTTTTCGCCCTTCCCTGCGCGATATCTTTCTCCAGGTGAAATTGAAGTTTTTTTTCAAACCAGTTCCTCTCCTCCCACCGTTCCGTGGGCCTGCCCCAGGCCAGGGCTGGTACCGTTGAAGTCGTCATGCGACTTTTCTCTTAAAATTCGACAACCCCTTGTTTCTCTATTCCCTATTTCTAAGTTGTCAACTTTTTTGGCTCATCTCCCTTCTTCCCAAACCACCTTGGAATCTTTTTTTTATCCCATGCATTATAGTGAGACCCGGCGTTACCCTCCTTTCTCACAGGTATGATCCCTTTTTCAGCTCAGCGCGTTTCCTTTCCTTTTTTGCTTTCTTCCCTTTTCTCCAAGCAGCGGTTACAGCTTTCGGAAAACCAGTGAAAGACAGAGTGTGGAGTCTCTCTTCAGTCTGTCCTTGCCCACCCCAGGGCACTGAATCCCTCCTCCTCTAACTTTCCTTACGCTGCAAGGCACCCCCTCCTAGAAGGTAAAATGATGGCTTCCATCGCTTGGATACCGGGTACGTCCATACGGTATACTCCCCCCTTTTTTCTTGAGCAGACAGTCTTTTTACGACCCGTCCCTCCTTCTGTTACATGTTTTCCCGATGACAGATGGTTTTTGCTCTTTCTTCCCTTTTATTCTCAGTGAGCTTTGTCGATTCTTTAATCCCTACCTTCTGTTGCAAGAACATTTCTTTTTTTCCCTCCTAAACATACGCGACGGCGTTCTTTAAGACTAGCGTGCGACCCCACCCAATCCCTCCCCGTACAGTATTCTTCTTTTGTGAGAAAGTAGCGTTATTCATTAACGCCACCTAGGTCGCCGCCGCGATGCTCCGCTGTTCCTCTCGAAAGGAATTTTAAAGCGCCTCCTCCAGAAGCATTCTCACGTCCTTCCCTTCTGACAGCAGGTTACAGTTCCTCTTTCCCCATTTCAAAGCGAGACAGGGGGTATCCCCCCTCCCGGTCGACCGTCCTACATTCCCATTCTCCCAAAGTAGCTTGTTTAACTTTCTTCCCCGGGCGGCAATAAATTATAATTTCGACGTTTTAACTCCTTATCTTTTCCCTTGGTCTCCTCTCCCCCACAAACTCTGTATTTCCACGAAGTCCCGTTCCCAAACGACTTTTTATTTGAGGGTCCCTTTCTTCGTGTGCCCTCGTGGTCGTCCTTTTCCCCCCCTTTTCCCTGCGGCGGTTCCTCCCCTCCCAACCAAAACTCGACTCTCCTCCTCCAAAAGTCGTTTCCGCGAGGACCGGGATTGATCTTTGTTCTGCACTGGCATAGGCCACGCACCGAAGCTTACCCCGTTCTTCTCCACTACTCGAGGAGAAATCTCGTTTTATTTTATAGTCGAGGCCCGCTTTAGCTCCATCCCAGGGCGTTTTTATTTTCCCTCTCCCTTTGACACAGTAGCTATTAGAATATTCCTTCCTATCTTCGTGCAGGTGAACTATTCTCTCCTGCCAGCCCGATTTTTACCTTTAATCGTGTGAGGCTGGTAACTCACAAGGACCTCTTTTCTCTCCCCCTTTCCTTGAGCTGAACGGCGGTCTTTTTATTGATGACACGTATTTCCACAATAGACGTAGGACCCGTTGATTGTAGGGATAATCCTTTTGAAACTGACCCCTGCCTCATGGTGATACTTTCTCCTCTCCCTTTCGATGTGGGCCCCAAGACCCGTGAATGCGATAGACCGTGGTCTCTCTTCGACCCCACTTGATATCCCTGGTTTTTGCAGGACCCTGTTTCTATTTACGGCCCTTCGCTTCTCAGCAACAACGAACACTAGTCCTTTTCCCCTTCTTCACCCTATGCCGTTTCCGATCGGTCCTCCCTACTTTTCTAGTATCATGTCGCTCCCTCCAGCATTTCTTTCTGACTGCCGTACCCGGATGGGTCGATGTTCGAGTTTTTATTGCCCATCCGCTTCCTTCAAGGTATTAAGTAGTAGCGAATTTCCCTGTCCTGAACCTCTTATGATTTCTCGCTTTCTCAGATTTGGGAGGGGATTCTTTCCCAATAAAGACTCTTCTGTCTCTCCATGTTTTTTTCTTAATTCTCTCTTCCCTTCGGCCCCGTCTTCCTTCCGTCACGACTTCCAGATAGGAACCGTCATCGCGTATCTTGTTCTTTCCTTCCCCCCCCCCTGTCGCGTCCCAGCCGTTTTCCCCCACTCTTTCTCGAACCTTTTATCCCTTTTCCATTCGTCGTCCTGTCTGGACGTGTAATCCCAGTTTGGGGGTTTTGTCTTAACAGAGGCGGCGCCTTTGCAACTTCCTTAAATTTTTCGCGGCAGATAGGTAATGTTTGACCCTTCCCGACCCCCTCATCACCCAGAATCTTCCCACCCTTCTCTAGGATATATTAAGTTAGACTATTCGCCTCCGCGTTCGCTTGTTGTAACCTTTCCCTCCCCTCTGAAGAATTGAGCGGACCCCCCCTTTTATTACTCCGTACGTGCCGCCTCCCCTTTTCCTTCTCAACGTCCTTCAAGCCTCCATCTTTCCCCCCCAATGCCGGATGAGCCCCCTCCTATCTTCTTCATCATAGTTCATCGACCTTGCCCTTAGTCTCTTGTCCCCACTTTCAGGCGTATGTCTAACCTCGT
>Ga0179593_1759026_pt1 | contig 15991 bp, 17 predicted proteins | sample CZODoug2_1_08_16_FD_185931 | JGI IMG/M metagenome (GOLD analysis project Ga0179593, IMG submission 185931) | Vadose zone soil fungal communities from Angelo Coast Range Reserve, California, USA - CZODoug2_1_08_16fungal (PacBio error correction) | ecosystem: Environmental > Terrestrial > Soil >... | reverse complement strand
TGTTTCTGGCAAAATGTGTCCCTCTTTCCAGATTACCCGAGTCGTCATCTCCTCTTCCTGTCTGGGTCTCCTGGTGGTGGGCGCAGTAAGTTTCCTTGCGAGATATGGTTTCTGGGTCTCAGCTTGGCGTCCCTTTCACTGCAGAACACCTGCTCTCCTTCATCTCCCCTTTTCCCCATCGACACGCGCTTGTTTCCGCCAGACAGCTGGGGGTCTTTCCATTTAACTCTGGACAGGCCCACCCTTTCTCCTCCCTCATCCTCTTTTCTATGGCCTTTTCTTTGCGCGTCATCCCCCAGCGATTCCTGACCTTTTTGGAAAACAAAATCTCGCTTTTCCTTGGGACGGCACGCCCCCTTTCTTCTTTTCTTCCCGCGATCTCGATGGCGCCCCCCCCCTCTTTTCTCCCCGAGGCCTCTTGCCATTTCTCAAAGGCCCCCCTCCTCGACGACGACCTCCCTTTGAGGAAAGTCGAGTTTACGCGTCAACGCCCTGTCCGAACCCTCGTAGAGGCCCTTCTGATGAGCCCTTTTCGTTGAGTTCTTTTTCCTTTATTTGATTTTCCCCCGAGAGTCAGCTGCACCCCCCCCCTTTTTGGGGCGCCCCCCTCAAAAGGATTCAAGGGCCTTTCCTCCATGGTCCCACCCTTACTCGACCAGGTAAACCACGTTTTCTTTTTTCCGCGAAGAAGAACTCTTCCCCCAGGCTCCACGCAGATCAACGCAGTGGCCTCCTCTTTCTCGACCAGCGGTCCCCTTCCCGCGAACGAACTTTCTTTGGCAACTTTCGAGGAAGTACGAGTCCTTTCCCGAGATGGGAAGGTTCCCGCTTTTTAGGGATGACCCCAGCGACAGAGGTTCCCCCTCTCCCTATTTTGTTCCACGATTCGCTCAAATTTTTTTTTTAAGAACAACGGTCTTCTTGCGAGGCCTTATCTTCTCCGCGAACACGCGCCTCGTCCCAGTGCCAGCACCCCTTCCTGTCGAATGCCCGGTGGCGAAGATTTCCCCCCTCCCCTTTTGCCGATTTCCCGAAAATGACTTCTTCCCCCCCCCCAGCGTCGGCGGATTTCCCGCCGCGTGCCCCTGATCCTTTCATCACAATCCAGACCCCTGCCTCCCCGAGGAACGACGTTGAGCCATCCACACTCACCACGGAGAACTTCCGCCGGTATAGTTTTGGACCTTTCGGTATCATCAAGGCCGCCTTTGCCGGAGAAATGCTCCTCCCCCCTCAGAGCAGAATTGACATATCCCCTTCCCGTTTTGCCATGTCCGAGGCCTGCTCAGCGATTTTTCTAAAACGGAAGGTCCCCCCCTTTCCTCTGACCTGCTTTCAGCATGAAATTTTTCCCCCAGCCGCTTTAGTCCCTCCCCCAGTTCGATTAACTCGAAGGTGCCCAGTCCCTTTCCAACTCCCTTCTTGAAAATTTCCTCTACGGCCCCCCGGCTTTTTTCCGGAATAGAATTCCCGGAGAGGCTCAGAATCCATAACGCGCCCCCCCCTGTCACAACCGAACACACTCAGCGGGAACTTCAATAATCCATTCTTTCCTAACCCAACAAAGCGAGCAACCAGTCTCTTTTCCTTTTCCTCCTTTCCGTGGGTTACTGGATGGTGGTTCTTCACGTTTTCTCTCCGTAAGTTCCCCTTGAACGATGGTGTGCTTGGTCGTGCTTCTTGTGGCAGTGCTTCTTCTCTTTCTGATCCTCGAGCCTGCCTAGAGACCTTTTCGGTCGACGTTGGCGCGTTTAAATTTTCCGGGATTTTTCTGTCCCCCCACTCAGCTTAATCGAACTGTTTTTTTCCTTCCTTCGATCTATCTTCTCAAGACATTTCCCCCGGTTTTGACCCTGCGAATTTCCGTCCTCCCTCAAGAGAGAGGAATACTTCTTTCGACCATGGGCCAGGACGCCTTCATGGTTTTTTCCTCTGTTTTAATTGCCCCCCTTCTGATTCACCTTATCCACCCTGGACTGTAATGATTTTTTTTTCTTGAATAAAAAAGTTGAGCCTTTCTGGCCCAAACGGAATGACTTTCTTAACCTTCGAAGAAGAATTCCTTCCCCTTCCCTTCCGTGTTTTTTAGTGGTTTTCTTTTTTTCTTTCCGTTTATGGTGTGTGTGACAGGGCCTTCCCTTTTTTCCTTAGAGGAGAACGTCCCTCTTCAGATGTTGTTAACAACGACGCGGACCCGTTTTTAGACGAGTGTCCTTTTTTTTTTCTCCCTGATGATTGAACTCATTACGACCTTGTTCTGGCACAGGTGACTCTTGCCTGTTTTTTTCTTACGGAAGGTAAGAAAGACTCACCCTTGGTTCTCTTCATGAGCACACAAAGATGCTGTCTCTTGGCGGCGATCTGCGATGTTTTCTTCTTTTCCCCCGAATAGGTATGTCACCCATGTGGGGCCCCCTTTCTATCAACATTGACATCGCTGGTGGATGATGCGATCGTTCCTTCGAGGTTCCCTTCTCTTTTCCTCGGGCGGAAATCTATTGTGGATTTTCGATTCCTTCGCCGCTGGTGTGCCGGAATTCTCCACTCTTTGATATGCTTTTCCTCCTTCACCGTGATTCTTCTTTAAAGATCCTTTTTTAACCTGGATCCCCCGCCGTTTCTTATGTCTGGCCGTGCTGTAGGCTCAGGCTTTTTGTTTCCCCGTGCTCATTTGCTTTTCTCACAAACACTTTGTTGAGCGGACTCTCCTCGTCGCCATCAAATCTTTTCCCCCCCCCCCCCATACCCCCTGACACTAAAAAACCATCTGGCATGCAATCCCCCCATTCGTTCCTCCTTTCGGAAAAACTCTTTTTTCAGCGATCAACATCCTTTGTCTCTGCCGACGGGAGTTCGTAGTCCTTTCCCCTTTTCCCGGCTAGGGCAGATCCCCTTTTTTTCATGTTCTTTAGCTCATCATTTGTTCTCCTTCCCCGGAACAGATATCGTGCCGTCAAGAACGCGGACATCTCTTGGGTTCCAGAAATAAGAGCTGTCCCTCCCCGGTAGCCCCTTCGCTCTTGAAGATGTTTTTTTACGCTTTCCTTAGGAAGGTGTGAGTCTTCTACGTTCCGTCCGAGTCCTGGACAGGCCCCAGACAAAGTGTCTGGAGGTCCTTTAAAGGCTGAGTGGCGATTTTTTTCTCCCTACTCTTGCGCTTATTGAAGAGCCCTCCTTTTTCGCGTGCAGGACCGTCCAATCGTACGCTCTGCCCCATTTCCTTAAACAAACCCGTTATCTTCAACACGACAGGGTAGAGTTCTACCCGATTGGTCGACAAGAGTAGAGGTCTTCTTTCTGTCCAAGATGTTCAAACTTGTCTTTTGGTAGAGAGAGAGGCTCACTTCGTTTCCCCTAGTCACCTTTCTACATCTTTTTTTTTTTTCTGGTCGTTTTCTTCGAAGGTGGTGGTGCCCAGCCTTTCTTCTTAGAGGAGATTTTGTTTCTTCACGCGCAGGATTGGCGTCCTATGTTCCACACAGGCTCGCATGACAGAACCCTTTCCTTCGCTCACGATCGTGAAAACTTTTGAACGCCAGAGCTTGGTGGGCTTTCGGTCCATTTCGTGTAAAAAACATTCGCTCCTCCCCTTCCCCTTCGCCGTCATCGGCAGATACCCCTCTTCTCGCGAAAGACCAGGTTCTCGGCTCTCTTTTTTTCTCACCCGCGACGTAGTTTCCCCCGGTAATGGCCCTTCGGCATTCTCTGCGATCCTATTCCCCTTTCTAGAGCAGGCAAGACGATGTCCCCTTTCTTCTCTGCCCGAGCCGTTCTTCCGACGAGGACGACTTCTTTCTCGGTCGAGGTTTCGTCAACCCCAGCTTGTCTACTGCGCACCCCTCCGTTTTATTGAATGAAAGTGGTCCACCCCGTTTTGGCGTTTGTTTGCAGGTCTTCCGTCTCTTTCTGGCGTTTCACGCGTCTGTGATTTTTTTTAACCCCAATTTGGCGCATGCCGATGGTTGCGCCGCCTTTCCTTCCAGTAATCCCCCTGCGATGAATGTTCCCACTCTTTTCTTTCAACGTTGTTGTTTACCGCGTCAACTAATCCCTTCCAGTAGGAAAGATCCCCGTCTATCAAAGCCTTTCCGCGATGAAGTTGGCACCCCCACGGACAGGAAACTCCCCGACCTCACCCATCCCAGGCTGGAAGCCTAGAGCACCGGGAAAACGAGGATAACCATTCGCCCTTCATACACTTTTTCCTAGGTGATATGAGGACCTCTTTAAAGCAGAACGTGTCCCGATCACGTAAGCGTTCGACGGCCACAATCTCCCTCCCCCCTTGTTGCTCATGCTTCGTATTGCTCTTCGTCCCTTCACGGGAGAACTCCCCCCGTAGTCCAAGTTTTCCCGCACCAGGACAGTTCAGAACTCTTTTCTCCCTCTTTAAATCTTTCCTTCGAACACCTGGCCTCTCAGCTCTGGGGAGGGTGCAACCAAAAGCTGGACTTTTTTCCGACGTCGCCCTCCATTTGAAGGAATTAAGAAAAATACGAATTTTCACCCACGTCCCTGCAATCCACACTACACTTCGCTCCTTAGAAGGTATAGCCTCCTTTTTGGCTCCACTTGTATCCATTTTTCCCTTTTTCTTTCATTGACGGAGATGCTTTTATCTCAACCGAAGGCGACTTGGCTTTAAACATGGTTCCCCCCCAAAACCGTGCCAATCTTTTGAACGAGCTCCTGTAACGTCCGGTCTTCGACTCTCCGCATTGGGTAGTCCCCTTTCCAGATAGGCGTCGACTTCCCAGATAGATCCGCCGATTCCCCCCCCTTTCCCGATGAATATTTGTTGACAGTCTCCGCTCACCGTGACCGACCTCAGGATGTCGAGAGGCCTTTGGAGGCCGGCGAGGATCCTCCTCCTCATGAACGGCGTCACACTCCCCCTTTCCCTTCCTCCCCCCTTAACAAATCGTCTTCCCCGAAAACTTCCCCAAGCGTACCACCGTTTCTATCTTTCCTAAGTTGTGTTGTTTCGTTCTCACATGGGGTATATCCTCCTGATCTTTTCGTCCCGTGTCTGTTGATGGTGTTTATTGTTGGCCAGTGGATAGGTAATGATGCATTGCTTGCTTTCTTCGCAAGGACTTTCTCTTCCATCTTCCATTTTTCGACCGTGCGTTTCCTCCCCTTTTAAGAGGAGTTGACCCAAAACATTCGTCGTTTTTAATAGAAATGTTTTTCTCCGCTATATCCACGTTCGACGCATCTCATTCTTGACCCAAGGCGGTTTTCTCCCCCCAAGTGGAGAAACCTTCTCTAACATCTATCAAGGAGCGTCTGCTTAGCCATGGGAAAGGAAGTTCCCAGTTGGGTACCCTCGAACAGCTCCTCGATACCATTGTGATCTTACCGAAGGAGACTTAAAGGAAGAGGGAGGTAACCACTAAACTGGAGCGGGAAAAAACAGGATGCTTTTAAGAAGACTCAAGTCCAAAGTTGTTTTTTTAGTGGCTCTTCTTACCTTGTTTATTAAAGGTGTTATGGATGGTCTCCGGCCTTCAAACTTCTTTCTCTCCTGCGAAACAGTTTTTTTATACATTTTTCCTCCCTAACTGCATTCGTGTGCACTCGTAAGACATTGAGCAAATTCCTTTCGACGGTTAATGGTGCTTTCCCTTGGGGATAATGCCGGCTTCTTTCTCTTCTCTACTTGCCAGGTAGTCTTATTCTTTCCCTTCGGCTGCCCGATTGTTTGCGATCTCCTGCTGATCGGTAAAACTCCTGTGGTCCTTTGGACACTTGGCGATTCCTCCCCCCCCTTCCACCTCTTCACTTTTTTCCTTTACTGCCTCGTTCTTCCTCTCCCCCTTTGAGCTGCTCGTCGCGGGCCAGCCTCTCCCTATTTTTTCGGTCTGTTGGATATGCTTGGTTCCGGCATCACGCGGCCCCTGTTGTTCCTCTTTCCTCCTCACCCCCCCCAAACAAAACTCCTGTCTTCCCGTCCCTGAACGCTGAACTCTCAGACGATCCTGGTGGACTGGTCGGCCCTTTCTCTGTTCATCCGGGTCCGTGACGATGCCAGGGCGGACACCATCGGCATCTATTCCCCCGTGATGCGTCAAACCCCATTTGGTTCGGTTCTCGTTGCGGCTCCCCTAAAGAACTCAACCGCCTGCAAAAACCCCCCGAATCCCCCTTTATCAACCCCCCCTTTTCTTTCCAGTAGAGTTCTCCCCTTTTGAGGTTTTCTCAACATAGAACATTTCACGGGGAGTTCGTCCTCCTGGCGTCAGCCCCCGTTCTTTTTTCTCCGAGTGTCACATTTCTTGGGCCTATTAGATCCCCCTGGCAACTTTCCTTTTCCGGAGTGAAGTCCCCACTTTCCCGCAGACATCGCGATTTTTGTTCCAGACTACGCGCTGTATCCAACCCCTCCTCCGAGAACATTTTCGCGGGTCTTTCCCAGTGTTTTTTTCCCGTCGCAGGTTTTGAGACCTTGAGTTAATGGACCTCCCCGCCAACTGTTCTTTCCAGAGTCACGTTTCTGTTCTCGATTAGCCTCCTTTTATGGATCGTTCCAAACCTTGCCTCCCCCCTTTTGCAGACCCGCAACGATCCCTCCCGCAACGACGGGCTGGCCCCCCCACCACGTCTAAGTCCCGGAACTTCCACTGGAGTCGATCCCTATTTGCCTCGCGGTGCTTTCCTTTTTCCAAGATGTTTTACCCCTTCGCATAGGAAAAATCTCTCTTTTCCCTACGTTTCTTTTTTCGGATTTTTTCTCTGTGGCATGTTCCGAAAATTCAGTCCCCCGTTCCCCCCGGTTAGACCATCGTCCACATCGACCTGGCTTGTGTTGACGTAGCTTTGTGTTCGTTCGAGCGGCGATCTCTGTTGGGTGTCTGCAACTCCTCCGCTTGGCGTCCAGGTTTCCCCCACGGACGCAAACAGTTCTCATCGAACGATTTAAACCCCGCAAAGTAGTCTTTCCTCTTGTACAAGACCCTTGGCACTTCTTTTCAGGAACTAGGCCTTCCAAAACGTTTATCCCCTTCCCTCACCTTCTTGCGAAGTTCATCTTTCTTTCTTCCCCCCGCCCGCAGCTTTTTTTCTTTTTTCTAAAGCGGTCTTTTCCACCCCTCTCTATTTCTCCTTCTGGAAGGAAGCAGAGTTTTCTCTTGACGCAGATTCTCCCGAAATCGTCTTTCCCTCTATCAAGGAACTCCAGACTTTGTCCCCTCATTTGACCGCAAGCCGGATGTCCTCCCCCCCCCCCCTTAGGAGAGTCCTCTGTTGAGAGCCTCAACGACAAGATTGTCTCCCTAGAGACTCGTTATTATATCCTTTTCCCCTTGGTAGTAGACTTTTTAGTGGCTGTTTTGGCAGGTATGGTTTTTTTCTTTTTTGGATCGTCCCGAACCCAAGCTTTTTAGACCCCAAGAAAGTCTCACGTGCAAGCTGACTACCTCACGGCACCCCTGCCCCCGGCCCCTTTTCGCCCTGGAAACCTTCTGCATATTTGTGAGAGTTTCAACTTTCCTTTTGAAAGCCCCCTCCTTTTAATCCTCAGATCAACAGTCTAAGTTCCCAACGCTATGAGTGGCACAAAGCGGCCCCCCTCGCGCCCGCAAATCTTTAAATACATTTATTTTACTTCTCCCGATTGGGATCGTTTTTAGCTCCCCCGAGCGCATATCCCCGCGAGGGCATGTTTTCTTTGTAGAGTCCTGCCCAGATCTGATGTTTTCCCCCCGTACTCTCCTTGATCTCCGCCCACCCCGGAAGCATCTTTTTTTTTTACCTAATCCTCTTCCCCAACGCGTCCCCTTCTGAGTCTTTTTTAACCTTTTTTCCGTATGTCTACCGCTCTTTCCGGAGTCCCCCTTCTCAACCAGGACCCCCCTTTAAATGATCCTCCTCTTGGAGCCGGGCCCTCCCCCCCCCCGCCTTCCCCCTTACTCCAGCGTCGGGTGACACCACAGATCGAGTTTTGGTCGGCCTGCGTCGTTTCTTGAAGGCCCCTCAGACCACCGGTCTTCGTTCTTTAGCCCCCATCCCTGAATTGGCCTCTTTTTTCGAAGGATTCCATTCCTTGGCTTCTTCTCCCCCCTTTAGTCAATAGTCCTCCTGGCAGGTGTACTATTTGGAATCCCCCTCAGCGCTTTATGAACTCCACAACCACATTCCGCCGTGTCCTTTCTTTAAGCTAAAGAGCGCTTTTTTGATGAACGGAAGGTTCACCTTTTCGAGCTTCGCTTTGGGTCCTCCCCTCTTTTTTGCAGGGAATGTGAACTATAGATCCCGAGCAGCAACTCGATGAAGCGCCCGATTTACAGCGAAACTCCCGTCCCTTTGGAAACTCTGGCCCCAGCTTTACGTCCTTTCTGGAGGCCGTCCGCTTAGAACAATCTTTGAACGGCGTAAACTGCCCCCCTTCAACAATAGTCTCTCTTTCGAACGACGCACACTGCCCCCCCAAAAAATTCCCCCCCCAGTATTTCCTCCTTTTTCATCTCAACATCCGTCTTTTTTTTCTCTCGACTCTGCTTTTCACGTTCAATTGGCTTTCTTCTCCCCGATGAAGATTTTTTTACGTGCTGATTTTGTGGGACGCCAGTTAATGATTCCGAGACTAGCTTTCCTCAGTCTCTGCCTCTTTTTTCACCTGGAGGCCGGTCGAGTAGACGGTCTTTTCGGGCGGGGATGGGCGTTGCTGTCAAATTGCGCTTAATAGATTTGTGTCGTGCTCGGCCCGACTTTTTCAACCCCTCTTCATTGTCCTTTCCTCCAGTTGAGAACTGGCCCCGTTATAAATTACTCCTCGAGTTCCTCGCTTTTCTTGGCAATTCCCAGACTCAGGGATTGGCGGCTTTGCAGATTTTATGAGAAAGAGGAGAGAGCTTGTGATATTTCCCAAATCATTCTAATGGAAATTTACCACGGGGTGCCCTCAACAAAACATGAGAATTACGACTGTCAACACAAATTTTATGCGGCTTATTTCGGAATCACAGCCCTATCCGCCCTTTACCCCCCCGGGAGAGTTTCTTTGGCTAGTAGGAATCTTTTCTCTCTCTTCAAGGTTTTTCTCGGGGCGATGTTCATCCCTTCAAATAAGATTCTCCTTAGTAACCTTCAGCTGTTTCCACAGACTCTTATCAGTTCGGCAGCTTGTGTTTCGCAGGGGCCATCCGGAAGAGATGCTCCCCTCCATCCCCGCCACCCGTCAATTACTTGTAAATTTTATGGACTCCGTTTGTATTTCTGTAGATTACTTCTTCACTGCCAAGAAGATCCCTGTGTTCTTACCCCCGCTCCTGAGGCGATTGTGATAGTGGTTCCCACATCTCATGAGGGGAAAATCCGAGGTCCCCCACCGAGATGACCGTTCCCCACTCATCGGGTCTTTCTTCTTCTGTTCTTACTCTTTTTTTTCTTATGGCTCGATTCACGGCCTTCTCGAAAGATTGTTGCGGTAGGTTCGCATTTCCTGACGTTCCCTTTCATCGGCCTCTTCTCCCGTGATCTTCTCCGAGTTATTCTTACGCCCCCTTTTTCCTGACTCCTTTTGACCCCCTTCTAAGCCCCCCGTTTCTTTTTCCCGTCTTAAAGGCGGATCTAGCCACGAGATGGGGTGAGCCTGACCCTGCAGGCCCGCTATTTTTCGGCAACTGCCACCTCTTTACCCCGTGTCCCCCCCCCCCCCTTTGAGCTGCCCCGGGAGACTTTTTTCGACACCCCGGTTTTTTCAGAAGTCTCGTTCGTTTCCATTAACTGACTCCCCCTACCTGCACCAAACCATTTTTCCATGGCCCCATGTCTTTTTTTCTAAGACCTTCTCATCTACGAGTTTTTCCAAGCTTGCGTTGTCCTTTCTAAAATACTTGGAGTGATCGTAAGACCAGGTTGTAATAAGTCAGTAGCCCCCTCCCCGTGAGACTCATGGCCTTGGCTCTATACTGCCGCCCTGCGACCCCTTTCCCCCTTGCCAATTCAATTTCCTTCCACTTTTCCCTACATTCCCGGGCTTTTTTCCACCTACCGCGCTGTATCCCACCCTTTCGCCGAGAACATTTCTTAGCGATGAATTTTCTCTGTCCTGAGCAACTTCCCAGGTGGAGAGGCGTTCCGGTTTTGCGACTTTCCTCTTTCATTTCCGAAACCTTTTTTTTGGTTTCCTTAATTGACTTTTGATTTTTCTTGATAGTGCGCCCCCCGCACAGGTGTTAGAATGTCTTCTCCCCCAAACGTCAAAGAATGTGAAAGACACCATTTCGAGTATGAAAACGCCGCTACCCCCCCCACCAGTGTCTCTAAAAAAAGACCATGTCGATTAGATGCTCCGTCTTGTTGCGATTTTTTTTTCGTCCAGGTTCCTTTAACAGCGCACGCATCCTTTAGGGGACTTCCTTTGACGGTGTTGGTGTTTCGAGAGTATTGGGGCCTTCGAAATTTGCAGCTTGAAGAAATCAGAACGTCCTTTAGTTGGGACGTGAACTCTCGGCTTTTCCGTATCCTACTGCGGTTGGGGTAAGTTGCCTGGCGATCTCGGGTCGTGCTTGCGCGTGGAGTCCAGGTTGCCCCTGCTCGTCCTGTCCCGAAACAACTTCCGTTCCGCAAGACTCCTCGGCGAACCCGCGGATGGTTTGAAGCCACCAATGGCTTGCTGAGTTTTCCAGGAAACACTCCAACAACATCTTCCTAATACCCTTTTCGTGAGCGTTCCCCATAGGGAAAAGTCCACCCTTCAGAGCTGTTATGGAGCAGTTTCTCGTATTTAGGAAAACACCTTTCCTGATGTAGAGTCATTTACTTCCGAAGGTCATTTTTCTGTATTCTGTCTATTGAGCCCCTTTGGAGGATAGAGCCTTGAACAGCGCTGCCCTTTCGCTTCCGAGATGCCCGAGCATGGGCAGAAAGCCGTCTTTTCGACATCACTTCAGGGGGACGATTGAGTCCCCCTCTTCCGTAGGCATCAGAGTCCTCTTCTTGCAATTGGTCCTTTCTCCCTTTTTTTTTCGTGAGGTGTTTGAAGGTCCTTTTTGAGTTCTTATTTTTCTTTTCTCCCCCCCGAACTGTTCTTTTGAACCTTATTGTTTGTTTTGGTGTCAAAAACTACAGGATAATTCCTCGCAGCAATTCGACCTTTCCCCCACGGCCCCATTGTTGCCCCCCTCCTTTTGAGCTGAATCCTCCCTTACAAATGTCTATGCTGAGAGTTTACCTCTTTTTTCTTTCCCCCCCCGAGAAGATCGTAACTTTTTTTCTCACAGATCTCACGGGGGCGGGGCCAACAGAGGCCTTCTTCACCTAGAGAACCTTTCCCCCCCCGAGGCGTCCCCCCACCCTTCATCCTCTCAAAAGTAAAGTATTCTCCCATGTATGAGCATCCTCCACACACGCTTTTTCAAGTTGGCCTGTTCATGACCCCCATCGTTGTGTCCAGCAGTCTCCTCTTGAGAACACCGCTCACCGCCCAGAGGACGCTTCTCCGCCACAATCGGGAGCTCCTGAAGAATCCCCCTTTTTTCTTGCGGTCGAGTAGCCTTTCCCCGCCGCTTTAGTGCCCTCCAAGTTACAGTCGACTCCCTCGAAGTGGATTTCAAGAATCGCGGGACCGATGCCCTGTCGTTCCTCCCCCTGACTTTTGGAAAAACAAGCTTCGTTCCTGTTTTTCCCCCCTCCCCTTCCGACAAGGAACCCCCTTCTCCGGGCACGTTCAACTTACGTCCGAGAGGCAACTCCCCAACCAATATTATGCACTTGGACGCTTTCCCTAGTGAGGAGATTGTAGACCTTTCCCCGGCCATCTTTCCACCGGTTTGACCTCACTTCCTTTTTTGATTTGTTCATGATAAACTTCTTTAGAGAAGTGCTGTCTTACATTTCGTACACCAAAAACCCCACATTAGGGCCTCCCCCGCCTATGACTTTCCTCTTGATGTAGAACGCCCTTTTCCTTGCCTCCTCCCCCAGAATTCTTCCAGATGTGACCTCTTTTTCACGCCATTGTTGCCCCTACCGCCACGCTCACCAACAGTCCTCTTTTCCGGCCGAAGGTGGGACTTTTTCAACTTCCCCTGTTTGCAATCTCCCGCCCCCCTTTTTATCGACCGGCTACTTATGTAGCGAGGAATCTTTTCCTTACGTCCAGCACCTTCCGTACCCTGCCCCCAGCACGACCATCACCACTTCCATTTCAACAACTTCCCCGATCCAGTCCCTCGATTCCCCACCAGCGCCCCTCCCCCCCATTATCTCCCTTTGTTGAGTATTGACTGGTGTTTGGATGTAGATTGGTATTCGATAGGCATTTGGGACCCCCCCCAATTTCCCCGATTTTTGATGGTCTTTGTATTGGAAGTGGAAGACTTCTTATGATGCTGATCCATAGAAGGACCCCTTTCGATCCTTTCCCTCCCCATTCCTGTTCTGCAGGCGTCCCCAGGTGGCTTGCTCGTTAAAATTTTTTTTTCGTGACTTTTGTCCCACCTTTCGCCGCGCTTCATCGAACTTTTCTGTGGTTTCCCTCGATCTCTACGGCCCACCCTTTAAGCCCTTCATTGATTTCCAAGGCTTTCCGGGCTGCCCTGCTCCACTATCACTGCTTTTCTTTACCGGGCTTTTCGACATTTCCCAGGCAGCTTCCCTGGGTGTTTTTTTTTCCCAGCTTTTTCATATCCCAGTTTCCCTAGATGCGGTGATTCTTCAAATCATTCTTCCTGCCCAGAGTTTTTGATTCCAGTGCCCCAGGCGCGTTCCCACAACGGATGCTGTACCTCGCAGAGTTTGCAAGTTCACTTAGTTTGGGTTTTTGGACAGGAAGTTCAGGGTTTCTTTGGTGACTACTGGCCCCCCTCCGTCTTCGCCTTCTTTAAGACGAATCCTTGTTCACACGACCCTTGGATAAGGGTCCTTTTGTGGACGCGACTTGAACCCTCTGAGGGGAACTTCCGGAGACCAAGGATGGAGTCTTGAATGTGTCCCTCCCCAATGCGCCCGCTAGCTCGGGAGCCCCCCTTGCTCCTTTGCAAGACGGATCATGCTGGGCTTTCCATTTTTCGCACCCCCTTTTGAGATTGGTGAGGTCTACCGTGTTCCCCTCTTTCGCGAAAAAATCTGGTCGCCCATCCTATACACATCGCTTCAACCATGCCCCTCTCCCCCCCGGAGGGAGGATCCTTTCGAGAGGTTTCCGATGTGCGCTTTTGCCTCTTTTAGGAGGAGCCCAATGAGGGTTTCTTTTCCCAGGACCCTGGTGGGCTGAGTTGGTTCTCGATCTCAGCCCTCCCCCCTGGGATCAGCACCTTTCCTCATGGGCCAAATTTCTTGAGGAGCAGGGCGTGATAGGAGACTTTTTCCCCGAGTTTCAATCCCCCCCTCAGACCTGCCCCCCCGTGTGTTGGTTTGTAATTTTAGTTTTTCCGGGTAAGTCCTTGGGGCTTTGGCTCGGCGGTGGGCGGCAACCCTTCCGGCGATTGCCTTCTGTGCGGGTTTTCCCAAATCGCGGCCTATTCGTTCCCTTGCGCCATCCCCACCGCAACACAGACCTGTCCCCCCCCAACTCACGAAACCCCCGGGAGAAGAGCCTCAAAGATAATCCTTTTCCGAGGCGGGACCGCTCCTTAGCCATCCCGACGGGGAGTTTGTCGCATCTTTTGCCGGTCAAGTCCCCTTGGTAGCATTTGTGTTTTCGAGGGACCTTTTCGATGGCGCCACGTAGATCGCTTTTTCTGACCCCGGACCCTCTGGTTTCTCACGCGTCTCCCCGGTTCGAAGAGAAAATGGCTTCGCTTGAAGCTTTTGGGTACCTGATCTCACGCAGACGTGGAGGAGTCGGATTCTTCCCCCTCCGAGTTTTTTCCCCCTCCAGACCTTTTTGTATCGGAGTTGAGATTTCTCTCACGATAGTGCTCTCTCCAGAAGGTATTCCTGGAACTTCTTTGCAACCTTCATCCCCCCCCCCCTTCTTTTTGCCTCCCCCTCCAAAAGAGATGTCGATGCCAACGGAAGTTTTTCAACACCCCTTCTAATTCCAAGGCTTAGTTCTAGAAGATTTCCGAGTTAGTCGGTGATGTTATTTACCCCCCTCTCCTCCACCAAATTCTCTCTTTTCATTCCAATAATACGTTTCCTTTTACTTTTTGAGTCTATTTTTTTGGTTTGCAAGCCCTCACCCGGATTCAAAGAGAAGACTGCGCCTGGTTAGAAAATCGTCAATCTCTCTTCAATGAGTCATGACGTATCTGGACATTGGGTCTGGTTGGCAAAGCCCAAGCCCCTGTACTCCCACAGGGCTTATCTGGTTTTTTGTCTGCGCAGTTTTTTACCCACTTGATAGTCCCCTTGGCTAGAGCCCTCCGAGAGACCCATAGAACACCCCGTGATGACCCCTCTGTAGTTTCTTTCTTATAAATCTTCTTTTTCCCAAAATTAGATCCCCCACCTTCTTGAAGATTTCCTCTTAGATACCCCGCGAAGATCCTCCCCTTCCAGAACTGTCTTCCCTGGATACCTTTAGATTGTTCTACCCCTCTGTAGTTCGGTCCTTTTTTGAAAAGAAGGTAATTTTTTGGCCGAAGATTCTAGCTTTCTGCGACCCTCCAGCATGACGGCTTTGTTTTCCGAGCCTTTTGCCCAAAAGAAGATGTAGGACGAACTCCCCCCCCCGTCGGAGATGTAGAGGTGCTTTTTCCCCCTTGTCTTCGCAAAGACCTTTCTTCTTTGACTTTTTTGCTTCTCCTTTTCCTCTGTCGTTTCGCAGGTTGAGTTCTTTATTTGATGGCTAAGAACGACCCTCTCCCCCCCGAAGAACTTTCCACCCTTGCCATTTCAAGGGAATCAGACATGTTCCGACAGCCCCTCTTCCCAGTCTTCCCCTCCCTGACTCCCGAACCATCAGGCATAGTCTTCTTAAAAGAGGTAGGTTTGACCTCCTCCGAAAGAGGGACCCTTTCCGTCTCCCCCCCTTTTCGGTGGGCCCACGAGCTTCTGTCTCACAAAGTCATTATAACCTTAGCGACACCAGAACGCCCCCCTTTTCCTCCATACATTTTTTTCTCCCCTACTCTTTTTCCCCTACCCTCGTTGCCCTTTTCACCCCTCTTTCATAATAAACACGCGATGGGAAGGTTACTCGATGTGGAGAGGATTTGCTTTTTTTCCCATAGAAACCCCCACCTTCCATAAGTCCAGACGGTGAGTCCCCCCTTCTCTTCTTGGTATGAAGAAGCCCAACGCTTTATGATCTTTGACCTTTTTCTCCCCCGATCTGAACGCCGTTCTAAAAAGTGAAAGCACCGGGTACCGTCGAAATGACGGTGGCGAGATGTACTTCCCCCCCCCTCGCCCTTCCTTCCCCCCGCGCACCCCACCCCTTTTCCAAAAAGCCGGAGGACTGGTCGTCATTTCGACTTGTGATTTTCGGCCAACAATCATGACCCCCTTCCCTAAACCGAGTAAGACGTATCCCGACCAACTTACTGCCCCTCTTTTATTCAGGATTCAGCCCCTGCCCCAGTTGTGGACCGCGACGGAGAAACGGTCGGGAGGAATCTTCCTCCTTGACCCTTTAACCACCCCTCCCCCACCCCCCCCCCCCCCCCCCCCCCCCCCCACCCCCCCACCCCACCACCACCCCACCCCCAACCATCCCCATCCCCCCCGGGGAGTCTTTTTGAAGATTTCACCCGAAGCAGCTCCAGCTGTGCGTGGACCCCCACCCCACACACTTTGACGCGTCCTTCCCCTTCGAAGCCGAGTCTTTCCATCTTTTCTAGGTTTCTGCGATGCCTGCAAGCTTTGGTCAGCTTTCTATGGCTTCTTGACGCTCCTTGCGAACGTGACCAAGTTCCTGAAGTTCTCTTCCTGTGGACTTTTCCAACCACTTTGCACCTCAGAATTCCCGAATAGACCCATATGTCCTTCCCTTTTTACTGAATGCGGAGGACCTGCCTAATGATTATTTTCCACTGCCCCCCTCCTCCTCCACATCTCTCTCCTCTACCTTCCATTCCGCCCCCCCCCCAAGAAAAAAGGT